>Ga0187842_1000122_pt1 | contig 40300 bp, 42 predicted proteins | sample SpaLakP09_SKY_41_FD_134514 | JGI IMG/M metagenome (GOLD analysis project Ga0187842, IMG submission 134514) | Oligotrophic lake water microbial communities from Sparkling Lake, Wisconsin, USA - SP09_SKY_41 | ecosystem: Environmental > Aquatic > Freshwater > Lake | place: USA: Sparkling Lake... | reverse complement strand
TCCATGGTCAGGACCCGGTCGGCGCCCGAGCGGGTGATCAGGTTGGCGACCAGCTTGGCCGAGATCGGCGTGCGGCCGCCGGTTTTCCGGTCCTGGCGGGCATAGCCGAAATAGGGCAGCACGGCCGTGATCCGCTTGCCCGACGCCCGCTTCAGGGCATCGATGCAGATCAGGAGCTCCATCAGGTTGTCGTTGGCCGGATAGCTGGTCGACTGGATGACGAAGACGTCCTCGCCGCGGACATTTTCGTCGATGGTGACAAAAACCTCGAGGTCGGCGAACCGCCGCACCTGGGCGCGGGTCAGCGGCATGTCGAGATACTCGGCGATCGACTGGGACAGCGGACGGTTCGAGTTGCCGGACAGCAGCTTCATGGGGGCGCTCGGAGCAGGGGGTGTCGGGTTGCGGGGCTTCTAGCAGTCATCGGCCCGTGAGCAAGACCTTAACGGCCGGTATGACGGATCTGCGACGCTTTGTGGCTTTCGGGTCTGGCGATCAGCGACGGGTTCCGGGGGGCGAACCGTGACGGTTTGCTGGGCACTGGAGCATGGTAGGCGAGGCTCGAAGCAGCGTTTCCGTCAGCTTCGGAGCAGGTGCGGCCAGAGTATCAGAAACACACCGAGGATCATTGCTCCTATGCCGAGCAAGATGGCCAGCAAGCCCCTGACATAAAAGGTTGGCGGTTTACCCTCTACGCCTACCCCAAGTTCCTGTCGGTAAACGACCACGCATCCACAAATGAACTGAAATATGCCGAAGGCAGTATAGCCTGCTCGTGTATTAATAATTGAAGCTGCAACGCAGATCGCAAAAGCAAACGCTGCAAGTGCGGTCTGCAATTTCACGGCTCACCCCTCCAGCGCGATCGCCGACAGCAGGCGGCCATAGTCGCCCTCGCCGTTCAGGAAGGCCCGGCGGTTGGAGAAGAACAGGGCCTCTTCGGCGCGGGTGTCGTGGCCCACCCATTCGCGCTGCTCGATCCCGGCCGTGCGCAGCCGGTCCAGCACGAAGGCGGGCAGATCAAACTGGCGCTTGTCGTCGCTCACGCCGGGCCGGAAGAACCGGCCCGAGCCGGGGCAATCGGCCTCGAAGCGGTGCAGGAAGTCGACGCCTACCTCGTAGGAGTCCGGTCCGATACACGGACCGACGGCCGCAACCATCCGCTCGGGATCACCGCCCAGCGCGACCATAGCGTCGACCGCAGCCTGCACCACTCCGTCCAGGGCCCCGCGCCAGCCGGCATGGGCCGAGGCGACGATTCTGGCTTCCGGATCGACGATCAGGACCGGCGCGCAGTCGGCCGACAGGGCCCCGCAGATCACGCCGGGCGTCCGGGTCACGACTGCGTCACCCTCGGGCCGGACGTCACCCCAGGACCCGTCGGCGGTGATCGCGATGGTCGAATGGATCTGGTAGCAGGTGTTGAGGTCTTCCGGTGCAAGGCCGAACCAGCGCGCGGCGCGCGAGCGGTTCTCGATCACGTCGGCCGGATCGTCCTTGCTGCCGCGCCCGGCATTGAGGCTGTCATAGATCCCGGTCGAGACCCCGCCCTGTCGGGTGAAGAAGGCGTGGAGAATGCCGGGCACGGCGGCCAGCAGCGGCGACTGGATGGTCGGCAGGTCGATCTTGGTCATGTCGCGTCCTCGAAGAGGGGGGGCGAAAGGCCGGGCGCACTGAGGCAGACGACCTTGAAGAGTTGCCCCATCTGCGCCTGTCCGGTCAGGCGATCAAGCTGCCGTGCGATCTGGTCGGCGCGCTCGGGCCTCGCGGTGGCCAGGGCCTCGGCACGCGCCTCGATACCCAGCCCGGCCAGGAAGGCGGCCTGGCCCAGAATCGGTCCGGTTCGCGCGCCGGCCGCACGGGCCGCCTCCAGCACGGCGGGGAAATCGGCCCAGACGGTCAGGTCGGCCTGGCCGGGGCTTTCCAGCGGATCGACCTTCCGGTGCCCCTGGAGGGCCTGGAGTGTGTCGCCTAGACCCGGCGTATCGCGGCCGTAGTCGATCAGCAGCGCCGCGCCGCTGTCCGTCGCAACGCGGTGACCGATCTCGGCGGCGAGGGCCTGCTGGGCAGGGGAGGATTCGAGGACAGTGCCGGGCTTAAGGTCCTCCCCCCAGAGGGGGAGGTGGTCCCCCCGGGTCGCGCGAAGCGCGCGCCCGAGGACAGGCTCCGGGCCGGAGGGGGAAGTGATCCCCACTGGCACCTGACTTCCCCCTCCGTCCGCTGCGCGGACACCTCCCCCTCTGGGGGGAGGATTGAGTCCACGCAGCCCAAACGCCAGGCCACCCGCCTGATCCAGCCCGATCACCCGCTCGGCCCAGCCCGTATCGGTGCGGACGAACTGGCGCGCGGGTAGGCAGTCGAGCACCTCGTTGGCGACCAGGATCATCGGCGCGCCGCCGGGCACGGCGTCCAGGCGATCAGCCCATTGCGGCGCGGCGCCGGTCAGGCGCTGGGCCTGGAGCGCGCGCAACGGCGGAGAGACCTCGACCAGCCAGAGATCAGCGGCGGCCATGAAGTCCGGCGACAGTCGCGCCGCGCGCAGCAGGTCGCTGATCAGGGTCCCGTCGCCCGGGCCCATCTCGACCAGCCGGAACGGCGCGGGCCGGCCCATGCGGGTCCAGGTCTCAACAGCCCACAGGCCGATCAGTTCGCCGAACATCTGGCTGACCAGCGGCGCGGTAATGAAATCGCCGCCGGCTCCCAGTCCTGGCCGGGTGGCATAGTAGCCGTCCCGTGGGTCGTGCAGGCAGCGGGTGAAGTATTCGGCGACGCTGATCGGCCCGTCCTGGGCGATCTGCGCCTTCAGGCGATCAAGCAGGCTCATGGGCCTCGGTGACCGGTTCGCGCAGGGCCTTCCACAGCAGCCAGACGCCGACCAGGAACATCGGGGTCGACAGGATCATCCCCATGGTCAGGCCGAACGGAAAGGCGGGCATGCCGGCATCGGGATTACGCACGTTCTCCAGGACCGCGCGGAACAGGCCGTAGCCAACGAGGAAGGTCCCGGTCAGGGCCCCGCGTCGTTGCAGCCACTTCAGCCTGTGCGAGGCCAGCCACAGGATCCCGAACAGGGCGGCCCCCTCGAGTGCCGCCTCATAGAGCTGGCTGGGATGCCGCGGGTCGGGACCGGCGGGACAACGGCCGCTATTGGCGTCCTGGATCGTCCGGTTGCAGAAGATTATGCCGAACGGGTGGTCGGTGACCCGGCCCCACAGCTCACCGTTGATGAAGTTGGCCACCCGACCAAAGAACAGGCCGATCGGCGCGACCGGGGCGATCAGGTCGCCCAGCCGCAGGACGTCGATCTTCTGCTGCCGGGCAAACAGCGCCACCGCGACGCACACGCCCAGGAAGCCGCCGTGGAACGACATGCCGCCCTGCCAGATCTTGAAGGCCTCCAGCGGGTGCTGCATCAGGCCGGCGCGCTGGTCCGGATTGATCAGCATGTAGAACAGGATGTAGCCGAGCCGGCCGCCCAGGATGATGCCCAGGGTGATCCATAGCACCAGGTCATCGATCTGCAGGGGCGTCGCGATCGGGCCGCGCGAACCCCACAGGGGTGTGTTGTTCACCAGCCGCACCGCATAGCGCCAGCCCAGCAGGATGCCCGCCACATAGGCCAGGGCGTACCAGCGGATCGCCAGCGGACCGATCTGGAGCGCGATCGGGCCGAGGTGAACGACGGGGTCGATATCGGGAAAGATCACGCCGGCGCGCTCCCTTGGCGATGGGTTGTCGCAGCCATAACGCGCTTCCTCTTCGCTTTCATCCCCTCGATCCCATATAAGGGTGGAGTCTCCCGTTCCGCACACCGGATCCGCCATGCACAGCCAGAACCCTTTCCTCGACGAATTCGCCAAGCTGACCCAGGCGGCCATGGGCATCGCCCAGACGGCGGGCGAGGAAGCCAAGACGGCCATGCGCGCCCAGGCTGACCGGTTTGCCGCCGAATTCGACCTGATCCGTCGCGACGATTTCGAAGCCCTGAAGGCCGAGGTCGCGGCGCTACGGGATGAGGTTGCCGCCCTGAAGGCGAAAAAAGCGCCCGCCGCCAAAAAGGCCGTCGATACAGGCGAATAGGCGACCGTCCGTTCGCCCTCGACGTGAAGGGGCTGTGACGACGGCTCCGAAGCAGCTTAGACTCCGTCTGGCGTGAGCGATTCACGGTGGGTCTCACGCCCACCCTCGCTCACGGGACGCGCAGGATTCCCATGGACACCCAACCGGAAGACGACGACGTCCTGATGGCTATGGACCCTCTCGAAGTGGTCGAGCACGTCCTGTCGGCCGAAAACCTGACCTTCGACCGCACCGAAGACGGTGACCTGGCCTTCGCGCTGACCGGCGACTGGAAGGACTACGAGCTGTGGTTCGCCTGGCGGCCCGAGGCCGACTGCCTGCAACTGTGCCTGTCGCTCGACCTGCGTGCGCCCAAGACCAAGCGTGCCAGCGCCTATGAGCTGCTGGCCATGATCAACCAGCGCGTCTGGCTGGGCCATTTCGAGGTCTGGACCGAGGACGGCGAGGTCGTGTTCCGCCATGCCCTGGCCCTGCCGTCGGGCGAGCGCCCGACCATGGCCCAGGCCGCCTCGATGATCGACGCCGCCGTCGAAGCGGCCGACCGCTTCTATCCGGCCTTTGACTTCCTGCTCCAGGGGGCCAAGACCCCGGACCAGGCCATGGCCGCCTGCATGTTCGAGACGGTCGGGCAGGCATAGGACTTTAAATCCTTCTCCCCTTGCGGGAGAAGGTGTCGCGAAGCGACGGATGAGGGGTTGCGCTGGCGATTCCGAGAAACCCCTCATCCGACCTGCTGTCGCAGGCCACCTTCTCCCGCAAGGGGAGAAGGCTAAAGAGCGGGAAAGCCAAATGACCCCCATCCTTCTCCTCGGCGCCGGCCGCATGGGCGGCGCGCTGATCCAGGGCTGGCGCGAGGCCGGGGCATTCAGTGCCGCTGACCTGATCATCCGGGATCCGAACATCGAGGCCGCGGCCTTCGCAGGGGCCCTGGTCAATCCGCCGCTCGAAGCCCTGTCCGCCGCGAAGACCGTCCTGCTGGCCGTCAAGCCGCAGATCTGGCGCGAGGCGATCCGGGACGTGGTCCCGCATCTGGCCCCCGACGCGGTGATCGTCTCTATCGCCGCCGGCGTGCGCGCGGCTGACATCAGCGAGGCCTTCGGCGGCCGCGCCGTGGCCCGGGTGATGCCCACCACGGCCGTGGCCATCGGTCGGGGCACGGCCAGCGTCCATGCTGTCGATCCCGCCGCCCGCGCTGCCGCCCACGCCCTGTTCGCGCCGGTTGCCACGGTCGTTGACCTGGACAGCGAAGAGCTGATGCACGCCGCCACGGCCGTCTCGGGCTCGGCCCCGGCCTACCTCTACGCCTTCGTCGAGGCGCTGGAGGCGGCAGGCGCGGGTCTGGGTCTCGACCCGGCCGCCTCGGCCAGACTGGCCCGCGCCACCATCATCGGCGCCGCGGCCCTGATGGAGGCCGGCGGTGAAGAACCGGCCGAGCTGCGCAAGCAGGTCACCTCGCCTGGCGGCACCACGGCCGCGGCGCTGGCCGTGCTGATGGGCGAGGGCGGTTTTGGCGATCTTTTGCCCCGTGCGCTGGCGGCGGCGGTGGCACGGTCGGTGGAGTTGGGCGGGTAGACTAAAATCCTCTCCCTGAAGGGAGAGGTGTCGGCGCAGCCGACGGAGAGGGAAGCGATCTGCCGTCTCTTCGCGATACAGCCCCCACCGGTCGCTTCGCGACCACCTCCCCCTTCAGGGGGAGGATTTCTCACATCAGGCACCCAGCCTTGCCAGCGGGCTCATCAAGCGCCATCTGAAAGTCATGACCGCAGCCGAAGACACCCTTGACCGCGCCGCCGCTGCCGCCCTGGCCCTGGCGGCCGACCGCCCCTGGCATGACATCACCCTGCGCGACATCGCCCTGAAGGCCGAGCTGCCGTTCGCCGAGCTCTACGCCCTGGCCTCGGGCAAGGGTGGCGTGCTGGCCCACCTGTCGACCCGGTTTGACCGCGCGGCACTGGGCACCGTGTCGGCCGATGCCGCCTCGACCCATGACCGGCTGTTCGACGCCGCCATAGCCCGGCTGGAGGCCATGGAACCGCACCGGTTTGCCCTGATCGCCATTGGACACTCTGAAGGCGTGGTCGTTTCAGCGCTGCGGTTCCCGAAAACCGCCCGCGCCATCCTCGAAGCCGGGGGTGTCGAGGCGACGCCGGTACGGCTGGCGGCCATGACGGCGGTCTGGGCCCGCACCATCCAGGTCTGGCGCGATGACGAAGGGGCGCTGAACCGGACGATGGCCGAGCTCGACAAGCGCCTGAAGCAGATGGCCGAGCAGCTCTCGAAGATCGGGGCGGGGTTCTAGGCTTTCCCCCTACGGGTCGCTTCGCGACCCTCTTCCCCCGGAGGGGAAAGATGAATTCATCCGCCCCACCCTCTGGGGCGGACGACCGCTAAGCGGTCAGGTGGGGGCGAGTAGTCCCTACCCCGGCAACCGCATCATCGCCCGCAGGCCGCCCATCGGCGAGCGCGCGAGCAGCAGGTCGCCGCCCAGGCCCCGGGCCATGTCGCGGGCGATGGCCAGGCCGAGGCCGACGCCCTTTTCGTTCTGGTTGCGCGACTCATCCAGCCGGTTGAACGGCTTGAAGGCGTCCTCATAGCGATCCTCGGGAATGCCTGGACCGTCGTCATCGACGAGGATCTCGATGCCGCCGGTGAGGCGCGGCGCAGCGCTGACCCGGATGTGGTCGCCATGGGCGGCGGCATTGTCGACCAGATTGGCCAGGGCGCGCTTGAAGGCATTGGGGCGCAGCAGGGCGGTGAGGCCGTTCGTGATCTCGGCATCGACCACCGCGCCAGCGCGGACCGCGTCGGCGACGATGCTCCCGAGCAGCTCCGACAGGTCGGTCTCGACGGCCGTCTCCCCGCCCTCGCCGCGGGCAAAGGCCAGATACTCGTCGATCATGTGCTCCATTTCCGAGAGATCGCCTTTCATGGCCTCCAGCTGTTCGCTCGGCTCGGACAGGGCCATTTCCAGCTTCAGTCGGGTGAGGGGCGTGCGCAGGTCATGGCTGACGCTGGCGAGCAGGGCGGTGCGCTGCTCGATATGCCGCTGGATACGAGCCTTCATGGCCAGGAAGGCCAGGGCAGCCTGGCGGACCTCGCGCGCGCCATGCGGTTTGAAATCGACCTCGCCGCCCCGTCCGAAGGCATCGGCCGCCTCGGCCAGACGTTCGATGGCCCGGACCTGGTTGCGAATGAACAGGATGGCCACACCGGTCAGCAGCAGGGTCGCAACCACCATCCACAGGATGAAGATATGGCCCTGGGTCGCAAAGGCCCGGTCCCGCAGGGCGTAGATCTGCAGAACTCCGCCGTCGACCTGGACCCTGACGTCGATATAGGCGGTGTAGCGGGTCGTATCGAACCAGAACGGGGCATCCAGCCGGTCGGACAGGGCTTCCTGCAGCGAGCGGTCCAGGGAGGGCAGCAGGGACGGGCGACGGCCCGTCGGCAGCTTCTTGCCCTTCTGGAAGGCGATCGACAGCGACAGCGACTCCTCGGCGCGCTTGGCCAGCTTGGCGACGGCGGGCGGGCTCGGATCGTCCTGATAGCTGGCCACGGCCCAGGCCACGTCTCCGGCGAGGCCTTCGGACAGTTTGCTGTTCACCGTCTGCCAGTGGGCGTCGAAGAAGGCCCAGGTCACGGCGATCTGCATGACCGCGACCGGCAGGACAATGATCAGCAGCGAGCGGCCGAACAGCGAGGTCGGCAGCAGGCGCTTGATGACGCGGGGGACATAGAGCCTGGCGCGCAGCCGCATCAATCCGGCACCAGCCGGTAGCCGATCCCGCGAACCGTCTGCAGGTAGCGCGGGTTCTTGGGATCCGGTTCGATCTTGCGGCGCAGCCGGGTGACCTGGACGTCCACCGCGCGACCCGTGGCATCGGCCGTATCCCGGGCCAGCTCCAGGCGGTCGACGGGCTCATGGGCGGCACGCGCTAGCCGGCGCATGAGGGCCACCTCGGCTTCGGTCAGCCGGATCGGTTCGCCATCCCGGGTCAGTTCCCCGCGTTCGGGCTCGAAGGCACAGCGGCCCAGGACCAGCTCGCGCGGCCCCACCGGTCGGGCCTGGCTGCGCCGCAGGATGGCTTCGATGCGCAGCAGCAGTTCCTGCGGTTCGAAGGGTTTGCCCAGATAGTCGTCTACGCCAAGACTCAGGCCCTCGATGCGATCCTGGGTCTGGTCACGGGCGGTCAGCATGAGGATCGGTGTCTTGCCGGTTTCCCCCGTTCTGGCCCGCAGGCGCCGCGTGAAGGAAAAGCCGTCCTCGCCCGGCATCATGACGTCCAGCACCATGAGGTCGAAGTCGAGGGCCTCGCACAGGCGGTCGGCACTGGCCGCGTCCTTCGCGGTGCTGACCCTGAAGCCGGCCCGGACGAGGAATTCCTTGAGCAGCTTGCGGATGCGGTCGTCGTCATCGACCACCAGCAGGTGGCGCTCGCGGCGTTCGTCCGGGCTCATGCGACCTCCCTCCGGGCGGGGCCGACGCCCTGTCGGGGCCCGGCGAGCGCCGCCAGGATGCGCCGGGCACCCGCCACGCCGTCAAGCCCGCCGGTGCGATAGGCCCGGGCGAGCAGGGCGCGCAGACGCTCGGCCGTGCGGGCCTCGAAGGCCAGGCCCTCGGCGGTCAGGACGGCCGGCTTGCGGCGACCGTCCAGATCGCCCGAGCCACGCTCGACGAGTCCGGCCCGGGTCAGGTCGGTCAGGGTGCGGCTGGCGGCCTGTTTGGACAGGCTGGTCAGCTTGGAAAGGTCCTGAACGCCGATTCCCGGGCGACGCCGCAGCAGGAAAGCGGCGCGCCAGTGCGAACGCCCCAGGCCCAGGGGTTCGGCTTCCAGGGCGGCGTCGACGGCAGCCCAAAGCGCGGCCTCGGCCAGCAGGATCAGTTCCAGGCCACTGTCCAGTTCCTCGTCGCGCAGGATCAGCCGGGGATCGGCGGTGTCTGGCTGCAGCGTCGCTATCATCGCCTGAAGTCCATTTTGTTTGACGTTCGCAGCCTCGGGGGGTCTAAGAACCCCGTCTCAAATAAGGAGGTCTTGGACCGATGTCTCTCGTTCCCTTCGATGATCGCGACGGATGGATCTGGCTGGATGGCCAGTTCGTTCCATGGCGGGATGCGAAGGTGCACGTATTGACCCACGGTCTGCACTACGCCTCGTCGGTGTTCGAGGGCGAACGCATGTACGGGGGCGAGATCTTCAAGCTCACCGAGCATACCGAGCGCCTGTTCAAGTCCGCCGAAATCCTCGATTTTGCGATCCCCTATACGGTGGAGCAGATCGACGAGGCCTGCAAGGCGACCGCCGCCAAGAACAATCTCGACGACTGCTATGTCCGGCCGATCGCCTGGCGCGGCAGCGAGATGATCGGCGTTTCGGCCCAGCACTCCAAGATCCACGTGGCCATCGCGGTCTGGGAGTGGCCCAGCTATTTCGATCCGGCGACTAAGGCCAAGGGCATTCGCCTGACCTGGGCCAAGTACCAGCGTCCGGATCCGAAGACCGCGCCGGTCGCGGCCAAGGCGGCCGGCCTCTACATGATCTGCACCATCTCCAAGCACGCCGCCGAAAAGGACGGTTATGCCGATGCGATGATGCTGGACTATCGAGGCTATGTGGCTGAGGCCACGGGAGCCAATGTCTTCTTCGTCAAGGACGGCGTGATCCACACGCCCGACCCCGACTGCTTCCTGAACGGCATTACCCGTCGCACCGTGATCCAGATCGCCCGCGACAAGGGTCTGACTGTGATCGAGCGCCACATCCAGAAGGAAGAGCTGACCGATTTCACCGAGTGCTTCATCGTCGGCACCGCTGCCGAGGTTACGCCGGTGTCGGAAGTCGGGGAATTCCGCTTCACGCCGGCAGACATCTCGCTGTCGCTGATGAACGACTATGCGCGCCTGGTGCGCGGCGAAAGCCTCGCGACCGCCTGAGGCCAGTCCGTCGAGGCTCGAATTCAGGCCGCCCGGGAGCGATCCCGGGCGGCCTTTTTCGTCAGAAGATCCGGCCCTGCAGCCAGATGATCGCCGGATAGACGGCAAACCAGGTCCAGAAGAACCGGTTCAGGCCAAACAGGCAGGCATTGGCCAGGTGAAAGGTCGCGGCGACGGCCAGTCCGGCCAGCAGGCTGATGGGGGAGAGCAGCGTCAGCGGAAAGGCCAGCTCAAAGCCCATGACCGCCCAGGACATCACCAGAAGGACGCGCGGCCGGTTCGCCCAGCCGCGCAGCGCCTCGCTGACCGGATAGGCCGAGAAGCGAAAAACCTCGGCCAGGGCCCGCCCTGACCGCCAGGCCGGGTTCAGGATCTTGACCCAGCCCGAGATGAAGTAGGACAGCATCAGCTGGGCCCCGAGATAGGCCAGGAACAGCTCCTTGCCTACCGGGATCGGCATCAGTTGCGACAGGGTCAGGCACCACAGGGCCAGCAGGCCCATGCGATCGCTGCCGCCGTTATAGGGGCCCTGGAAGCGTTCGAGGATGACGAGGGACAGTCCGGCCAGTCCCACCAGGGGCCAGGGCGAACCGAAACCAAGGATCACCAGAACACAGAGCCCTATCCGGACCGAGAACAGGACCTGCTCCGCCCGAAAGCGGGTCATGTGCTCCAGACTTTGCTGGATCAGGGCCAGGGCCAGCAGAATTTCGGTCAGGCGGGAAGCGGCGTCCAGGGTCATCGGATGGCGATATCCGAGCGCCGGCGAGGGAGGGCTTCAAACAGGACCTCCTGACTAAGGCCATCTCCGTCACGACTGATAAAGACCAGGCGGAACCAGAGCCAGGGTGGACCTTCTGCCGTGTCCGGATCGGCCGCGAGGTCGGCGGCGATCCGCTTGTAGATCTCGTCCTCACTGTGCCGTGTCGGCTGCTGGACCAGGCGTTCGGCACAGCTGGTCAGGAAGAGGCTCTCGTTGCGCTCGGGGTTCCACAGGAGTCGTTGCGCCATCTGCAGCAGGGAAACGCGCTCGGGACGGGGGCGGAACTCAAGCCAGGCCTTCGGTTCGGTTTCGGCGGTGGCGGTCAGGCCGTACTGGACACGCGGCGACGGGGCGATGACGTCGAAGAAGTTCCACGACGGAATGAGCGCCGGCAGGAGCAGGGTCAGGGGTCTCGGCATCAGCCGGCCTCATCCCGCCATCTGAGGGTCAGGGTCTGCCGCCGGGCCTCAAAGGATTCCAGCCGGTCCAGAAAGCTCAGGCCCAGCAGTGATGCGCTCATCGGGGTCTTGTTGACGGTCACCGGGAAGTCTCTCAGGCGGATGCCGCCGACCTCGAACCGTTCGGCGGTCCAGGGCGCGCCAAAGCCAGGGCCGTTGGCCGTTTCAGCCTGCCGGTCAAAGGTCATCTCATCGACGTCAATGCCGAGACGCCGGGCGTCGTCGGGGGTGAGAACCGTATCGGTCGCACCGGTGTCCACCAGGAAGCGGACGGGCTGGCCATTGACGCGGGCGACGACGACAAAGGCACCGCTTTCGTCGCGCGGGTATGGCCAGCTGATGCTCGCCCGTCGCAACCGGATCGCCGCGACTGAAGGCCAGCTGCAGGCGTCGTCCGGCGTCCGTAAAGGCGTCCCGATAGGCATAGCCCAGGGCCAGGATCGCAATGATCAGCAGCCAGGCGGCAGCGTGGCGCAGGTGCTGGCTGAGAGGGCCCTGCAGGGCCCGAAACCCGCCGGCACAGATCAGGACCACCAGCCCCAGCCTGTAGGTCAGGCTGAACCAGTCATCGCGCGTTCGCAGGGCATCGGGATTGGCGTGGTGCAGGGCGAGCAGGAAAAGGACCAATGCCGCAACGACAGCCATACCCAGCCAGGCGGGCGCGGCGGGCTGTGCCGGGGCGGCGGGCTGTTCTGGAGGTGGAGCAGGATTGCGGCCCCAGGGCTTTTGCTCCTCCGACATGTGCAACGTCCCCGGCAGTGCGCTCCGCAAACATCGCGGAACGCTAGAACTGGAAGGGATGGCGCGCGGCGTCAACCAGTCCCGTTGCGGTCAACGGTCCCTAGACCCCGACCCGGGCTTCCAGTTCGGCGAGGCGCTGTCGGGTCTGGGCCAGGTCCGGGCCAAAGCGCGCGGGATCGGCCGCCGCCAGCTGGGCGGCCACGTCATAGCTTTCCCGATAGAGGTCCAGGGCCCGCATCCTGTGACCCCGATCCTCCCGCAGGTCAGCCAGCCGCTCGAGGGAAACCGACAGGGCCCTTTGTGCCGCCGGGTCATGGGCTTCGCGACCGCCGCGCGACCGGCGGAGCGCCAGGGCTTCCTCGAACGCTGCCAGCGCTGCGTCGAGGCGTCCCTCCACCTCGGCGACATCGCCGATCCCCGAGAGCGATCCGGCCAGAAGTTCCAGAACCGCATCGTCGTGAGGCGCGGCCCGGAAGGCATCGCGCGCGTAAGAGACAGCGGTCTCATAGGCCTCGGCCGCGTCGTCCATCTGGCCCTGGCTGCGCGCAAAGTCGCCCAGATCCCGATAGGCCGTGGCCTTCTCAAAATGGCCTCTGGCCGAGCTCTTCAGGGCGATCAGGAGCCGAGCGGTTTCCGGCCAGTCGCCGCCGCGGCTCTGGGCCACCATGCGCTCGCGGAGCTGGGCAAAGGTCTCCGGCTCGCCCGCATTGACCGACAAGGGTTCGCTGCATTCCGGATCCGGCTGAATCGCCGCCGGAGCCGTCGCGGGGGCTTCCGGGCCGGCGGCTGGCGGCGTTGCGTCGGCCGTTCCCGCGTCAAGGTGTGCCGTCACGGGGTAGAGTTCAGGCGTGGCCATGAGCGGTTCCGGCTCAGCCACCGAACCGGTCGAGATCACGCCGAGGGGGGCAGCCTCCGCCTCCATCAGGACCGGGTCTTCGATCCCGGTGGTTTCGGCAACAGGAAGGCCCTCGACCGGGAGTGGCTCAGAAACGGTCAAGCTCTGCATTTCCGGCGCGGGCGCGGCGGCGTCCGACCGCAGATCTGCCGGCGAAACGGTCGCTGGGGCATCCAGATCGCTCAGGCCCACCCCGGCCAGCCGGGGCTCATTGCCGATCGGAAAAGCCGGGGTCTTGCGCGGCCTGGGCCGGGCATCTCGAGACGGGGCCAGGGCGGCGACGATCAGAACTCCCCCGAGCACCGCCGCCGCCCCGCCTGCGAATGGTCGATGGGGCTCGAAAGGTCCGAGGTCCAGATGAGCCGCCCAGCCCCAAAGCTGGCCCCATCCGGCAACCACGTACCCCGATGTCGCGAGGATCCCCCCCAGGACGATCCCGACGATTCGAGCCAGCATGCCGTCTCCCCCAAGACGCTCATTCACAAGAACGGACACGTCATCCGAGACGGCGCAGAACGTCGAGGTGTCTCAACTCGCAGGGGAACCCGGTTTGCCAGGAGGTTCGCTGGAAGGCAGGGCGAGTGGGCGGATGCCTCTAAATCAGCCAAGTCATGGGACGGGGATACGGCAGGCCCTGGGCCAGATAGTAGATTCCGACGCCGCAGCGCACGGCAAACCACACGCCGACGGTCCCCATGATGAAGATACCGGCAAACAGGAAGGGTATGCCGATCAGAATCAGCGACAGCACCCCGCCGAACACGGCCATCAGCCCGCCCAGCAGGAACCAGCCGATCGTCATCCAGAAGCTCCGGATGGCGAACGTATAGTGGCTCTGGTTGATCGGGCCGGCGGCGGCGCGATTGGCATAGGCCACGATCAGGCCGACCACCGTGGTGGCCGCGCAGCTGGCGAAGCCCAGCAGGTACAGGCCATAGACGACGGCCGGGAGAACCTTGTCTTCTTCAGCGCGCTCGATGGCGGGGGCGGAAACGTCGGTCACGGTCAGATCATCCAGTTGTTGGGGGTGGGATAGGCCTGGCCCTTCAGCAGCCAGGACAGGCCCATGATGCTGCGAACGGCAATCCAGGCGCCGAGCGCGAGCAGGACCAGCACCCCGACGCCGACGAAGGACAGCAGGCCGCCGATCAGGCCGAACAGCAGCGACAGCCAGAAGGTGCGGATCTGGAACAGGTAGTGGCTCTGCAGCCACTCGGGCGCGCCCTTGCGGCTGACATAGGCCAGGGCCACACCCACGACACTGGTCAGACCGCCGGTCACCAGGCCGGCGATGTTCAGCGCATAGACGACGCCGGGCAGGGTTTTGTCATCCTGCAGGGCCTGCGGGATAGCGGGATCGGTGGACGTCTCGGACGAGGACACGGGCGTTTGCCTTCAAAGAACCTTGATGTGTGATCGTCCTCCTGATCGACAGTCGATGCAAATGAAGGTCGTGTAATTCGTCAGGGGGCGCGGAATGCGTGCTTCAGGGCAGCAGGTCGCGGGGAGGGTCGCGAGGGTCGAAGGCATCGCCCTTCGTCAGCCAGGGCAGAGCCCCGGTCAGCAGGATCAGCACAAAGCCCATGCGGGCGGCGAGGTCGATGCCGACCCCGGCCATGCCGGCGCTGAGGGATGAGGCGAGGACGGCCAGGGTCCCGACAGAGAGCAGGCCGATGGCCCCGGTGAGCGCGGGCCGGGCTTCGATGCGGGCCAGGGAAAAGCGCGCCGCCGGGGCGGTGTCGGCCGCCTGGCGGGCGATGGTGCGGGCAAAGGCCGAGAAGCTGTCGAGCCGGTCCTCAAACCGGCCCGGGCGAAGATAACTCTGGGCCGTGACGATGATTTTGTCCCGGCCAAAACTCAGCTGCAGAACCCTGCGCCGGCCACCGTTGCGCGCTGTGGCGAGGCGAAACCGCGTCAGGTCGCTGAGCGCGAAGCCGCGCACCTTCAGGCCGCAGGTTTCGACCAGGGTCCCGTCCCGCAGCATCCAGACCGTTTCGGGCTGAAAGGGTGCCAGGCGGGCGGCGTGTGAGAGCATCTCAGGCCCGGACGGCCGTGATTTCCACGCCGGCGGCTGCGGCATGCGGAGCCAGGGCGAGGGGCTTTTCCACCCGGACCCGGGCGCGGGTCACGCGGCTGTCGTCGAAACAGGCCAGGGCCAGGCGCTCGGCGAAGGTTTCGACCAGATCTATATGGCCGCCGGCGACAATCGCCCGGGCGGCTTCGCCGACCATTTCGTAGTTCACCGTATCGCCCAGCCGCTCGCAGTGGCTGGCAGCGACGTCGAGCTCGACATCGACCACCAGGGGCTGGGCGCGGCCGTGCTCGTGGTCATAGACGCCGATCTGTGCCTCGACCTTCAGGCCGCGCACGAAGACCTTGGTCACGATGATGCGCGCGACCGGTGCGGTGTCGGCTGGCCGGGTTTCGGCGAGGGGCGAGGCGGCCATAAGGGGTTCGCCTTTCTTGCGGGAGGCGGCGATCAGGGAGCGACGATATCGGGCGTCAGCCAGCCCAGATGCTGCCCGGCGTCCACGGCGATCATCTGGCCGGTGACGGCCCTTGCGTCAATGAGATAGCGCAGGGCTGCGGCCAGGTCGTCCGGAGTGGCGCGGCGCTGCAACAGGGTGCCGGCGGCCTCGGCCTCGAACTCACCGGGAGCCTGGTGCACGTTGGGCAGGGTCGGGCCCGGGCCGATGGCGTTTACCCGGATGCGCGGGGCCAGGGCCTGGGCCAGGGTCTGGGTGGCCCACCAGAGGCCGGCCTTGCTGATCGTATAGCTGAAGAACTGCGGGTTGGGCCGCCAGACCCGCTGATCGACCAGATTGACGATCAGGCCTTCCATCTCGGGTGGAAGGGCCGCCGCAAAGGTCTCGGCCAGCACCAGCGGTGCACGCAGGTTGGTCTCGAGGTGATTGTCCCACAGCGCGCGATCCAGGGACCCGACGCGGTCGTCCTGGAAGCTTGAGGCGCTGTTGATCAGAAGGGTCACAGGACCCAGTGCCGAGGCCCGGCCGACCAGTTGGGCGACCTCGCCTTCGTTGGTCAGGTCGGCACGAAGGGCAACCGCCTTTCGCCCCAGCGCGGTGATGGCCGCCAGGGTCTCGTCCGCCTCTTCCGGCGGACCCCGATGGTGCACGGCCACATCATAGCCGGCCCGGGCCGCCTCGATGGCCAGGGTCTGCCCGATCCGCCGCGCTGCGCCAGTAACCAGGGCCGCGCCGCGAACGGTCATGGTCTTAGTCGACGCGGCCGAACTCGGTGAGGTTCAGGGCGAAAATGACGCCGAGGAAGGCGGCGATGATCAGGATCGCGAGCATGGGCGAAGGCTCCGGTGGAGGACAGTCGATAATCCGGGCTTTAGCGACCTCGGTGACTGACCGCAAGGTCAAGCCGCGCTAGAGTTCCCGCCATGCTCTGGCGACGTCGCATCGAACCCTTCACCCGCCCCTTCGTCTATGCCTGGTTCAGGCTGAACCGGGGCCTGACCCTGGGCGTGCGGGGGCTGGTCACCGACCCTGACGGACGGGTTTTGCTGATCCAGCACACCTATGTGCCCGGCTGGTACATGCCCGGCGGCGGGGTCGAACGCGGCGAGACGGCCGAAACCGCCCTGGCGCGTGAGATGCAGGAAGAGGCCGGGATCAGGGTCCTGGGCCGTCCGCGCCTGCTGTCGTTTCACAGCAATGAGGTCCGGCATCCCGGCGACCATGTGCTGGTCTACCGGATCGAGGCCTGGGAGCCCTGCGCCGCCAGTGAGCAGGGCGAGATCCATGCCGTCGGCTGGTTCGCGCCGGACGCCCTGCCCGACGATATCACCCCGGCCACCCGGCAACGGATCGTCGAGGCGCTGGAGGGGGCTGAATCGGACGTGATGTGGTGAAGGAGCCGCTTCAGGTCCCGTAACAGACGTCGAGCATCAGGAGGGCAGCCGTCCGGCGGTCGTTGGCCGGTGAAGCGGTAGCCGGCAGCAAACGGATGGCGGAATCGCCGACCATGTTGTCAAGGCAGATTGCGGCGCGTTGCCGTCGGCCATCAATCGTCATCGTGCACACCCCGCCGTAGATCACGCCGGCGTGGTGGCTGGCCATGCTGGTCGGCATGCTGACCACCTCCTCGCATTCGTCCACCCTATCGGGCGACTTGTTGAAGACCTGCCCCGACTGCAACTCTGCGGCGCCCTCTGCCAACTGGTCCGGCTGATACCAGGTCAGTGGGAATACAAAGCCCATGGTCCTGTGGCGCGCTGTTTCCAGATTCCGGTCCAGCTTGAAATTCAAGCTATCGGCCGCCAGGGCCGTCGTGGTGCTGGCCAGGGCGGCGAGGAGGCAACCCGCGCCAAGGGTTCTCAGAGAGTCGCGCATGCTCTTGCTCCCAAGCTGGCCACAGATTCGACCATGGAACTCCTATCCTGTCGACGCAGGGGCTTCCCACCTGAACGCCGATCATTAAAATGGTTGTTTGAAGAAGGGCCGCCGCGTCCCACATGAGAGCGGACCTCGAATCCACAAAGGGCAGGAGCACGACATGCGCGACTACACCAAGTTCTATATCGATGGGGCCTGGGTCGATCCGGTCGAGGCCAAGCGGCTCGACGTGATCAATCCCGCCACCGAAGAGGTCGCCGGCGTGATCTCGATGGGCGGCGTCGCCGATGTCGACAAGGCCGTCATGGCGGCCCGCAAGGCCTTTGCCAGCTTCAGCCAGACCAGCCGCGAAGAGCGCATCGACATCCTCGAGCGGATCGTGGCCGAGTACATGAAGCGCTTCGAGGATATGGCGAAAGCCATCACCGAAGAGATGGGGGCTCCGGCCTGGCTGGCCCAGCGCGCCCAGGCCGCGATGGGCATCGGCCACGTCCAGACGGCTATTGCCGTGCTCAAGGACTACAAGTTCGAGGAAGACCGCGGCACCACCCGGATCGTGAAAGAGCCGATCGGCGTCTGCGCCTTCATCACGCCGTGGAACTGGCCGGTCAACCAGATCGCCTGCAAGGTGGCTCCGGCCATCGCCACCGGCTGCACCATGGTGCTGAAGCCTTCAGAGATCGCACCGTTCTCGGGCTATATCTGGACTGAAGTCCTCCACGCCGCCGGCGTTCCGGCCGGGGTGTTCAACCTCGTCAACGGCGACGGCCCCGTAGTCGGTGCCGCCATGTCCAGCCATCCGGAAGTCGACATGGTGTCGTTCACCGGCTCGACCCGGGCCGGCATCGAGGTGGCCAAGAACGCCGCCCCGACCGTCAAGCGCGTGCACCAGGAACTGGGCGGCAAGAGCCCCAACATCATCCTGGAAGATGCTGACTTCCAGCGCGCCGTCTCGGGCGGCGTCGCTTCGGTGATGATGAACTCGGGTCAGTCGTGCAACGCCCCGACCCGCATGCTGGTCCCCGGCAAGAAGATGGACGAGGTCATCGCCATCGCCCGCGCGACCGCCGAGGCCCACACCGTCGGTGACCCCAACGGCAATTCCAAGATGGGTCCGGTCGTGTCGGACGTGCAGTGGAAGAAGATCCAGGGCCTGATCCAGAAGGGCATCGACGAGGGAGCCACCCTGGTCAGCGGCGGCGTCGGCCTGCCGGACGGTCTGGACAAGGGCTACTATGTCAAGCCGACCGTCTTCGCCAATGTCACCAACGACATGACCATCGCCAAGGAAGAGATCTTCGGCCCGGTCGTCGCCATCCTCGGCTATGACACGATCGACGAGGCCGTGAAGGTCGGCAACGACACCGAATACGGCCTGGCCGCCTATGTCTCGGGCAACAATCCCGAAGAGGTCCGCAAGGTGGCGTCGCAACTGCGCGCCGGCCAGGGGAACCTGAACGGTGCCGCGCCCGACATGATGGCCCCGTTCGGCGGCTACAAGATGAGCGGCAACGGCCGCGAATGGGGCGACCACGCCTTCGGCGAGTTCCTCGAAACCAAGGCGATCCTCGGCTACGCGCCGAAGGTGGCGGCGGAGTAGGGCTCTACTGCTAAAGTTTGAGTTTGGAGGGGCGGGGTCGAAAGGCTCCGCCCCTTTTTCGTGGGCGGCAATCCAGCCGCGCATGAATTGCCGGGCCTCCACCGCCAGACTAACCTCGCCGGATGACCGCCCTGCGACGCCTCCGCCCTGATGAAAGTCCCGCCGCTGCAGACCTGCATCGACGCGGAGGGGCCCTGATCCCGGGCTACGACACATCGCTCCATACGGCTGAGGAGTATGTCGTCTTCTATCGCGACAAGGTGATGGTCGACGGCCCGGTCTGGGGGGCGTTCGACGGCGATGCCCTGCGCGGCCATATCGCCCTGCTGCCCGGCTGGATCGACCATCTGTATGTCGACCCCGACTTTCAGGGGCGGGGGATCGGGAGCGAGCTGGTGCGGCTCGCGCAGGACCAGCAGCAAGAGCTACGGCTCTACACCTTCCAGTCGAATGTGCGAGCGCGGGCGTTCTACGAGCGGCACGGCTTCGGGATCGAGGAGCTTACCGACGGGGCCCGCAACGAAGAGAAAATGCCGGACGTGACCTATCACTGGCGGCGCTGATAACGCTGCGCCGTTGAAATCCTCCCCCTCTAGGGGGAGGATCAAAGCTATCCCTACTCCGCCAGCGGTGCCGAATACCCGGTCCGGTCCTTTAACGCGCCGGTGGCCAGCAGATAGATCATCCCCGCCAGCAGCACGGCCGTCGCAGCGACGCTGGCCTCGGGGCCGAAGGCGCCGCCGGTCAGCCACCAGGGCGCACCGGCCACCGGGGCCAGGTCGACGACCAGGCTCTGTACGGCGACCTTCTCGCCGCTGACCTCGAGGCCAAAGCCTACGCCCAGCAGGGTGTTCCAGGCCGAATGCCAGGCGCAGACGCCCCACAGCGAGCCTTCCTTGATGGCATAGAGGCTGATCATCCCGGCAAACAGCAGCAGGTTGACCATGGCCAGGGCCAGTTCCTTCGACGGCTTGATATTGCCGCCGTGCATCAGGGCAAACAGCAGGGAGTTGATGATGATGGCCAGGATCAGCCCGTGGCGCGAGGCGACCAGCTGCATCAGCCAGCCCCGCATCAGCAGCTCTTCCGTCCCGCCCTGGATCATGAAGCCGAAGAACAGGGCCAGGATGGGCAGGAACAGCATCGGGCTGGGCGCGGTCCAGACGCCAAAGCCCTCAATCCTGTAGCCACCGGCGATCCAGATCAGGCCGATCGTCGCCGTCAGGAAGCCGGCCCCGACCAGGAGGCCCTTGCCGTAGCGCGGCAGGAACCGGTCGTTCAGGCCTAGGGTCGCTGGCGAACGGCGCTCGAAGAGCCAGACCCAGGCCAGCAGCAACAGGGCCGTAAAGCCGAAGCCCAGAAGCTGGAGGGTCAGGGGCAGCCACTGGGTGGCTAGGTCCGCCTGGTGAAAGCCCATCGGCTTCAGCAGGCCGAAAATCGTCACCAGTTGTCCGACGATGAAGAAGACCAGGATCAGGGGAATGGCGGCTGCCGTCCAGGTGCGCCGATGGCGGGGCGCACGCGGCGCATAAAGTTCTGTTCTGGTCATGATGAAATCCAGGCGAGAGTCTCGCCTTACCGCCCCGTAATGATTATTTTCAGCTTGCGTATAGGCGGCAAAAATACGGCCGTGTGTACTTAAACATTTTTCATTGTCGGGCGGCGGGTGGCCGATGGATCAAAACCGGCGGGCATAACGATCCCCATTGGCATTCCGCGCGCCGCGCCCCAAAGTCTGTCGAAATAGAGAAACGGGGGGACGTGTCATGGGGTTTCTGGGCAAGGCGGCTCTGGCCGGCGGCGGGCTGCTGGTCGCGGTCAGCGCTGTCGTGGCGGTGCGAACCGCAACCTTCAAGGCACCGGCGGTGGTCGACCCGGCCAGTGTCAGCCTGGCCTCGGCCCGTCCGGTCGATGTGAACAAGGCCACAGCCAATCTGGCCCAGGCCGTGCGCTTCCAGACCGTCAGCCATCAGGACCGGGCCGATGACCAGCCCGCCGAATGGGACAGGCTGCACGCCTGGCTGCAGGTGACCTATCCCGCTGCCCACGCGGCCATGACCCGCGAGGTGATCGCCGGCCACACCCTGGTCTACACCTGGACCGGATCGCGACCGGATCTGGCGCCTGTCGTCCTGATGGCCCACCAGGATGTGGTGCCGGTCACGCCCGGCAGCGAAGCGGCCTGGACCCATCCGCCGTTCGACGGGGTCGTCGCAGACGGGGCCGTCTGGGGCCGGGGCTCCATCGATGACAAGGGCTCGCTGGTCACCCTGTTCGAGGCGCTGGAGAGTGTCGCGGCCAGCGGCTTCAAGCCGGTTCGCACGGTCATCATCGTCAGCGGTCATGACGAGGAGGTTCGCGGCGTCGGGGCGCGGGCGGCGGCCGATCTGCTGAAGGCGCGTGGCATCAGGGCCCAGTTCGTGCTCGACGAGGGCATGGTGGTGGTTGAGGACCATCCCGTCACCGGCAAGCCCACCGCCATCATCGGCACCGCCGAAAAGGGCTATGCGACCCTGAAGGTCGTGGCCCCGGCCGTCGGCGGACACAGCTCGGCACCGCCGCCCCAGACCGGCGTGGCGACCCTGTCGCGGGCCGTGCTGGCCATTGCCGACAAGCCGTTCCCGATGAAATTCAGCGGCCCCGGGGCCGACATGCTGAAGGCCCTGGCCCCGCACGCCTCGCCGACCGTCAAGGTGGCCGCCGCCAATACCTGGCTGTTCTCGCCCCTGCTGATCAAGGTCACCGCCGAGACCCCGGCCGGGGCGGCCATGCTGCACACCACGATTGCCCCGACCATGCTGAAGGGCTCGCCCAAGGAGAACGTCCTGCCGCAGGACGCCACCGCCTGGATCAACTATCGCATCGCGCCCGGCGACAGCTCGGCCAAGGTGATGGCCAAGGCCAAGGCGGCGGTGGGCGACCTGCCGGTGGAACTGTCCTGGACCAAGACCCCGGACGAGCCCTCGCGCGTCTCGTCGACCGAGTCTGACGCCTGGAAGACGCTGGCGGGCCTGGCGGCGGTCGAAACCCAGGCCCCGGTCGTGCCCGGCCTGGTCACCGCCGGCACCGACAGCCGCTACCTCGCGCCCGTGGCGACCGACGTCTACCGCTTCCAGCCCCTGCGTCTGTCGGTCAACGACACCAAGATGATCCACGGCACGGACGAGCACATCACCGTGGCCAATGTGGAGCGCATGGTGCGGTTCTATCAGCGCCTGATCGAGACGGCGGCGGCGCGGTAGCCGCCGGTCAGCGCTTTCGGCCGCCCTCGATCGTGTAGGGCGTGCCGTCGCGATGCCGGTAGGTCTCCTCGCCTTCGCGCAGGATCAGGTCGATATCCGGATAGTCGCAGCCGTCCTCGGCCGGGCGGCGCGAGCCGATCTCCAGCAGCACGGCCACCGTGTCGGAACGGTTCTGCAGGTGGTGGCCATTGGCGACCCCGGCCCTGAAGCCCGCGCAGTCGCCGGCCCGCAGGATCGTTTCGCCCTCATCTTCGACCAGCACGACCTCGCCTTCCAGGACCCAGGTGAACTCGTCCTCGGCCGTGTGCCAGTGGCGCTGGCTGGTCCACTGGCCGGGCGGCAGGCGCATCAGGTTGACGCCGAACTGGGTCAGCCCCGCCGCATCGCCCAGCTTCCAGCGCTGCCGCCCCTGACACGGCGCATCGAACGGGGCCGGATAGGCCGTGCCGAAACGGGTGGGCGCGGCGTCGATGTCGATCTTGGGCATGGTCAACCTTGGAACAGGCTTGCGTGGTTTGCGTCCGGCCGGAGGGAAGCTTAAAGCCAGCATCATGACCAGCCCCGCGCCCGTTTCCGTCAGCATCGACCCCGTCGATCTCGCCCAGGCCCTGATCCGCCGGCCGTCGGTGACGCCCGCCGACGCCGGGGCCATGGACATCCTGCAGCGCCAGCTGGAGGCGCTCGGCTTTGACTGCCGCCGGATGCGGTTCGGCGAGATCGAGAACCTCTATGCCCGGCGCGGAACAGACCGCCCCAACCTGTGCTTTGCCGGTCATACCGACGTGGTGCCGGTCGGCGACGACGCGGCCTGGACGCAGGGGCCGTTCGAGGCCGAGATCCAGGACGGCGTGCTCTATGGCCGGGGCGCGGTCGACATGAAGAGCGCCATCGCCGCCTTCGTCGCCGCCGTCGCCGCCCTGCCTGAAACCCCCGGCTCGATCAGCTTCCTGATCACCGGCGACGAGGAGGGCGTGGCCGAGGACGGCACCGTCAGGGTGGTCGAGGCCCTGGCCGCCGAAGGCGAGATCATCGACCACTGCATCGTCGGCGAACCGACCAGCGCCAGCCTGCTGGGCGACATGGTCAAGATCGGCCGGCGCGGCAGCATCAATGCCTGGATCACGGTCGAGGGCCGGCAGGGCCATGTGGCCTATCCGCACCGCGCCGCCAATCCGATCCCGGTGCTGGTCGATATCCTCAGCCGCCTGCAGGGCCGGGTGCTGGATGACGGCTATACCGGTTTCCAGCCGTCGAACCTGGAAGTGACCACCATCGACGTGGGCAACACCGCCACCAATGTGATCCCGGCTGCGGCGCGGGCGCGGGTCAATATCCGCTTCAATCCTGCCCATCGCGGCAAGGACCTGCAGGCCTGGATCGAGGGCGAATGCGCGGCGGCCGCGCAAGGCTTCGACGGCAAGGCCGAGGTGCTGTGCAAGATCAGCGGCGAGGCCTTCCTGACCGAGCCCGGTCCCTTCACCGACGTGATCGTGGCCGCCGTCGAGGAAGCGACGGGCCGGGTGCCCGAGTTGTCGACGACCGGTGGCACCAGCGACGCCCGCTTCATCCGTAGCCTCTGCCCGGTGGTGGAGTTCGGCCTCGTCGGATCGACCATGCACCAGGTGGACGAGCGGGTGCCGGTGCAGGAGGTCCGCGAGCTGGCCCTGGCCTATCAGGCCCTGATCCGGCGCTATTTCGCGGCCTTCGCCTGATGGCCCGCATGGCCCTGGCGAGCTGGTCTTTCTGGGCCCTGGCCTCGGCTCTGTTCGCGGCCCTGACGGCCATCCTGGCCAAGGTCGGGATCGAGGGCGTCAGCTCCAATCTCGCGACCTTTATCCGCACCGTCGTGATCCTGGCCTTTGCCGGTCTGATCCTGACGCTGGCGGGCGAGTGGCGTGCGCCGGGCGAGATTTCCCGGCGATCCTGGATGTTCCTGGTCCTTTCCGGCCTTGCGACCGGCGCATCATGGCTTTGCTATTTCCGCGCCCTGAAGCTGGGGGATGCGGCCCGGGTGGCTCCGCTCGACAAGCTGAGCGTGGTACTGGTGGCGGTGTTTGCCGCCGTCTTCCTGGGCGAACGCCTGTCGGCCCTCAACTGGCTGGGCGTGGGCCTGATTGCCGCCGGGGCGGTGCTGGTGGCGATGCGGCTCTGACCATGGACGACTTCTCGATCGATCAGGTGCTGGCTGAGGTGGCCGTGCTGGTGAAGCCCCACTTCGGCAAGGGGCGGCCGGCGGACTACATCCCGCAGCTGGCCGAGGTTCCCGGCCACAAGTTCGGCATGGCGGTGCGCACCCTGGACGGCGACGAGCACGTGGTCGGCGACGCCGATGAAGGCTTTTCGGTCCAGAGCATCACCAAGGTCTTTGCCCTGGGCCTGGCCCTGAACCGCTTCGGCGACGAGGTCTGGACCCGGGTCGGCAAGGAGCCCTCGGGCACGCCGTTCAACTACCTGTCGCAGCTGGAAGCCGAAGGCGGAGTCCCCCGCAACCCCTTCATCAATGCCGGGGCGCTGTCGATCACCGACCAGTTGCTGGACACGGTCCGGGATCCGGCGGCCCTCGTCCGGGGCTTTGCAGGCTTCCTGGCCGGCGAGGCTGTGACCATCGACGAGGCCGTGGCCGCCTCCGAACTGGCGACCGCCCACCAGAACCGCGCCATCGCCAATCTGATGCGTGGCAAGGGCACGATCAGCCACGATCCCGAGGCTGTGGTGGCCGCCTATTGCCGCCAGTGCGCGCTGACCATGAGCTGCCGCCAGCTTGCGCGGGCCATGCTGCCCCTGGCCGCCGGCGGCTTCTCGCCGATCGTCGAGGAGACCATCTTTCCCGAACGCCTGACCCGGCGGCTGAACGCCCTGCTGCTGACCTGCGGGATCTATGACTCGGTCGGCAGCTTCGCCTACCGGGTCGGCCTGCCTGCCAAGAGCGGAGTCGGCGGTGGGATCGTTGCAGTGGTGCCGGGCAAGGCCGTGGTCACCGTCTGGTCGCCGGAGCTGGACCGCTTCGGCACCTCGGTGGTCGGGGCCGCCGCGCTGGAAGCGTTCGCCCAGCTGACCAACTGCTCGGTGCTTTAAAGCCTATTCCCGACGCAGGATCTTGTCGGTGATCGCCTTGCCCAGCATGCCGGCGCGGAAGGTCTTCTTCATGGCGACGGGGGCGTAGTCGTCGCTCTCGACCCACTCGCTGAAGGTCAGGCCCTGGGGCTCGCCGCGCTCCAGATACTGCTCGAACACATAGTCCAGCACGCCGGTATTGCCCTCCTTGATGTGGAGGTAGCGCAGGGACAGTTCCTTCATCGCCTCGCGGATCGGCAGGCCCAGGCGGTAGTGGGCATAGAGCACGCTCATGATCCCGGCCCGGTCAGCGCCGGACTTGCAGTGGATCAGGGCCGGATATTCGATGGTCTCGAACAGTTCCTTGGCCCCGCGCACCCGCTCGCGGATCGGGACCTCGCGCGAGGTGATGGTGAAGTCCACCAGGGTCAGACCCAGGCGCTCGCAGGCGTCCTTTTCAAGGGCATAGAAGCTGCCGTCAAAGCCGCCGCGCAGATTGACGATGGTCTTGATGCCGCGCTTCTTCCACCAGGCCAGCTGGAACGGCCAGGGCTGGTTGGCCCGCACCAGCTCGGGGCTGACCCAGTGCGCATTGGAAAAGCCCAGGCGCAGATAGGCATGGTCGTTCCACAGATAGTGGAGATAGGTCTTGAAGCGCCCCCAAGGCGTGGTCAGGTCGAACTGGGCCAAGTGGCGATCCTCTGAAAGCTCGCCTAAGTAGGATGGACCGCGCCGTATTGCAAAACACCCCGTCGTTTCCCGGCGGACTGATGCGCCGGTGTCCTTGACAGTCAGCCCCCGACATCAGACCCCTCCACCATGACTGAGACCGCCGCGCCCCCTGCCACCAGCCGCACGCTCGCGTTGCGGGTCTGGCGCGACTATCTGCAGCCCCGCTGGAAGGGCCTGACCGTTTCGGTGATCAGCGCCGCCGCCGTGGCCGGCCTGACGACCTGGCTGTTCAATGTCATCCGGCCGGCCGTCGATGACCTGGTGACCCATCCCAAGCCGGGCGCGCTGGTCACGATCCCATTGACCATCGCCGTGATCGCCCTGGCGCGCGGCGGCTTCCAGGTGGTGCAGGCCACCTTCATCAACCGGATCGGCAACGGCATTGTCGGCGATGTGCAGGTCCAGCTGTTCGGCAATCTGGTGAGATCGGATCTGGCCCGGCTGCGCGGGGCCCATTCCGGCTCCTATGTCTCGTCGGTACTCTATGACGCGGGCCTGATCCGCGAAGCGGCGACCAGCGGGGTGGTAAACTACACCCGCGAGTTCCTGACCGTGGTCGGGGCCCTGGGGACGATGTTCGTTCTCGACCCGCTGCTGGCGGCAGGGGTTCTGCTGATCGCGCCGGTGGCCAGCCTGATCATGAGGCAGTTCTCGAAGAAGACCAGCAAGGCCGCCAAGGGGGCCATGGGCGAGACCTCCAACCTGTCGACCGCGATCATGGAAAGCCTGGACGGCATCAAGATCGTCAAGATGGAGAACCGCGAGGCCCACGAGCAGGCTCGGGTCGCGGCGGTGGTCGACCGTCGCCAGCGCCACCTGATCAAGGGTTCCAATGCCCGGGCCATGGCCGCCCCGGCGACCGAGACCTTCACGACGCTGATCACCGCTGCCGTGTTTGTCTATGCCGGCTGGCGGGCCCTGTCGGGCGACATCACGGCCGGCACCTTCTTTGCCTTCCTGACGGCCCTGCTGGCCGCGGCCCAGTCGCTGCGCCAGGTGGCCAATCTGCAGACCGTGATGGCCGAGGGGCTGACGGCCGCCCGCCGTCTGTTCGAGGCCCTGGATGTAGCCCCGACGATCCTCGATCCAGCCGATGGGCGGGCCCTGCCGCCCGGCGAGGCGACGATCGCTCTGGAGGACGTCAGCTTCTCCTATGGCGGCGACGCCCCGGTGCTGACCGATGTGACCCTGACGGCGCGGCGCGGCGAGACCATCGCGCTGGTCGGACCGTCCGGGGGCGGCAAGAGTTCGATCCTCAACCTGATCCCGCGCTTCTATGACGTGACCGAAGGGCGGGTCAGCATCGACGGCCATGATGTGCGATCGGTGACCCTGGCCTCACTGCGCGAGCGCATCGCCCTGGTGACCCAGGAGCCGTTCCTGTTCGACGACACGATCCGCGCCAACATCGCCTATGCCCGGCCCGAGGCGACCGAGGCCGAGATCTTTGCTGCAGCCGAGCAGGCCGCGGCCCATGGCTTCATCAGCGCCCTGCCGGACGGCTATGACACCCGGGTCGGTGAGGCCGGAGCGCGGCTGTCGGGCGGTCAGCGCCAGAGGATCGCCATCGCCCGCGCCTTCCTGAAAGACGCGCCGATCCTGCTGCTGGACGAGGCCACCAGTGCTCTCGATACCGAGAGCGAGGCCCAGGTCCAGGCGGCCTTGGAAAGACTGATGGACGGGCGGACCACGATCCTGATCGCTCACCGCCTGTCGACCGTCCGGGGCGCGGACCGCATCTATGTCATCGAGAAGGGGCAGGTGGTCGAGACCGGCACCCATGCCAAACTGCTGCGCGGCCAGGGGCTCTATGCCCTCCTCGCCAGGGCCCAGGATCTCGACACCCTGCCGGAGGACGCCGCATGAAGCCCCTGCGCTCGCCTCTGGTGATGCGGATTCTGGTCCGGCTGATGTCGGGCTATCTGGCCCTGACCTACCGCACATTGCGCTGGACCCGTGAAGGCCAGGACCTTGCGCAGGGCGTCTGGGCGCAAAGCCTGGCCAGCGGCGAGGGCGCGATCCTGGCGCTCTGGCACAGCCGCGTGCCGGTCGGGCCGGCCACCTGGCCGCAAGGAGCCGACAAGCCGGAAATCCGGGTGCTGGTCAGCCAGTCGCGCGACGGCGAGTTCATTGCCCGGGTCATCGCCCGCCTCGGCCTGCCGTCCATTCGCGGCTCGTCCCTGAAGAAGACGGACACCGCCAAGAACAAGGGTGGCGAGCAGGCCTTCCGCGACATGGTCAAGTGGGTCAAGGACGGCGGGGCCATGGCCATTACGCCGGACGGACCGCGCGGTCCGGTCGAGGTCCTGCAGAAGGGCGCGGTGGCCCTGGCCCGGGTCAGCGGCGCACCGGTGCTGTTCGTCGGCGTCGCCATGCAGCCCTGCATCCGGCTGGGCACCTGGGACCGTACCATCATTCCGCTACCCTTCGCCCGGGCCGCCATGGTCTGGGACGGACCGGTCCGGGCCGGTCGCGCTGACGACCCTGACGTCCTTGCGCAGGATTGGGAAGCGCGACTGTCGGCCGTGTCGCGCCGGGCTGAAGCGCTGGTCGGCGAGTTGGACGGCGCGCCCGTCCGCCATTGATCCGACCCGCCCATGGTGGGATGAAGGGCCATGCCGCACGATCACCCCGGACACGCGCACGAGCACCATGACCATGACCATGATCACCACGATCATGACCATGGCCATGGTCATCACGGCCACCACCATCACGTCCCCAAGGACTTCGGCCGGGCCTTTGCCGTCGGTACGGCCCTGAACCTGGGCTTTGTCCTCGTCGAGTTCGGGGCCGGATTCCTGACCCACTCGCTGGCCCTGATGGCCGACGCCGGCCACAATCTGTCCGACGTCCTGGGCCTGATCCTCGCCTGGGGTGCGGCCACCCTGGCCAAGCGCGCCCCGAGCGGCCGGCGCACCTACGGCCTGCGCAAGGGCACCATCCTGGCCTCGCTGGGCAATGCCGCCCTGCTGCTTCTGGCCACTGGCGCGATCGCCTGGGAAGCCGTGCGCCGTCTGGCCCAGCCGGCCGAGGTGCAGAGCGGCCCGGTGATGATCGTCGCCGCCATCGGGATCGTCATCAACACCGCCACCGCCCTGATGTTCATGCGCGGCTCCAAGGAAGACCTCAATGCGCGGGGGGCCTTTCTGCACATGGCGTCGGATGCCGCGGTTTCGGCCGGGGTCGTGGTGGCGGCCTTCGGCATGATGCTGACCGGCTGGCTGTGGCTGGACTCGCTGACCAGCCTGCTGATCGTCGCTGTGATCGTGCTGGGAACCTGGGGCCTGCTGCGCGACTCGCTGGACATGGCCCTGGACGCGGTGCCCCGGGGCATCGACGCGGCCAAGGTCCGCGACTGGCTGGCCCGGCAGCCGGGCGTTACCGAGGTCCATGCCCTGCATATCTGGGCGATGAGCACGACCGAGACGGCCCTGACGGCCCATGTGGTCCGGCCAGGCGCGACCGATCATGACCGCTTCCTGCATGAGACCTGCGCGGAACTGGCCAGCCGCTTCAGGATCAGCCACGCCACGGTCCAGGTTGAACAGGGCGGCGGCCACGCCTGCCGGCTCGCCCCTGCGGACGTGGTGTGAGCCTGCCTCTGTCCCTGACGCTCTACCGGCTGGCCACGGCGGTCCTGGAGCCTGTCGCGCCCCTGGTGCTGCAGAGGCGGGCCCGGCGGGGCAAGGAGGACGCCACGCGCCTGAACGAGCGCCGCGGGCGGCCGCGCCGGCCGCGGCCGGACGGAAAACTCGTCTGGCTGCACGGGGCCAGTGTGGGCGAGAGCCCGTCCATCCTGCCCCTGGTCGAGCGGCTGAGGGCCGAGCGGCCGGAGGTTTCAGTTCTGGTCACGTCCGGAACCGTGACCTCCGCCACCCTGCTGGCCCGGCGCCTGCCGGACGGGGCATTTCACCAGTATGTACCGCTCGACACGCCGGGCGGGGCCCGCCGGTTCATCGCGCACTGGCGACCGGATCTGGCGGTGTTCGTCGAGAGCGAGCTTTGGCCAAACCTGCTGCTCGAGGCCCAGGCGGCGGGCACCCGGCTGGCCCTGGTCTCGGCCAAGCTGTCTGACAAGAGCTTTGAGGGCTGGCGCATGCGCCCGTTCGCCGTCGCCCGGCTCTTCGCAGGCTTTGATCTGATCCTGGCCCAGGACGCCCGGGCCGCCGGGCGGTTCTCGGCCCTCGGCGGGACCGTCGCCGGAGAGGCGGATCTCAAGTTCGGGGCGGCGCCGCTTCCGGCCGATCCCGCCGGTCTGGCCTCTCTGCAGCAGGCCCTGGCCGGACATCGACTGCTGCTGGCCGCCAGCACCCATCCCGGCGAGGACGCGCTGATACTGGAGGCCCTTACGGCCCTGCCGGTGGAGGTCAGGCCGCGACTGGTCATCGTACCGCGCCATGTCGAGCGCGGCCCTTCAATCGCAGAACTGGCCCGCACGCGGGGGCTTTCGGTCTCGTTGCGCAGTGCAGAGCCGGAGGCTCTCGCTGCCGAGGTGCTGGTGGCCGATACGCTGGGCGAGTTGGGCCTGTGGTTCCGGCTGGCCGACCTGGCGATCGTGGCCGGCAGCCTGGTTCCCGGGATCGGCGGCCACAATCCGCTCGAGCCAGCCCGGTTGGGCTGCCCGATCGTCTCGGGGCCGCATGTCGAGAACTGGCTGACCGCCTATGCCGACCTGTCGGCGGTTGAAGGGGTCACCCTGGCCGATGCCGGGGTTCTCGCCGCGCGGCTCGCTGCAGTCCTCGCCGATCCGGATGCGGCGAGCGCCCAGGCCCGCCGCGCCCTCGCCTTTGTCGAGGCTCGCGATGCCGAGGCTCGGGCCGGCCTCACCCGTATCCTCGAGCTGGTGCCATGAAACTGTCGACCCCGCGCTGGTGGTACGTAAAGTCGGGAGGGCCGGCCCCGGTGACCCGCGCCCTGCTGACACCCCTGTCCTGGCTCTGGGCGGCCGCCACCGCACGCCGGATGGCCCGGACCCAGCCCCGCGAAGCGGGCGTGCCGGTGATCTGCGTCGGCAACATCACCGTTGGCGGGGCAGGCAAGACCCCGATCGTCCGCGAACTGCTGCTGACCCTGGCCCGGCGGGGCGTCATCGCTCACGGCCTCGCCCGCGGCTATGGCGGCAACCGCAAGGGGCCTACCCGGGTTGAACCCGGCTGGCATACGGCGGCGGATGTCGGCGATGAGCCGCTGATGCTGGCCCAGGACTTTACCATGTGGGTCGCGCGCGACCGGGTGGAGGGCGCGCTGGCGGCGGCCCGTGCCGGGGCCGGGGCCGTGGTGATGGATGACGGGCACCAGAACCCGACCGTCCGCAAGACCCTGTCGCTCGTCGTCGTAGACGGCGAAACCCGCAACGACGAGTGGCCGTTCGGGGATGGCAGGGTGTTTCCGGCCGGGCCGATGCGCGAGCCGCTCAAGGCAGGACTGGCCCGTGCCGATGCGGTGATCGTGCTTCTGCCGGCCGACCTTCCGGCCGTGGATCCCGGGCTGCTTGCGGTCTTCGGCAGTACGCCGGTGCTGATCGCCCGCCTGGAGGCGGCCGCGCCGGTTCCCCGGGGACCTCAGGTGGGCTTTGCCGGCGTCGGCAAGCCGTGGAAGGTCGAACGGGCCCTGGTTGCCGCAGGCTGCAGCCTGGTCGACTTTGCGCCCTTCCCGGACCATGGCGTCTATGACGAAGCCACCCTGAACCTGCTGGCGGATCGCGCGAAGCTGTATGACGCGGGTCTGGTTACCACCGAGAAGGACTGGGTTCGCCTGCCGCCCGAATGGCGCGCCCGCGTGACCCCCTGGCCGGTGCGCGCCCGGTTCGAGGATGAGCCGGCGCTGGAACGGCTGCTGAAGACGGTGGGCCTTTAGACCCGCCCCCTCCGGATCGCTTCGCGATCCTCTGTCCCCGGAGGGGGAAGAGGCCCTACACCGACCCCATCTTCCCCCTCCAGGGGAGGAGGGCCGAAGGCCCGGAGGGGGCCTGTATCCACCTACTTCACGACCACGCCGCTTTTGACCACCGACGTCACGGCCTTGAGGATCGCCACATCCTGCAGGGGGTCGCCCTTCACGGCGATCAGGTCGGCGGTCTTGCCCGGAGCCAGTGAGCCGATCTCATTCGAAAGCCCGAAGTGATCGGCCGCGTTGACGGTGGCTGTCTGGATGGCCTCCAGGGGCGTGAGGCCGGCCTTGACCAGCAGGACAAACTCGCCGGCATTGTCGCCGTGGGCCGAGACGCCGGTGTCGGTGCCGAAGGCGATCCTGACCCCGCCCTCATGGGCGCGGCGGGCCATGGCCAGCATCTTGGGGCCGGCGTCCAGCGCCTTGGCAGTCTGGGCAGGCGTCAGGAAGTTGTTGGGGCCTGAGGCGATCCGGTAGACGAAGTCCCCGGCCATCAGGGTCGGCACCAGATAGCCGCCGTTCTTCTTGAACAGGGCGACGCTGTCGGCGTCGAGATAGGTGCCGTGCTCGATCGAGTCGCCACCGGCCTTCAGGAAGCTGTTGATCCCGTCGACGCCGTGGGCATGGTCCGTGACCTTGCGGCCCATGCGGTGGGCAGTCTCGACGATGGCGGACAGTTCTGCATCTGAAAACTGCTGGTTCAGGCCGGCGGCGGTATTGGACAGGACGCCGCCGGTCGCCGTGATCTTGATGATGTCGGCACCCAGCCAGACCTGCTCGCGGACGGCGCGACGGCAGTCGTCGGGGCCCGAGCAAACCGAGGTCGGCCGCAGCACGTGCATGACCTCCTCGCTGTAGCCGTTGACGTCGCCATGGCCGCCATGGACCGAGACGGCCGAGCCGGCGGCGAGGATGTGCGGCCCGATCACGTCGCCCCGCCTGATGCCATCGCGCAGGGCGAAGATGGCCTGGTTGGTTGCGCCCAGGTCAGCCACGGTGGTGAAACCGGCCATCAGCGTCTTGCGGGCAAAGCCGGCCCCCACCATCGCCTCGTCGGCGGGGGAGCGGGTCACCTCGTTAAGGCGTGAATTGGGGCTTTGCTCAAATGTCAGGTGGACGTGGCTGTCGATCAGGCCCGGCAGGACGAAGCTGTCCTTCAGGTCGAAGACCTTGCCGCCGGGCTCGGAGACATAGCCGTCGGCGATTCGGACGACCTTGCCGTTCTCGATGACCACCGTCCGGGCCGTCTCGACCTTGCCGGTGGCCGGATCGGCCAGCAGACGTCCGGCCTGGACGAACAGGGTCTCGGCAAGGGCTGACGTGCCGAGTGCCGTCGTCGCCAGAAGGGCCAGAACGCCCGCCGTCAGTCTGCGCATCGTGGTCTCAGGCCCCAGCCTTCTGCGCAAAGCTCCAGGCCCCTCGGGCCAGAACCGGCACGCGTGCTTCCATCAGCTGCGCATGGGCGCTGGCGGCCGTTCCGTCGCGGACGCGGCCGACGATGCCCTGGCAGATGCCCGCCAGTCTGAAGAGGTTGTAGCTGAAGTACCAGTCCAGATTGGGCAGGCCGTCGCGGCCGGTGGCCTTGCAGTAGCGCTCGACCGCCTCGGGGATGGTCGGCACGCCATAGGCGGTCAGGTCGGCGATGTCCGACAGGCCGCCGCGCTGGTCCGACGGCATCACCCAGTTCATCAGGAAATAGCTGAAGTCGGCCAGGGGATTGCCCAGAGTCGACAGTTCCCAGTCCAGCACCGCCACCACGCGCGGCTCGGTGGCGTGCAGGATCATGTTGTCGAGACGATAGTCGCCATGGACGATCGAGGTCATGTCGTCCGGCGGGCAGCTCTGCGGCAGCCAGTCCATCAGCCGGTTCATGTCCTCGAGGTTGGTCGTCTCGCTGGCTTTGTACTGCTTGGTCCAGCGGTCGATCTGGCGCGAGAAATAGTTGCCCGGCTTGCCGTAGTCGGCGAGGCCTACGGCGGCATAGTCGACGGTGTGCAGGGCGGCCAGGGTGTCGATCTGGGCCTCGTAGATCGCCCGGCGCTCGGCCGGCTGATAGTCGGGCAGGGTGCCGTCCCACAGGATGCGGCCCTCCACGTTGTCCATCACGTAGAAGATCGTGCCGATCACGTCCTCGTCCATGCACAGGGCATAGGCCTTGGCGACCGGGAAGTAGGCCTTGTTGAGCCCCGAAATGACCTTGAACTCGCGATCCACCGCATGGGCGGAAGGCAGCAGCTTGCCCGGCGGCTTGCGGCGCAGAACGTATTTCTTGTTCGGCGTTACCAGCTGATAGGTGGGGTTGGACTGGCCACCCTTGAACTGGCGAACCTCCAGGGGGCCCTCATAGCCCTCGACATTTGCGGCCAGCCAGAGCGCCAGCTTGGCCTCGTCGATGGCATGGCGCGGATCAACCGGCTTGGTGCCCGAATTCAGGTCCTGGGCGGTCTGTTCTGCGACATCGGCCATGCGGTTTCTCCCCAACACTTGTTTGAAAGGGACTTTAGTGCGTGGGGCGCGAGGTGCAAGCGTGGTGATGGTCTCGTCTGGTGCGGGGTGCCAGGTGCCGCGCGCCGGTTCCGTCCCGGCGCGCGACAGGCTGGCAGCCTAGAGGCTGCCGCTCAGTTCCTGGACTTCTTCGAAGGTGCGCAGGCCCGGGCGCTGGGCGCAGACCAGCACGCCCATGTTGCCGGGCAGGTGCTGGTTGGCCAGCATCTTCTCGTGGGCGGCCGGGATGTCGTTCCAGGGGAAGACTTCCGACAGGCAGGGATCGACGCGGCGGTCGATGACCAGCTGGTTGGCGGCGCTGGCCTGCATCAGGTTGGCGAAGTGGCTGCCCTGGACGCGCTTCTGGCGCATCCACAGGAAGCGGGCATCCATGGTCAGGTTGAAGCCGCTGGTGCCGGCGCAGATGCAAACCATGCCGCCGCGCTTGACCACAAAGACCGACACCGGGAAGGTGGCCTCGCCAGGGTGCTCGAACACCATGTCGACGTCCTTGTTGCCCGTGATCTGCCACAGGGCTTTGCCGAACTTGCGGCTCTCCTTCATGTAGTCGGTGAACTCGGGGCCATTGACCGTCGGCAGCTGGCCCCAGCAGTTGAATTCGTTACGGTTCAGAACCGCCTTGGCCCCCATCGACAGCACGAACTCGCGCTTGTCCTCGCTGGAGACCACGCCGATGGCATTGGCCCCGGCCACGGCGGCCAGCTGTACGGCAAAAACGCCGAGGCCGCCGGAAGCCCCCCAGACCAGCACGTTCTGGCCAGGCCGCAGCTCATGCGGCTTGTGGCCGAACAGCATGCGATAAGCGGTGGCGAGCGTCAGGGTGTAGCAGGCGGCCTCTTCCCAGGTCAGGTGCTTGGGACGCGGCAGCAGTTGGCGCGACTGCACGCGGCAGAACTGGGCGAAGCTGCCGTCCGGCGTCTCATAGCCCCAGATGCGCTGGCTGGTGGAGAACATCGGATCACCGCCGTTGCACTCCTCGTCGTCGCCGTCGTCCTGGTTACAGTGGATGACCACCTCGTCGCCCAGCTTCCAGCGCTTGACCTTGGCGCCCACGGCCCAGACGATGCCCGAGGCGTCGGATCCGGCGATGTGGTAGGGCTGCTTGTGCCCGTCCAGCGGGCTGATCGGCTCGCCCAGGGCGGCCCAGACGCCGTTGTAGTTGACGCCGGCGGCCATCACGAGCACCAGAACCTCGTCCTCGCCGATCTCCCAGGTGGGGACGACCTCGACCTGCATGGCGGTGGACGGCTTGCCGTGGCGCTCCTTGCGGATGCTCCAGGCGTACATGTTTTTCGGCACGTGATAGAGCGGCGGAATCTCGCCGATCTCGTAGAGGTCCTTCACGGGCGACTTTTCAAGCGTGGCGGTCGTCATCTCACTCCCCGTTCCCTTCGGCGTTGCAGCAACGCCCGAAGCTTCGTCTCGGCTGCGCGCAGGGCGGTCGAACTGGTAAATTCAGATCGCCGACCCGTCATTTTGGGCTCCGGGCGGGCAAATCCGCCCCGAAGTCCCGTAAGCTGAGACAAGTGTTTGAAACTGGCAAGCAGAATCTTGTGCGCCGCAGCAGGGTTGCATCTGAAACGACCCAGAGGCTTTGCAGGCGCGGCCGGATCGGCGAGGCTGGGGCATGACCCAGGTCCTGCACATCACCCGCCCGCTGCCCGCCGTCCTGCACCTGGCCCTGGATGCCCCGCCGGCCAATGGCCTGGGCATGACGCTGCGGGCCGAGCTGTCTCAGGCCATGGCCGGGATCGAGGCCGATACCAGCGTCCGGGCCGTGGTGCTGAGCGGCCGCAACGGAGCCTTCTGCGCCGGCGATGACCTGCGCGAGGCGCAGGCGCGCAGCCGCCAGGAGCAGTTGACCGCCGTGCTGGGTTTCAACGGCCTGATGGACCAGGTCGCCGCCTGCCGGGTGCCGGTTATCGCCGCCATTGACGGCTGGTGCCTGGGCGGCGGGCTGGAACTGGCCCTGGCCTGCGACATTCGCCTCTGCAGCGACCGCGCCGCCTTTGCGGCCTCCGGCGTCAATATCGGCCTGATGGCCTCGGTCGAGCGCCTGCCGCGCCTGATCGGCGAGGCGCGGGCCCGGGTTCACCTGCTGACCGGCGAGACCTTCGGTCCGGACCGGGCCCTGGCCGACGGCCTGGTCAGCGCCGTCCATCCGGTCGAGCTGCTGCTGGAGGAGGCCCTGGCCCTGGCCGAACGCATCGCAACCCGCGCGCCGCTGTCGGTCGAGGCGGTCAAGCAGGCCATGGCCGGTCAGGCGGTCGATGTCGCGGCCCTGGTCACCAGCGCCGACCATGCCGAGGCCCTGGCGGCCTTTCGCGAGAAACGGGCGGCGGTGTTTGTGCGGGGGTAGCTCTCCCGCACTCGCGAACGGGCATATTGCATCGCAGCAAAACCCGGTTCATGATCGACGATAATCAAGAACGAAAAGTCGGGAGCGCAGGAATGTCAGGTAAGCCGTATCAGCACGCGCCGGATGCGCCGTGGATCTTCCGCACCTATGCGGGCCACTCGACGGCGGAAAAGTCCAATGCGCTGTACCGGGCCAACCTGTCCAAGGGCCAGACCGGCCTGTCGGTGGCCTTCGACCTGCCCACCCAGACCGGATACGACCCCGACCACATCCTGTCGCGCGGCGAGGTCGGCAAGGTGGGCGTGCCGATCAGCCACCTGGGCGACATGCGCCAGCTGTTCGACCAGATCCCGCTGGACCAGTCCAACACCTCGATGACCATCAATGCCCCGGCCGCTTGGCTGCTGGCGATGTATGTGGCCCTGGCCGACGAGCAGGGGGCTGACCGCAAGCTTTTGCAGGGCACCACCCAGAACGATCTGATCAAGGAATATCTGTCGCGCGGCACCTACATCTTCCCGCCGGGCCCGTCCCTGCGGCTGATCGGCGACATGATCGCCTGGTGCTATCTGGAGGTTCCCAAGTGGAACCCGATGAACGTCTGCAGCTATCACCTGCAGGAAGCGGGGGCGACGCCGGAGCAGGAGCTGGCCTTCGCCCTCGCCACCGCCATTTCGGTGCTCGACACCGTCAAGGCCGGCGGCCAGGTGCCGGACGAGGACTTCGAGATCGTCGCCTCGCGGATCAGCTTCTTCGTCAATGCCGGCGTGCGGTTCGTGACCGAGCTGTGCAAGATGCGCAGCTTCACCCGCCTGTGGGACCAGATCCTGCTGGAGCGCTACGGCGTGCAGGACAAGAAGGCCCGCCGCTTCCGCTATGGCGTCCAGGTCAACAGCCTGGGCCTGACCGAGCAGCAGCCCGAGAACAACGTCTACCGCATTCTGATCGAGGCCCTGGCCGTCACGCTCAGCAAGGACGCCCGCTGCCGGGCCCTGCAGCTGCCGGCCTGGAACGAGGCCCTGGGCCTGCCGCGTCCGTTCGACCAGCAGTGGTCGCTGCGCCTGCAACAGGTGCTGGCCTATGAGACCGATCTCTTGGAATACGAAGACCTGTTCGACGGCTCGCACGTGGTCGAGGCCAAGGTCGCCGAGCTCAGCAAGGGCGCGCTGGAGCAGCTGGCCCTGATCGACGGCATGGGCGGGGCCCAGAACGCCATCGACTACATGAAGACCGAACTGGTCGCCTCGAACGCCAGGCGCGTGCGCTCGGTCGAGACCGGCGACATGACCGTGGTCGGCGTCAACCGCTGGACCGATACGGAAGTCTCGCCCCTGTCGGCCGGCGAAAGCAGCATCGAGACCGTCGATCCGCGCCTTGAAGCCGGCGTGGTCGAGCGCATCAAGGCCTGGCGTGCCGCCCGCGACGACGGGGCCGTGCAGGCGGCCCTGGCCGACCTGAAGGCTGCCGCCCGCGATGGACGCAACATCATGGAACCCTCGATCACGGCGGCCAAGGCCGGGGTCACCACCGGCGAATGGTCCGGGGCCCTGCGCGAGGTGTTCGGCGAGTATCGCGGCCCGACCGGCGTGGCCGTGGTCGTCTCCACCGGCGAGGCCAAGGATGTCGAGGCCGTGAAGCGCGAAGTCGAGCGGGTTTCGGAAGTCCTGGGCCGCACCCTGACCTATCTGGTCGGCAAGCCGGGCCTCGACGGCCACTCAAACGGCGCCGAACAGATCGCCACCCGGGCCCGCGCCTGTGGCATGGAGGTCGTCTATGACGGCATCCGTTCGACCCCGGACGAAATCGTCCGCCGCGCGAAAGAGAGCCGCGCCCATGTTGTGGGCCTGTCGATCCTGTCGGGCTCGCACCTCGATCTGGTGCAGGAAGTCGTCCGCGTCATGCGGGCCGAGGGCCTCGGCGACATCCCCGTCGTGGTCGGCGGCATCATCCCCGACGCCGACGCCCTGATCCTCAAGCAGATGGGCGTGGCCCGGGTCTATACGCCCAAGGATTTCAGGATCACCGAGATCATGGGCGACATCGTCAAGCTGGTCGAAGGGGCCGTGCTGACGGAGGCTTGAGCGGGCTCAGGCCGCTCAGGCTCGCCCCAGCCGCCACCCCGCCGCAAGGCCCAGCAGGGCCAGCGGCAGAAAGGCGTAGAACAGCGGCAGTCCATGGGCGAGGCCGCTGGCCGGGGTGACGCCGTGGGCGAAGCCCAGCGCATTGGCCAGGGCTCCGGCCGCTGCGGCCCCCGTGGCCCCGCCGATCAGCTGGGTGGTGGGGACGGCCGCCGAGGCCAGGGCCTGTTCCTCGGGCGGCGCACTGCCGATCACGCGCTTGGCGAGGAACGCCCAGCAGATCCCGAAGCCCGCGCCCAGCAGGACCATCGACAGGGTGATGCCGACAAGACCTCCGCGCACCATCTCGAAGGCTCCCCAGGCGACGCCTGCGGCGATGATCACGACGCCGGTGCGGATCGCAAGGCCCTCATGGCGCGGCGCAAGCCCGGCCACGGCGAACGACATGGCCGTCCAGCCGGCCGCAATGCTGCCGATGACATAGCCACTGAGGAGCGGATCGGCACCGTGCAGCACCTGGATGAAGGTCGGGCCATAGACCGAGAACCCGACGGTGGCCGCCTCACAGAGGAAGATCACCGCGAGCCCGAGGCCTGTCGCCTGGGTCAGGTCGCCGGCGGCATAGGGCAGCAGCCGGTCTGGTGAGCGCTGGTTGACCCACAGCATGGCCGCCATCGCTACGGCTCCGAAGGCGGCGCAGAGGAGGGCGACCAGGCCGCCCGGCACGACGCCTGCGGCCGCAATCAGCGCGACGCCCAGGGTCAGCAGGGCCAACTGCCGGCCGGGAATCCGACCCTGTTCCGTCGTGCCGGGGCCCCGGGGGACAAGCGCCATGACGGCGGCCACGAAGATCACCGCCTGAACGACGAAGAACCAGAAGGCACCGCGCCAGAAGCCCGCCTGGGCGAACAGGCCGCCGCAGAGGGGGCCCAGCAGGGTCGCCGCGCCCCAGACGCCGGCGATGGCCCCATAGACCCGAGGCCAGAGCGCTTCAGGGAACATCGCGGTGATGGCCACATAGCAGAGTGAGACGATCGCCCCCGCGCCCAGGCCCTGCACCAGTCGCCCCGCCACGAAGATCAGGAAATCGGGGGCCAGAGCGCTCATCGCGCAGCCCACGGCATAGATCACCCCGGCCAGGGCCGTGGCGCGTCTCAGGCCGAAGCGGATCGACAGCTTGCCCGCGCAGGCCCCGGCCAGAATCGAGCCCAGCAGATAGGCGGCCACCGACCAGCCGAAATACTGATAGCCGCCGATCTCCCGCGCCACACTGGGCATGATCGTCACCGTCACCAGGGTGTCGGCGGCATTCAACCAGATGCCCAGGCACAGCAGGGCAAAGCGCGCGGCGAGGTCGCGGTTCAGGAGATCGCGCCATCAGGGCGTCATGTCGGGCTTTCTGGTCATGCGAGCTTGGTCGCGGCTCTACACGCCGCTCCGGCCGCCCGCCAGCCTTCAAAGCCTCACGCGCTTCGACCCTTAGGCAGGTCCTGGCGTTTTCTGCGCGGTTCAGCTGTGGCTCAGATCCATGCCGAGGGTCGGACCGATGCCATCCGGATAGTCCCCGAAGGGGTGCGTGCCTGCCCGTCGCTTTGCGGCAGCGTC
>Ga0187842_1000119_pt1 | contig 40782 bp, 39 predicted proteins | sample SpaLakP09_SKY_41_FD_134514 | JGI IMG/M metagenome (GOLD analysis project Ga0187842, IMG submission 134514) | Oligotrophic lake water microbial communities from Sparkling Lake, Wisconsin, USA - SP09_SKY_41 | ecosystem: Environmental > Aquatic > Freshwater > Lake | place: USA: Sparkling Lake... | reverse complement strand
GCTGGTGGCGCGCCACCAGCGCCGCGTGGGCCAGCCAGGGCCAGCGCCGCTGCGGATCAGCGCGGTAGTGGCGGTAGACCCAATCGAGCATCAGTCTGGCCCGTACCGGATCGGTCACGGCACCATACACTTCGCTGGCAGCCAGCAACGGATACTGGCCGCGTGGATCCAGTGCCAGTACGGCATCGAGCCAGTCGCGCAGGCGTGCATAGTCAAGATCGCGGAAAGCGATGCTGAGGCCGGCCTGTTCATCGTGGCTCTGCACATACAGCATGCTGGCTTTGGCCAGCGCCACCGGCTCACCCAGGCTGGCCAGACGCAGTAGTTCGATGGGCGGCACGGCGGGCAGCTGGACGGCACGGGCACGCGGCGATGGCTGCAGGCTCTGCCAAAGTATCTGCAGCAGCAGCGCGGCTAGCAGTGCCGGCCTTAGCCAGCGCGGCACGGCACTGGCTGGCTGTGGGGGTGGGCGCGCGCCGTCCATGCGGGTGGCCGGGCTAGACGGCTTTGCGGTACAGGTCGTACAGAGCGGCCAGTACCAGCAAGGTGACGAACAGGGCGGTCTGGGCCAGCATGCCGGCCAGATCCTGCAGGCTGGCAGCCTGATACACCAGCCAGTCGCTGCTGCCGTAGCGGTCCAGATGGGGCAGCAGGGTGCCAAGCAGATCGAACACATGGCTGGCGGCACCACCGGCGCTGCCGTCAGGGCGGCTGCCGTGGGCCAGCAGCTGCAAGGTACCTATGCTGCGCGCCAGCAGATAGAAGCCGCTGCAGGCCGCCAGCGCGGCCGGCAGCTGCTGCATGATGACCATGCACAGTACGGCAAATGCCACCATGATCCAGCATTCGCACAGCAGGGCCAGGGCCCACAGCCCCGCCTGCGATGGTGGTGCGTAGCAGCAGGCCAACAGGCCGAACAGCACAGCCGGCAGCAGGGCCAGCGCGGCATAGCCCAGCAGCTTGCCGGCCAGATAGGTGGCTCGGGGGAAAGCCAGGGCCAGCAGCATCTGCTGGCCTTTGTCAGCCGCTTCGCGCGCCATGCTGCTGACGACAAAGGTGGTGACCAGAAACACGCTGGCCAGGCGCAACATGCTCGCGAGCAGGGCTAGCTGGATTTGCCGGCTTTCTGTCAGCGCCATGGCATCGAGCAAGCTGCTGAGGCCTATGGCCGCCAGGGCCAGGCCCAGCAGCAGCCACAGCCAGCGGTTGCGTACGGCTTCCAGCAGGGTATAGCGGGCAATGGCGAGGCTGGCGGACATGGCGGTCAAGGCAGGCGCTGCGCGGCGACCATACGGCTGAACAGGATGTTCGGCGAGATCCACAGCACCATGTCGTCAAAGGTGCCGCCAACGGCACGCGGGTCGTCGCTAGGCTCGCGGCTGATCAGGGCGGTGCCGGTTTGCAGGTTAAGCTTCTCATCTTCGTTGCCGGCGCCGAGATCGGCCACGCGGGTGTTCTGGTCACTGTAAGCGCCGTAGCCGTTCTTGCCGAAGGAAATCAGTACCGCGGGGATATCTTTATTCTCGGTCAGAGGCTGCAGGCGGCCGCTGGCGTCGCGCGTGGCGATGGTGATATCGCGCGGGGGTTTCAGGGTGAACTGCACCACGCTGTCGCTGAAGGCCGGGGTGACGCTGTAGCCGAGTATGCGGTTCCAGCCATCGAGCCGGCTCACGCCCAGCGTGGCCCACGGCAGCAGGCCGTAGCGCTTGTTGCAGGCGCTGCCGGTGCGGTCTTCCAGCCCGTTGGTGGCCGAGATGGCGGGGCAGGGTAGATAGCCATTGCGCAGGGCGAAACCGAACAGGGCTTCGCGCGCATCCTCCATTGCCAGCCGCGTATCGGTGCTGTGCTTCTGTTCCAGCTGCGAGCTGAGCGGCACGATCATGCCGCCTATCAGCAGGCCGACGATCAGCAGCACGATGGCGATTTCGACCAGCGTGAAGCCATGCTGGCGCTGCCCTGCCGGGCGCCGCGTACGCTCAGGGTTCATTGACATCTTTCACCCGCGACGAATTGAGATCGTAGCGCTGGCCCGGCTTGAGGATCACCCGTTTGCCGTTCGACAGCGTGACGGTGACGGCACTCGCGCCCGCATTGCTGAAACTGTTCTGGCCATCATTCTGCGCTACATTGTTGAGCCAGACCGTGCTGCGCCCCGAACTGCTGCGCAGGCTGCCGCTCATGTCCAGTGTGGCCGGGGCACCCGCTGGCGGGGCCGCTGCAGGCATGGGCTGGTAGCCGGGCGGCGGGGCAGCAGGCACCATGGTGGTGGCGGCACCGGCAGCACCGGCGCCGCGCTGGCTTTCCATGGCGTCGCGCTCGGCTGGGGTGGCAAACAGCCGGCCCAGCGTCTGGCCGTGAGCGGGCAGCATGGTAGCGGCCAGTGCCAGTGCCAGCACGGGCACGCGTGTAAATAGAGGCGGCAGTGCCGGCCGCAGCAATGGTACCAGGCGGAAGTGGGACGGGCTCATGGCTGTTCCTTACGGGCCGGGGCGCTGCTACCGGGCGGCTTGACCGGTATGCCCAGCGTCACCCAGTTCAGGGTACAGTCGGCGCCCAGCGTTGGCCCTGATTGCGCGCCCACGGCACGGGCCAGCCGTTTGATATTGCAGTCCTGCACGGCAAAGAAGCTGGTCTGATGCAGGTCGGTAAGGAAGTTGAACAGATCCATTTCGTGCAGCAAGTCCATGTGTAGCCGCATGCGGCTGCCCTGCAGCTGATAGTCGCCCAGATCGAGCGCCGCTACCAGTTGTACGGTTTGCTGCGGTTCAACCTCGTAGCTGAGCGGCAGCAGACGGCGCTGTTCCTGTACGTTGCGAATGGCATCGACCCATTCGAGGCGTTTTTCTGCACCGATCAGGCCGCGTGCGCGCAGCTCGATATAGCGCGGCTGGAAATTGCGGATATCGCGCTTTTCATTGTCGACGTGGGAAAAACGGGTATAGGCTGCGTCGCGCGTGCGCTGGGCCAGCTGCAGCCGGTCTTCCGCACTGTTCAGACGCCAGTGGCTGAGCTGGAATGCGCTCAGGCTCAGCACCAGACAGGCCAGGGCCACCAGCACGGCAGTACGGATACGGCCGAACTCGGCCAGCCAGTAAGGTAGCGTCAGCGGACGGGCAGCGGCCTTGCGGCCGGCGGTTGGTATGCTGCTCATGGTTTCCACACCAAAATAAGGGAAAAGCGCGGGTGGGCATCTTCGCTGGCCGGCCCGGCCTTGCCGCTCAGCTTGACGGAGGAGCGCGTATCGAGCGGCGGCTTGTCGATGGCCACCGTCAGCCCCGGATTGCTGGCCAGCTGCTGGGCAAAGTGGTTCATGCTGTCCACGGCGGCGCGGTAATCGTCCTGGTCGCCCATGATCTCCGCTTCCAGCCGCAGGCTCTGGGATGGCCGGGTGGGTATCCCCAGCAGGGCCGAGGAAATTGGCGCGGCCTGGTGGCCGTCGCCTTGCGCAGGGGGCGGCGTACTGCCGGCAGCGTCCTGCGCGACTTTCCATTCCAGCTGTAGCAGGCGGATTTGCGGGGTCTGCTCCAGCGCGGCGCTGACCATGGCCGTCATATCGTACGGGCTTGGGGCTTGCGTGCCCAGCATGCGCTCCACATTGACGGCGGCGCGCATATTGGCGGTACTGGTGACGCTGGGCGGCATGGCTGCCATCACGCTGCGGTAGCGCTGGTCATAGCTGGCTGCTTCGGCCACCAGGCGGGTGGTTTCCTGTTGCGCATCATGTGCCTGCCACAGATTGGCGCCCATCCACAGCAGGCTGGCGCTGCCCAGTAGCGCGCTGCTCCAGTACAGGGTGCGGCGGATGCGCCACAGCTTGTGGTGGCGCCGCACGCTGCCCAGTGGATACTGGCTGCCGCTATGCTGGCGCGCCAGCACAGCCAGCAGCATGGGGTCGGCCAGCTGCGCTGCCAGTTCGGTGACACGCAGTTCATCGCTGCGCAGGCCCAGCTTGTTCGCCACATGGTGCAGGGCGAGGAAGCGGAACGAAGTCTCTGCGCCATCTTCGCACTGGCCTTCCAGTACGGGCGTACTGGCCAGCGGCGCGATGACCACGGCATGCAGCACGCTGCCGCGCCCCATCAGCCGCACGCTGGTGAGGAACTGCTGGGTCTTGGCCGTTTCGGCGCCCAGATTGATAGGCTGGCCGTCGCGGTTGATGGCGGCGCTCAGACGGGAGAACTTCAGCAGGCCGTTCTGGAAATAGCTCTGGCGCCAGCCGCCCGATTGCTGCGTCAGCAGCAGCAGATGTTCGTCGCGCAGTGCCAGCCGGGCCACCAGTATGGAACTGAGCAGGGTGGTCGAGTACAGCCCGGCGAGTGGAATCTGCAGCTGGTCGAGCGCGTCCAGCCATGGCTGCACGGTAGCGGGATTGGTCAGCGCCGCCAGTAGCACCATATCGTCGCGCCGGCCTTCGGCCATGCGGCCCTGGATCTCGAAGTGGCGGAACGGGGTTTCGCGGTATTGCTGCTGCAGGCGGCGCTTTAACAGCTTGCGGCCGCCCATGCCGCCCACATGCGGCACGTTGATGCGCTGGAAGTCTTCTTCGACCAGATCGGCCAGCAGCAGCGCGGGCAGGGCTGGCTGCTGTTCCAGGTAGTCCATGAAGCGCTCGATGCCGTCGGCATCGTTGGTGAACACGCTGCCGCCGCGCAGGCGCCCGCCTTGCCAGACGTAGGCGCTCAGCTGTTCGCTGCTCAGATAGAATAGATGTTTGCTCATAGCACGTCAGCCTCAGGTGCGGATCTTGCTGATCGTGTCGTAAATCGGGCCCATCACGGACAGCATGATCCAGCCCACCAGTACGCCCAGTATCACCGTCATGGCCGGTTCTATCATGGACTGTACTTTTTCTATCATTTCCTTGACCTCGCGGTTGTAGAAGTAGCTGACATTGCGCAGTGCGCCGTCGAGTGCGCCGGTGGCTTCGCCCACTTTCAGCATGCGGATCACCAGCGGCGGGAAGATGCCGGTCTGCTGGAAGGCGGCCGTAATGCCCTGGCCCTCCGAGATCAGCTGCGCGGCGCGGCGCAGGCCGGCGGCGATCACGCGGTTGCCGACGATGCCTTCGGACAGGTGGATGCATTCGAGGATGGTAATCCCGGATGCATACATCATGGCAAAGAAGGTGGCGAAGCGGGCCAGGATGATTTTATGCAGCACCGGGCCGATCAGCCAGATGCGCAGCTTGAAGCCGTCGGCACGGAAACGCGCCGCCTCGCTGTGCGCCAGCCAGGCACGGCCACCAAAATAGCCGGCCAGCGGCAGGCCGATCAGCACATACCAGTAGTTGATGAACAGATTCGACAGCCAGATCAGCGCCTTGGTGTGCAGCGGCAGGGTATTGCCCATGTTCTTGACGAAGGAAGTCAGCTGCGGCACCAGATAGATCATCAGGAAGAAGGTGACACCGATGACGAAGCTGCCCACGGCGGCCGGATACATGACGATCTTCTTGGTCTGCGAGGCCAGCTCGTCCTGCCATTTCAGGCTTTCCGACAGGTTTTTGAACACTTCGGCCAGCTTGCCGCTCTGCTCGCCAGCCGTGATCAGGCTGGTAAACGTCAGGTCGAACACTTCCGGATAGGCCGCCAACGCCGCCGAAAGCTGCTGGCCGCCCTCGATATTTTCGATCAGGCCGGTAATCATTTCGCGGAAACGCGGATGGTCTATGCTGTCGCGTAGATCGTTCAGGCCTTCGAGTATGGGCACGCCAGCGCCGGTCAGCTGTTCCATGTGGAAGCAGAAATTGATCAGGTCGTGGCGGGTAATCACGCGTTTGAGCGCCACCACCTTGGTGCGCGAAGCGCGGCAGTCGATCAGGTCCAGCCCCATGCGGTGCAGGCGCAGCTCCAGATCAGGCTCGTTGGCAGCGTCCATATTGCCGGGCTGGATATGGCCGGACGCATCCATGGCGCGGTAGTAGAACTGGGTCATCGGCTCAGGCGCTCGGTCAGGTCCACCACGCGGCCCACTTCTTCCAGGGTGGTAATGCCGTCCAGCACACGGCGCAGGCCATCGTCGATCAGGCTGCGGAAACCGGCTGTATTGGCAGCATTGCGCAGTTCGCGGGTGGAGGCGCGGCGGGCGATCAGTTCGTCGATGGCCGGTGTCATTTTCAGCAGTTCCATGATGGCGATGCGGCCCTTGTAGCCCTGATGGGCGCAATGGGGGCAGCCCACCGCGTGGTACAGCGTTTGTGGACCGGCTTGTTCCGGCAGGCCGAGCAGGCGGCGTTCCACTTCGTCCGCTTCGTGTGGCGCGCGGCACTGGGTACACAGCTTGCGCACCAGCCGCTGGGCGACGATGCCGATAATGTTGCCAGCCATGATGTCGGGCACAATGCCGATATCGAGCAGGCGTGAAATCGAGCCGACGGCAGAATTGGTGTGCAGGGTGGAATACACCTGATGGCCTGTCATGGCGGCGGCAAACGCCATTTCAGCGGTTTCCTTGTCGCGGATTTCGCCCACCAGAATGATGTCGGGGTCTTGCCGCATCATCGAACGTATGCCTTCGGCAAAGCCCATCTTGGCCGATTCGTTGACCGAGGTCTGGCGTATCATATTCATCGGATACTCGACCGGATCTTCCAGCGTCATGATGTTGACGCTCTCCGTATTGATATGGTTGAGCACCGAGTACAGCGTGGTGGTCTTGCCCGAGCCGGTAGGGCCGGTCACCAGGATCACGCCGTCGGGGCGGGCGATCATCAGCTTGAGCAGATCGAGTTCTGCTTCGCCCAGACCGAGGCCGTCGAGCGGAACAATGCCTTTCTGCCGGTCCAGCACGCGTAGCACGAAATTTTCGCCGTGGGTGGTGGGCTGGGCCGAGGCGCGGAAATCGATCTGGCGGCCGGAGAATTTGATCGAGATGCGGCCATCCTGCGGCGCCCGCGTCTCGGCGATATTCATATTCGATATCACTTTCAGGCGCACCGCCATGGCCGGCCAGTAGGATTTGTGCAGGCTGCGGATCTGGCGCAGGATGCCGTCGATGCGGTAGCGGATGCGTAGGAAGGACTGTTCCGGCTCGAAGTGCAGGTCGGAAGCGCTGTTCTGTACCGCGTCGGCCAGGATCGCGTCGATCAGCCGCACCATGGGCTGGCTGTATTCGTCCGAAGTGGTGCCGAGACTGGCGTAGTTGACTTCGCCCGTTTCAATTTCATGCAGGATGCCGTCGATCGACAGTTCGAAACCGTAGTACTGGTCGATGGCGCGGCTGATGTCCGATTCGTTCACCAGCAGGGGGCTGATGGTAATGCCTTTGACCAGCATGGCGCTGATCTGGTCCAGCGCGACGATGTTGCTGGTGTCGGACATGGCCAGGATCAGGTTGTCCGTAGCGCGCTCGTAGACGATGGGGAACACGCGGTAGCGCTTGGCCACTTCCTTGGGAATCAGCTTGAGGGCAATGGCGTCGACCACCAGACTGGTCAGATCGGCGCTCTGCTGGTTGAGGTTTTCCGACAGCGCCATGCGCACCGTGGCTTCGGTCACGAAGCCCAGCGTGATGAGCAGCTTGCCCAGCGGCTCGCTGCTGCGTTTCTGTTCGATCAGCGCAATGCGCAGCTGGTCTTCGCTGATGACCCCTTTCTGGATCAGCAGTTTGCCGAGTGGAAGTTTTGCCTGTTCAGCCATGGTACTCGTTCTAGCGGGCGCTGCCGCCCAGTTCCTGCAGTCGTTTGCGCAGTGCGGCGCGGTCGAACGCCGCCGCCGTGTCCTGCGCCAGCGTGAGCGCGCGCTGGTAGTAAGTCTGCGCCAGCTTGCCCTGATTCAGGCGGTCCAGTCCGATCGCCAGATTGTAGGCGTAGTCTGGGTTGGTGGGCGCGCCACTGTAAGCCTGGAAATAGGCTTGCTGCGCGTCCTGCCAGCGGCCCTGCTGGGCATACAGATTGCCCAGTGCGAAATGCACGGGGGCGGCATCGGGATTGTTGGCCAATATGCCTTTCAGGCGGATTTCGTTCTGGGCCGGATCGCCCTGGCGCAGACCGACCAATCCGGCAATTGCCGCACCGTCGCGCGGATCGAGCTCCAGCAGCCGCAGGTAATGGCTGGCGGCTTGTGCCGGCTGCTGTTCGCGGCTGGCGATGCTGGCCAGACCGAGCAGGGCATCGCGGTTGTTGCCGTCCTGCTGCAACACACTTTCATATTGCTGGCGTGCGCCAGCCAGATCGCCCTGGTTGAGCGCCTGATAGGCTGCGCCCAGCAGCTTGGCCAGCGGCTCAGTCTTGACGCCGCGCGCCACCCGGATTTCACCGCTTTCGGCGGCTGCCAGCGGCGGCAGACGTTCGGGTTGGGGCGCACTGAGCTGGGCCTGCAAGGCTTGCTGGGTGGCGGCCAGCTGCTGTTCTGCCTGGGTCAGGCGGCGTTCCAGTTCGTCGTGCTGGGGATTGTTTTTCGGCGTGGCCGGAAGCAGGGCGCCGTCTTCTGCCGGTGCCGCAGCTTCCGCCGGACGCAGCGGTGCTGCGACCACTTGAGCGGGGGTAGCGCCGGTGGCGCCGGGCGGCGGCATCGGCACGGGCGGCAGGCGCGCGCCCGCGCCGGGTGCCATCACGGCCTGCCAGTAGTAATAGCCAAAGCCGGCCACCACCAGTAGCAGCAGACCGATCAGGCCGAACAGGCGCAGCCGCTCGGGATCGATGCTGGCACTGTCGCTGCTGGTGGCGGCTGCGCGGGAGCGGGCAGCGGCGCGTGGCGTATCGGTTTTTTCCGCGCGCGCGCTGGCAGGCGCGGCGCGTGCGGGCGCACGGGCCGGCGCCTCGCGTCCACCGGCGCTGTCACGCGCGGCGTGGCTGGCGCCAGCGCCAGTGCTGGCCGCGCTGGCGGTTTTGGCCGCCGCAGCTGGCTGCGCTGGCGCAGTGGCAGCTTGGGCCGGTGCAGCAGCGGCGGCGGGAACGCTGGCCGGCGTGTGGTCTGCTGCCCTGGTGCCACTGGCGGCGGCAGGGTGGTCGGTGGCCGCCATCACGGCCAGTCCGGCGTCGGCCGCTGGGGCTGCCGGAGTGGCAAACGCGGCAGGCGGAGCAACAGGAGCGCCAGCTGCACTGCCGCTGTCTGGCGCCGCCTTGACGGGCGTGGGCGACATCGGTTCCAGACTCAGGCCGCCCATGGGCTCCAGGCTCAGGCTGGATTCCTGCCGCGTGCTGGCAGCGCTCATGCTGGCGGGCAGGGCCGGTTCTGGCGTGAGTGCCAGTATCTGGTCGAATTCTTCCGAAGGCTTGTCCAGTTCGTCGGCACCGGCGGAATTCTGCTGGGCGCGCTCGGCTTTCTTGAGCGCCTGCATTAATAGGCTCATGATCTAGTCCCCCTTGGCTCTTGCTGCAGCCTCGCCGTAGGCAGCGGTATCGGGCACGCTGCCGGGCAGCATGTAGCGGTAATCCTTGTAGTCGCCATTCACGCTGGCATCTTTCACCACGACCGGGCGCATGAAGATGACCAGTTCCGTCTTAGTGTTGTTTTCATTGCGGTAGGAGAACAGGTTGCCCAGCACGGGCACACTGCTCAGGCCGGGAATACCGTCTTTTGCGTTATCGACCGAATCCTGCATCAGCCCGCCCATCACGGCAATCTGGCCGCTCGATACCTTCATCAGCGACTCCAGTTCGCGCGCCTGTATTACCGGCACCTTGCTGACCACCGTGCCCAGCGCCGGGTTGGGGTCCTGCACATAGCCGACGATACGGGTAATGGTGGGGCGCACGTTGAGAGTGACTTCATCGCTCTCGGAAATCTGCGGCGTCACGCTCATGACGAAGCCCACCGGCACCGTCTCCAGCTTGGATTCGTAGGTGGCAGGCGAAGTCGGTGTGCCATTGGTGCCCAGCACGGCCGGCGTCACCTTGATCGAGAAGAAGACATTGTTGTCCACCACTTTCAGCAGGGCGGTCTGGTTATTCAGCACGCTGATCTTGGGGCTGGACAGTACTTTGACTTTGCCGAACGATTCCAGCAGCTGGATGGTGGAGGCATATTGCCCAGCCGGCTGGTGGGATTGGCATAATTCAGCACAAATACGCCGGGGCTGGTGCCGGGATTGACGTTGCTCGGCAGCGCAGCAGTACCTACCTGCGCCTGCGTCAGCTTCAGGCCGCTGTTACTGAGCGAAGACCAGTTGATGCCCTGCTGGTACTGGTCGCCCAGCCGCACTTCGATAATGGTGGCTTCTATCAGTACCTGGCGCTTGGCGGCACCCAGCACGATGTCGAGGAATTCGCGGATTCTTTCATGCTGGCGCGCGGTGGCGCGCACGGCAATCAGGCCGCCTTCGGCATTGACGATGACGGAAGTGCTGTTCTTGCTACTGGCCTTGTTGCCGCCAAAGGCGGCAGCATCGAAGCCACCTGCTGCGGGCGCAGCGCCCGGCACACCGGCAGGCGTGGCCGCCTGATTGAACGCGCCCAGCGGATCGGTGCCGCTGTCATTCAGATTGGAAGTGCGCAGCATGTCGCGGATATTTTTTTCCAGGCTGTACCAGAAATTATTATCCGAACGGTTGTTGACCACGGTGGTGGAGTTGTTGCTGCCGTTACCGTTGGCGCCATTGTTATTGTTGCTGGCAGCGGTGACCGTGCTGCCGCTGCTGCTACCGCTGGCGCTGCTGGTCGCCGCCACCGGATTGGCAGCGCCGGCACCACCGCCCGTGGTGGAAATCTGGGTGGCGATATTCACGCTGCTGCTGGTACTGCGCGCGATATTGACGTAATCGACCTTGTAGTTGCGCCACTCCGGCGTATCGGGCAGCACCGTCAGGGTGTCGCCATGGATTTCGTAGCGCATGTCGACCTGGCGCTGGATGCGGCTCAGCAGCTGGGGCAGGGTCTGGTCGAGCGCATTCAGGGTCACCACGCCTTCGATGCCTGGATGGATGTCGACGTTCAGGCCGGCGTCGCGCGCCAGCGCGAACAGCAGCGACTCTACCGGCACCTTGTGTACCGTCACGCTATAGGTTTCCACTTTGGCCGTAGCGCTCGGCGGCGGCAGGGCCAGGCTCTGCTGTACTGGCTCGGGTATGGCACCGGCAGCACGGGGCGCTTCAGCGATGTGGGTGGGCGACGGTGGCAAGGGGTGGCTTGCGCATGCGCTCAGCAACACGCTGCACACCATGGGGACGATGGGAGTGGCGAGTTTTTTCATTGTTTCTTTCCGGCCCGGAAGGTGTGCAGGATATTGTATATTTGCAATATAGACAGCATGATCTTACAAATTCCCGTGGCCTGCAAGGATAGTCCTTGAAATTGCCCAAATAAACAGCAACATAGCGCTAGTCCAGGCAACCGCATGCCACCATGGATGGCGCCGGGCGCGGCGGCGAAAACCGGCCTCGCGTATGGCCTGGCGTGCATGGCTGGCCTGCACCACGCTGGCATCGCTGGCATAGGCTGCCAGCAGGGCCTTGTCGGCCAGAATATTGATGCGCCGGATGATGCCTTCCGAATGGCGCGCAATCAGGCGGCGGGCGGCTGAACTGAACAGGGGCGCGCCGTCGTGGCCGGCCGCCTGCAGACGGCAGGCCAGAAATTCGTCCAGCAGCGCTTCCGGCAGGGCCGGCACCTCGAAACTATGGGTGATGCGCTCGCGCAGCTGGCGCATGCGGTCCAGGGCCAGGTGCTGGTCCAGCTCCGGCTGGCCGAACAGCACGATCTGCAGCAGCTTGCGGTGTGCGGTTTCCAGATTGGTCAGCAGGCGGATGGCTTCCAGCGTGTCGAGCGGCATGGCTTGGGCTTCGTCCACCAGCAGCAGCACCTGACGGCCACGGCTGTGGCGCTCGATCAGATCGGCCTGCAGGGCGCGCTGTATCTGGTCGATGCGCAGGCCGTTGCCATCCAGACCCAGTTCAGCGGCGATGGCATACTGTACTTGTTCCGCATCAAGATTGGGGTTGACCAAATAGATGACGTCGATATGCTCGGGCAGCTGCTGCTCCAGCATGCGGCACAGCATGGTTTTGCCTGCGCCCACTTCGCCCGTCACCTTGATAATGCCTTCGCCATGGCTGACCGCGTACAGCAGCGCCTGCAGGATATCGCCGCGCGTATTGCCGGCGTAGAAAAATGCCGGATTGGGGGTGATGCCGAAGGGTGCTTCGCGCAGCCGGAAATGGGACAGATACATGGCCGCCGCTACGCTATACAACGGAGAAAAGCCTGCTCCAGCGTGGCCGCGCCATACTGGCTGCGGCATTCCTGGGGCGTGCCGCAAAAGCGGATCTGGCCGGCATGCAGGATGGCCAGCCGGTCGCATAGCAGTTCCACCTCGGCCAGATTGTGGGAGGTCAAGAATAGCGTGCTGCCCTGGTCGCGCAAGGCGCCCAACTGCTGGCGCAGCAGGGCGTGGGCTTTCGGGTCCAGTCCACTCATCGGTTCATCCAGTACGTACAGCTGCTTGCGCGCCAGCAGACAGGCGGCCAGCCCCAGTTTCTGCGTCATGCCTTTGGAGTACTGGCGCACGGTCTGGCTCAATGCGGCGGCGGGCAGGTCGAGTGCAGCCAGCATGGCCAGCACTGTCTGCGCATCGTAGTCGAGTCCCTGTAAACGCAGGCAATAGCGGATGAACTCGCCGCCTTTGAGATAATAGGGCGGGTTGAAACTTTCAGGCAGAAAGCCCAGCGGCGCTCGGCTGGCGGGCTGCTGGTGCGGCTGGCCGAAGATGTCGATGCGGCCATCATCGGGCCGGATGAAATCCAGCAGGCACTTGATCAGGCTGGTTTTGCCGGCCCCGTTCAGGCCCACCAGTGCCAGACATTCGCCGGCCTGTACCGTCAGATTCAGGCCTTGCAGCACAGGCGTAGCGCCATAGCGTTTAACAACGTGCTGGAAGCGCAGGGCAGGGGGCGTCATGGGCGGGTGGTTGGATCGCGATAGCTGGGAAACGTCCGCCACTGTAGCGCATTCGTGCCAAGAATGCGATATCTTGTGACTCGGCAGCATGGAAAGCCGCTCAAGCCTTGAAATCTGCCTTAGAATTGCCGCACGTTGATGAGCTGTGCAGAGAGTGAGGATCAGGGATGGCAAGACCAGAGAAAGTACGTCTGGGTGAAATACTGGTGCAGCAGAAGCTGCTCACGGAAGAACAACTGACGGCAGCGCTGGCCGAGCAGCAGCGCAGCGGGCGCAAGCTGGGCCGGGTATTCATCGAAAACGGCTATGTCACCGAGGAACAGATCGCCGGTGCGCTGGCGCGTCAGCTCAGCATCCCCTACCTCAACCTGAAATTCTTCAACGTGAATCCGGAAGTGGTGCGTCTGCTGCCGGAAACCCAGGCCCGGCGCTTCCGTACGCTGGTGCTGGAAGACCGTCGCGGCTCGCTGCTGGTCGGCATGTCAGACCCGACCGACCTGTTCGCTTACGACGAAATCAGCCGCATCCTCAAGCAGCCGCTGGAACTGGCCGTGGTCAACGAGACGGAAGTGCTGGCCGCGATCGACCGCATTTACCGCCGCACGGAAGACATTTCCGATCTGGCGCGCGAGCTGGAGCAGGATCTGGGCGATGTGTCGGTCGACTTCGGCGCGCTGGCCGCTGCCAATGCCAATCTGGAAGAAGCGCCTGTCGTCAAGCTGCTGCAGTCGGTGTTCGACGACGCGGCGCAGGTGCGCGCCTCCGACATTCATATCGAACCGCAGGAAGCGCGGCTGCAGATCCGTTTCCGTATCGACGGCGTGCTGCATTTGCAGACGGAAGCCGATATTCGCATTGCGCCGGCGCTGGCGCTGCGGCTGAAGCTGATGTCCGACCTCGATATTTCGGAAAAGCGTCTGCCGCAGGACGGCCGCTTTGCTGTACGTGTAAAAAATCAGCGTATTGACGTGCGTATTTCCACCATGCCTACCCAGTATGGCGAATCAGTGGTGATGCGTCTGCTTAGTCAGGGTAATACCAGCTTGCGGCTCGATAGCATCGGCATGCCGCGTGCCATGGTGGAAAAATTCCGCGCCATCCTGCAGCGGCCCAACGGTCTGGTGCTGGTGACGGGGCCTACCGGTAGCGGCAAGACCACTACGCTGTACAGCGCGCTGTCGGAACTGAATTCGGTCGAGAAGAAGCTGATTACCGTGGAAGACCCAGTGGAATACCGTCTGCCCGGAGTGAATCAGGTGCAGGTCAACGACAAGATCGAGCTGAGTTTCGCCCGCGTGCTGCGCTCGGCGCTGCGGCAGGATCCCGATATCGTGCTGGTGGGTGAGATGCGCGACCAGGAAACTGCCCAGATCGGCCTGCGTGCCGCCATGACAGGGCACTTGGTGCTGTCCACTCTGCACACCAACGATGCGGCCAGCACGCCGCTGCGGCTGATGGATATGGGTGTGCCGCGCTACATGGTGGGCAGTTCGCTGCAAGCCGTGCTGGCGCAGCGGCTGGTGCGGGTGATCTGCGAGAGCTGCACCACGCCTTATGAACTGACGCCGCCCGAGCGCGAATGGCTGCGCATGGAACTCAACGATAAGGTTGACATGGCGCGTTATTTCCATGGCAAAGGCTGCTCGCACTGCAACGGCATGGGATACCGTGGCCGTACCGGTGTGTATGAACTGCTGGAAATGACGCGTGAAGTGGCCGATGCGGCGAACAACCCTGATCCGGCCTATTTCCTCACCAAGGCGGCGGCCCAGATGGGCGGCGATACGCTGCGCCGACATGCCGTCTCGCTGGTCATCCAGGGTAGGACGACGGTGGCCGAGGCTATGCGCGTCAGCAACCAGAGCGAGGATTAAGGTGCCGTATTTTTCCTACAAGGCGCGTGATGCGCGTGGCGAACTGCTGCAAGGCGTGATGGAAGGCGTCGACAGTGGCGCGGTCGCCAACCAGCTCGCCAGTGCCGGCGCCACGCCTGTGCAGATTACCCTGACGCGCGGCGGGGCAGCGCCCAAGACCCAGGAAAGTGGCGGTCTCATGCGGCTATTTGCCCGTCCGGTCACCTCCATGGATGTGCAGCTGTTCAGCCGCCAGATCTATACCCTGCTCAAGTCGGGCGTGCCCATCATGCGCGGCTTGGCCGGTTTGCAGGAATCAGCCATCAATCCCAGTTTCGGCGCCGTCATCAAGGATTTGCGCGAATCGCTCGATGCCGGCCGCGAACTGTCGGTGGCGATGCGGCGCCATCCCAAGGTATTCAGCGAGTTCTATCTGTCGATGGTGCGGGTAGGGGAAATGACGGGGCGGCTGGAGGAAGTGTTTTTGCGCCTGTTCGATCACATGGAGTTCGAGCGCGAGATGCGGGCCCGCGTCAAGAGCGCCACCCGCTATCCCATCTTTGTGATTACGGCGATGGTGATCGCCATCGTGATCGTGAATATTTTTGTGATACCCCAGTTCGTCAAGGTGTTCGAATGCTTCCATGCCGAACTGCCACTGATGACGCGCCTGCTGATTGCCAGTTCGGCTTTCATGGTGGATTACTGGATGCAATTGGCAGTGGTAACAGGGGGCACGATTGTGGGCCTGCGCGCGTGGATAGGCACCTCGGCCGGACGCTATCGTTGGGATCGTTTCAAATTGAAATTCCCGATTGCGGGCAAAATCATACAAAAAGCCACTCTGGCGCGCTTTGCACGCAGTTTTTCCTTGTCTAGCCGCAGCGGAGTGCCTATTGTGCAGGCATTGACGGTGGTTTCCCAGACAGTGGACAATACGTTTCTGGGGCGGCGGGTCGAGCGCATGCGCGACAGCGTCGAGCGCGGCGACAGTATTCTGCGCACTGCCGTGGCCAGCAAGGTGTTCACGCCGGTGGTGATCCAGATGATCGCAGTGGGCGAAGAGTCGGGCTCGCTCGACGAGCTGATGGACGAGATTGCACAGATGTACGAGCGCGAAGTCGATTACGAGCTGAAGACGCTGGCGGCACAGATCGAGCCTATCCTGATTACCTTCCTCGGTCTGCTGGTGCTGGTGCTGGCGCTCGGTATTTTCGTGCCGATCTGGGATCTGGGCAAAGTGGCGTTGCCGCACTGATGCGTAAAAACGGTTACAGCCTGCTGGAATTCGCCATCGTTGTCAGCGTGTTCGCGCTGCTGATGGCGGTGGCGCTGGACAAGCTGGGTTTCTATCAGCAAGCCGGTGAGCAGGCCAGCGTACAAGCGCTCCAGATCAATTTACGTGCGGCGCTTTCCGGACAGGTCATGAGCTTGCAGGCGCGCGGACGCGAGGGCGAACTGGTGGCGCTGGCCGGGGCCAATCCGGTGCGGTGGCTGGAGCGCCCGCCTGCAGGCTATGCAGGCGAGCTGTCAGCCGCGCAGGCAGCGGGGCTGGCGGCCGGCAGCTGGTATTTCGATCCGGTGTTGCATGTGCTGGTGTATGTGCGTAGAAAGCAAGAAACTGGATTAAATAATGCTGCTGGGAATGTATGTTTCAGAGTAGAATTACAACGCTTGCCCTCGAAAATTGCCAATGCCGAGTCTACCCCTGTCCAGCAGACAGGGCTGGAGCTCAAAGAAGTAAACGATTGCCGGACGCCGCCTCTATCCGCTGCGACGCGTCGCTAAAGTTGATTTTTAAAGTTAGGTCTGGAGATTTACATGCAAATTCAAGCAGCACGCAATAACAGTATGGGCTCGCAGCAAGGCGGTTTTACTCTGATTGAGCTGATCGTGGTGATCGTGATTCTGGGCATTCTGGCTGCCACTGCGTTGCCGCGCTTCGCCGGTCTGGGGGCGGATGCCCGCCTGGCTAAAATGCAGGGTGCGCGTGCCGCCATCGTCAGTGCCGCGAATATGTACCATGGCCGCTGGCTGGCTGCAGGTTCGCCGTCGACCGGCACCAGCACCTACGACACGCCTTCCGTTACGGTCGACAATACCACCGGCTATCCGAATTTCGCCGGTATTGCAGTGGCAGTCGACACCTCTGATTACGCCGGTACGTTTGCCACCAACGGCACGCTGTATCCCGATGCGGCCCACACCTCCTGTTCGCTGGTGTATGTACCGGCGACGGGTACGGTAACCATGAACGCCAGCTCTTCCAACTGCTAACAACTGCGGTTTTGTAGCGGGGCGGGCGAGATGCCATCGTCGCATATACGGCGCTCGATCGGCTTCACGCTGGTGGAGCTGATCATGGTAATCGTCGTGGTAGCGATCATGGCAGGTGTGGCCGCGCCACGTTTTTTCGACCGCAAGGGTTTTGACGCGGCGTCGTATGCCGCCCAGCTGAAGACCACGCTGCGATTTGCCCAGAAGACTGCCATCGCCCAGGGGCGGACCGTGTATGTCAAAGTCACCAGCGGCGGCATTTCGTTGTCGTTTGATGCGTTCTCGTTGCTGAGCGTCACGGCGCCCGGTGGCCAGAACAGTGGTACAGCAGCGACTTTGGCATTCTGCGGCGGTTCCACCACGCGCGCCTGTGAAGGCGTGCCAGCGGGATTGACACTGAGCGGCGGTATTACTTTCTATTTTGACGCTACCGGCAAACCGTTCATGACGACCGATACGCCGCCCACCTTGAGCTCGACATTTTCCACCCTGAACATGACTCTGACCGGCGATGGCAGTACCCGTACCATCACAGTCAACGCGGAGACCGGCTATGTCCGTTAAGCGGCCGCGGCAGGGCCAGCGCGGCATCAGTCTGGTCGAGCTGATCATGTTTATCGTCATCGTCGGCATTGCCGTACTGGGCGTGCTGCAGGTGCTGGGCAACAGCGCCCGTAACAGTGCCGATCCCATGCTGCGCAAGCAGGCGTTGGCCATAGCCGAAGGTTTGATGGAAGAGGTCAGGTTGGCGCACTTCAGCTTCTGCGATGGCAGCGATCCCGCTGCCGAACAGCCGACCACGCTCAGTCCCGCCAATTGCACGGTGCCCGAAGGTGTAGGACCGGAAGCCGGTAATACCCGGCCGTATGACAACGTCAACGATTACGTCAGCGCCTTCGGTACGCCCACCACCTACACCACCGATGCCGCTGGCAATAGCTTCCCCGCCGGTTACACAGCAACGGTGACGATACAGCCCGATGCGGGACTGGGGCCGGCCGGTGGCCAAATCAGTTCCGATGCGACGCCGGCGAATATGAACGTGCTGCGTATTACGGTCAGCGTTTCCTATGCCGGCGGCAACGCCATCGTGCTGGATGGCTATCGCGTGCGCTATGCGCCGAGGTCGATATGAAGCGCCAGCGCGGATTTACCCTCATCGAGATCATCATCGTAGTGGTGATCACCGGCATTCTGGCGGGCATGGTGGCGATGTTCCTCAAGTCCCCGGTGCAGAACTATGTCGATACGGCTGCGCGGGTGGAACTGACCGACGTAGCCGACCTGGCCTTGCGCCGCCTGTCACGCGAAGTGCGGCTGGCACTGCCCAATAGCGTCTATGTTTCGCCGGACCGGCATATGCTGCAATTCCTGCTGGTGAAGACGGGCGGACGTTATATCGACATCAACGATGCGCCGCCGTCGACGCTGCTGCCGCTTGACTTCAGCCCCACGGCCAGCCTGTCGTTCGATATGGCGGGAGCGGCGCCTACAGGGCGCCAGCAGATACTGGTGAACGACTACATCGTGGTATTCAACCTTGGCACGGCGCCCGCCGATGCCTATTCCAACGGCAATATTGCGCGCGTTACAGCCGTGTCCGGTACCCGCATCACCATGGCCAACAATCCGTTTGCGCTGGCGTCACCCTCCATGCCTTCGCCCACCAGCCGCTTCCAGGTGGTGACTGGCACGGTGACCTATGTCTGCACGCCAGTGGCGGGCGGCGGCGGTACACTGGTGCGCAATTACAGCACCTCGATTTTTGGTCCCAACGGCCTGGGCGCGCCGCCTTATGGCACGCCCGCGCTGCTGGCGGAAAAGGTGTCTAATTGCGGCTTTGATTACACCGTACTGGCCAATACCAATGCGGCGCTGGTGGGCATGTCGCTGACGCTGACCAGTGCCAGCGGCGAGCAGATCAGTTTGTCGCGCCAGGTTCACGTGGATAATACGCCATGATCGTTTCTTTCCAGCTATTGCGCCAGCGCGGCGTTTCCATAGTCACTGCACTGTTTCTAGTGGTGGTGCTGACCGGTCTGGCGGTGGCGGTGGCCACGCTCAGCACGGCCCAGCAGACCAGTACCTCACTGGATCTGCTCGGCGCGCGTGCGTATGAAGCGGCGCGCGCCGGGGTGGAATTTGGTCTGTACCAGAATCTGGTGAACGGCAACTGTGTGCCTAGCCAGAATGTGCTGGCCGGTGGCACGCTGTCGGTCTTTACCGTGACGCTGACGTGCACTGTTGCGAGCACGCCGGGCATGGGAAGTAGCGTGAATGTCACTACGCTGACAGCGACGGCCTGCAATGTGCCGGTGCCGGGCGCCGGCACCTGTCCGAATGGCGTGACCGCCACGCCCGATTATGTGCGGCGTACCGTTTCCGTGCAATTCTAGATCATGCAAACCTGCGCTCATTCTGTTATCACCTTGTTGTACCGGCTGTGCTGGACGCTGCTGCTGGCCGGCGCGCTGTGCGCTGGCCCGGCCCGTGCCGATTCACCGATCACGCTGTTCAAGAGCTTTGCCGGCAATGTCAGCTTTACCGGGACGCAGAAGACCATGCGGACCAAGGACAATAATACCGATCCGTGTGCCGTCAATACCGGCACCATGAATATGGTGCTGAGCGGTCTGCCCAGTGGCGCTACCGTGCTGAATGCCCAGCTGTACTGGGCGGGTTCCGGCTCCACTCCCGACTATACGGTGACGTTCGACGGCACTTCGGTGACGGCACTGCCCACCCGCAGCTTTACTTCGCCTACGGTAGGCTATGATTTCTTCGCCGGCGCCTACGATGTAACCACCCAGGTTAAAGCCAAAGGCAACGCGACCTACACGGTAGGCGGGCTGACGGTCAATACCGGCAGTCCCCATTGCGATGTGCAGGCGGTGGTCGGCGGGTTCCAGTTGCTGGTGATTTATTCGAATTCCACTGAACCGTTCCGGGTGCTGAATATCTACGAAGGTTTCCAGTACATCCGCTATTCGAGCGTCACGCTGACGCTGGCGAATTTCAAGATACCGACACCGATCGGCAGCGTGACGGGACGCATTGGCCATATTACCTGGGAGGGTGATTCGACTCTTTCGGGCGGCGGCGAGATTTTGCGCTACAACAGCGTCGAGGTGACGGATGCCATGAATCCTTCCGGTAACCAGTTCAATTCTGCCAGCAATATCAACAACGACCCGCTGTCCTACGGCATCGACTTTGATGCCTATACAGTTTCCTCGCCGGTGATACAGGCGGGCCAAACCTCGGCCCGCAGCGATTACCAGTCCGGGCAGGATCTGGTGCTGCTGAATGCCGAGGTGATTGCTGCGCCCAATGTACCGGCCACCGACCATGGCGTGTCCATGACCTTGCAGACGCCGCTGCTGCCCTCGCAGGCCAGCAACTACCTGATCAACGTGGTGAATAACGGCCCTTTGGCAGAGGGCGGGCCTATCAAGGTGGTGGACGTGCTGCCGTCCTCGCTGATTTTCGTCAGCGCCAGCGGTAGCGGCTGGAACTGCAGCAATCTGGGGCAGACCGTCACCTGCCTGTATTCTGCCACGGTGGCGGCCGGAACCAGCTTGCCGACCATCACTTTGCGCGTGACGGCTGCTGCAGCAGCGACGGGCTTGATTACCAATAGTGCGACGGTCAGCGGCCCGTTGTACGACTATTACGACGGCAATGACACTTCCACCGTCAGTACCTCGATCGGTGCGTCGGCCATCGCCCCGACCTACGCTTATACCGACAGTCCTTGTTTGAACGGCCTGCCGTTCGGTGACCCCGGCCAGAGCTGCAAGCTGATCGACTTCAATTCCCAGCAGCGGCTGGGAAATATGGCGATTCCGCTCTATCTGACCTATCTGGTTTCGAACGTACCCACTGCCGTGGCCAGCAACGATACCACCATCAAACTCAAATATGCGCTGGCCTGCTACGACCCGGCGCAGGATGCCGGGGTACGTGCCACCTTCACCAAGAACGGCGGCAGCGCCGTCAGTCTGCCCTTGTGTTCGCCCTCGGGGGCTTTGCCCGGTGCCACGTCAAGTTATTGGACCAGTCTGAATGACGTGGTGTTCAAAGGCGGTACCGCCAGCTCCACCGACTTCTATCGCTTCCAGTATGCTGATGTGGGGCGCATCGAGTTTCTCGTCAGTGACAGCGCAGCGCGGCTGGGCACCAGCCTTGCGTTTGTTGAACGGCCCGACCGGCTGCTGCTGGTGCCGCCGGCCAACAACGGTGCGCAGAGTCCCGCCAGCGCGACCGACCCTGCGTTCGTCACCGCCGGCAGCAATTTTTCCATGAGTGTGCAGGCGCTGCTCTATGGTGGCGGGCTGGCGCCGAATTTCGGCAAGGAATCCACCCCGATTACCATTGCGCTGCAGGCGCTGGCGGCCAAGGACCAGACCGGTACGCGGCTGGTCGATATGATCGATCCTGGCACCAGTCCCGAAACTCCGCTTAATTTCAACGGCAGTTTTGGTACTTTCAGTGGCGGCGTCGCCAGCGGTTCGGCGTTTTCCTTCGACGATGTGGGGGTGCTGGAACTTACCCCCTTGCCCAGTGCAGGCTATTTGGGTACCGGCAACATTCAGGCGCAGGCAGTCAACGTGGGGCGGTTTGTTCCAGATCATTTCAAGACGCTGCCAGCGCCCACCATGGCCTGCGATCCGAACGGCATGAGCTGTCCTGCCACGGTGTACGGCATGGCTTATTCTGGCCAGCCTTTCCCCTTGCAGGTGGTGGCGGAAAATGTGCAAAGTGTGGTTACCGGCAACTACCGCGGCGCCCTGGCGCGCGCCGTGGCGCTGAGCGCCTATTCGGCGCCGGGCAGCACCACCACGGCCAATCCGCCCGCCAGTCCGAGAGGGGCGGCCCTGTCGGCCAACAGCATTTCGGCGGCAACATTTAGCAGCGGTACGGCGACCATCAATCCGCTCTACACCTTGCCCAATCCCTATTCGTCCAGCTCGCCCTATGCAAAGAACTGGGTGGTGCCGACCATGGTGTATATCCGCGCCAGCGAAACCGGCACGCCGAACGACGGCGTGACTTCGCTGCGCACCAATGCCGAGGAGGGCGGGGTGGCCGTGGTGGCGGGCCGCCTGTTTGTACCGAATGCCTACGGCACTTCCAAGCTGCCGCTGCCCTTGCAGCTGCAGGCGCAGTACTACGGCGGCACCAGCCGCAACGGCGTGGCCAGCTATTCCTGGCGCGCCAACCCTAGCGATAGCGCTTCCAGCGTGACAATGTCCAGCGCACTGCAGTATTCGAGCTGTCTGACAGCCTGTCCCACACTGGCCAGTGGTGCTGCCGCCGTGCTCACCGTGAATGCCGGTTTCGGCACCACCAATCTGGCAGCAGGCAGCAGCAGCGCCAAAAGCGGGGCGAACGTGAAAGTAGCGGGGCCGACCTGGCTGCCTACAACGCAAGGGCGTGTGACGTTCGGTGTTTATCGCAGTCCGGTTATCTTCTTGCGGGAAGTGTATTGAATCAGCCTCATTTTGTTCCGCTTGGTGTCAAAAAGTAATCAAACTTGCACCTGGCCTTAAAAATGCGGCAACTGAGCCATGAAACTTGAATATAATCAAGGATGTGTGGCGATTATTGAAAGCAGCACCTAATCATTTGAGAAGCTCGGATGCGTTTATTCGGAAAAGCAGGTAACAAAAGCGGCTGGCTGGCACTGGTACTGACGGCCGACGGGGTGCAGGCGGTTGCCATCGAGCGCCGCACGGGCAGTCAGCCACGCGTGCAGCTGGCCCAGAGCTACACTGCGCCGAGCGGCTATCCGGGCTCTATCCTGTTCCGTGTTGCGCGCGATCTGCATGCCGCCAATTACCACTGCACCACCTTGCTGGGCAGCGGTGCCTACCAGCTGCTGCTGGTGGAAGCGCCCAATGTACCGGCCGCCGAGATGAAGGCCGCGCTGGGCTGGCGCGTCAAGGACATGATCGATTTTCCGCTGGAAGATGCTACGCTGGACATGGCGCTGCTGCCGCCGCCGAAAACCAGCAATGCAGCCAATACCCAGGCTTTTGCGGTAGTGGCACGCAACAGCATACTGGCGCCGCATCAGCAGATTTTCTGGGACAACAAGGTGGCGCTCGATGCCATCGATATCGATGAAATGGCGCAGCGGAATATTTCGGCGCTGCTGGAACCGGAGGGACGCGGCGTGGCCATGCTGTCCTTCGATGCCGATGGCGGCCTGCTGACGGTGAGCTTCAACGGCGAACTGTATCTGGCGCGCCGGATGGACATTAACCTCAGCCAGTTGCTGGAAACGGAAGTGGACAGACTGCAGCATCTGCACGACCGCATCACGCTGGAACTGCAGCGTTCGCTGGACCATTTTGAACGCCAGTTCTCCTTTGTTACCATCGCCAAGCTGGTGCTGACGGCAGTGGGTAACGGCGAACTGCGCAACTATCTGGCGGCCAATCTGTATTTGCCGGTGGAGCAGCTCGATCTGGCCAGTGTGCTGGAACTGGGCGATGTGCCCGATCTTGAGCAGGCCGAGCAGCAGCGCGTGTATCTGCGGGCCATAGGTGCCGCCTTGCGTGCGGAGGTGGCGCAATGAGCCAGCAGATCAATCTCTACAACGTTGCCTTCGAGCCTCAGAAAAACTATGCCACTACACCGGTGGTGGCAGGGCTAGTGACACTGACCTTGCTGGTGCTGGTGGTGTGCACGGTGCTGGCCAAACGCCAGCTGGCCGACACCACTGCGCAGGCACTGGGCGTGAAAGCGCAACTTGATGGGCGCGAAGCCAGCAAGACTGCCGCTGCGGCGGCCTTCGTTGCCCCGCGCAAGAGCGAAACGCTGCAGAAGGAAGTCGAACAGGCCAGTACCACGCTGGCCAATCTGCAGAAAGTGGTCGGCATACTCGATCAGGGCCAGGCGGGCGGCGTGCATGGCTATTCGCCGTATTTGCGTGCGCTGGCGCGGCGCACCAGCGAAGGCCTGTGGCTGACCGGCGTGCAGATACAGGGCAATGGCGACAGCATAGGCTTGCAGGGGCGCGCCCTGAAGGCTAGCCTGCTGCCCGGCTATCTGGCGGGCCTGTCGGCCGAAACTGTTTTACGCGGCAAGAAATTTGCTCAGCTGGACTTGCATGAACCCGTGGCCAGCGCCAGTGCCTCTGCCGAGGTCAGCGCGTCCAGTGTTGGGGCCATGCCGCGGTTTGTCGAATTCAGCCTGCAATCGTCGGCCGACGAGGCAGCAGGCAAGGCGGTGCAACCATGATGGCGATCTGGAAGAAATTCGATGCCTGGCTGATGGCGCTGACGCTGCGCGAGCGGCTGCTGGCTACCTTGTGTGCCGTGCTGCTGCTGGTGTATCTGGGCTATCAGCTGGAGCTGGCGCCGCTGTACCGCCAGAACGCCACTTTGCTCGATACCATGCAGCAGCAGCGCCAGCAGATCGCTGCGATCGATTCCGAACTGGCCCAGCTGGCAGCAGCGGCCAAGCGTGATCCGGATCAGGAGCTGCATCGCCAACTGGCCACGCTGCAGGCCGATAGTTCGGCACTGCGCGACAAGCTGCGGGCCGCGCAAAAAGGTCTGGTGGCGCCCGAGCGTATGGGTCCGCTGCTGCAGCAGATGGTCAACGGCCATGGCAAATTGCGCCTGCTGTCGCTCAAGACGTTGGCGCCGCAGGGCACCAGCGATGGCCAGTTCCTGGTGGCCGAAGCGGGTGAGCCGCGTGTGCCGACTGCCGCTGCGCCGCTGCTGTACCGCCATGGCGTACAGGTGGTGCTGCAAGGTAGTTATCTGGATATGATCACCTATCTGGAAGCGCTGGAAGCCATGCCGCAGCAGCTGTTCTGGGGCAACGCCGCGCTCGATGCGTCCGGCAGCGGTGCGGCACGCTTGAGCCTGACGCTCTACACCCTGAGTCTGGATTCGAAATGGATAGCACTGTGAAGCGCCTGTTCGGCGTGCTAGGACTGGCCTTGCCGCTGCTGGCAAGTGCACAGCAGTTGCAGGACCCCACCCGCGCTCCGGCCGGGCTGGCGTCCGAGCCGGCGCAAGCGGGCATTATGGGAGAGGAAGGCGTACCAGCCGCGCCGCGTCTGCAATCGATACTGATCGGTGCGGCGCCCAACAACCGGCGGCTGGCCGTGATCGATGGCGTGACGGTGACGCAAGGCGGCAAATTTGCCGATGCGCTGGTGGAACGTATCAATGATAATTCGGTAGTGCTGCGACGTGGCAAACTGCGGGAAACCCTGATCCTGTTTCCCCAGACTCCGGGTGGCCTGCAGGCAAGCGGGAAAAAATGATGACTAACTACGAGCGTTACATGCAAAAGATGATCTACTGGGTGGGCGTGCTGGGCGCGTCGGCCATGCTGGCGGCCTGCCAGACGCAAACGCCACGCGATGCCTACAACAGCATCGATCAGCAGCTCAAGGCTGCCGCCAGCTCGGCGCATGCACCGGCCGCCACGCCGGCTGCAGTGGAAGCTGCGCTGCTGCCACCGGCCGCCACCACGCTGGCGGCCGAGCTGCCCAAGGCCCGCACGGTAATGGAAGAGCGTTTCAATGTGTCGTTCAATCAGGTGCCGGTGCAGCAGTTCTTCAATTCCATCGTCGCCGGTACCCGCTACAACATGCTGGTGCATCCGGAAGTAACGGGCACCATCTCGGCCAATCTGAAGGACGTGACGCTGTTTGAAGCGCTTGATGCCATCCGCGAAATGTACGGCTACGACTACAAGGTGGAGGGCACGCGCATCTACATCCGCCCGCTGACCATGCAGACGCGGATTTTCCAGGTCAATTACCTGAGCGCTACCCGTAAAGGCACTTCCAATGTGCGGGTGTCGTCGACCTCGGTGAATACGGTAGGTACGGTGGTGTCCGGCCAGGCTGGCGCGAGCGGCAATAACGGCTTGGGCAACGGTCTGAACAACCAGCCGCAGCAGCCGGGCCAGAACCAGCAATATGCGCTGGAAGATGCCAGCAACGTCAAGACGGCGTCGGCAACGGACTTCTGGTCCGAACTCAAGGAAGCGCTGCTGGCACTGGTCGGCGGCACGGGCGATGGCCGCAGCGTGGTGATCAGTCCGCAGTCGGGTGTGGTGGTAGTGCGCGCCATGCCGGAACAGCTGCGGGGCGTGGAGCAGTATCTGAAAGCCACCCGTCTGGCAGTGGAACGCCAGGTGATACTGGAAGCGAAGATACTTGAGGTTCAGCTCAATAGCGGCTATCAGAGCGGCGTGAACTGGGCCAGCTTTGCCTCCTTTGGTGGCGGCGGCAGCAACCGCGTGTCGACTGGTGTGATTGCGCCCGGCACCAATCTGGCACCGTTGCCAGCAGCGGGCGGCCAGCAGACCACCATGACCAGCGGCGGCACGGCCGGCATCAGCGCCACGGCCGGCTATACGCTGTCGAATGCGGCCAACAATGTGGGTACGCTGTTCGGCATGGCTTTCCAGACCAGCAATTTCGCCGCCATGATTTCTTTCCTGGAGTCGCAGGGCTCGGTGCATGTGTTGTCCAGCCCCCGTATCGCCACCATGAATAACCAGAAGGCCGTGCTGAAAATCGGTACCGACGAGTTCTATGTGACGGGCGTGAGCACCACCACCAATTCCAACGTCAGCGGCAACACCACCAGCCCGAACGTGACGCTGCAGCCGTTCTTCTCCGGTGTGGTGCTCGACGTGACGCCGCAGATCGACGAGGATGGCAACATCATGCTGCACGTCCACCCGTCGGTCAGTCAGGTCTCCACCGTCAACAAGATCGTCAATCTGGGTGCGGCCGGTTCGCTGCAATTGCCGCTGGCCGCTTCCAGCACTTCGGAAATGGATAGCATGGTGCGTGGTCAGGATGGCCGTATCGTTGCCATTGGTGGCCTGATGCGTCAGGCTGCCGTGTCCGATAACAGCCAGGCGCCGGGACTGGGCGATATGCCTGTCGTTGGCGGTCTGTTCCGCAACACCGAGCGCAGCATGGTCAAACGTGAACTGGTGGTGCTGATCAAGCCTACCATAGTCGATGGCGCTGCGAGCTATGCGCAGGATCTGGATGAGGCCAGCCGCCGCATCGAACAGATGGCCCCGCGCAACGGAGGACGCAAGTAAATGTATCAGGCGCACTTCGGTCTGGGCGAGATGCCGTTCGGTATTACGCCAGACACCAGTTTCTTTTTCACCAGCCCCCATTCCCAGCAGGCGCTGAATACCCTGCTGGTGGCGGCGCGCAGCGGTGAAGGTTTTATCAAGATTACTGGTGAAGTGGGCACCGGCAAGACACTCTTGTGCCGCAAGTTCATGGCCTCGCTGGGGGCGGGTTTCGTTACCGCCTACATTCCGAATCCGTATCTGGAACCGCGTACGCTGATGCTGGCACTGGCCGACGAGCTGGAATTGCCGTTGCAGCGCGATGTCGACCAGCATCAGCTGCTCAAATCGCTGACGCTGCGCCTGATGGAACTGGCGCGCGAGGACAAGCAGGTGGTGCTGTGCCTCGATGAAGCCCAGGCGATTCCGCTGGAGAGTCTGGAAGCGCTGCGCCTGCTGACCAATCTGGAGACGGAAAAGCGCAAACTGCTGCAGATCGTGCTGTTCGGCCAGCCGGAGCTGAACCAGCATCTGCAAGCCAATTCCATCCGCCAGCTGGCTCAGCGCATTACTTTTCACTATCACCTCGGCCCTTTGACGCGCGACGACATGGAGTACTATCTGTCCCATCGGCTGCGTGTGGCGGGCTATACGGGGAGCCGGCTGTTCAGCCGTGGCGCCATCAGCAGCCTGTTCAAAGCCAGCGGCGGCATACCCCGGCTGGTCAATATTATGGCCAACAAGGCTTTGATGGTATGTTACGGCGAAGGTAAGCAGCAGGTAACGAAACGCCATGTAGGACTGGCCGCCAGCGATACCGTCACCCGCGAGAAGCGCTGGGTATGGTGGCTGGCCGGGCTGGCGGCAGCTGCGGCTGCAGGCGGACTGACTTGGGCGTTGATGAAATGAGTTTGATAAACAAGATGTTACAGGATCTCGATGCGCGCGGCGGCAGCGCTGATGGCGGCTTGCGCCAGCAGCAATTGCACGCGGTCGAGATGCATGGCGGCGACAGTGGCAAGCTGCGCCTGGCAGCGCTCGCGTTCGGCGTTGCAGTGCTGGCCAGTGGCGGGTGGTATGGCTGGCATTACTGGCAAGGCCAGCGCGTTGCGCATGGGGCCGAAGCGACGGCTACGGCTGCGGCCAAGGTCGCGCCGGAAGCGGTAGCCAGCCAGCCCATGACCGCCGCGGCGTCTGTCGCTGCAGCACCAAATTCCGTTCAGCCGGAAGCAATTGCTGCGGGATCTTCCGCCGCAGCAGCGCCTGCTGCCGTGCCTGCCGCTGCGCCCGTGACAGCGCTGCCCGCACCGCTTGCGTCCATCAGCGCTGAACAGACGGAAAAGAAAGCAAAAACAGCCGAGCCATTGCGTCCGCGTGTAGCGGCCGCCGTGGCGCCTGCCCCTGAGGCCGCCAGCACAGCAGTGGCGCCAGCAGCGAAAACGGTGCCGGTGCACAGCGAACGTAAAGCCGGCACTGCGGCAAGCCGCAGCAATGACGAAATGGGCGAAGCCGGGACCATTACGCACAACCTGAGCCCAAAGCTGATGGCCGAGAATACTTACCGGCGCGGACTGGTGGCCTTGCAGGAGGGCCGCGTCCATGCGGCGCTGGCTGATCTGGAACGGGCGCTGGAAATCGATCCGCGCAACGATGCGGCGCGCCAGACCTACATCAGCCTGCTGCTGGAAAATAAGCGCAATGACGATGCCGTGCGCCAGCTACGGCTGGCACTGGGCATCGATCCGCGCCAGCCGGGACTGGCCATGATACTGGCGCGCTTGCAACTGGAGAAGGGCGGGCCGGCGCTGCAGACGCTGCTGACAACCTTGCCTTACGCGGGCAGCAATCCGGAATACCACGCTTTCCTCGCCGGCGTGCTGCAGCGCGAACAGCGCCACGCGGAAGCGGCCCAGCATTACCGCGATGCCTTGCAACTGGCGCCGCAAAACGGCGTCTGGTGGATGGGACTGGGGATTTCGCTGCAGGCCGATAACCATGTGGCGGAAGCGCGCGAAGCGTTCCGCCGTGCCCGCGCTTCCAACGGCCTTGCGGCTGAACTGCAGGCCTTTATCGACCGCAAGCTGGACGCGCTGTCGCGCTAGTCTGCCAGCGTCACAGGCTGGCCTGTTCGCCCCAGATCTGCTTCATACTGAAGCGCAGGCCGGCGTCATCTTCGCTCAAGGTTGTGCTGATGCCGTATTCGGCCACATTGCTGCTGCGCTGTAATGGTGGATTCAGGACGCTGCCGTCGGCCGTACGCAGGCAGATGACGGGCTGGCCGCCACTGCCATCGTGGCGGCCACTCACCACGCCAAGTTCGCCATTTGCCAGCCGCACCAGCGTGCCGGGCGGATAGTCGCCCAGCTCCAGCCGGAACAGCTGCAGCAGTTCGGGATCGACCGGCGTCTGCCGGTCCTGCTGCAGATTGCGCAGGGCCTGGTCCGGCACGATGGAGCGGCGATAGTTGCGTGCCGAAACTTGCGCACAATAACGGTCCGCCAGACTGAGCAGCTTGGCATTGCGTGTTACTTCGGGGCTGGCCAGGCCTGCCGGATAGCCACTGCCATCGTCGTTTTCATGGTGCAGCAGCACGCAGGAAATCCACTCGTCATCGTCTATGCCCACATGCTTGAGCAGGTTGACGCTTTCTGCCGGATGGCTGCGGATCACCGCCATTTCCTCGTGGCTCAGGGTGGTGTGCTTGTGCTGGAAGCTTTCGTTATGGCGCAGCATGCCTACATTCATGGTCAGTGCCGCTGCAGCCAGCGTCAGGGTGTGGGCTTGGTCCAGCTGCAGGCCGCGTGCCGCAATGACGGTGACGATGGCTGTTTCGATACAGTGGCGCACCGCGTAGCTGCCGGCGATCTGGCATAGCAGTATGCTGGCCAGAGCGATGTCGGGCTGGATCTCGACCGCCTGCACTACTTCCAGCGCAATCGCGCGGATTTCACTTTCAGCCCGATGTTCGTTGCGCAGGTTATGCAGCAGCTTTTCCAGCCGCTGGTTGGATAGATTCAGCCGGTGCAGCACCGAAGGTGCGGCAGCTGTGGTAGCGTCGCTCATGATGCAATGTCCCCGATTTATATTTTTTGCAACCGCTCTAAGGCGAGAGTCAGTGTGTCGTCTTTCTTGGCAAAGCAGAAGCGCACGATGCCGGATTCCTTGCCCTGCAGGTAGAACGCCGAGACGGGAATGGCCGCCACCTTGATTTCCGTGGTCAGCCATTCGGCAAATTCCGCTTCACTCTGTCCGGAGATTTTATCGTATCGCACGCACTGGAAGTAGGTGCCGTCGGCTGGCAGCAACTCGAAACGCGAGTTTTGCAGGCCGGCGCGGAACAGGTCGCGCTTGCGCTGGTAGAACGCGGGCAGTTCCAGATAAGGCTTGGGGTCGGCCATATAGGCGGCTATGCCGTGCTGCATGGGGGTGTTCACGGTGAATACGTTGTACTGGTGCACCTTGCGGAATTCGGCCATCAGGCTGGCCGGTGCGGCGACGTAGCCCACTTTCCAGCCAGTCACGTGGTAGGTCTTGCCGAAGCTGGACACGACGAAAGCCCGCGCCGCCAGCTCCGGATAGCGGCACACGGATTCGTGGCGGGCGCCGTCATACACCATGTGTTCATAGACTTCGTCCGACAGCAGCAGAATGTCGGTGCCGCGCACGATGTCCGCCAGCGCCTGCAGATCGCTGCCACGCAGCACGCTGCCAGTGGGATTGTGTGGCGTGTTGATGATGATCAGGCGGGTGCGTGGTGTGACGGCGGTCGCCACTTTGTGCCACGGCACGCTGTAGCCGCCAGTGCCGGTTTCCATCTGCACCAGCACCGCTACGCCGCCAGACAGCGTAATGGCTGGAACATAGCTGTCGTAGGTGGGTTCGATGACGATGACTTCGTCGCCCGGATGGACGCAGCACAGGATGGCCGTGGTGAGTGCCTGGGTGGCGCCCGCCGTGACGGTGATTTCGCGCTCCACATCGTACTGATGGCCGTACAGGGCGGCGATCTTGCTGACGATGGCCTGGCGCAGCACGGGGGCGCCGCTCATCATCGGATACTGGTTGAAATCGGCCTGCATGGCGTCGTTGACGGCCTGTATCAGGCTGCGTTCACAGGCGAAATCGGGGAAACCTTGCCCCAGATTGACGGCATTGGCCTGCACGGCCAGCGCCGACATGCGGCTAAATACGGTGGTACCCACGGCGGGCAGGCGGCTTTTCAGGACGGGCGTGACGGGAGCGGCAGGATGGGTCATGGGTTGGGCGTAAGTGAGCGGTGATTGATTCTAGCTCAGCGCATCGCATGCTTCCAGTGTCCAGGCTTCCGGCACCAGCACTTTGAACATGCCGGCGCGGCTCAGGCGTTTGGCCAGCTTGAGCAGGGCCTTGTCCTTGGTGATGAGCACACTGGCCCCTGCATCACGGGCGATTTCCAGAAATTTCTGGTCGGCGCGGTCTTTGCAGACGGGCAGCAGCAGCGGCGAGGGCTCGGGCGCCACCACCTTGATCAGCTGGTCGAAGCGGGCCGCAGCCGCGGGCCGGTTGCTATCGTCCAGCGGCAGATGCGGGTAGCGCAGCACGATGTGGTATTCGTCGCGGCAGTCGGAACGGGTAACGGCTTGGACCGCGCCGCTCTCCAGCGCTGCCACCAGGGCGCCCCAGCGCGGATCACGGAACACGAACAGATCGAGGCAGACATTGGTGTCGATGACGATGCGCGGGATGGCTTTCTGTGGAACAGGTATCATGTTGCTGTTTTGTATTTATGTTGATGTGAAATTTTATGCTGATAGTGCTTTCGCCTGCCAAAAGTCTCGATCTGGAGACGCCTCCGACCACCAAACTGCATACCGAGCCCGATTTTCTCGATCATTCAGCCCAGCTGATCGAGCGCCTGCGCCAGCTGTCGCCGCAGGAACTGGGCGAACTGATGGAGCTGTCCGACAAGCTGTCTGTGCTCAACGTGGCGCGCTATGCCAGCTGGAACCGCGATGCCAGCGAAGGCCGCCAGGCTGTGATGGCATTTAACGGCGACGTGTATGCCGGACTTGACGCGCGCAGCCTGAAGCCTGCCCAGCTGGCCTATACCCAGAATCACGTGCGCATCCTGTCCGGCCTGTATGGCCTGCTGCGCCCGCTGGACCTGATCCAGGCCCACCGGCTGGAAATGGGCACCAGTCTGAGCAACCCGCGCGGCAAGGATCTGTACGCTTTCTGGGGCGACACCATTACCGAAGCAATCAACCGTACGGCAGCCGAGCAGGGTGCCACCACGCTGGTGAATCTGGCGTCCACCGAATACTTCAAATCCGTCCGGCCGAAAAAACTGGCGCTGCCGGTCATCACGCCCCAGTTCGAAGACTGGAAGGGCGGTAAATACAAAATCATCTCGTTCTACGCCAAGCGGGCCCGCGGCCTGATGGCACGCTATGCCGCCATGAAAAATATCCGCGATCCGCACAAGCTGAAGAAATTCGATCTCGACGGCTATGCCTTCGATGCCAAGGATTCGACCGAAACCAGCTGGATTTTCCGCCGTAAGGTAGCCGAGTAAATCTTTGTAAAGCCCGCTACCAGATGTAAAACGGGCCTGTTTTCGGTCCGAAACTGCATAAAAAAACCGGGATGGCGATCCCGGTTTTCAGTGCTGGCGGCTGTTTCAGCTGCCTTTGATACACCTTAGTTCCACAGCTGCCACCACTGGCGGTCGGCTTTTTTGCCTTCTTCCAGGAATTTGCTGCTAGGGTAGTTGAGCTTGAATACGCGGGTGGTATCGTCGCGCAGTTCCGTCATGCCCAGCTTGTCGTAGCTGCGGATCATGATGAACAGGGCTTCTTCGATCGCCGGCGAATCGCGGTAGTCGTTCATGATGCCCATGGCGCGGTTGGCCGCAGCCAGATAGGCGCCGCGACGGTAGTAGTAGCGCGCGACGTGCACTTCGTAGGAGGCCATGGCGTTGACCAGATAGCGCATACGGTCGATGGCATCTGGCGTATACTTGCTGTTCGGGAATTTTTCGACCAGTTGCTTGAAGGCGGCAAACGCTTCGCGCGTGGCTTTCGGGTCGCGCTCGGTGGCATCCTGCTCGTAAATGAAGTTAAGGAAGCCGATCTGGTCGTTAAAGTTGATCAGGCCGCGCAGATAGTACATATAATCGACATTGGCGTGATTCGGGTGCAGCTTGATGAAGCGCTCAACCGCTGCCAGTGCCTGAGCCTGATCCTGCGATTTGTAATAGGCATAAGCGATCTGCATTTGCGCCTGCTGGGCGTAAGTGCCGAACGGATAGCTCGATTCCAGCTTCTCATACAACTGAATTGCACGTTCGTAGTGCTGACCTTCCAGCTCTTCGTTCGCCTCCGAGTATAATTTCGTAGCGCTCCAACCTTTCGTCTCGTCAGCCTTCTCCGAGAACAGGCCGCAACCGGACAAACTAAGCAGAACCAACGTTGCTGCAACTACTGATAATTTTTTTTGCATAAGTTTTGCAAGAAGCTGTTTAACCAAAGTTTTACGAGGCTAATTATAGCCGATAGGATTACCGTGATATTAACTCCAAAGCCGAATTTGACCGAATCTTCCGCCAAGCCTGATAACGACACCGAAACCGACACCGATCTGCTGCTCGACCACGACGGCGAATTCGGTGATGACGATGACGGTCTGGCGCCCATCGAACTGAACCTCACCTCCGAAGTGTGTGGTCAGCGTCTGGACAAAGTCATTTCGCATCTGGTGCCGCAATTCTCCCGTGGCCGTCTGCAAATGTGGATTACCGACGGCTACGTTACAGTCGACGGTAAAGTGGCCAAAAGCACCAAGGATACCGTCTATGGTGACGAGAAGATCGTCATTCTGCCCCAAGCGGCGCCGGAAGACGAGGCTTTTAAGCCGGAGCCGATTCCGCTGAACATCGTTTATGAAGATGAACACCTGATCGTTATTAATAAACCGGCCGGTCTGGTGGTCCACCCGGGCAATGGCAACTGGTCCGGCACGCTGCTCAACGGCCTGCTGCATCACTGCCCGCAACTGGCGGGTGTGCCCCGTGCCGGCATCGTACACCGGCTGGACAAGGACACTTCCGGCCTGATGGTGGTGGGTAAAACCCTGCCGGCCCAGACCGATCTGGTGCGCCAGCTGGCCGCCCGTACCGTCAAGCGCGAGTATTTTGCGCTGGTGTGGGGTACGCCGCGCCTGAACGGTACCATCGACGCCTCCATGGGCCGCCATCCGAAAGACCGCATCAAGATGGCGATTTCCACCAACTTCTCGGCCAAGCCTGCCATTACCCATTATCAGGTGCTGGCCACGGGCGAGCTGGATCGTCGCCCTGTGAGTCTGGTGCAGTGCCGTCTGGAGACGGGCCGTACCCACCAGATCCGCGTGCATATGATGTCGATCGGCTTCTCGCTGGTGGGCGATGTCATGTATGGCAAGCAGCATCTGGCCAGCGTCTTTCCCCGTCAGGCGCTGCAGGCGCGTCGGCTGGGGCTGGTGCATCCGGCCACGGGCGAGCAGTGCGAGTGGCTGGTGCCGCTGGCTGAAGACTTTGCCGAACTGATCGCCAAGGCCGGCATCGCCGAGCCGGAACAAGTCTGATGACGGGCAGCAGCCATGGGCTGGTGCCGGAGTGGCCGGGCCTGCCTAACCGCGTCGGTGTGCTCTCTACTACCCGTCTGGGCGGTGTGAGCGCTGCGCCGTATGACGATGGCGCAGGGCAGGGTGGGCTGAATTTGGGCACCCACGTGGGCGATAAGGCGGAACGGGTGGCGCGCAACCGCGCGCTGCTGGGGGCCGTGCTGCCATCCGAGCCGGTCTGGCTGGAGCAGGTGCATGGCACCGCCGTGGTCGATATCGCCACCGTGGCCGCAGGGCAGGTGCCGCAGGCCGATGCCAGCATTTCCTCCACGCCCGGCAAAGTCTGCATCATCATGACGGCCGATTGCCTGCCCGTGTTGTTCTGCGATGCGCTAGGCAAGACGGTAGGCGCAGCCCATGCAGGCTGGCGCGGTCTGGCCGATGGCGTGCTGGAACAGACTGTGGCAGCCATGCGCGAACAAGGTGCGCTGGGCATTACGGCGTGGATGGGGCCGGCCATCGGCCCTGACCGTTTCGAAGTGGTCGCGGAGGTACGCGAAATCTTCCAGCGCCATGCGGCCCATGGCGGCGGCGATGTCGAGGCCACGCTGGCGGCTTTCCAGCCCGTAGCGGGCAAGGCCGACAAATATCTGGCCGATATCTACGCGCTGGCGCACCTGCGCCTGCGCGCTGCCGGTGTGCAGGCCGTGTACGGCGGCACCGAGTGCACCGCCAGCAACGGCGCACGCTTCTATTCCTATCGCCGCGATGGCGTGACGGGTCGGCAGGGCTCGTTGATTTGGATCAAATGATACTGCGCCGCTCGGACTTAGTCCCGGGCTGGCTCTTGTGCTGGGGCTTGCGCTCCGGCAGTTTCTACGGGCTGCTGGCGTGCTGCGCGCGCCGCCTGTTCTTCTGCCCGCCGTCTGGCTTTGCGCTTGCCGGAACCGGAAATATAGATCAGGGTGCTCAGTGGCAACACGCAGTAGAACAAAAACGTTACAATTCCCGCAACCACGGTGGGTTCGGTCAGTGCCATCAGGCCAACCACGTAAATCCAAGCTACAGCAACAATCAGCATACGCAATCCAGGTAAAGATTTTTAACTATTTTTTAGGGAATCAACCATGAATTTGCCCGACCCGCAAGCTATTGCCAACGCATGGATGTCGCAGATGAGCGACCCCGGACAATGGCAATCCTGGTTCAATCTGGCCCCCAGTACGGAAGCCAATCCACTGGCCGCCATGATGCAGGAGGTGGGCGCATCGGTAAAGCCGGAAGCCATGGAAACGCTGAAAAACCAGTATCTGCAGGATTTCGGCCAGCTGTGGCAGGACGTGATGGCGGGTAAAGCCCCATCCCTGTCCGACCGCCGTTTTACCTCGCCTGCATGGCAGGGCAACCCCATGTCGACCTTCAACGCGGCATCATACCTGCTCAATGCCAAGTTCCTGAATGCCATGGTGGATACGGTGGAAACCACGCCGCAGCAAAAGCAGAAAATCCGCTTCGCCGTGCAGCAGATTATTGACGCCATGTCGCCGGCCAACTTCCTCGCCACCAATCCGGAAGCCCAGCAGAAGCTGATCGAAACCAAGGGCGAGAGCCTGACCAAAGGGCTGGCGAATATGCTGGCCGATATGAACAAGGGCCATATTTCCCTGTCCGACGAAAGCGCGTTCGAAGTGGGCCGCAATCTGGCCACTACGCCCGGCTCGGTGGTGTTTGAGAACGAACTGTTCCAGCTGATCCAGTATGCGCCGTTGACGCCCACCGTGCACCAGCGCCCGCTGCTGATGGTTCCACCTTGCATCAACAAGTTCTACATTCTTGACCTGCAGCCGGAAAATTCGCTGGTGCGCTACGCGGTAGAGCAGGGCAATACGGTGTTCCTGATTTCCTGGCGTAATCCGGACAAGAGCATGACCGGCACCACCTGGGACGACTACGTGCAGGATGGCGTGATCGAGGCCATCAAGGTGACGCAGGAAATCAGTGGCCAGCAGCAGCTTAACATGCTGGGCTTCTGCGTGGGCGGCACGCTGGTGTCGACTGCGCTGGCCGTACTGGCCGCACGCGACCAGCATCCGGCCTCCAGCCTGACGCTGCTCACTACCTTCCTCGATTTTGCCGATACGGGCGTGCTCAGCGTGTTCGTCGACGAGACCCAGGTAGCGCTGCGCGAGCAGCAGTTCCGTGACGGCGGCCTGATGCCGGGGCGCGATCTGGCCAGCACTTTCTCCAGCCTGCGTCCGAATGATCTGGTGTGGAACTATGTGCAGTCCAACTACCTCAAGGGTAACGAGCCGCCGCCGTTCGATCTGCTGTACTGGAATTCGGACAGCACCAATCTGCCCGGCCCGATGTTCTGCTGGTATCTGCGCAACACCTATCTGGAAAACAAACTGAAAACCGGCAAGCTCAAGGTGGCGGGCGAGGCGGTAGACCTGACGGCGATACAGGCGCCTGTATTTATCTACGGTTCGCGCGAAGACCATATCGTGCCGTGGACTTCAGCCTTCGAGTCGATCAATATCCTGAATCCGGGCAAGGCCAAGGCCAACCGCTTCGTGCTGGGGGCTTCCGGCCACATCGCCGGTGTGATCAATTCGGCCTCGAAGAACAAGCGCAGCTACTGGGTCAATGACGCCACACCGGCACGCGGCAGCAAGCGCCAGGATGCCGAGCAGTGGCTGGCTGGCGCTACCGAGGTGCCGGGCAGCTGGTGGCCGCAATGGGCCGATTTCCTCGCTACGCACGGTGGCAAAGCCGTCAAGCCCAAGGCGAAAGCAGGCAATACGCGTTACCAGCCTATTGAGGCAGCACCGGGGCGCTACGTCAAAGCCAAGGCGGATTAAGGCAGGCCGGAGGGGGGTGAGTATGAGCAAAACTCAACTTCGTTGCGTTGCAATAAAACCCATAGTTAAGATGGTTAGTGCAACTTAGGCTTTTTCCCCTCTATAATAGGTAGTTAGGTAACTGGGAAAGCGGACCAGCGTTCGCTTTTTTTTCGAATTGATGGAGTATGCGCTGCGGCGCAATAAACGGACTTGTGATGAGTAGTACGAAAAAAAATGCTGACCGTCTGATTAAAAAATACCCGAACCGCCGTCTGTATGACACGCAGACCAGTTCCTATATCACGCTGACGGACGTGAAACAGCTGGTGCTGGACAATGAACAATTTACCGTTGTCGATGCCAAAACCAATGAAGACCTGAGCCGCAGCATCCTGCTGCAGATCATTCTGGAAGAAGAGGCCAGCGGCGTACCGATGTTCTCGACCGACGTGCTGGCCCAGATCATCCGCTTCTACGGCCACGCCATGCAGGGCATGATGGGCTCGTATCTGGAAAAGAATGTGCAGGCCTTTACCGATATCCAGCGCAAGTTCACCGGCAGCGCCGTGGGCGGCCTCGACGGCAAAGCCTTCAGCCCGGAAATGTGGACCCAGTTCATGAACGTACAGGGCCCGATGATGCAGGGCATGATGAACAACTACATCGACCAGAGCAAGAGCCTGTTCGTGCAGATGCAGGAGCAGATGCAGAGCCAGAGCAAGAACCTGTTCGGTACTTTCCCGTTCGCGGGCGGCGCGGCGCCGACCGAGAAGAAGTAAATCTGATCTGCTGAAGCCGCCCGTCCGGGCCGCTGGCAATGACAGAACGGCACTGCCACCTGTGTGGCCGTGCCGTTTTCATATCTGTATTGCAAAAAATCGACATTTCCGTTGACACAAGAAATTCTTAGGTATTACTATCGCTTACCTGAGATGGAAACGATTCCAATTGGTTTTTCTTGGTATTTGATAGGGAGTGTCTGTGGTGTCCGTAGCGCTGGATCAGAGTATGTTGCCGCCCGCCGATTCGGTGTTGTGGCAGAAGAATTTCCTGCTGGGCGCCGCCACGGCGGCCTATCAGATTGAAGGGGCGAGCAGCGAAGACGGCCGTCTGCCATCGATCTGGGATACTTTCTCCGCCACCCCCGGCAAAGTGCTCGCTGGCGATACCGGCGCGGTAGCCTGCGACCACTATCACCGCTGGGAAGAAGACGTGGCTCTGCTGGACATGCTCAAGGTCGACGCCTACCGGCTGTCGATAGCATGGCCGCGCGTGATGACGGTGGATGGACAGCCCAATCAGGCCGGCATCGCTTTCTACCGCAAACTGCTGCAGGCGCTGCGCGCCAGGGGCATGAAAACCTTCGTCACCCTGTACCACTGGGATCTGCCCCAGCATCTGGAAGATCAGGGTGGCTGGACTAACCGCGCTACAGCTTTCCGTTTTGCCGAATATGCCGACATGATCAGCCGCGAACTGGCCGGTCTGGTGGATGCGTGGGCTACGCTGAACGAACCTTGGTGCTCGGCATGGCTGGGCTATGGCAATGGCCACCACGCGCCGGGCAAGCAGGATGTCAAACTGGCGACGCAGGCCATGCACCATCTGCTGCTGGGCCACGGTCTGGCGATGGCGCATCTGCGCGCCAATGACCCGTCCGCGCAGGCGGGCATCGTGGTCAACGTAGGCCATGCCACCACCACCGGCAACCGTAGCGCCGACCAGCGTGCCGCCATGCTGTTCGAAGTGCAGAACAACCAGTGGGTGCTGGACCCGCTGCTGAAGCAGCGCTATCCGGCCGCACTGTGGGAGTTGTGGCCGGACGCCCAGCCGCTGGTGGAGGCTGGCGATATGGCGATTATCGGTACGCCGGTCGATTACCTCGGCATCAATTACTACTTCCGCAGCAATGTGGTCAGCGATGGCCAGCATGGCTACACGGAAGTGCCACTGGCAGACGTAGAGCGCACCCAGATGGGCTGGGAAGTCTATCCCGATGGCTTGCGCCATCTGCTGGTGGGCTTCAAGCGCGACTATCCCCATCTGCCGCCGGTCTACATCACCGAGAACGGCATGGCCTCGGACGACAAGGTAGTTGACGGCGAGGTGAACGACAGCCAGCGCATCAGCTTCTTCAACCGCCATCTGGCCGCCGTCGATCAGGCGGTGAAGGCTGGCGTCGATGTGCGCGGCTACTTTATCTGGTCGCTGCTCGATAACTTCGAATGGGCCTTCGGCTACGAGCGTCGTTTCGGCATCGTCCACGTCGACTACACCACCCAGAAGCGCACGCCCAAACGCAGCGCCAGACTGGTACAGCAGTTCCTCGCAGAACGGCGTGGCAAATAAGTAGCCAAGCATTGAGTTTCGCTTGGCCATACGCATAAAATGGGCGTTACACGTCCTCAGGAGACAGAATGAACAAGGCTAACCAGCCGGGCAGGGTGGCCCCGCTGCGCCAGCGCCAGCCGGTGTCGATTGCCGCCTACCTTGCGCTGCTGCCCATGGCGGCCACAGTGCTGCTGGCGTATCTGGGCACCATGCTGTGGACGGCGCGGGTGTCCGTCAGTAGCTCGCGCACTTTCCCCAATAGTGATTTCATCGGTGCGGCCCAGTACATCCGCCTGTTCAATAACGAGCGCTGGCTGCTGTCGCTGCAGAATATTGCCATCTACGGCGTGCTGTTCATCGTGGCCTGTCTGGCGATCGGCTTTCTGCTGGCCGTGTTCATCGACCAGAAGGTGATGGCGGAAGGCGCCTTGCGCACCATATTTCTGTATCCGTATGCGATGTCGTTCGTGGCCACTGGCCTGATCTGGCAGTGGATCCTCAATCCCGAACTGGGCGTACAGGAAGTGCTGCACAAGCTGGGGTTTGCCGAGGCGCGCTTCGACTGGATTGTCGATCAGGATATGGCGATCTACACCATCGTGATTGCTACCGTATGGCAGGCCTCCGGTCTGGTGATGGCGCTGATGCTGTCCGGCCTGCGCGGTATCGACGAAGAAATCTGGAAGGCAGCCCGGATCGACGGCATTCCGCGCTGGCGCGTGTATCTGAGCATCGTGCTGCCCATGCTAGGCGCCTCGCTGTCCACTGCCTTTGTGCTGCTGTTCGTGATGGTGGTGAAGGTGTTCGATGCGGTAGTGGCGATGACGCAGGGCGGGCCCGGCACTGCCAGCGAAGTGCCAGCCAAGTTCATCATGGATTATCTGTTTGGGCGCGCCAATATCGGCCTGGCGTCGGCGGCCTCCATCGTGCTGCTGTCGACGGTGCTGGCGATTGTGGCGCCGCTGTATTTTGTGCGTAGCCGCCGTGCTGC
>Ga0187842_1000116_pt1 | contig 41008 bp, 29 predicted proteins | sample SpaLakP09_SKY_41_FD_134514 | JGI IMG/M metagenome (GOLD analysis project Ga0187842, IMG submission 134514) | Oligotrophic lake water microbial communities from Sparkling Lake, Wisconsin, USA - SP09_SKY_41 | ecosystem: Environmental > Aquatic > Freshwater > Lake | place: USA: Sparkling Lake... | reverse complement strand
CGGCCAGATCTGGCCGGCCAGGGCGATGTCATCGAAACCGGCGACCGAGAGTTGCTCCGGCAGGGCCAGGCCCCGGCGGTGGGCGACGGCCAGGACGCCGGCGGCCATGTCGTCATTGCTGGCGAATATGGCGGTCGGGGCATTGGGCAGATCCAGCAACACCTCTGCCGCCGCCTCGCCCGAAGCGAAGTCGAAATAGCCCTGCCGGACATATCTGGGCTCATAGGCAAGGCCCGCCCGATCCAGGGCCCGGCGATAGCCGAACAGTCGCAGGTCGCTGGCCGCATGATTGGTGTGGCCGATGATGAAGCCAATGCGCTTGTGCCCCAGCGCGATCAGGTGACTCGTCATGTCATCGGCGGCCTGGACGTCATCCATTGACACCGACGAGCTACGACCATGATCCGTACCCGGCGAGATGCGAACATAGGGCATGCGCCGGCGGTCGAGCTCGTCGAGCGCAGCCTCAGAATCTGTGACCGGCGCGGAGAGGATGACGCCATCGACCTGGGTCTGGTCGATCAGGCTGCCGACCTCAAGGGCAAGGTCGGGTGAGTCTGCGTCACTTGGCTGGGCCAACAGCCGGACCCCCTCCTCGACGCAACGCGCCCAGATGCCGGTCTGGATCTGATGGATGTAGTGGGGGCTCTGGCTTCCGTAGACCAGGGCGATCTGGTGACTCCGCTTGCCCGCCAGCATGCGGGCTGCCGCGCTGGGTTGAAAGTTGAGCTGGGCCATCGCGCCCTCGACCCGCTGCCGCAGGTCTTCAGAAACGTATTTCTCCCGATTGAGAACCCGCGACACGGTTTTGGTCGAGACGCCGGCAAGGGCAGACACATCCTTGATCGTCGCGCGCATCCGGCAGGCTCATCCTCGACTCTGAGCCGAGACCCTATGCCATATCGTTGCCCGGCGCACATCGCCTTCAGTGCGCAAGCTCGCGGAGACACCGCCCCAGATCGGGGCCTAGGTCCCGGGCGGCCTCCACGCTGATACAAAGGTCGCTAGGTCCCGCGCAGCGGCGTCGAGGCCAGCAGCGTCAAGCCGCTCCAGGCCGATCGTTTCAGAGTCTCCCGCCCGGACTTCCGGCGTCCGCTGGCATAGGCCAGATCATAGTGGGCGGCCATCATGGCTTCGGCCAGGTCGGTCAGTTCGCCTCGCTCAACCATCTCGCGCCAGACCCCCAGGCGCCTCTGGCTGGGATGCACCGGCAGCTTTTCGAGAATGGCCAGTAGCACCTCCTGGTGCGCGCCTATGTCGCCATAGGCCTGGACCAGATAACGTGCGCGCTCCGGCCTTGGGACCGTCACCTCGATCCGCGAGGCCTGACACATCGCCTCCCAAAGCATAGGGGGCACGACGCGATTGCCGATCTTGCTCGACTCGGCCTCGACGACGACGGGGCGAGCAGGATCGAGGGCCTGGAGGGCCGCCAGCAACCGGCTTTCGAACGCCTTCTGGTCCGGCTGGGGCTGACCCGGCACGGCCCCGAACAGAGAGCCGCGATGACAGGCCAGGGCTTCAAGATCCAGGATCTGCACGCCCAGCGCCGGCAGGCGCTCCAGAATCGCCGTCTTGGCCGAACCGGTATTGCCGTCCAGCAGGATCAGCGACAGGGCACAGGCGTCCTCATAGAGCCGCGCCTGCACCCAGCGGCGATCGGTGCGGTAGCCGCCGTCGAGGACAGTCGTACGCCAGCCGATCCGCGACAGGATGGTGGCCATGGCATTCGAACGCTGGCCGCCCCGCCAGCAATAGACCAGCGGCCGGTAGCCTTCGGGCCGGTCGGCAAGCGCCGTCTCAAGGTGGCGGGCTATGTTTCTGGCCACATGCGCCGCCCCGATCCGGTTCGCCCTCAGCCGCGACTCCTGGCCATAGATCGTTCCGACCTCGGCTCTCTGGGCATCGTCGAGGACCGGCAGGTTTATGGCTCCGGGCAGATGGTCGAGCGCGAACTCGCCAGGACTGCGCACATCGATGATCTCGTCAAAGGCCGCCAGCGAGGCCGGGTCGGCGGCGTTAAGGACCTGAACGGGCTTCATGGGCAGGGGGCGGTCCGCAGGCAGAAACAAGTCATTCGGTACAGTCCATCGCGATCAGTCTGTCGAGACTATGCGCAGGCTCTCCGGGAATCGTAAGGTCCGACCGACATGACCGCTTCGGAGACGACCGCTGTGCCAGATCCCGTCCGACTGACTTCCCTGGCCCATGGCGGCGGCTGCGGCTGCAAGCTCTCGCCCGCCGTGCTGCGGGACATCCTGGCCCAGTCGCCTGCCGCCGGCCTGTTCCCCAACCTGATGGTCGGCACCGAAACCTCGGACGATGCGGCCGTCTGGCGGCTGAACGACAGCCAGGCCCTGGTGGCGACGACGGACTTCTTCATGCCGGTCGTCGACGATCCCCATGACTTTGGACGCATCGTCGCCACCAACGCCCTCTCGGACGTCTATGCCATGGGCGCGACACCGATCTTCGCCCTGGCCATCGTCGGCATGCCGATCGACCGGCTGCCGGTCGAAACCATCGGCGCGATCCTGGCCGGCGGGGCTTCCGTCTGCGCGGCCGCAGGCATACCGATCGCCGGCGGCCACTCGATCGACAGCGTCGAGCCCATCTATGGCCTGGTCGCCCTGGGTCTCGTCCATCCGGACCGCGTGCTGTCCAATCGCGGCGCGCGTAACGGTGATGTGCTGATCCTGACCAAGGCCCTCGGGGTGGGCGTCCTCAGCGCGGCCTTCAAGCAGCAGCGCCTTTCACCCGAAGGCTATGCCGCGCTGATCGCGACAACGACCCAGTTGAACAGCGTCGGCGCAACCCTCGGCCAGATCGAGGGGGTCCATGCCGTGACCGACGTAACGGGCTTTGGACTGCTCGGGCATTTGCTCGAAATGTGCCGCGGTGCCGGACTTTCTGCGCAGCTCGACGGCAATGCCCCTGACCTGCTGCCCGACGTCGCCGATCTGGCCCAGGCCGGTGTCCGGACGGGTGCCGCGGTCCGCAACTGGGCGAGCTACGGTCCAACGGTCCACCTGCCACCCGGCACGCCGGACTGGCGCCGCGACCTGCTGGCCGATCCCCAGACCAGCGGCGGACTGCTGATCGCCGTCGCGCCGCAGGATGCCGAAGCCGTCCTCGCTGCAGTCACAGGGGCCGGCTTTGCATCGGCGCGGATAATCGGTCGGATGTCCGACGGCCCGGCCGAGGTGAACGTCCGCGTCTAAAGGCCGGCTTCGGCCCCAAGGATCACAGCCGAGGACTTCAAGCCTGCTGCCGAGGCCGTGATCCGCAAGGCTCCCGGCTCGCCCCGACGGGTACGGACGATGGCCTGGGCCAGGCCGTTGAACGCCTTGCGCTGACTGGCCACGTCGGGCTCGTGGCTGGTCGGATTGCCGTTGCCAACGCCGATCACCTGACCAGGCCCGGCCACGTCAAAGGCCACCAGGTCATCGGCCTTCGGCACCGGTCGCCCCTTCGCGTCCAGCACCTCGACCTTTAGGATCGCAACATCCTGGCCGTCAGCTTTCAGGCGCACGCGGTCAGCGGTCAGGCGCAGGGCCGCTGCAGGACCGGCCGTCTCGCGTCGGGCCCGCAGGATCAGCTTGCCGTTCCTGTAGCCATGGGCCTCAAGCACACCCGGTGCGTAGGGCACCAACCACTCGACATGGTGGTTTGGTACCACCGCCCGAACCCCCTGGCTCTTGCCGTTCAGGAAGAGCTCGACCTTGTCGCAGTTGCTGTGCGCCCAGACCGCGACCGGCTGGCCCTCGCGGCCTTCCCAGTTCCAGTGCGGCAGCAGATGAAGCAGCGGCTCTGACCGCCACCAGGCGCGGTAGTAATAATAGTTGTCCTTCGGGAAGCCGCAGGTGTCGAGCGCGCCAAAATGCGAGCTGATGCTGGGCCAGCGATTGAAGGGTGTCGGCTCACCGCGATAGTCGAAACCGGTCCAGATGAAACCGCCGGCCATCCAGGGGCGGTCGGCCGCGTGGCTCCACCACTTCTCAGCGGTCGTGGCCCACCAGGGGTGGTCGGTGTCATAGGCCGGGACATAGCTCCTGGCCTCGTCGCGGGCATATTCGCCGCGCGTGGTCACCACACTGCCGCTCTCGCTGCCGATGATCGGCAGCGTGGGGAAACGGGTGTGAAACTCGTCCATCTTCTCGTGGCGATAGTTGAAGCCGATGACGTCCAGCGCCTCGGTAATGCCTTCGCCGAATCCGGAGTCGAGGGCGGCGGTGACCCCGCGCGTAGGGTCCAGGCGATTGACCAGTCGCTTCATCGTTCGGGCCACCCGGGCCCCGCGCGCCGTGCCCTGCTGGGGCTCCTCATTGCCGATCGACCACAGGACCACCGAGGGGTGGTTGCGGTCGCGGCGCACCAGCCGTTCCAGCTCGTCCATGGAGGTCGGATCGCTGGACATCCGGCGGGTCTCGTCAATGACCAGCAGTCCCAGCCGGTCACAGGCATCCAGCAGCTCGGGCGTCGGCGGATTGTGCGAGGTGCGATAGGCGTTGCAGCCCATGCTCTTCAGCTGTTCCAGCCGCCAGACCTGCAAGGCATCGGGAAGGGCCGCGCCGACCCCGGCGTGATCCTGGTGATTGCAGCTACCCTTCAGCTTCACCGGCCTGTCATTGAGGAAGAAGCCCAGGTCCGGGTCGAACCGTACCGCCCGCACGCCAAACCGGGTGACGAACCGGTCGACCACCGCCCCGCCGACCTTCACTTCGGTGACGAGGCTGTAGAGGTGCGGATTTTCCAGCGACCAGAGAACCGGCGCGACCAAGGTCACGGTCTGGGACAGGCTCTGGCGCTGCCAGGCCGGCAGACGCCCCGTGGCCGGTGCCACGGCCAGCACAGCCTTGCCCGACGCATCCAGCACGGCGTGGCTCAGGTCAAACGCAGCCGGGACGGCACTCTCATTGACCAGATCAGTGTCGATCTCGACCGTGCCATCGGTCCGGGCGCGAACAAAAGCGCCCCACTGGGGCACATGGACCGGCGCGGTCTTGACCAGCCAGACATGGCGATAGAGGCCCGCCCCTTCATAGAACCAGCCCTCGCCGAGACTGGCATCGACGCGAACCGTCAGGATGTTGTCGCCGCCGACATTGGCGATGTCGGTAATGTCGACGCGGAAGGGGCTGTAGCCGCTGTCCTCGCGCTCGAGGATATAGCCGTTGACCATCACCGTCGTGTCGCGGAAGGCTCCGTCGAATTCGATGGACAGGCGCTTGCCCGCGTCGGCGGTCGGCAGGGCAAAGGACTTGCGGTACCAGCCGACGCTGGTGTCGGGAAACTCGCGACCGAGCGGCTTGTAGCCATGGGCGGCCCGCAGATCCTCGTCATCGGGCTTGCCGCTGGGCTTGTAGTCGGGATTGCTGACGAACGGCAGGGTCACGGCCCAGTCGTGCGGCAGGGTGACCGGAGCCCAGGCGCTGTCGTCGAAATCGGCCTGGGCGGCGTCAGCGACCCGCCAGTTGGCGGCCGTGGCTCCGGCCTTGGCAAAGGTCCGCTGGTTGGCCCCGAACCCGAAGTCACGCGCCGGATCCTGGGCGTGGCCGAGCGCAAAGCGCCAGTCGAAGTCCAGCGAGAGTCGCTCGCGCGGCGTCAGATCAGCAACAGCCACCGGCGCGGCCTGAGCCAGCCCGGTCGGCGCATGGGCCAGGACAGCGACACCGGCCGTTGCAGCCAGGGCCTGACGGCGATTGATCCGGACCATGGGCGAGCCTCTCACGAAATCAAAAAAGGGGGAGGAAACCACGCGGGCCCCCTCCCCGGCACAGGGATCGTCGGGAAGGAATGACGTCCTAGAACTTCACCGTCACGTCGATCAGATAGCGACGGCCATAAACGTCGTAGCGTCCGATCCGGTCAGGCTTGTTGTCACGATACATGCGCAGGGCCTCGTTGGTCAGGTTGTTGACCTGGAAGCGCAGGCCGAGGGTCTTGTTGATCTGCCAGGACGAGCTGCAGTCGAGGGTCTTCTCGGTCTCCAGGGTCTGCAGGTCCGCGCCGCTCCAGCCGTAAATCACGGTCATCGGGCTGTGATACTTGTAGCCGAGGCGGGCCTCGACCGGACCATCGGCATACCAGAGGTCGACCGTCGCCGTGTGCTTGGCCAGACCCGTCATGTCGAGCGGATTGTTGGCCGGCGAGAATTCCTTCAGGTCCGAGTCGACATAGGCATAGTTCGAATAGATCCCGAACTTGCTGAGGATGCCCGGCGCAAAGAAGAACGGCGTCTGGAAGGCCAGCTCGACACCCTGGATATAGCCCGAACCGCCATTGGTCGGGCTGGAGACGGCATAGGTTGTGCCGGCGTAGGTGACCGGGCTCTGCTTCCAGCCGATGTAGGAGTCGACGTTCTTGTAATAGTAGGACGCCGCCAGCAGGCCTTCGGGTCGGAAGTACCATTCGGCCGAGGCATCAAACTGCAGGGCCTTGAACGGATCCAGCTTCGGGTTGCCGGCGCTGCCCGTATAGGGGGCCCAGCTGGTCAGGGTACGGCTGGCGCGCAGTTCATCCAGCGGCGGACGGGCCACCACCTGGGCGAGGCCCAGGCGCACGACCCGGCCCTCCTCGAAATCGAACTTCACGTTCGCGCTCGGCAGGACGTCCGTATAGTCGTGGTCGACCGTCACGGCCGCCAGCGAGCTGGAGCCCGTGGCCTGGCGGTAGCCGTCGCTGCTGGTCTTGGTGTGGACGACGCGAACCCCGAAGTTGCCGGTCATCCAGGAACCCGCGACGCCATCGGTGGCGAAGTTGGCCATGGCGTAGCCTTCAGCGACCTTCTCGTTGACGCTCCAGCGCTGGGGCAGCTCTTCAGAGGCGTTGGACGGCTTGAACGCGTTGGCCCCGTAGGCGATGGCGGCGATCTTGTCGAAGTCACCGGTCAGGACGGCCGGGACATTGACGCTCGAGACCTTGTAGCTGGTGAACAGGTTGCCGGGCACGGTGGCACCCGTCGGGGCGGTCGAGAAGCTGAAGCGGTTGTGATCCTTGGTGCGGTCCGAGATCCGGCCACCGAACTTGACGCTCTTGAGCGCGCCTTCACCCAGGTCGCGACCCACATCGAAGGCCGCAGCCTTCAGTTCATCGTTCAGATGCTCGGGACCATCATTGGAGCCCCACTGGTTGGCAAACTGGGCTAGGCCTGACGAGGCCTGGCTGGTGGTGATGGTAGGGGTCTTGCCGGCGCGGGTGTCGAAGCTGGTCGAACTGGGATAGGCCTCGACCCGAACGGCCTTCCAGGTATTGCTGCGCTCAGCCTTCGAGTACGAGACATCGCCGGCCACGACCCACTGGTCGGCGGTCCATTTGCCGTTCAGGCCACCGACCAGCAGTTCCTTGTCTTCGGTGTAGTGCGACAGCACGGTCGTCACCGAGCTCCAGGGGATGGTCGCGGCCACAACGGAGCCGTTCAGGACGGTGAAGGACGCGCCCGTCGCGTGATAGTCACCCCAGTTGCCGTTGTTCCAGTTGCCCCAGTTATTCCGTCCCCAGACGGTCTGGTCCTGCCGCTCGTCAATCTTGATCTTCGAATAGAGCATGTCGCCCTTCAGCTCGAAGCGGTCGGACGGCTTCCACTGCAGGCCGGTCGAAACGCCGCTGCGCTTCTGGTCGATGCGGCTGACCGACAGTTGCGCGCCCCAGGGCGTGGCATCCAGCTTGCCATCGCCGTTCAGGTCGCCGCTGTAGTCGCTGGCACCGGCCGGCGGACGGGCCAGATGGTCGTTGTAGCCCCAGCCCGTAAACGACGGATAGCCGTTCTTCTGCTGCTGACTGGTCAGCCCCAGGACGATCGCCAGATCGTCGCTGAACTTGTGCACGAAGGAGCCGCTGGCCCGATAGCCAGTACGGTCATAGTTCGGAATGTCCTCGCCGCCGTCATAATAGACCGGACCGGCACGCCCCACGAAGCTGGGCCCCTTGTAGTCGAGCGGAGCGATCGTATCGATGTTTATGCTGGCGGCCACGCCACCGGCGATCAGGTCGGCCGACTGCGACTTGTAGACCTGCACGCCCGAGACGACTTCCGACGGGTAGATCTCCCAGCGCACATTGCGGTCCGGTTCCGTCGAGGCCACTTCACGACTATTGACGGTGCCCAAAACCAGGCGGGCACCCAGGCCGCGCACGACGGCCTGGCTGTCATTGCCCCGGTCGCGGGTGGCGTTTACGCCCGGCAGGCGGGCGATGGATTCGGCGATGGTGACGTCGGGCAGAACACCGATGTCCTTGGCGGAAATGGCCTCGACCACCTTATCCGAGCCCTGCTTCACGGCCAGCGCATCGCGGAGGCTCTTGCGCACACCGGTGACGACGATTTCTTCAACCTGGGCCGCTTCGCCGGCCGGGGCGGACTGGGCGTGAGCACCCGTCGCGGCGATCAGGGCAAAGCCGCTTGCGGCGGCGAGCAGGATGGAATGACGAGTCATGTGTTCCCCCATAGGTCAGGCACGCCACACCTCTGCGAGCGCAGCCACGTTGTGATTTTTGCTGAGCGGCCAGCGCGACACCCGCTGGTTCAGTGAGACGCGAGCGTTCGCGTCGAAGCTGGCTTGCACCTCTTTGGGCGCTTCCGCGTCGAGATCATGCCCGCGCTTGAAGCCTATTTATCATATCAATGATACATGGCAAGCCACCGGTGTCATTTTAGTGAAACTACGGCGGGCGTTTTGCCGATGACCCCCGAGACAGCGGGCGCATCCGCCACCGCATCGGCCGTCAAAGCCGTAGCGACCGTGATTTCGGTCCCGGGCATCAGGCGTGTCCGAAGGGTCCAGTCCTGCCCGTCCCTGACCATCGGCAAGGGACCGGCTCCGGCGAGAAAGTCCCCGTCGATAAAGCGGACCGGCTCATCCTTCGCCGCGACCCTGAAGGTCACCTCGACAGGATGGGCATAGGGCGTGCTCAGCCAGCTTACGCCTTCCAGGGCCTCGCCCTTGAAGTCGAACAGAGCCGAGTTCTCCCAGTTGGACCCGACGCCCCAACGCGTCTTGCAGCGGGTCGAGACCCATGAAGGCTCCCAGTAGACGACCCCGGCTCCGCCATTGGCGATGACCAGCTGGGTCAGGTCGATCAGGTACTTCTTCTGACCCGAGCGTGTGGCGGGATACCCCGGGATCAAGGAATCCTCACCGAGAAGATTGGGCGAACTGTCGGCCCCCTCCGTCGTGAACGGATAGGCCGTCTCGACGACCAGGATATCGGCGGCATAACGGAAGCGGAGGCGGTTGATGGTTTGGCCCAGCTGCGCCATCGAGCTGCGGGACCACTTGCTGTAGTAGCTGATCCCGATCATGTCGAAGTCTGTGACTCCCGCCTTGGCCGCTGCGGCAAACCACGGCTCGACATTCTCCGGCTGGGCGATATGGAGCATCACGCGCGGCTTGATCTTTGAGGTCGCTCCAGCGTCCCGCACGGCCTTGATCCCGGCATTGAACAGCAGGGCATTGCGGGCCCAGTTAATGGGCTCCTTGGCTCGGGCGAGCGTCGAGACGATTTCACCATTGGTCTCGTTGCCGACCTGGACGAGCTCGGGCATCAGCCCCTCGGCGTCGAGCTCTGCCAGGGTCTCGTGCGTAAAGGCATAGAGCGCCCGGGCCTGCTCCGGCGTCGAAAGCTTCGCCCAGGCCTTTGGCGCGAGCTGCTTTTCGCCATCGGCCCAGTCATCAGAATAGTGAAAGTCCAGCAGCACCTGCAGGCCCGCCTTGCGAGCCCGGGCGATGCTCTTCTTGACGTCGGCGAGATTGGAATAGGACGTCCAATCAGGGTTATTCCACAAGCGGATTCGGGCCACATTGGCTCCGGCCGACTTGAAGAACGCATACTGCTCAACCCGCTGCCCCGCAGATGTGTAGACCGCCCCGCAGTCATCCATCTCGTTGGCATAAGAAATGTCGACGCCCAGATAGGTCGGAACAGGTTGAGCGCGGGCCACACCCGCCAGCAGCAGCGCGGTTGCGAATCCGATGGTCGTGAGATGACGCCTGGCAGTCACGGTGTTTCCTCGTTCACCCCCATTTTCGGGGTCCATTCGATGTCGCCCAAAATCATCCCATTGATAATATAAATCAAGCCCCGTTGCACGTCGCGCCGATGATCGACCTGGTCCGTAGTCAAGGTCGAAACAGTCGTCCGCCTGCCCGGTGGCGCGATAGATTGCACCCCAGCAGCCTTTTTGCGCTCCCGGGCGCCGCCACAGGGGGATCCGTGGACGACAACAGTCTTCCGCCCCATGGCCTGATCGAACAGGCGCGCGGCTTGCTCAATGCAGGTCAGGTCGAACGGGCGGCGGCCACGGCACGGCTTCGGCTGAACCAGGCCCCCGACGACGTGGACGCCCTGGAAATCCTGGCCCTGGTCTTCCAGCAACGGGGCCAGGCCGGACAGGGCATTGCGATCCTGGAACGGATCATCAGCCTCGCCCCTGGCCTCGACTGGCCGCGCGATGACCTGGCCATCCTGCTGGCGGGCCTCGGCCGCCTTGATGACGCCGAGGCCGCTTGCCATGCCGCCCTGGCCCGCAATGCCCGCAATGCCCAGGCCCACGCCATGCTGGGATCCCTGCTGACCCGGCGACGCGACCTGCCCGGCGGCGAACAGGCCTACCGCCGGGCCCTGGATCTGGTCGGCGACCACCCACCGACCCAGGTCGCCCTCGCCGCCAACCTGATTGAACAGGGCAAGCTGGAAGCGGCCGAGCCCCTGCTCGTCCGGGCTGACCAGCTCCAGCCCCATGACGGCGAGACCCTCGCTCACTGGTCAAGGCTGCGGGAACTGGCAGGCGACCTGGCTGCGGCCCGGACCCTGCTGGATCTCGCCGAGCGGGCCGGTCACGACGTCACCCTGCGCCGTGCCATCCTGCTGGACCGGGAACGGCGACACGCCGAAGCCCTCGCCGTGATCGAGGCGGTACCGGGCCAGCCCGGCGGGGATGCCCTGCTGGAACGGGGACGGCTGAAGGAGAAGCTGGGCCGCCCCGCCGAGGCCTTCGCTGATTTCACGGCCGGCAAGGCCAGGCTCGCGGCACGGGATGGCCTCGCCTACGACGCCGATGCCGTGTCGCGGGAGTATGAGACCCTGGCCGGCCTCGTCGAGACCCGGGGACGACCGCCGGCTGCCGCCAGGGCCGCTGGCCCGCAGCCGGTCTTCATCTTCGGCTTCCCCCGCTCCGGCACCACCATGGTCGAACAGATCCTGACCAGCCATCCGGCGATCGCGGCCGGGGGAGAACTGCCTTTCGTCACCGAGTTGGTGGGATTGCTCGAAACCCGGTTCGGAGGCCTCGCCGCCCTCTGGCAGCCCGGCGTCGGAGAGGTTCTGCGGGACCACTACCTGGACCGTGCAGATCGGTTCGGCCTGAGAGATACCGGGGCGCTCCTGTTCACGGACAAGATGCCGCTGAGCGAGGTCTGGACCCCCGTAATCCTGGCGGCCTTCCCCGAGGCGAAGCTGATCCGCATGGTTCGCCATCCGCTCGACACCGCCGTCTCCATGCTGTCCCACAACCTGACTCACGGCGAGTTTTGCGGCTACCGGATCGAGGACATCGCCACACACATGCAGGCCGTCCATGCCCTGACCGGGCGCTATGCCAGGGCCATGGATTGTGCGGCGCTGGCCGTGCGCTACGAGGATCTGGTGGCGGATCAGGAGACCTGGACACGGCGGCTCCTGGACCATCTCGACCTGCCGTTCGAACCGGCCTGCCTGCGCTTCCACGAGAACCGTCGCTATGCGCCGACGCCGAGCTATGCCCAGGTCAGCGAGCCGCTAAATGACCGCTCGATGGGGCGGTGGCGGCAATATCGCGAGCCGCTGGCCCCGCAGGCCAGGGCTCTGGCCGAGGTGATCGCGGACCTCGGCTATGAGGCCTGAGGCGTCTCGACCGTCCAGCCGGAAAAGCGCGCTACGAACGGCTTTCCGAACGGTGCGCAGGCCGTCAAGCCCAGTTGAACCGTCTCGCCCATGGCCAGAGGCCCGAGACGCACATCGACAAAGGCCTCGCCCGGCCTGGCATAGGCACAGGCCAGGATCGGACCGCGTCGGCTGACCCGCAACCGGATCGGCCCGGTCCAGCCGGGCAGCGGGCTGACCGAACCGTCCGACCCGTCGCGCGTGAAGACCGTGGCCGAGTTCAGCCGGCCATGCAGCCATTCCACCCCGGTCTTCATCCAGTTCGCCGCATCGGCGCGAACCATCAGGCCGGTCTGGTCGGCGTCGCCGGCATAGTCGGCGTCTACGGTTACGGTACTCACGAAGTCGCCGGCGACCTTTCGATAGAACAGGTGGCCGCTGTCGATGATCGCGTCGTTGACCAGGGTCTTGCGCCAGAAATCGGATCCGGTCTCGGCCCGCAGGGTCAGGCCGGTGCCGGTGGCCTTCCAGATCGTTGGCGGATTAAGCCAAGCGGTCGCGTCGCCGGCACGGGCCCGGGCCGGCAGGGCAAGACCGGCCACGACGCCCATCATGGCGTTCCGACGGGTCACAGTCATGCGGGCAACAGCCGGATCGCCTCGGCCAGGGCATCGGCCTGCGGCCCCATCACCACATGGATCGTCCGCTCGCCGATCCGGGCCACGCCGCGTGCGCCCAGGGTCTTGAGCGCGGCCTCATCGATGGCCAGGGGATCGAGTACCACCACACGCAGGCGGCTGGTGCAGCTGCCCAGGGTCTCGATATTGCGCGACCCGCCGAGGGCGGCCACCAGACGCTCGGCCATAACCCGGTCACCGGCCTCGACGGCCGGCTGTGGTTCCGGAACAGTCGCCGCACGAGCCACGCTTGCGCCTCCCATGGCGGCGCGGATTTCACCGGCGACCTGATCGGCGATCGGCCCCAGCACCACCTGCAGAGCGCGCTCCGAGGGGCGGACAATCCCGCGGGCCCCCAGGGCTTTCAGGCGGGGCTCGTCAACCTGACCCTCGCCGGTCACGATCAGTCGCAGGCGGGTGGTGCAGGCATCGACCGAGGCCAGATTGGCGCCCCCGCCCAGGGCAATCAGAAAGTCTTCGCCCCGGCCGCCGGCGGCCGCCGGAACCGCGACAGCGATGGCCTCGTCCGGCTCGCGGCCAGGCGTCTTGAGATCGAAGCGGATGATCACCCAGCGGAAGACCGTGTAGTAGACCGCCGCATAGGCCAGGCCCACCGGGATCAGCAGCAACGGCCGCGTGGCCTTGTTGAAGTTCAGCACATAGTCAAACAGGCCGGCGGAGAAGCCGAAACCCAGCTTCACGTCCAGCAGGTTCATGATGACCATCGACAGGCCCGTCAGCACCGCGTGGACGGCGTAGAGCAGCGGGGCCAGGAACATGAAGCTGAACTCGATCGGCTCGGTGACGCCGGTCAGGAACGAGGTCAGGGCCAGGGAGGTCAGCATCCCGCCCACCGCCTTGCGGCGCTCCGGCCGGGCCGTGTGCAGCATGGCAAGGCAGGCGGCCGGCAGGCCGAACATCATCACCGGGAAGAAGCCGCTCATGAAGGCCCCGGCGGTCGGGTCGCCGGCGGCAAAGCGGTTGAGGTCGCCGGTTGCGCCGTTGAAGTCGCCGAGGATGAACCAGACCACGTTGTTGAGGATGTGGTGCAGGCCGGTCACGATCAGCAGGCGGTTGAGCACGCCATAGATGAAGAGCCCGACATCGCCAGACGCGACGACGAGGCTGCTCAGCCCGTCGACGCCGGCTTCCAGAAAGCCCCAGCCGAAGCCGAAGACGAGGGCCAGGCCCACGCCGGCCAGGCCCGCCGCGATCGGCACAAACCGCCGCCCGCCGAAAAAGGCCAGGTATTCCGGCAGCTTGATGGTGCTGTAGCGATTGTAGAGCGTGCCCGCGATCAGGCCGGAAAGGATCCCGACCGGAATGGACAGCTTGCCGATCTCCTTGGCTTTCCAGGCCGCGACAACAAGGTCCCTTGCCCCTTCAACCGCCCCGGCGGCGACTTCGGGCGGCACTGTGATCAGCGCATCCGCCCCCTTGGTGGCGACCAGATAGGCAACCACGCCGGCGAGGCCCGCCGCACCGTGGTTCTCGCGCGCCAGGCCGACGGCTACCCCGATGGCGAAGATCAGGCCGAGATTTCCGAAGATCGCTCCGCCTGCCGCGCCGAAGACACTGGCCAGGGTCAAGGACAGCCCCCCGGACATCGCCGCCAGCGCCGGTGCACCCAGCAGGTCGCCCTGGCCCAGCCGCAAAAGCAGGGCCGCCACCGGCAGGACGGCGATCGGCAGCATCAGGGCGCGGCCCAGGGGCTGGAGCACTTCGAGCGGGGACTTCATCGCTTAGGCTTTCTTGTCGGTAGTTCGGGCCAGAAAGGCTCCGGCGAGATCACGGACCGCCTCGGGCGAGGTCAGGTCAAGGGCTTGCGCTGCAAGACCGCGGCACGCTTCGAGATCCAGCCGGCGAACCAGGGCCTTGACCTCGGGCACGCTTGAGGCGGTGGCCGAAAGCTCGGTGACGCCGAGCCCTAGCAGGATCGGCACGGCGGCCAGATCGGAGGCGGCCCCGCCACAGACCCCGACCCAGCGGCCATGCCGCGCCCCGCCCGCACAGGTCTGGGCGATCATCCGCAGAACGGCCGGATGCAGGGCATCGATCCGCGCGGCGACCTCCGGATTTCCGCGGTCCATGGCCAGCACATACTGGGTCAGGTCATTGGTACCGATCGACAGGAAGTCGGCTTCGGCGGCAAGCAGGTCGGCGGTGACCGCCGCCGCCGGGGTCTCGACCATGACACCGAGCTCGATCGTCTCGCTGACCCCCAGCTCGCGGCGCGCCTCGTCCAGAACCGCGCGGACGGCGCGCAGTTCGTCCAGGCTGGCGACCATGGGCACCATGATCCGGCACTGACCGACGGGCTGAACCCGCAGGATCGCGCGGAGCTGGGTCTTGAGTAGCTGGGGCCGCCAGAGCGAGACGCGCACGCCGCGCAGGCCCAGCGCCGGATTCTCCTCGGCCGGGATCGGCAGATAGGGCGCGGCCTTGTCGCCGCCGACATCCAGTGTACGGACGATCAGGGGCTTGCCGTCGAGCGCGGTGGCGATCTCCTGATACTGCCGCGCCTGTTCGTCTTCATCGGGCGGCGTTTCCCGCTCGAGGAAAAGGAACTCGGTCCGCAGCAGACCGCAGCCCTCGGCCCCGTTGGCGGCGGCGGCTTCGGCATCGCCGAGCGATCCGACATTGCCATAGACTTCGATACGAGCCCCGTCGCGCGTGACACTGGTCTGGTGGGCCGTCGCGCGGGCAGCGGCCTTGCGCTCCTGCTGCTGGGCCAGCCGGGTCTGGGCGGCTTCCAGGGCGGGAGCATCGGGGGCAACCCGGAGCTGGCCGCTATCGGCATCCAGGATGAGAGCCGCCCCGTCCTCGATCGTCAGGACCGCGCCCCCGGCAGCGACCAGGGCCGGAATGCCCATGGCGGCGGCGAGGATGGCGACGTGCGAGGTCGGGCCGCCGCGCGCCGTACAGAAGCCGGCCAGCACCCCGGCCTCCAGTCCCATCAGCTGGGAGGGCATCAGTTCGTCGGCGAGCAGGATCGAGCCGGGCGCGAGGCTTGCGGCGTCTCGTCCTCTCCGGCCAGGGCCCGCAGGACCTGGCGCTGCAGGTCTATCAGATCGTCAACCCGCTCGGCCATGCGGGCATCGCCCAGGCCCTTCAGCGCCTCAACATAGCCGCCGATCGCCTTCTTCCAGGCATGGCCGGCGCTCTTGCCCTGCGCGATGAGTGCCTGGGCCTGGGCTGTGAGTTCGGGGTCATCGAGAATGGCCAGGTGGGCGGCCAGGATCGCCTGACGCGCCCGGTCACCATGGCTCGATGCCTCCGTCAGCCGTCCCCGGACCCTGGCCATGGCCTCTGCCAGAGCGGCCTGTTCGATGGCGATACCGGCGCCCGCTTCGCGGACCGCGATCTCGCTGTGCGCCAGGCGGACGGCCTTGCCAATGGCCAGGCCCGGTGCCGCCCGGACGCCCTTCAGCACGCCCTCAGCCGGGATCGCGGCGATCTCGGTCACGACCACCGGAGAGACGGCGGCCACGGCCCTGGCGGGTGCCGGTCCGGCCTCGCCCATACCGCTTTCGATCAGCGAGACCACCGCCGCAAGCGCCGCCTCGGCGTCAGCCCCGCCGGCCAGGACCCGGATCGTCTCGCCGTGCTGGATGGCCATCGCCATCACGCCGATCGGGCTACGGGCATTGGCGCGCCGGTCGCCGTGAATGAATGAGAGCTCGGCCGCGAACGGCCGTAGCGCCTCGGCAATGCGGGCTGCGGGGCGGGCATGCAGACCATGCTTCAGCGGCACGACGACCGTCGCCTCGATCGCCCCATCCTGAGTGTCTTCAGCGGCGAGCCGGGCCTCGAGTGAAACGAGTTCCATCAGCGCCTCACCGACCTCGGTCGGGCGGTCCTGATGCCGGGTGACGATCCGGAAGGCCTCCAGATTGGTGACCAGGACCGGCGTGATTAGGCTGCGGGCGTTCTGGGCCAGGAAGTCGAGATCAAAAGCGATCAGCGGCTGTCCGGTCGTGACCGTCTCGCCCTCCCGCACAAGCACCTCAAAGCCCGCACCGTCCAGGGCAACGGTCTCCAGGCCCAGATGCATCAGGATCTCGGCCCCGTTCGCGGCGCGAAGACTTACGGCATGACGGGCACGGTGCACCGAGATCACCACAGCATCGCAGGGCGCATGCAGGGTCGACCCCGTCGGATCAATGGCCAGGCCATCGCCGAGCATGCGCTGGGCAAACACCGCATCGGGCGTCTCGTCGAGCGGGGCGATCCAGCCCTTGAGCGGCGCGGAGAGAACGAGGTTGGCCACGGGATCTACTCTCTCGAAAACTCTAGTTCGGCTTCAGCGTGACGCGGTCGATAGCGAAGGTGGGATCGACGCTTTTCGACGTGAACATCAGGCACAGGTCATGCCTGCCGTCGCGGGCCGGGATCTTGCCGGCGATCGTCGAGAGGGCCGGCTCGCGTGCGGCCTTGCCCAGCGGGAGGGCGGCGATGCGCTCGCCCTCGCAGCCGAGCCGCACCTCCAGCTCGCCCTCGGGCGTGGCCGGCGCTCGCTGGGGGATCCGGTCGCGCTCGGCACCGATCTGGAAATTGAACGGCACCTGGCCGATGCGCGCCGTGAGCACCGCGCCCTTGCTCAGGTCCGCACCCTCCCAGATCCAGCAGGGGTTCATGATGTCGATGTGGAAGACCGCCCGGTCGCCGGTCGTCGGAGCATCGTCTTCCAGCAGCAGGGTCAGCTTGTCACTGCAGGCCTTCAGCTGGTGGCCGGTCCGGGTCAGCAGGGAATCGGGATGAACGGACAGGTCACGGATCCGTCCCAGCGGCCGTCCGTCCACGAAGGTCCGGGCCCGGAGCTTGTCATTGGCCGCCAGAACCAGAGGCTGCTGGTAGCGCGACGAGGCCATGGTCGGCTCAGACCCACCGACGGCATACCGGATCTCGCCGATGGCGAGGCTGGAGGCCAGGGCCACCGTAACCTTGCCGTCGGCACCGGCCGACAGGGTCGTCTGAGGCTCGAAGGGGACGGCATCATAGGCCACACCCAGAGCGTCCAGCCGCGCGAATTCCGCTGGCATACGGCGATTGAAGTCGGCCCAGTCCGTCGTCGTCGCCGGCGACCAGCCGCGCTCGGCCAGGGCGACCATCCGGGGGAAGACCATGGTCTCGAGCCGCCGGTCGGTCCGCATGTGCTCGGTCCAGGCATTGGCCTGCAGCCCGATCACGTGCTTTCGCTCCTCGACCGTCATCTCGGCCGGAGCGGGGTCGAAGTCATAGACGTCCTTCAGGCTGACGACCCGGCCGCGGCCCGGAGGCTCATCGGGCGAGGCGCTCTGGCGGTTGTCGAGATACATCAGCGGCCAGGGCGACAGGACGGTGTCGTGGCCCTGGCGAGCCGCCGCGACCGCGCCCTCCAGGCCGCGCCAGGACATGACCGTGGCATTGGGGGCCAGGCCGCCTTCAAGGATCTCGTCCCAGCCGATCAGCCGGCGTCCGCGCGCGGAGAGATGCTTGCCGACCCTCTGGATGAAATAGCTCTGGGCTTCGTGTTCATCCTTCAGGCCCAGGGCCTTCATCTGGGCCTGGATCTTCGGACTGGCCTTCCACTGGTCCTTCACGGCCTCGTCGCCGCCGACATGGATGTAGTCGCTCGGAAAGAGGTCCATGACCTCGTCCAGCACGTCATTCAGGAAGCTGAAGGTCGTGTCGTCGAGATTGTAGAGCCAGGGGAAGATGCCCCAGTTGTTGCGATCCATGGCCGGCGGGTTCGGATTCACCCCCAGCGCCGGATAGGCCACGATCGGGGCCAGGGCATGGCCCGGCATCTCGATCTCGGGCACGATGGTCACATTGCGGGCGGCGGCATAGGCCACCAGGTCCCGGACCTGGTCCTGGGTGTAATAGCCGCCGTAGCGGACCGGCCTGCCCCGGGCATCGCGCCCCGCGGCACCGGCCGGGACGCGCCAGGCACCGAGCTCGGTCAGCTTCGGATACTTCTTGATCTCCAGCCGCCAACCCTGGTCATCGACCAGGTGCCAGTGCAGCGTGTTGAGCTTGTGCGCCGCCATGGCGTCGATGATCGCACGCAGGGTCTCCACACTCTGGACGTGCCGCGCGCTGTCGATCATCAGGCCGCGCCAGCCAAAGCGCGGCGCGTCTTCAATGGCCACGGCGGGGAGGGTCACAGGACCCCGGCCCGCCTCCTGGGTGGCCAGCTGCCACAGCGTCATGGCACCGTAGAACAGTCCGGCCCGCCTGGCGGCCGTGATGGTCACGCCCGAGGGGCCAGACTGCAGGGTGTAGGCCTCTCCGGCGGGACCGCCGCGGGCCAGGACGATGCCGGCCTCACCCGCCCGGGGCGCGCCCTCAACGACAGCGAGGTTCAGACCCCGCGTGCGCCGGAGCAGATCGGCCAGCTGGGTCGCAACGCCCCGCGCCTCGACATCGCCGCGTGCGACAAAGATCCGGGTGCGGGCAGATAGCGAAAAGCTCCCCTCGGCGGTCGTCAGCTTCACCGGCAGGGGCGTCAGCGCCACGGGAGCGGCCAGGGCCGGGACGGCGGCCAGACGGGCTCCGGCGGACACCAGGACGGCGATGAGTGATCGGGCGAGGGTCATCAGAGGGCTCTCACGAAACGACCCGGCAAAAAAGTGGGCGGAGCGACACGCGCCCCGCCCAAGCTCCATGCTTGCAGGTCAGGAGAAATGGATCGGGCGAGGCAGGGCCGGAGCGACATCAGGTGATCCTGAAGCATGGCGCGGCCGATGCAATCGCCGTTTGATCGGCAGGATCGGGACGCCCGGAGAGGGGGCGGGCGTCCCGACGGGCTTTAGAACTTCAGGCGGACACCGGCATAGAAGGTCCGGCCGTTGTCATAGATCGCCCGGGGCACGTCGGGCGTGCCCACGAAGTACTTCAGCTTCTCATTGGTCAGGTTCTGGGCGTCGAAGGTCAGGGCGACGGTGTCGTTGACATTGACGCTGACCGAGCCGTCCAGGGTCGAGAAGTTGTCCTGGAACATGTCGGTGCCGCGGTCGGTGCCCGACTTGAACTTCGACCGGTAGTTGTAGGCCAGGCGGGCCGAGACCAGATCGTTCTCGAAGTAACCCGTCAGGTTATAGGTGTGCTTGGAGCTGCCATCGATCGGCTTGCCCAGGTCGGTCTTGGCGTCCGAGTAGGTGTAGTTGCCGATGAAGCCGAAACCGCCACCGATGGGTTGCTGGAGCGTCACTTCGAAGCCGCGGTTGGTACCGCCTTCCCCGTTGATCGGACCCGTCATCGTGAAGGTGTCGCCCTTGCCCTGACCCAGACGCTGCTGGGTCTGCTGGGTGACATGGTACTCCTTGAAGGTCGTGCTGGTGATGTAGCTTTCGATGTCCAGCAGGAAGACGCCGACCGAGAGCAGGGCTTCGGGCTTGTAATACCACTCGGCGGCCGCGTTGAACTGCCAGGCCCGGAAGGGATCCAGTTCAGGGTTGCCGCCGGCCGAGCCGGTGACGGCCGTGTCGTTCAGGCTGAAGGCACCGGCCAGTTGGGCGTAGCCGGGACGCGACATGACCTTGGCGGCCGACAGACGGACCACGACATCGTCTTCCGCGTCCACGACCAGGGTCGCGCTGGGCAGGATGTCCCAGTAGTCGCGGCTGACTTTGCGCTCACCCCAGCTGCCGAAGACGTTGGTGACCGTCTTGGTCGGGACGCTGGCCGAGTACTGGGTGGTTTCCTGTTCGGTATGGATGGCCCGAACGCCCACATTACCGCGCCAGCGATCACCGCCGAGCTTGGCCATGCCGTAGACAGCCTGGGTCTTTTCCTGCACCGAGAAGCTCAGCGGCGGATAGAAGGCAAACTGACGGCCGCCGTTCTGCCCATTGAGGATCGACAGGACCTTGCCCCGGTCGGCCGTGACATAGCCCTGGCCCGACAGACCGATGTCCTCGCCGTAGTTCGACGGGGTCATTGCACCGGCGACCGAGCCCAGATCGACATTGGACGTGCCGCTGTTGACGCCGTTTCCGGACCAGGCATAGGCGGTGTAGTTCACCTCGCGGGTGTGGTCGGTATTGCGACCACCGAACAGCAGGGTCTTCAGGTAGCCGTTGTCGACCGTGTATTCGACGTCGCCCTTGGCATAGAGCTCTTCATCCGGGCTATCGACCTTGCCGCCCCAGGACCAGCTGTAGAAGTTGTTGAGATAGGCCGCCGAACCCACGGCTGCGAGACCCGGATAGCTGACCTTGGTCACCGGCGCGCCGAGCTCGTAGCTCATGCCGGTTTCCCAGTAGGTTTCCCAGGCCTCGGTATCGTCCGTGGCCCCTTCGCCCTTGGTGTAGCCGACATTGCCCGACAGCTTCACATTGTCCGACAGCTGGTACTTGGCGTCGAAGTTCAGGTCCCACGAGGTCGAGTGCGCGCTGCGGAAGATATCATCCTGCACCAGGCCGCGGCTCTTGGTTCCGTTCGGCGAGGTAGCAGCCCACGTCGCTGCGGTCAGAACGCCGTTGCTGATCTTGTAGCTGGTCAGGGCGTTGCTGGCCGAACCCGCCGGACCGGTGTTGGCGCTGATCAGGTTACCGACCCAGGCCATGTGGTTCACGTTGGTATTGTCGGCTTCCATCTTGGTGTAGAGGCCCGAGAACGCCAGTTCCAGCTTCTCGTCCGGCTGCCACTGGGAGACGAAATTGACGCCCTTGCGCTTACGGGTCTGGGTGAAGAAGGCATTGCCGATCAGGTTCGGAGCCAGAACTGTCTGACCCGAGCCGGCGAAGTTGTCGTAGGACGAATAGCCGAGGATTTCCTGGCCATCGCGACGGAATTCGCGCTCCTGGTAGAAGGCGCCGACCAGAACCCCGAAGGTGCTCTCGGGGTTCTTCCAGCTGAGCATGCCGGAGACCTGCGGCGTCCACTTCTCGGCGCGGGTCGCATAGAGACCCTGGACCGAGGCATTGGCGGTCATGCTGGGCAGGTCCAGCGGCATGCGGGTGTGCACGTCGACGGTACCGCCGACGCCACCCTCGGGAATGTTGGCCGCCGAGCTCTTGATGATGTCGATGCGACCGACAACTTCCGACGGCAGCATGGAGTAGTTGAAGCTGCGCCCGCCGCTGGTCTGGTCAAGAACGAACCAGTCGCCAGTGGCCATGTTGTGACCGTTCAGCAGGGTCAGGTTAAGGTTCGGATCAGTACCACGAACGCTGACGCGCTCATTTTCGCCAAAGCCGCCGGCGGCGGCCGAACCCGTCACGACATTGACGCCCGAGACGCGCGACAGCGAGTCAGCCACGTTCTTGTCCGGGAACTTGCCGATGTCTTCAGCCGTAACGACTTCCGACACTAGGTCAGAGGTCCGCTTCTGCTGCAGCGCCGCCTGCAGAGAGCCACGGATGCCGGTGACGACGATTTCGTCGACCGCATTGGGCGTATCCTGCGCGAAGGCGGGCATGGCGACCAGAACGGCCAGAGCACTGGCGGACGCGGTCAGGATGGATTTTTGAATGCGCTTCATAACTCGGCTTCTCCCCATTTCGCCGGGCCAAGGGCCCGGAGCCGAACCCCAAGCCCAATTTGGTACCAATTTTCTGCGGACATCCGCAGAATGCGGTACTTCTCAGGCCTCGGAGCCTAACTGTGACGAAATTTTATCTGATGACAAGCCCAAAAAGAAACCAATTGCAGACCATGTTCTTATTGGTATGAAAATGGTCCTATGCTATCGAGGCATCCAACCGGGGATGGCAGTCTGTATGGGGAGGCGGACTTGACGATGTTTTCAGAACGGATCGGGCGCCTCGACGCCGGCGGCTCGGAGCTCGCACCGCTGTACAAGCAGCTGCAGCGCGCCCTGCGTGAAGCCATCCAGAAGAAGGTTCTGGCTCCCGACGACGCCCTGCCCGCCGAGCGCGACATGGCCGAGGAGTTCAACATTTCGCGGATCACGGTGCGCAAGGCCCTGGACGGCCTGGTCAGCGAAGGCCTGCTGACCCGCCGCCAGGGTGCCGGAACCTTCGTGGCCGCCCGGGTCGAAAAGAGTTTCTCCAAGCTGTCGTCCTTCACCGAGGACATGATCTCGCGAGGGCGCGTACCCCGCAGCGAATGGATCAGCCGAAACGAAGGCTCGGTGACCCCCGAGGAATCCCTGACCCTGGGCCTCTCGCCGGGCACCCCGGTCTATCGCTTCGCGCGCATTCGCTACGCCGACGGGGCACCGATGGCGGTGGAGTACACTACGGTCGCGGCCTTCGCCCTGACCTCGTCCGAAGCGGTCGGAACCTCGCTCTATGAAGCCCTTGAAGCGACAGGACACCGTCCCGTTAGGGCCCTGCAGCGCCTGCGCGCAGTCCTGTTCACCGCCGAGCACGCCGAGCTTCTCGGGGTACCGGTCAGGGACGCCGGCCTGCTGATCGAGCGACGCGGCTTTCTCAAGGATGGGCGGGCCGTTGAAGTGACGCAGTCCTACTATCGTGGCGACGCCTACGACTTTGTCGCCGAACTGAACGCCCTGAGCTGAAGGAAACCGGACTTTGGAGGCGACCACCTTGACCCGACCCCAGACCCCCGCTGCCGCGGTTGCAAAGGCTCCAGAGTCGACCCGCATGTTCCAGGAAGCGGGCCAGGCTTCGGCGGTCGTCGCCACCCAACTGGGCCTGAATGCCGAGCGGGCCGAGGCCCTCGGAGCCCGTCTGCGGGCGCATCCGCCCCGCGCCGTGGTCACCTGTGCACGCGGCAGCTCGGACCACGCCGCGACCTTCGCCAAGTACCTGATTGAAACCCGGACCGGCGTGCTCACCGCGTCCGCCGGACTGTCGGTCAGCTCGGTCTATGCCGCGCCCCAGGCCATGGACGGGGTGCTCTATCTGGCCATCTCGCAGTCGGGAAAAAGCCCCGACCTGCTGGCTTCGGTTAGGGCAGCCAAGGCGGCCGGGGCCTTCACGGTGGCCCTGGTCAATGACACCACCTCGCCCCTTGCAGACCTCGCCGACGAAGTCCTGCCCCTGCATGCAGGGCCTGAACTGAGCGTGGCGGCGACCAAGTCCTATATCGCCGCGCTTTCGGCCATCGTCCACCTCGTGGCGGCCTGGACTGAAGACGCAGACCTGAAATCGGGTCTGGCCGCCCTGCCCGCCGGACTTGCGGGCGCCTGGTCGCTGGACTGGTCGCCGGCGGTGGAGCGCCTCCGATCAGCCCACAATCTTTATGTGCTCGGTCGCGGCGTGGGCTTTGGCGTTGCCCAGGAGGCCGCCCTGAAGTTCAAGGAGACCTGCGGACTCCATGCGGAGGCCTTCAGCGCTGCAGAAGTCCTGCACGGTCCGATGGCCCTGGTAACGGCCGGTTTTCCGGTCCTGGTCTTCGCCCAGAACGACGAGAGCCGCGAGAGCGTCGACGCCATGGCCAGCGGCCTTTCGGCCAGGGATGCGGATGTCATGCTTGTCCAGGCGGGCCAGACAACGGGTCCGACCCTGCCGGCGCTGGCGGCCCATCCCGTTCTGGAGCCCCTCTTGATGATCCAGAGCTTTTATCGCATGGCCAATGCGCTTTCCGTCGCGCGCGGCTATGATCCCGACTGCCCCCCACACCTCAACAAGGTGACAGAAACCGTCTGATGCAGGCTGTACTCGTAAATGGCCGCATCCTGACGGCGGACGGCGTCCTCGAAGGCAAGGGTCTGGTGATCAGGGGCGGGAGGATCGCAGCGATCCTGGAGCGTCATGACGTCCCTTCGGGTGCCGCTCTGGTTGACCTCGAGGGCGGCACCCTGGTGCCGGGCTTCATCGACACCCAGGTCAATGGCGGTGGCGGTGTTCTGTTCAATGACGCCCCGACTATGGAGACGATTGCCACCATCGGCCGGGCCCACCGGGCGTTCGGCACGACCGGCTTCCTGCCGACCCTGATCAGCGATGATCTGTCAGTTGTCGACCAGGCCATGCGGGCGACCGAAGCGGCCATGGCTGCCGGCGTTCCCGGTGTGCTGGGTGTGCACATCGAAGGCCCCTTCCTGAACGCCCAGCGCAAGGGCATCCACGACGCGGGCAAGTTCAGGGTCATCGATGAAGCCGCCTTCGAGCTGCTGACCTCCCTGAAGACCGGCTGCACGCTGGTCACCCTCGCGCCAGAAACCACCACACCCGAGATGATCCGGCGACTGAGCCAGGCCGGTGTGCGGATCGCTGCCGGCCACACAAACGCGACATACCCGACGGTTCGTGATGCGCTTGACGCCGGCCTGACCGGCTTTACGCATCTGTTCAACGCCATGTCGCCCCTGACCAGCCGGGCTCCCGGGGTCGTGGGCGCAGCCCTTGAGGATCAGGACGCCTGGTGCGGCCTCATCGTCGACGGCCGTCATGTGGATCCGGCCGTGCTAAGGATCGCCCTGCGGACCCGCCCCCAGGATCGCTTCATGCTGGTCACTGACGCGATGCCGACCGTAGGCATGACCGAAAAGACCTTCACCTTGCAGGGCCGCCAGATCCACGTCGTCGACGGGGTCTGCGTCGATCAGCACGGCACCCTCGCCGGCTCGGACCTCGACATGGTCAGTGCGGTTCGCAATGCGATGGCCATGCTTGGCCTGTCACTGGCGACCGCCGTTCAAATGGCCTCGGCGGCGCCCGCTGCGTTTCTGGGTCTGACAGATCAGCGGGGACAGATCAGCGTCGGTCAGGCGGCCGATCTCGTTCTGCTCGACGAGGACCTGCAGGTTCGGGAAACCTGGATTGGCGGCGTCTCGTCCGGGCGTTAGCCAAGGGCTGCGGCCGGGCAAGGACCCCGGACGCGACCGGATAGTCCAGTAGTTATCAGGACTCGCCGGGCCGGAACCCGCTGACTCTGTAGAGGCCTTCAAGCATGTTTGCCCGGTCGGCCGGCGGCAACTGCGCCCCGACGGACCGCAGCAGCCGCAGTGCATCGAGGTGGACGTCGACCGAGTCCCAGCGCCAGGTTCCGGCCTCGGCGCAATTGTCGACGAGATTGCAGAACGACATGATTGCCTTGTCGACCCCGGTCTCGGACGCAAAGCCGGCGACGTCCACGATCCGCAGGCACAGCGCGTAGAGATCCTCGAAGGCCGCGTCAGAGCGATCGGCCTTGAGACCGAAGCGCGCTTCCATTTCGGTCAGGGTGTCATCGAGCGACTTCAGGGAAGCCTCCCGCAAACTCTCCACGCCGGCCTCGGCGGCGGCGATGGCGTTCTGAACCAGCATACCGCCCTTCTGCTTGATCATGGCCCCGAGACGGTTGGCCGGATGAAACTTGCGGACGGACATCAGGAGTTCACCTTCACGGGCATCACGAGACCTGCACCTTCGCAGGTCGCATGAGATTGTTGATTTCTTCCTGCGACATGTTCGGTTCCTGCGCATCGCCGACCTCTGCGGGCAGGTCGTCGCGTCGGCGGCCGTCCGTCCCCGGAGGCGGCCCTTCATGCTTGAAGCGCCGGTCAGGGCCGACAAAGGTCGGGCATTCGATAAAGGCTCGTTCTTCGCGAGCCACCCAATAGATGCGTTCGAGAAGCACCTTGGGTGTGATCGGCTTGGCGACCGTGAAATTGGCTCCGGCGTCGCGAATCCGGAGCACGTCTGGTTTGCGGGTATGGCCCGTTACCAGGATCACCGGAATATAGCGGTTGGGTTCGCTCGCCTCGCGGCGCAGCCACTGGATGAACTCGACGCCGTCCACCTCGGGCATCTGCACGTCGCTGATGACCAGATCGAAGGTTTTGGTCTTCACCAGCGCCTGGGCGTCCTTCACGGACTCAGCACGATACAGCTGCTTGACGCCGAAGCCGGAGACGACCTGGGACAGAATGTCGAGTGATGCACCATTGTCGTCGAGCACCAGCACGACGGCCTTCTCCAGATTGATCCGGGTTGAAGGCTGGAGGACGTCGCCCATCGCTACGCCCTAAAAGAAGTCGAGTTCGCCCGCCTCGACATCCCAGTCTGCGCCGTCCTCGGCGGCGCGCAGGCGCACCACCAAATCCGCCAGGCCGAGACCTTCGAGAAGGGGTTCGATGGACAGGCTCCACTCGCCGGACGCATGTTGTCCGATCCGCTGCAGAACATCGGACAGGCCATGCAGTCGCTGGCTCAGCTCATCAAGGGCCTGAAGGCGGGTGATGCTCTCGAGCGCCGCACCGCCACTGGCCAGATCGCCCGCGATATGCTCGCAATCGCGGCAGACCGCGGCAGCCGACATCAGTTCGGCCGCCAACCGGCGCGAGAGCTCGCCAACCGGGAGGAGATTCTCCGGCAGGTCGGTCAGGGCATTCGCTTGCGGTTGCGCGGTCATTCGGTTCAGAACAGCTCCAGGTCGCCGCTGCTGGCGGCCGGCATCGGGGCGGGGGTCGGACGACGGACATCCTGCGGTGCGTTGTCGACCGCGACAAGACGCTGGCGAACCCGCCCTGAGGCGGGCCAGAATTCGACACGCCGGGCCGACACACCACCGGTGCTCGACGAAACGATCGGAATGCCTTCATCGCGCAGGAACCGCTCGGCGAAAGCGGCATTGCTGGCCCCGACGTCCGACAGACCATCGAACAGCTTGCCACCGCCGAAGATCTTGGCTTCGAGGCGTTCGCGGCGCGCGCCCTTCTTCAGAAGGCCGTTGATCAGCAGTTCCATGGCATAGGCGCCGTAGCGAACCGAGTCGCCGTCCCGTCGTCCGTCGCCGGAGTCCGGCAACAGGAAGTGGTTCATGCCGCCGATCCCGGTCGAGGGGTCGCGCAGGCAGGCGGCGATGCACGACCCAAGGACCGTGGTCATCACCACATTGGGATCGGCCGAGACATGGCTCTCGCCCTGGGTCACGTGAACCTTGACCGAGCGTTCAAAGTCGTCGTGTGGAAGACCTGTCGTCATGTCAGTTGTCCAAAGACCTGTTCGATCTTTTCCTTGAGGCCCTGAACGGTGAACGGCTTCACGCAGTAGTTGTTGACGCCGAACTGGACCGCACGCTGCACGAGCTCACGGTCAGCCCGCCCCGTGAGCATCACGAAGGCTGTCTGCCGGATCGGGGGATGGGAGCGCACGGCGCGCAGCAGCGCCAGACCATCCATCTTGGGCATGTTGAAGTCGGAGATCACCAGGTTCGCCGGCTTGGCCAGGAGGCTTTTCAGGGCCTCTTCGCCATCGGGCGCCTCGCGGACATCCTTAAAGCCGATTTGCTGCAGAGCATTGCGGATCAAGGCCCGCATGGTCAGCTGGTCATCGACGACGAGAACGGAGATTGAGCTTGCTTGGGGCATGGGTTCATCGCCTCGCTGAGGCCAGATCGAGAATGGACTGGCCCATGGAGGACAGGGAAACCTGTTTCTCCACCGCGCCGATTTCAAAAGCCGAACGGGGCATGCCGTAAACGACACAGCTCTGCTCGTCCTGGCCGAGGGTCTTGGCTCCGGCCTTGCGCATCGTCAGCAGGCCCTGGGCGCCGTCACGGCCCATCCCGGTGAGGATCACCCCAACGGCCTTGTCACCGACCGCCTGGGCCACCGAGCCGAAAAGGACGTCCACCGACGGGCGATGGCCGCTCACCGGGTCGCCGGTGACCAGACGGCAGCGCAGTCCGGCCGAGCGAACGACTTCAAGGTGCGTGGCACCGCCCGGTGCGACATAGATCTTGCCTGGCTCCAGAAGGGCCCCGTCCGAGGCTTCCTGGACCTTGGCACCACTGGCCCGGTCGAGCCTTGCTGCAAAGCTGGCGGTAAAGGTCGCCGGCATGTGCTGGGTGATCACGGTCGGCGGGCAGGTTTCCGGGAACATTGTCAGGATCGCGAGGAGCGCCTCGACGCCGCCCGTTGATGACCCGATGGCGACAACATCGCCGGACGGCATGTAGCCGCCCTTGCGGGCCAGGACAGGAGAAGCATCAGCCTTGGTCCGGACCGAGGCGCGAGCTGCGATCTTCACCTTGGCCACGATCTCGGCCAGGGCATCCTGGGTGCCGAGCGCGTCCGCAGGCTTGGCGACACAATCGATGGCACCAAGCTCGAGGGCTCGAAGCGTCATCTCCGCGCCGGCCTGGGTCAGGGTCGAGACCATGACCACCGGCATCGGACGCAGACGCATGATCTTCTCGAGGAACTCGATGCCGTTCATGTTCGGCATCTCGATGTCGAGCGTCACGACGTCGGGGTTCAGGGCCTTGATCATGCCCCGGGCTTCAAACGGGTCACCCGCCGCACCGACGACTTCGATACCGGGGTCACGATTGAGCGCGGCCGTGATCAGGCCACGCATGGTCGCCGAGTCGTCGACGACAAGAACGCGAATCTTGGCCATTAGCGTCCTCCCACCTTGCGATAAGCTGTAAGACCGGCGCTTTCGAACGCAGTGATCGAGCTGCCTACGCGCTCGGAGTGTCCGACATAGAGGCGGCCGCCGGGCGCGATCAGCGGGGCAAAGCGGTTCCAGACCCGCTCCTGCGTCGGTTCGTCGAAATAGATCACGACGTTGCGGCAGAAGATCGCGTCGAACGGACCCTTCATTGGCCAGCTGGGGCCGTTCAGGTTCAGTTCGCGGAAGGCCACCATGCTGCGGGCGGCTTCGCAGACGCGGAAGGCCCTTCGGTCACTGGCGTCACGCTCGAAATACTGGTTGCGGGCCGCCGGCGGAATGCCTTCCAGAAGGCTTTCGTCATAGACGGCGGCGCGGCCGGTCGCGAGCACGTTGGTGTCGATGTCGGTGCCCAGGATCCGAATGTCCAGATCGGCGGCGTTCGGCCAAACCGACAGGACCGTGAAGGCCATCGAATAGGGCTCCTGGCCGGACGAACTGGCGGCCGACCAGAGGCGCAGGCGGCCGCCGGCGCGGACCTTGTCGGCCATCGGCTCCAGAATATTGGCGCGTAGATCGTCGAAATGGTGGGGCTCGCGGAAGAAGCGCGTCACATTCGTCGTCAGGGCGCGCAACATTTCCTGCTGCTCGTCGACGCTGCTCTCCAGGGCCACAAAGTTGCAGTACTCGGTGAACGTCTTCATCCCGAGGGAGCGCAAACGTTTGGCCAGCCGCGAGTAGACCAGGGTCGCCTTGCTGTCAGGCAGGCTGATGCCCGCCTGGGCATAGAGGAGTTGCGCAATCTTCTTGAAGTCCTGGGTCGTGAAGGCGAACTCGCCATCGACTAGGGCCTCGCGGCGCTCTGAGAATGCTGCTGATGACATCAGGCGGCCATGGCCTCTCGTTCTGGGAGGATGCGGTCGAGCGAAACTTCGCTGATCATGCGGCCTTCAATTGAAATGATGCCCCGAACGAAGCTGCGAACGGAGTCGCAGGCCACGTCGGGCGTGGGTTGAACCAGATCATCGGTGATCGACAGGATGTCGGACACCGCATCGACGAGCAGGCCGACCATGCGGTCACCGGCTTGAACGACGATAATGACGCTACGGACATTGGGCTCGACCATCGGCATGCCCAGCCGGGCGGCCAGGTCCATGATCGGCAGCACAGCGCCCCGCAGATTGATCACGCCCCGCATGTAGCCGGGCGATTGCGGCAGCGAGGTCGCGGGGCTCCAGCCCCGGATTTCGCGAACCGCCATGATGTTCACGCAGTACTCCTGTTGGCCGACACGGAACGAGATGAGCTCCCGGCGTTCAGTACTGGCGACGTGGATTGGGTCAGACATGACTTACTCCGCCGCGATCAACGAAGGTTCGGTCGGCCGGGGCGATTCGCGCCGGCGAAGGTTGATGACCGCATCGACATCCAGGATGAGGGCCACGCGGCCATCGCCCAGGATCGTCGCCGCGGCAACGCCCTCGACCTGCTGATAGTTCTGCTCCAGCGACTTGATGACGACCTGACGCTGGCCGTGGATGGCATCGGCCACCAGCGCGGCGCGTGAGCCGTCTTCGCCCTCGACCAGGAGAACGACCCCCGCGGTCGGTGACGGCGAGGTGTTGCGGTAGCCCAGGGCCAGGCCCACGTCGATGAGCGGCACGAAGCTGTCGCGAACGGCCAGGACCGAACCCACCGGCCCCAGCGGACGAACCTCTTCAGCCTTCGGGCGCAGGCTTTCGACGATGGCGGCCAACGGCACGACCAGGGTCTCGCCGGCCACATCGACCACCATGCCGTCGAGGACGGCCAGGGTCAGGGGCAGGCTGAGCGTGAAGGTCGAGCCCAGGCCCGGACGCGAGGTGATCGAGATACGGCCACCGAGCGCCTGAACGCTGCGCTTGACCACGTCCATGCCGACGCCACGGCCCGAAACGTCCGAGATTTTGTCGGCCGTCGAGAAGCCCGGCAGGAAGATCAGGTTGTCGATTTCTTCGTCGGTCAGCTGAACGTCCGGAGAAATCAGGCCCTTCTTTACTGCGATCGAGAAGACGCGCTCGCGGTTGATGCCCTTGCCGTCGTCCTGGACCTCGATGACGATCCGGCCACTGCGGTGCAGGGCGGCCAGGCGCACGACGCCTTCCGGATTCTTGCCCGCCGCGCGACGTTCCTCCGGGCTTTCCAGCCCGTGGTCGATTGCATTGCGCAGCATGTGGGTGATCGGGTCGGACAGACGCTCGATGACGGTCTTGTCGACCTCGGTGTTTTCACCGTCCATCACCAGGCGGGCCTGCTTGCCCGTCATGTTGGCGACTTCGCGGACCAGACGTGGCATCCGCTGGAACACCGACTTCACCGGCTGGGCGCGGATGGCCATCACGCTGTCCTGGATCTCGCGGGTGAGCTGTTCCAGCTCATCCAGACCCATGGCCAGGTTCGAGGACGGGGCGATGCCGTATTCACCGACGCGCTGCGCCAGCATGGCCTGGTTGATGACCAGCTCTCCGACCAGATCGATCAGGCGGTCAATACGTTCGGGATCGACGCGGATCACCGACTGGCCGGGACCGGGCACATCGGCCTGGGTGACCTTGGCCGGCGCGGCCGCAGCCGGTGCCGCCGCCACGGCGGCCGGGGCCGCGGCTACGACCGGCGGCGGGGCCTCGGCGACGGGCTCGGGTGCCGAAGCGACAGGTGCCGGCTCGGCGACCGGTTCCGGCGCCGCCTGCACGGCCGCATGCGGGGCAGGCGGTTCAATGGCGCTGAGCAGGTTTGCGAGAGCAGCCTCTACGGGCGCTTCACCGCGAACGATATCGAGCTCGCAGTCACCGTCGACAAACTCGAAGACTTCACGGATCGCCTCTTCGCCGTCGTCGGTCTCGACGCGGACGCTCCAGGTGACATAGGCGGCTTCGGCGTCGAGAAACTCCAGGGTCGGGAGGGCGCTGTCGTCCATCGTCGCAACGATCGGACCCAGGCGGCTCAGCTCCCGCAGCAGCAGGGCCGTTTCGTTGGCCTTGCGATAGAGGTCGGACTTGGGACGGATCGAAACCGTCCAGACATTGGTCGGGATCAGCTCGGCATCGGCCGCCTGGGCGTCGATCGAGATCGTCATGGGCTGGAAGTCAAAGCCCAGGTCATCATCATCCAGGGCGTCGGGGTCCGCAGCGACAGGCGCCGGCGGCGGGGCTTCGGCCGTCTCTGCCACCACGGCCGCAGGCGGGGGCGCGGCCGAAGGATCGGTCCAGGCCTTCAGCTCGTCAGCCATCGCTGCAGACGCAGCCATGTCGACGTCACCAAGGCCTCGCGCGGCGCTCACATGGTCGGCGAGAACGTCCGAGGCGCGCAGCATGACCGCAGCCAGATCGACGGTATTGGGAACCTCGCCCGACCGGACGGCATCCAGCAGGGTCTCGAAGACGTGGGCGAAGCGGACCAGCGGCTCGAGGCCGAACGCACCTGCGCCACCCTTGATCGAATGCACGGCCCGGAAGACGGCATTGACGGTCTCGATGTCACCGACGCCCTCCTGCATGGCCAGGAGCCCGCCTTCGAGGTCGGCGAGCAGTTCCTCGCATTCCTGAAAGAAGGTGACCTTGATGGCCTCTAGCTCGTCCATTCCCGTAGTTCCTTAGAGTTCCAGACGAAGACAGTTCTTCGAGATCAGGCCGCAACGCGGCGGATAGCCTCGACGAGCTTCTCGGGATTGAACGGCTTGACGATCCAGCCTGTCGCGCCGGCTTCGCGGGCCCGCTGCTTCTTGCTCGGGTCGCTTTCCGTCGTCAGGACGAGGATCGGGATGGCCCGATAGTCATCATCGACGCGAACCGCCTCGATGAAGCCGAAGCCATCGAGCTTGGGCATGTTGATGTCCGTGATAATCACGTCGGGGCGATGGGCCGAGAGCACCTCGAGACCATGTTCGCCGTCAACCGCCTCGACCACGTTAAATCCGGCACCGGCGAGAGCCATGCGAAGCATGTCTCTCATGGTGCGCGAATCGTCGACCGTGAGGATCGTGCGCATCACGAATTGACTCCATTGATGTCCGCCGAGAGAAGCGCCACATCGGCGCCGAAGAGACGGGTTGTTTCCAGGAAGGCCTCAGAAGGCCCGTTGATCGAAAAGGCTTTTCCGTCCTCCGCCCAGGCCTTGCGGGCCGCGAGCAGGATCTGGAGACACAGGCCGCCGAGTCGGCGGACCTGGCCGGCATCCACGTCGACGGGTTCACCGCGACGCGACAGGAAGGAAGCCTTCAGAGGGCCGGCAGCCTTCAGGTCCAGGGTTTCAGGCAGCAGAAGCGCAGCCATCAGAATTCCTCCCAACCGTCGGTAGCCGGTGCCGAAGCCGTGGCTGCGCCACCGCGTGAGGGCCTGGCAAACGCGCCGAGCTTGGCACGCTGCTCAGCCACAGGATTGCGCGCCGGAGCGTGCTGGGCCGGATCGGCCACGGCCGGGCGGCTGTAGCCGGCCTGGCTGTTGCCCACCCGGAAGCGGGCCATGAGCCGGACCAGCTCGGCGGTCTCACCCTTCAGCGAGTGCGTCGCGGCGGTCGACTGCTCAACCATGGCGGCGTTCTGCTGGGTGACCTGGTCCATCTGGTTCACGGCGGTGTTGACTTCGTTCAGACCCGTGGCCTGCTCGGCGGCCGAAGCTGCGATCTCGGTCACGAGGGCGTCGATCTCGCCGACCTTCTGGACGATGCGCTGCAGCGCCTCGCCCGTCTGGCCCACAAGGTTCACACCCTGGCTCACCTGCTGGGTCGACGAGGAAATCAGGGTCTTGATCTCCTTGGCGGCCTCGGCCGAGCGTTGGGCCAGGGCCCGGACTTCCTGGGCGACGACGGCGAAGCCGCGTCCCGCTTCCCCGGCCCGGGCGGCTTCAACGCCGGCGTTCAGGGCCAGAAGGTTGGTCTGGAAGGCGATTTCGTCGATCACGCCGATGATCTGGCTGATCTGCTTGGAAGAATTCTCGATCTCGCCCATGGCCGAAACTGCCTGATGCACAACCTGGCCGGAATGCGTCGCTTCGCCACGGGTGGTCGAGACAACGTCCGAAGCCTGACGGGCACCCGAAGCGGTGCGTCGCACCGTGGCGGTCAGCTCGTCGAGCGCAGCGGCGGTTTCTTCCAGGCTGGCGGCCTGCTGTTCGGTGCGGCGCGACAGGTCGTCGGAGGCGTGGGCGATTTCGTCGGCACCGGTCGACAGGCCGTCCGTCGAGGCGGCGATGACCTTCATCGTGTCCTGCAGGGCGTTGATCGCGCCGTTGAAGTCGTCCTTCAGCTTGCGATAGTCGCCCGGGAAGTCGGCCGTGACGCGGAACGTCAGGTCGCCAGAAGCCAGCTTTTCAAGGCCTTCGGCCAGGCTGCTGACCACCAGGGCGGCCTCACGGGCGGTCGCGGCGGCGGCGGCTTCCTTGGAGCGGCGCTCGTCGGCCGTCATCGCAGCCGTGCGCTCCTGCTCGGCCCGCATCTGTTCGAGGTTCAGCTGGTTGTCGCGGAACACCTTCAGCGAGCGGACGATGGCACCCAGCTCGTCCAGGCGGTTCATGCGCTCCAGGTCGATGCTGTTGTCGCCGTTCGACAGGCGCTCAGTGGCCCCTGCGATGTCGGCGATCGACTTGCGGACGTTCATGACCGTCAGGAAGGCCATGGCCCCGACAGCGCCGAGGGTGATCAGCGACAGGATGATGGTGAGGCTGGTGGCGGCCGTGGCTTCAGCCTTGTGCTTGTCGGCCTTCTCGGTCGCGCGGGCCTTGGCGTCGTCAACGACCTTCTGCAGCTGCGCGGCCATCTTCACGTACTGATCTTCAAAGCTGCCGGCGAAGCTCATGGCCATGCCGGAGTCGACATCGACCATACCGCTGACCGTATCGACGGCGCTGCGGCACTCGGCCAGGGCCTTGACCAGGGCATCGATCTTGGGGCGCTCCGAAGCGGGCAGGCGCGCTGAGAGCGCCTTCATGTCCTTGCCCAGCGTATCGAACTCGGTCAGCAGCTCGGTGATGCGCGGACCAGCGGCCGGAGCCATCGGGTCAGCCTTGGAGGCCAGGATCATATACAGTGTACCGTGCGCATCGGTGATGCGGCGTGACAGGGACTGGATCTCGCTGTTGGTGCGCATGTCCTGTTCGACGACCTGGCGAAGGGCCGCAGACTGGCTGTTCTGAACCACGACAGCACCACCGGCCATCAGGGCCAGCATCAGCAGTGCAATCGCCGGCGCGAAGCCGATCTTGATGATCAGTGGCAGATCGACGAGTCGAAACCGCTTCATTCCTAGGCCCCTCCTACCGGCGGTCCGAGTCCATGGACCGCCAACGTGCAGGACTGATCATCAACATAGAGTCCTAACAGACTCTGACCTTGGTTAAGAGAAACTGGATTTGATGGCTCGGCACCCTGCAAGGCGAGACAATTGGTCGCAGGGGGCTCCTGGAGACAGGTCTGCACAAACACGAACAAGGTTAAGGCCACCGTAAGGTTATCGCGAAGTAAATGATCAGTATTCCGACCCCGATCAGAATATTTTAACTCGATTATGTGAAAACGGGTCTGCGTCCGGTTGGCGCGTCGTCCTTGTGACGAGAATTCATTACTAGGAGCAGCGGGATGAAATATCCGATCGCTTTTGCCGCGGGACTCGCTGGCAGCTTTTTTGTCGCTCAGGCCGCTTCGGCCGCCGGTGGCTTTGAAGACCAGATGAGCCGTTGCCTGCAACAATATGCCAATACGCGTGACGCCGCCCAAGTCATGCTGGAATGCACGGCCGATGCCGGAAAGCTTTCCGAATGCAAGGTCGTCGACAACAGCGCGGCCGGTAAGGGCTTCGACAAGGCCGCCATGTGCATCGCTGAAAAGCTGCCCATGGGTGCCAAAACCGGCACCGTGAAGGTCCCGTTCCGCTTCCCGGGCGGCGCATAAGCCCGACACGCTCGCTCCAGAGCGCTCAAGACGCCTCTTCTGGCTGGTCGCCGGGTGTGCCGCAGGGTTCACCCGGGGCAGGGCCGGAAGAGGCGTTTTGCGTTTGAAGGCAGAACTCGGGGCCGTGCATCTTCGGCACCAGGAACTTCTATCCCGAAACAGAATTGATCTACGGGGTTGCGAAAGCCCTGGCCAGGACACCTGAAGTGCGACCGGGGCTTTCGCCGTTGCCCCCTAGAACTCTTCCCACTCCTGGCGGGCGGCGGCAGCTGATGCCGTACCGCCGCGCGCTCCGGGGCGGGCTGCGCTTCCTGGACGGGCCGCGGGGGCCGGCCGGGCGGCGGCTGGCGGCTGGGCCCCAGCGCTGCGCGCGCCGCTGACCCTGAAGGCCGAGACCAGGCTGACCAGCTCGGCTGTCTGATTCTTCAGCGAGTGGGTGGCCGCCGTCGTCTCCTCGACCATGGCGGCGTTCTGCTGGGTGACCTGGTCCATCTGATTGACGGCCGTGTTGACCTCGTTCAGCCCCGTGGCCTGCTCCTGTGACGACGACGAGATCTGGACGATCAGCCCGTCGATATCGGCCACCTTGGCGACAATACCGCGCAGGGCCTCCCCCGTCTGGCCGACCAGTCCGACCCCGGCCTCGACCTGGCGGGTCGAGGCACTGATCAGTGTCTTGATCTCCTTAGCCGCTTCGGCCGAGCGCTGGGCCAGGGCCCGCACCTCCTGGGCGACGACCGCGAAACCGCGACCGGCTTCACCGGCCCGGGCGGCCTCGACCCCGGCATTGAGGGCCAGAAGGTTGGTCTGGAAGGCGATCTCGTCGATCACACCGATGATATTGCCGATCTCGCGCGACGAGGTTTCGATCTCGCCCATGGCAGCGACGGCCTGGTTTACGACCACACCGGAACGTTCAGCCTCGGCCTTGGCCCCGGCCACCACCTCGGAGGCCTGTTTGGCCCCTGCGGCAGAACGGCGCACGGTCGAGGTGATTTCGTCGAGCGCCGCTGCCGTCTCCTCAAGACTGGCGGCTTGCTGTTCGGTCCGGCGCGACAGGTCATCGGCGGCGACGCCGATCTCGTCCGTCCCGGCGCGGATGCCGTCGGTGACGCCGGCCACGCGGGCCATGGTCTGCTCCAGGATCCCGACGGCGTTGTTGAAATCGTCCTTCAGCTTCTGGAACTCCGGTGTCACCTCGGCCGACAGGCGACCGACCAGATCACCTTGCGCCAGGCGGTCCAGCGCCTCCCCGAGGACCGAGACCATGGCAGACTGCGCCTGCTCATTGGCGACCCGGACCTGGTCCAGCCGCTGACGTTCGGCGTCGATCGTTTCCAGATAGATCGAGATGGCGAAGTCCATGTCCACCATGACGGCCTTGACGAGCGCGGTCACCGCCTCCCCGGCCTTGCTGGAATCCCCCTTGGCCATCATGCCGCGCGGCCACATCGACTCGAGGGTTGCGCGGATCAGGTGCTCCGAGACGATCGCATAACCGCCGATGTACCAGCGCGGCTCCAACCCGATCCGGGCATGGACCTGGCCGATGGTGCGGACGGCATCGACATAGGTCTTGCTGAAATCGCCCTGGGCAATGACGTCCCAGTGCGCCGCCTGGCGGCTGCTGGCGGCTTCCATGTGCCGCTCGTCATTGAAGAACTTGCGGGTCTCGGGCGTGGCCTTGACCCGGTCATAGAAGGCCTTCAGCGCCGGGCCGATCTCCTTGCGGATGACCGGACGAAGATCGCGCAGGGCGGTCCTGGCCCGATCATCGAGCCCCATGAATGCGGTTCTATCGCTGGCGGCGTGATCTTGGCTCATGGCGCTGGTTTTCCGGGGGTGAGGTGCGCGAACGAACCTCTGCCCTCATACTTAACGGCCGCTTAAATATTCCCGCTGGAGGTGCGTCAGGATGCCGCACTCGCCAATCGATTGCAGAAATCGGTTGCAAAGCCCGGAAGCCTGCTGTGGCAGGCCTAACCGGCCTGCTTCATGGTCTCCCGGGCGATGATGACCTGCTGAATCTGGCTGGTGCCTTCATAGATCCGGAAGATCCGGACATCGCGATAGAGCCGCTCGATCCCGTAGTCGGCGACATAGCCCGCGCCGCCGAAGATCTGCACGGCCCGGTCCGCCACCCGCCCGACCATCTCGGACGCGAAGAGCTTGCTCGCGGCAGCTTCAAGCGTGACGTTCTGGCCGGCGTCACGCTTGCGGGCCGTCTCCATGACCAGGGCCTTGGCGGCCAGGGCCTCGGTCTTGCTGTCGGCCAGCATGGCCTGGATCAGCTGGAAGTTGGCGATCGCCTGGCCGAACTGCTTGCGCTCACCGGCATAGGCCACGCAGTCCTTGATCAGCCGTTCGGCCACGCCGACGCAGACGGCGGCGATGTGCAGCCGGCCCCTGTCCAGCACCTGCATCGCGACCTTGAAGCCCTCGCCTTCCTCGCCCAGACGGTTCCAGGCCGGAACCCGGACATTTTCGAAGGTCACGTCATGGATGTGAGCCCCCTGCTGGCCCATCTTCTTCTCGGGCTTGCTGACCGAGAGGCCCGGCAGATCGCGCGGCACCAGGAAGGCTGACACGCCCGAACCGCCCTTGGTCTCGGGATTGGTGCGGGCCATCACCGTGAACAGCGAGGCCTTGCCGGCATTGGTGATGTAGCGCTTGGAGCCGTTCAGCACATAGTCGTCGCCGTCCCGGATGGCCCGGGTCTGCACCGAGGCGCTGTCGGAGCCGGCTTCCGGTTCGGTCAGGGCGAAGCTGGTGATGATGTCGCCCGACGCGATTCCGGGGAGCCACTTGGCCTTCTGCTCGTCGGTGCCGAACATCACCAGCCCCTGGCTACCGATCCCGACATTGGTGCCGAACACCGAGCGGAAGGCCGGCGAGGTCCGGCCCAGTTCGATCCCGACCAGGCATTCCTCTTCCATGTTCAGGCCGAGCCCGCCGAATTCCTCCGGAATCGACAGGCCGAACAGGCCAAGGCTCTTCATCTCGTCGATGACGTCCTGGGGTACGGCGTCATCTTCCGACACCTTGGCTTCGATGGGACGAAGCCGGCCAGCCACAAAGCGGGCGACCATGTCGAGTAGTTGCTCGCGGGTTTCGAGGTCGAGGGCCATGGACTTCCTTCCAGCGTCAAACACTTGTTTTGACGCGGACTGTAGCCATCAAGGCGAGGAATGGAAGGGCCTAGAAGCGCCTGCGCCAGAGCGCGCTGGCACCAAGTTCCGGGGCTGCATCGGCGCGATGGCCGGGCTGCAGGGCTAAACCGCTGCGCACGACCACCCATTCGCCGGGACCGACCGTCCTTTGCAGACTGAAATGCAGATCGATCTCCCGCCCGTCGGGGGCCGCACTGATCCGGCGGAGCGAGAAGGTCTGGGGATCGTCATAGGCCACCGGAATGTCGGCCAGATAGGCCTGGAAGCGGCCCCGCTCGACGCGCAGGGGCTGGGCGATTTCCAGACCGGCCTGGTCACAGAGCCAGCCCAGGCCCGCACAGTCCAGCGTGGCGGCGAGACTCCAGCTGCTGCTGACGGCCTCCGTCAGGTCGAGGACGGCTCCGTCGGCGCGCGTCCGCCCCACGGCGGCCTCGGCCCGAACGGCCAGCCGCGGCGAAACCCGAAGGTCCAGGGCCGCCGCGCCGTACCGGGTCCGGGCCGAGCTTTCCAGAGTGGAGCCGGGCGCGACATAGGAGCCCAGCGGCCCGAGTGGCTCGGTCAGCAGCCCACCTGTGGCACTCAGCCGTGCCCGGCCCAGCATCAGGGCGGCCGAAGCCGAGGCATAGCGTGAGGCCTCAAGAACGGTCAGTTGCAGCGGGGCGCGCACCGTGGCTGTCCCCTGCTCCGCCGCTAGGGTCACCTGCCCGACCCGAAAGGTCGCCTCGCTCATTTGGTCGGGTCGGGCCAGGGCCTGGAACGCATCGCGCCCGGCCAGGCCCTCGGGTGCCGGAGCATCGCCCTCACCCCGCCAGCTGGTCAGGCTGAAGCGGCCGAAGTTTGCCTGCACCCTGGCCGAGCGCATGGGTCGGGGTGCCCACAGGGCCTCGACCGGCCGCTCACCCAGCGGAGCCTCGAACAGCGGGGCCTCGACCTGGAAGGCCATGGCCACCGGAGCCTGGGGCGAGGCCAGCACCAGCCGGGTCGAGTCCTGAACCGGAGCCTGAACCATCGCCATACCCCCGCCCCTTCGGGCCGGAAGCGTATCGGCCAGATTGATGGCGAAGAGCCGCTGGTAGTCGTCGCGGATCACCGTGCGGAGACCGTCGGTGCGCACCAGGGCATTGCCGAAGGCTGCGCCGGTCGTGGTGCCCGGTCCACCGCTGGACACCGGCGTCGCGCCGCCCTTGGCGAGCGGCAGGCTGCTGGTCCCGACCGGCGCAAAGGCCCGGGTTAAATCCAGCGCCCCGCGCCCGTACAGACTGTCGGTTCCTGAGGCGCCGCGATCCTCGGCCGTGCGCAGCAGGATATCGACCGCATCGCGGCCCGAAATGTTCGGGAAGGCCTGAAGCAGCAATGCCAGGGCCCCGGCCACATGGGGCGCGGCAAACGAGGTGCCGGCCACACGCCAGCAACTGCCGGGCTCGCAGCCGGTGATCACGTCTTCGCCCGGCGCGGCAATGTAGCCGTTGGCGCTGACCCCGGCCCGGTTCGAGAAGCTGGCCAGGGTACCGTCCTTGGACAGCGCTCCGACGGCCAGCACCGCCCCCTGGAAACGTGGGTCCGTCGCATAGCGTCCGGGCCAGCCTGGGTCCGCCAGCCCGTCATTGCCCGAGGAGGCTGCGATCACCACGCCCGCCGCCGCCGCCCGTCCGAGCGCTGCCTCGAAAGTCGGGCTCAGGGGGCCGTCACCCCCGAGCGACAGGTTGATCACACGGGCCCCGTTGGCGACAGCATAGTCGACGGCCCGGGCCAGATCCGAAGACCGGAAATTGCACTTGTCGTCGCAGGACTTGGCATCACCGGCCGTGTCATCGGCCCGGATCGACAGGATGGTCGACTGGTAGGCCACCCCGATCGATCCCATGCCGTTGAAGCGCGCCGCAATGACACCGGCCACCCGCTCGCCGTGCGGATCAACCCCCGCAGGGGCGCTCCGGCTGCCGAGAATGTCGATGGAGGCTGAGGAGACCGCGCCGACGAGATCGGCCTGGGCAGGATTCACGCCCGTATCGATCACCGCCACGGTGATCCCCGATCCGGTCGCGCCCAGGGCGTAGGCCACGTCGGCATGGATCGCGGCGAGCCCGTAGTTCCGCAGATACTCGCTGCTGGTGACGCTGGGCGGCGGAGAGGCCGGAGG
>Ga0187842_1000115_pt1 | contig 41022 bp, 43 predicted proteins | sample SpaLakP09_SKY_41_FD_134514 | JGI IMG/M metagenome (GOLD analysis project Ga0187842, IMG submission 134514) | Oligotrophic lake water microbial communities from Sparkling Lake, Wisconsin, USA - SP09_SKY_41 | ecosystem: Environmental > Aquatic > Freshwater > Lake | place: USA: Sparkling Lake... | reverse complement strand
GCGAACAGGCTATCCAGCCGCTCCCTCTCAGGAGGAGACGTGGCCGAGAGGCTGAAGGCACCGCTTTGCTAAAGCGGCATACCCCAAAAGGGTATCGAGGGTTCGAATCCCTCCGTCTCCGCCAACCCCTCGGACTTTTGCTCTGCTTTTTTGGCGCTGAGGGCGCAGGTCCCGAAAGCGCTCCCCGGCCGCTTCGGTGGTGCCGGCCAATTGGGCGCGACGAATGACGAACGGGGATGTCGCGATGGCGACTTGTGGCCGGTGCGAGGGTTGCGCTGGGGCGGTCGCTACAGCGGTTTTTCCATGAACACCAGATAGGGCATCAATCGCGCGGGGTACTCCTGATAGGGGGCAATGTGTTTGAACCCCATCGACTCATACATCGCGACCGCTTCGACGAGGCGGTCCCCTGTATCCAGCCGCATCAGGCCGTAGCCGTCCTGCCTGGCCAGTTCGACAAGGGCATTTGACAGCTTTCGACCCACCCCGAGACCTCTTGCGGTATCGGTGACATAGAGCCGTTTGAGCTCACAAACACCGGCGGACAGGTGCCGGTAAGCGCCGCCACCGACGACCTTGCCGCCGATGTCCACGACCATCGTTCGCCCATTTGGCGGGCCATATTTCGCGGCAAGAACCTTCAACTCCTCGTCTAGCGACTGGTACCCGAAGACCTCCTCCACGAACCAGGGCATGTCGCGATAGCGCTCGCGGCACCAGCCGACATACAGGCGGCAGACCTCGCCGAACCCTTCATAGTCCGCGCCGGACTCCGCCGTTCGGATCGAGAACTCGGCATCGCTCATTGGCTTTGCGCTCCAGGCTTCAGCGGTCTGGAAAGCCTATCGACAGTCGCGCTCCATTGCCAAGCGGACGAGACAGAACCCGCCTGACGCCTGGAAGCGCGAAGGGGCTTTCCGTGGCCTTGTGGCTCACCTCAAGGCCGCATTCAGCCATCAGGTCCTCGGCGTCCCTGATAGTCAGGCTAGCGCGAAAACAGAACCGGATCGCCAGCCGTGCCGTCGTCGAGTGGAAGCGGCCGCGCGTTTCCAAAATGGGTTTCACTTTCTTCTCCGGCTCAAGGCCACATTTGCCCGGGTAACGGAGAGAAGCTAGCGTGACTGCGGCAGCTCCGATCCACGCTAGCGACGGCGCCTAAGTCCCGGGCTGGGCCACCGCGCCCTGTCCGGTAAAAAAAGAAAAAACTGGGGACTGAGACGTGAACAGGATCGAAGCGCTGGCCCAGCTGACCGGCGAGGGGCTGCCCTATGAGCTCGTGGAGATCGAGGCGCTGGGGCGGCGCGTGCGGGCCTTCAAGAATGCCCCGGCCAACCTGGGGGCCCTTTATGAGGCCGGGCGTAGCGACCTGCCGTTCATCGTCTATGAGGACGAGCGCCTGACCTTTGAGGAGGCCTGGCAGGCGTCCCGGACGCTCGCGGCGGTCATGGCTCGCGACTATGGCGTGGAGAAGGGCGACCGGATCGCGATTTCCATGCGCAACTATCCGGAATGGATCCTCGGCTTCATGGCGGCGACCTCCCTCGGGGCGATCGCGGTGGCGATGAACGCGCTGTGGCAGCCGCACGAGATGGCGTACGGGCTGAAGGACTCGGGCGCCAAGCTGCTGCTGGCCGACCAGGAGCGGCTGGACCGGCTGGCCGCCTGCGAGGACGTGCCTGCGGACCTGGCGGTGATCGCAGTGCGGGCGACCAGGCCCTTGGCACCGGGCGTCCGGGGCTATGACGCGGCGATGGCCGGAGCGGATGACGCCGCGCCGCCGGAGCGCGAGGTCGGGCCCGATGACGACGCGATCATGCTCTATACGTCCGGCTCGACCGGCCATCCGAAAGGGGCGGTCTCGACGCACCGCAACATCCTGTCGGCGCTGCTCTCCTGGGAACTGGATGCGCAGGCCGGGATGCTGGCGGGCTTCGCCCCCGTGCTTGGCGGAGCGCAGCCGGCGGCGCTGCTGGCCATCCCCCTGTTCCACGTCTCGGGCCTGCATGTCAGCCTGCTGCAGTGCTTCCGCGCCCAGCGCCGGCTGGTCTGCCTGTACAAGTGGGATCCGGCCCAGGCCGTCGAGATCATCGAGCGTGAGAAGATCACCGGCTTCAACGGGCCGCCCGCGGTGACCGGCGATCTGGTGGAGATCGCACGGCGCGAGGGCCGCGACCTGAGTTCGCTGATCGCGGTGGGTGGGGGCGGGGCCTCTCGTGCGCCCGAGCAGGTCCGCGCCATCGACAGGGCCTTTCCCAACGCCGCGCCGAACACCGGCTGGGGCATGACCGAGACCAATGCCATCGGCACCAACATCGCCGGTGCCGACTACCTGGCCCACCCGGCCAGTTCGGGGCGGGTGTCGGGTGTGCTGGATATCCGCATCGTCGACGAGGCCGGAGTGGCGCAGCCGGCCGGGACGCGGGGTGAGCTGCAGATCCGCGGGGCCTCGATCATGCGCGGTTACTGGAACCGGCCCGAGGCCAATGCCGAGACCTTCGTGGACGGCTGGATGCGCACCGGCGACGTGGCCTATGTCGACGACGAGGGCTTTGTCTACATCGTCGACCGTATCAAGGATCTGGTGATCCGTGGCGGCGAGAATATCGGCTGCGGCGCGGTGGAGGCTGCCCTGCTGGAACATCCCGAGATCGTCGAAGCGAGTGTCTATGGCGTCCCGGACGAACGCCTCGGAGAAGAGGTCGGTGCCACGCTCTATGTCCGCACCGGCCTGGAGGAGGCGGCCTTGAGGTCCTTTCTCGAGCCCCGCCTCGCGCGGTTCGAGATTCCCCGTTACTTCCACTTCTCCGACGCTCCGTTGCCGCGCATCGCGTCGGGAAAGATTTTCAAGCGTCAGCTTCGAGACGAAGCCGCGCAACGCCATGCACCGCTCCTGCGCTGATACACCCCGCGGCTGTCGGGCCTCAGGCGTAGTCGGGCACCCCTCCTTTTGTCGACAATCTCCGGAACCAGTCATGCAATTCGACGAAGTCATCCTCGGCCGCCGCAGCATCCGCGGCTACAAGCCCGATCCGGTTCCCCGGGCCCTGATCGAGGAAATCATCGGCCTGGCGATGCGGGCGCCGTCGTCAATGAACACCCAGCCCTGGAATTTCTACGTCATTACCGGCGAGCCGCTGGATCGCATCCGCGCCGGCAACACCGAGCGAATGGTGGCCGGCGTGCCGCAATCGCGGGAGTTCCGCCAGGGACAGGCCTTTGCGGGTCAGCATCGCGACCGACAGGTGGGCGTCGCCAAGCAGCTGTTCTCCGCCATGGGGATCGCTCGCGACGACAAGGAGATGCGTCAGGACTGGGTGCTGCGGGGCTTTCGCCAGTTCGATGCGCCGGTCTGTGTGATCGTAACCTACGACCGCGTGCTGGACGGCAGCGACGACACGCCCTTCGATTGCGGCGCCGTCACCACCGCTCTGGTCAATGCCGCCTGGTCGCGCGGCCTCGGCACGGTGATCAACAGCCAGGGATCATGCAGTCGCCTGTCGTGCGCGAGCACGCCGGAATAGCTGACGATCAGGTGATCATGAAAAGTATCGCCTTGGGCTGGCCCGACGAAAGCTTTCCCGCCAATGCGGTGGTCTCCGAACGCAAGTCGGTCGAAGAGGCGACCGTCTTCGTCGGTTTCGGCGATTAGCTGCTTTGGAGGGCCCGGGCGTCCCCCTCAGGTGACGATCGGGTCCGAAGGGACGACCCGCACGCGCTGGCGCGGCGTGGTGAGCGGTTTTGACTCAAGCTCGCGCGGGGTGGTTTTCCGCGCGGTCGATGCTGGCCGTCCAGACCGCTGACGCCTCTACCGGTCGCAAGCCTACCGGATCGGGCGCGTCTTCGCCCGGCACCGGCGGCTCAGGCGGATGTTCCCGGATCGGGGCTGAAATTGCCCTTTGAGCTCGCAAGGCCAGCCTGTCCCATTGCCCCTGGATGCCGTATCAAACGGGCCTGGGATCGGAAGGGAACGGCATGAAGGACTGGGTGATCGGCGTGATGGGCGGTTCGGGTCTGTACGACCTGGACGGGTTGTCGGATCGGCGGACCCTCCGCCTGGAATCGCCATGGGGCGCGCCCTCCGATGAGCTGGTGACCGGAACCCTTGAAGGGGTTCGCCTGGTTTTCCTGCCGCGCCATGGCCAGGGTCACCGCATTCCGCCGGGCGCGATCAATGCCCGTGCCAATATCGATGTTCTGAAGCGGGCCGGCTGTACCGACCTTGTCTCGGTTTCGGCGGTCGGTTCGCTGCGGGAAGAGCTGCCGCCCGGGACCTTCGTCGTGGTCGATCAGTTCATCGACCGGACCGTCGCGCGGCCCGCGTCCTTCTTCGGCCCGGGGCTCGTCGCCCACGTCTCGATGGCCGATCCGGTTTGTCCGAGCCTGTCGTCGGCAGCGGCGAAGGCGGCGCGCACGGCGGGCGCCGTGACGGTCGAGGGCGGCGTCTACGTCGCCATCGAAGGCCCGCAGTTTTCGACCCGCGCTGAAAGCGAACTCTACCGCGCCTGGGGGTGTTCAGTCGTCGGCATGACGGCGATGCCCGAGGCTCGCCTGGCCCGTGAGGCGGAGCTGCCCTATGCCAGCGTCTGCATGGTCACCGACTATGACTGCTGGCGGGCCAATACGGCCCATGTCGAGGTCGCCGGGATACTCGAAACCATGAGGGCCAATGCCGAGGCGGCGCGCCGGATGCTGACCGAACTGGCGCGCGGCCTGCCGCAGGCCCGGCCGGCCTCACCGATCGACATGGGCCTCGACTATGCGGTCGTTACCGATCCCGCGACATGGGATCCGGTGCTGGCCGGCAAGCTGGCGGGGATCTGCCCCAGACGGTTCAGCCCCGGCGCGATCGGCTGAGATAGCGCCGAAGCGACGCTCCGTCATCGACATCCTCCTGAAGCCTCAGCAGGGCGACCGGGCGGGCTTCCATGTTGGCCAGGGTGTCGGCCAGGGCGTGCTGGGTCGACCAGCGGACGCCTTCAAACGGCAGATGCATCCTTGGTCGGCGGCGAAGGCCGATCAGCCAGTAGCCGCCGTCGCGGGCCGGGCCGAACACGGCGTCGTGGTTGCCGAGCGCAGCGAAGGCCCGGGCCACGTCCTCACGCGTCACGGTCGGGGTGTCGGCACCAAGGATGACCACCGGTCCGCGCGGCAGGGCGCGGACGACCCGCTCCAGTTTCTCGCCCAGATGGCCGGGTCCCTGGGCGATCACCCGCGCTGGCGCGGCCCAGTCCGTCGGCCGGTCCGGCGAAACGGCGATCCACAGGGTCCAGCGCGGGTCGTGGCCCAGGGTACGGCGCAGACGCGCGAGGGCCGCCCGAGCGAACCGTACGGCCTCCAGGTTGCCGACATCCGCGGCGAGCCGGCGCTTGCCCACGCCATAGCGCGGCTGGCGGGTAAAAAGCACCAGATGCTGCTGGGTGGGATCAGCGCCCATAGAGCGTCGCGATCCGGGCCGGAGCCACGCCCAGGAAATAGAGCATCAGGCAGCGCAGGTTCAGGGCGCTCTGGCGGACCCAGCCGCGTCGACGCCAGCGCTCGGCCGAGGTCAGGGCGGCGCCATCCAGCCGGCGAAGACGGTGGCGGCCCAGGCGGCGCGCCAGGTCGACATCCTCCATCAGGGGCAGGGCGGCAAATCCCCCGACCTCGGCATAGAGGTCGCGATGGATCAGAAGGCCCTGGTCGCCATAGGGCAGGGCCAGGAGCGCGACCCTGAGGCCGACGCCCCATTCCAGCAGCCGGGCCTGCCAGGCGGAGTCGTCGAGCTTGAAACGGAAGGCCCCCGCCCATCCTCGTCCCTGGGGGGCAGCGATATGGTTGGTCAAAGCCGCCCAGGCCGGCGCGTCGAGCCGGGTGTCGGCGTGCAGGAACAGCAGCCATGCGCCGCTGGCGGCCTCGGCACCGAGGGCGAGCTGATGACCGCGCCCCGGGACAGAGTGAAGGACCCGCGCGCCAAGGGCGGCGGCGCGGGCGACGGTGTCATCGACGGAGCCGCCGTCCACAACGATCACCTCGCGCACCGCCGGCAGGTCGACCAGGGTTCGGCCCAGGCGTTCGCCGGCATTGAGCACGGGCAGGATCACGGAGAGGTCCACCAGCCCAGGGCCAGGTGACGTCATGGCGCGCTGCAGCTGGCACCGCCCAGGACGCAAAATTGGGCGCAGAAAGGATGGTTCAGCTGAACGGAGCCGGAGGCCTGGTCCAGGGTCTGGCCCAGCTCGAACTGGGGATCATACGGCGTCAGGGTACAGGCGACGACGGCAGCCTCGGCCGCCTCCTTGCGGCGCACGACCATGCGGCTTGTGGCGCACATCATCTGCTCGGGCGCCCGGTCGAGGATTTGCCAGCAGGCCTCGGTGATCTCCGGCACGGCGCGGTCCGCTTCCATCTCGGGAAACAGCACCAGGGTCGAGCGATCCTCGGCGTCGACAGTCTGGCCGCGTGCGCGAAACAGCTCGCCATAGGCCTGCCGCGCGGCGCCCTCGCTCTCGTCGGCCAGTCGGCGACCGGCGATCGCGACACGAAGGCCTTGGTCGCGCAGCCAGTCCAGACCCTCCCAGGCCTTGTCCCAGGATCCCGTCCCGCGCTCGGCGTCGTGGACCGCCCGGGTGTGATGGTCGAGACTGACCCGAAAGGTCAAACGGTCGCGATGCGGTCGCGCCAGATCGCTCAGACGCTCGCCCCACCGCAGCATCGGGCGCATCGCGTTGGTCAGGACCAGAACCTGATGGCCCGCGCCGAGGGCGGCGTCGAGCATGGCCAGGATGTCCGGGTTCATGAACGGCTCGCCACCGGTAAAGCCGATCTCGCGGGTCGGCAGGCCGGTCTCGGCAATCTCGGCAAGATAGCGGGTGACGTCTTCCAGGCTCAGATAGGCCAGGGCGTCATTGGTCGGGGAACTTTCGATATAGCAATTGACGCAGGCGATGTTGCACAGGGTCCCGGTGTTGAACCACAGGGTTTCCAGCGCGGTCTGGGCGACCGAGGCACGGGGCGAACCGTCCGCCGTGACGAAAGGGTCCACGAAGCGGCCGGGCCCGGCAGCGGCGCGATGGGTTGCGAAGGGCGAAGCGTTCGTCGACATGGCGTCCATTGTGCCAGTTTCGCGCCGTTCGTCCCAGCGCCGAGCGGGACGAACGGCCAGATTCAGCCAGGGCGGTGGACTGGTTTCATCGGACCGCCTGGCAATCGGACTCTGGCGTCCCGGCGAGGTTCGTGGAACGGTCGCCTGACTGAGGAGAACAATCATGCTGACGCGATCGAAATTCGCCGGGCTCGCCTTGGCCTTGTCCCTGCTGGTCCCCGTCTGGTTCCTGGTCTCCGCCCTGGGGGTGAAGTTTGGCCTCTGGTCCTGGCGTATCGGGCTTGGCGTGATGATCATTCAGTGGGGACCGCCTCTGCTGCTGGCCGCAGCCGTGATCGCTCTCGTCGCCCTGATCCTGGTCCTGATCCGCCGTCCCCGGGGCGCGTGGGCGGCGGCGCTCGTCGCCCTGATCATCCCTGCGACCGGTCTGGGCTATCTGGGCTGGGTGCGGGCCCAGGCGGCAAACATCCCGCCGATCCACGACGTTGCCACCGACATTGCCGATCCGCCGGCTCCGAGTTCTAGCCTGCTGTCTATCCGGAAGGCGGCGGAGGCCAATCCCGTCGCCGACCTGAAGGCCCCCCTGACCGCCGCAGACCCCTACCGCGATCCCCGGTTCGCCAGCTATGGCAACAAGAGCCTGGGGCAGGTCGGCCATGCGGCCTATCCGGGCCTGCGGACGGCCGTGTTCGACGAGGCACCGACAACGGCCTTCGCGGCGGCTCTAAAGGCGGCCAGGGACATGGGTTGGACCGTGGTGACCCAGGACCGGCAGGCCGGCGTGATCGAGGCGACGGCGGGGACCTTCTGGTTCGGGTTCAAGGATGACGTCATCGTGCGGGTGCGTTCGGGGGCCGAAGGGCAGGGCTCCCGGATTGATGTGCGATCCATCTCGCGCGTCGGGCTGAGCGATCTGGGGGCCAATGCCAAGCGGATTGAAACCTATCTGGTGCGGGTTTCGGCGGGACTGAAGACCTGAGGCGCGCGCCACGACAGCGGCTCTCCGCCCTCCGCCTCCCAGGGGCGCGGCTCGCGTGACGGTACGGTCGGTGACCCTGGTCGGGGCGGGCCACGCGCATTTGCACGTCGTGCGGCAAGCCGTCCGGCTGCGGTCCGCAGGGCTGACGGTGACCCTGATCGCGCCTGCTCTGTTTCACTATTCGGGTCTGGCCAGCGGCGTGCTTTCCGGCGCCCTGGCGCTGGACGAGGCGCAGATCGATGTGGCGGCCCTGGCGGCGGCGTTCGGCGTCCGCCATCTGGCCCAGTCCGTCGTGGCGGTTGATCGTGCAGCCCGTATCCTGACCTTGGCCGATGGTGCGACCGAACCCTATGACCGCCTGTCGCTGAACATCGGCAGCGTGGCCGTTGATCCTCACGGCCTGGTCGGCGGCCCCGGGGTCTGGCCGGTCAAGCCTCTGTCGCAGTTGTTGACCTTGCGCGCCCGGATCGAGGCGCAGGCGGCAGCGGGCGCGGCGGCCCCTCGGATCGTGGTCGCCGGCGGCGGCCCTAGCGCGCTGGAAATCGCCGCCAGCCTCTGCGGCCTGGTTGAGCGCGGTGATGGCCGGCCCCAGGTCACGGTGATTGCGCCCCGCCATGGGGCAGGTCTTCCGCCGGCCGCATGGTCCCAGCTGTCGGCGGCCCTGGCTGAGCGAGGGGCCGTCTTGCGGTCCGGTCTTGTCGTGGCTCGAACCTCCGACAGCGTTCGACTGGCCGACGGCGCGCTCGAGCCCTGTGACATCCTGGTTCTGGCGGCCGGGCTTTCCGCCCCGCCGCTGATTGGCCAGCTCGGATTGCCGCTGGACGGAGAGGGGCGGTTGCGGGTCATGCCGACCCTGCAGGCCATAGGCGACCCGGCCATCTTCGCCGTCGGGGACTGCGCCGTGATCGAGGGCTACGCGCGGCCGGCGGCGGGTGTTTTCGGCGTTCGCGCCGCGCCGGTCCTGCTCAACAATCTGGTGGCCCAGGGTGATGACCGGCCCACCCGGGCATACCACCCGCAGTCTCGCTGGCTGTCGATCATGGATCTGGGCGAGGGTCGGGGCCTGGCGGTGCGCGGCCGGCTCTGGCTACTGGGCCGGGCCGCGCTGTGGCTGAAGCGCTATCTCGATCTCGGCTTTATCCGGCGCATGCGGGCACCGCCGGCTTCAAGCGCCTAGCCACGGCCGTCGCACGATCGAGACCCTTCCCTCAGGCGAAATGCTTCAGGATCGCCACCAGCCTGCGTGTGCGGTCAGAGAACAGGGCTGGGGTGTACCACTGGCCGGCCAGACGCTTGCCGATCTCGCCCCGGGTGGGATAGGGCGCGATCATGCTGGTGATCTGGCTGAGCTTTAGCCCAGCCGACATCACCAGGGACCACAGATGGATATGGTCGCCGGCCTGTCGGCCCACGAGGGTGACACCGAGGATCTTGCCCTTTTTCGTCGTGACCAGCTTGGCGAAGCCCCGCGTGTCGCCCTCGGCGATGGCCCGGTCATTTTCGGCAAAGTCAAAGTGCTCGACGCGGACGTCATCGCCATGGATCTCGCGGGCCCCGGATTCGCCCAGCCCGATCGAGGCCACTTGTGGATCGCAATAGGTGACCCGGGGCACCTGCAGGGCGTCGGCATTGACGGGCAGGGCGAAGACAGCCCGCCGCACCACCAGCGAGGCGTGTGCGCCGGCCAGATGCGTGAACTGACCGCGACCGGCGGCGTCACCGACCGCATAGACGCGCCGGTTGCTGCTGCGCAGGGACTTGTCGGTGATGATGCCGTTGCGATCAGTCGCGACGCCCGCCTTGTCGAGGTCCAGTCCGCTCAGGGCCGGGCTGCGCCCGACCGCGACCAGGAGATGCGAGCCCGTGACCGTGCGGGTCTGGCCCTTGGCCTCCACCTCAACCACGGGACCGGACATGATCCGCGTGGCCCTGCAGCCGGTCATGACCTCGACGCCGTCTGCACGGAGTTGAGCCAGAACCTCGGCGGCGGCGTCCGGGTCTTCGCGTCCCAGAAGGGCGTCGGCCTCGATGATCACTACCTCCGAGCCCAGTCGGCGGAAAGCCTGACCGAGCTCGACGCCGATCGGGCCGCCACCCAGCACGATCAGGCGTTCGGGCAGGGTCGTCAGGCCAAACAGGCTTTCATTGGTCAGGTAGGGGACGGTGTCGAGGCCGGGAATCGGCGGCACGGCGGCATGGGAGCCGGTGGCCACGATGATCTTTCGCGCCCTGACGCGGAGGCTGTCGCTGGCGACGGTGCGATGGTCGACGAAGCGGGCGGCTTCGCGCACCACCTGCACGCCCAGCCCTTCGAAGCGCGCCTGACTGTCATTGGGCGCGATGGCCGCGATGGCGGCGTGGACATGGGCCATGACCTTGGAGAAGTCGATCGACACCTCGCCGACCCGGATGCCGAGCGCCGAGGCGGCGTGAGCCTGATGGGCAGCTTCGGCGGCGGCGATCAGCGCCTTTGAGGGAACGCAGCCATAGTTGAGGCAATCGCCGCCCATTTCACCCTTTTCAAACAGCACCACCTTCAGGCCCAGCTGCGCGGCCCCGGCTGCCACGGACAGGCCGCCTGCGCCCGCGCCGATGACGACCATGTCGACCTTGAGGGTTTTGGAGGTCACAGGGCTTTTCCGGTTCTGGCGCGGCGGCGTTGATAGAGGGTGGTGCCCAGCGACAGCAGGCCCAGCCCGATCAGGGGCAGGAGGACGCGGGGCTCGAAGATCGCACCGGCGTTCGGCGTTTCGCCACGGGCGATCAGATCGCCGATCCCGGCCCCGATGCCGCTATAGATGAAGGTGGCGGGCATGATGCCCAGGAAGGTGGCCAGGGCATAGGCCCGTAGCGGCGCATGGGCCAGGGCGGCGGCGATATTGACCAGCCAGAAGGGGGCCAGAGGCACCAGCCTGAGGGTCAGGATATAGCCAAAGGCCCCGGCCTGAACGCCATCGATAACCGCTTTGAGCGTTCCCCCCGAGGCCTCGGCGCGACGGCGCAAGACCTCGCCCAGCGAGGTGCGGACCGCATAGAACACCAGAACGGCCCCGATCGTGGCACCGACCACAGTCGCGCCGCCGCCGATCCAGGGGCCAAACAGATAGCCGCCCGTGAGGGTCAGGATCAGGCCCCCGGGAAGGCTGATCGCCGTGGCCACGGCATAGACGGCCATGAAACTGAGCAGGGCCAGGATCAGGTGTTCGCCGACAAAGGCCCGCAAGGCCGCCTCATGGGTCCGCAGGGCCTCGAAACTGAGGTAGCGGGTCACGCCGCTGGCAAATACGGCGACCACCAGGGCGGCGAGAAGCAGCAAGGGAAGAAAGCGTTTCAACAGGCCCATCAGCGGTTTTCCATGGCATTGACCGACCAGTTATAGGTGTCGCCGGCGATCCGGTCGACCTGGAGAAGGCGGGCCTTGAGGGGCGCTGCCGCATGGCCGGCGAGGTGGTCGATGACGCGTCGGTCAGAGCCACCGAAATCGCTCGCGTACCATCTGTAGATTGACGACACGCTGAGGGCTGCGCCCTTGAAAGCCACGCCGCGGGGATGATTGACATAGGCACGCGCGGCGGCGTCCAGCGCCGGAGCCAGTCCCGCACCCCGCCAGGCTTTCCGCGGCAGGTTTGGGCAACCGAATGAGGCGCAGTTGACCGCATAATGGACGCGCGGGTCCGACCATCCCTTGCGCAGAATGCCGTGCTCGATGTCGTCCAGCGAGAGGTCGACGCCGCGAACCCGGGCGACAGTCTTCTTCCACGGGCCGGCGACCAGCCATGACGAGCGGATGTCCCGGATCGACCTGACCGGCCAGGCGTCGATGACCTCGCGTAGGGTCAGGGCATTATAGAGATTGGCCCAGAAGGCGAACTGATCTGGCCGGGTCAGGGCCCGGGGATCAAGCCCCGACAGGTGGTTGATATAGCGGCCCAATGCCTCGCGGTCAGGGTCGGATCGACGCCAGCCGGCATAGTCGACCCGCACTACGCCGTCGCTTGAAGCCTCGGTCCAGCGCGCCAGCAGGGCGTCAAACGCGGCGTGGTCCACGGTGGCGCGCCCGGCCTGTCCGTCTGCGAAGACCGCCAGATCCCGGGCTGCGGCGGGTCGGGTGGCCAGACCCGTCGCGAGCCCGGCTCCGGCGATGATCAAGCCACGTCTCTTCAGGTCGGCCATGGTCGGATCCTCGCAGTTGCGGCCTCTGGCGTCGGTGGCGTCAACTCACGGACGCTGCCGGCTTGCTCCAGCGCAGCACGGCAAGGCCGAGGAGGGCGGAGGCCAGCGATCCAGCCAGGACGCCAATCTTGGTCTCGTCAATCAGCAGGGGCGTGCTGAAGGCCAGATTGCCGATGAACAGGCTCATGGTGAAGCCGATGCCGCAGAGGGCTGCCACGCCGTAGAGCTGGTGGGCCGACGCGTCGCGGGGCATGTCGGCCCAGCCCAGCCGGATGACAGCCATCGCAGAACAGAAGACGCCGAGCTGCTTGCCGACAAAGAGCCCCAGCGCCACACCGAGAGGCACGGGATCCAGCAGGTCAGAGGGTGTCATGCCCCGGAAAGACAGCCCGGCATTGGCGAACCCGAACAGCGGGACGATCAGGAAGGCCACGGGCTTGTGCAGGGCGTGCTCCAGCCGATGGAGCGGCGAATTGACCACCGGCTCGACCACCGCCTCGTCTGCCGTCGGGTCCGGGGCAGGGGTCCTGCGCAAGGGGATCAGCAGGGCCAGGGCCACGCCGGAGAGGGTGGCGTGGACACCGGATTCAAGGGTGAACCACCATAGAATCGCGCCCCCCAGAAGATAGGGCCACAGAGCCAGAACCTTGAGGCGATTGAGCGCCAGCAGCCCGCAGAGGACGCCGACAGCCCCAAGGAGCGGCAGGACGTGCAGCTGTTCTGTATAGAACAGGGCGATAATCAGGATGGCCGCCAGATCGTCGAGGATCGCAATGGCGGTCAGGAAGATCTTCAGCGAGGCGGGCACACGCCGCCCCAGCAGCGCCAGGACGCCGAGGGCAAAAGCGATGTCGGTGGCCGACGGAATGGCCCAGCCCGACCGGCTGTCGGGGCGCGCAGCGTTGAAGGCCAGGAAGATCAGGGCGGGCACCACCACGCCGCCGAGGGCCGCGACCCCGGGCAGGACCAGTCTGGAGGGGCGTGACAGCTCGCCGTCCAGGACCTCGCGCTTGATCTCCAGCCCGACGAGCAGGAAGAACACCGCCATCAGGCCGTCATTGATCCAGTGAAGGGTCGTCTCGCGCAGATGGAGCGGGCCAATCGCCCAGCCGAACTCGAAGTCTAGCGCCGCAAAATAGGTCGGCGCGAGCGGCGAATTGGCTACCAGCAGCGCCAGGGCCGCAGCGGCCATCAGCACATAGCCGCCTGCCGCTTCATTGTGGAGAAAAGTCCGCAGGGCGGAAAAACGGCGCCGGGGACGGCCTTGGGCCAGGGTCATGTCCAGGGCACTCCAGTCCGGGCAATGGCGGTCGAAACCGACCGTTGCCATCATAGCGGTTCGGGCGGCAGGACCAACAGAAACACGTCAGGAGCAGGGCTTTCCCGCCGGGTGGCTCAGGCCGGCTCGGCCGGCGAGGGGGGCAGATGGCCGGCGGCCTGATCGGCGAGGGTTGCGGCTCGGACCTGGTCGACGCCCAGACCGGTCAGACCCATCACGATCATGTCCCTGATCCGGCGTCCTGCGCTTTCCGGGTCCGGCTGCCGCTCGACGAGACTGGCCATCAGAATCTGGCATAGACCCAGCCAGTAGAGGACGCCGTCGTCCTGGGCTTCGGGACGCAGCAGGCCCTGCGCGCAGGCCGCATCGATATCGTCGACGAGACCCCGGTTGAGCGGATCCGCGCGGGCGGTCGAGCTGCCGTGGCTGCGTAGCAGGACCGCCGTGCGCTTGGGGTCGCTGATGGAAAAGGCCGCGCCGACCCGCATGCCGCCGGCAATGCGCTCGACGGGATCGGATATCCCGGCATTGGCGCGCCCGACCTGGTCTTCGAGCTGCAGCCGCACCTCCGCCGCGATGGCTTCGGCGAAGGCCTGCTTGTCGCTGAAGTGATTGAAGAAACTGCCCTTGGCGACGCCTGCCCGGGCCACGACCTCGTCGATCGGGATCGCGTCGATGGGTTTGGCCGCCAGCAGGTCGAAACCCGCCGCGATCAGGGCGGCGCGGGTCCGCGCGGCGCGGGGCGAAAGGTCGGGGTAAGAGGCCATGCCGTGCTCTACTTGACTGTCTGGTCAACTGCAATATATTTGACCAAATAGTCAAGTTTGTGGGGGGATCCATGCCGGTGATCAAGGTCGATGACATCGCGCATGTGCGGTTTGCCGCGCCGGACCTGGGCGCCATGCGTGCGTTTCTTGAGGATTTCGGGCTCAGTCCCTTTGAGGTTGATGGACGGCTCTACGGCAAGGGCAGCGACGGGCGGCCGTTCGTCCATGTCGCCGAGCGAGGCGCGGCCCGCTTTCTCGCGGTCGGCCTGCGGGCCGGATCACTTGAGGATCTGGCCGTTCTGGCGGCTCATGAAGGCGTGCCGGTCGAGGATCTCGATACACCGGGTGGCGGCAAGGTGGTTCGACTGATCGATCCCGACGGCTACGGGGTCGAGGTTGTCGCCGGCCAGGCCCGGGATCCCGCGACGGAGCTCCCGGCCGATCCACCGCGCAACACGGCCGCCGCGCATCCGAGGGTCCGAGCCCGAGTTGTGCTTGAGCCTGCCCCCGCCCATGTGCGGCGTATCGGCCATGCCGTGCTCAAGGTTCGGGATTTCCGCCGGTCGGAAGACTGGTACAAGGCGCGGTTCGGTTTTCTGACGTCCGACGAGGTCGAGGCTGCAGAAGGCGTCCCGCTCGGCGCGTTCATGCGTTGCGACCGGGGTGAGAAGCCCGCCGACCACCACACCCTGTTTCTTGCGCAGTTGCCGGGCGAACTGGGCCTGCTGCATGCCGCGTTTGAAGTCGCCAATCTTGATGACCTGATGCTCGGCCACCAGCACCTCAGGGCCCGCAAGCGGACGCCGGCCTGGGGCGTGGGCCGCCACATCATGGGCAGCCAGATTTTCGATTACTGGAAAGACCCGTTCGGCAACGAGCTGGAGCACTGGACGGACGGCGACCTGTTCACCGCTGCCGACCCGCCGCAGAAGCAACCCATGAGCGCCCTGCTCGCGGTGCAATGGGGCAGCCCGCATCCGATGTTCGCGGGGCGCATGCCGCCGCCTGCGGGCCTCGTTGCCTTCATCATGGCCCTGCAGATCAGGATCAGACGGCTGTTCAGCCGCAAGCCTAAAGGAACCCCCGCATGAAGCTCGCAACCTACAGTCTGGACGGACGGACCAGCACAGGGATCGTGGTCGGAGACCGGATCATCGACACCGGCGTGCCAGGAACCATGATCGATCTGATCCGTGACTGGGACGCGCTGAAGCCGGCCCTGGAAGCCCGGGCAGCGGCCGGGGGCGGTTTGCCGCTCGCGTCAGTCAGGCTTGAGGCCCCGGTTCAGCGCCCCGGCAAGATCTGGGCGATCGGGCTCAACTATGCGGACCACATTGCCGAATCGAACATGGCGACGCCCGAACGGCAGATCTGGTTCACCAAGGCGCAGACCAGCGTCAACGGGCCCTTTGACGACATCGAGATCGCCCGGGGCAACATGACGACGGACTACGAGGTCGAGCTCGTTGCGGTGGTCGGCAAGGGCGGCAAGCACATTGCCGCGGCTGACGCGGCCGGCGCGATCTTCGGCTACTGCGTCGGCAACGATGTGACCGAGCGTCTGTGGCAGCATGCCTCGCCGCAATGGTCGCTCGGCAAGAGCTTTGACACCCATGCGCCGATGGGCCCGTGGATCGTGACCGCCGACGAGGTCGGCGATCCGCACGCCCTGGGCCTGCGCTGCCTCGTCAACGGCGAGACGAGGCAGTCCTCCAGCACGCAGAACCTCGTCTTCGACATCTGGCATCAGGTCGAGCATCTCTCGGTGGGCATGACCCTCGAGCCAGGCGACTGCCTGTTCACCGGCACCCCCGGCGGCGTCGGCGCGGCGATGGACCCCCGCCAGTTCCTGAAGGCCGGCGATGTCGTGCGCTGCGAGATTGACGGCCTGGGTCACCTCGAGGGCAAAGTGGTCGCGGAAGGGTAAGGGCATGACCTTCGACTGCGATGTGCTGATTGCAGGCGGCGGCCCCACCGGCGTCACGCTCGCCATTCTTCTGGCGCGTCGCGGGGTGAAGGTGATCGTCGCGGAGAAGGACGCGGCGGTGCATCCCCTGCCACGCGCGGCGCACATCGATCACGAGGGCATGCGGATCCTGCAGGAGGCCGGGGTCGCCGATGCGGTCTTCGCCACCAGTCGCCGTGCGGGGCGCTATGATTTCCTGAACGCGCGGGGCGAGGTGCTGTTGCGCTTCGAGGGGGCGGACGGGATGGGCCCCGGGGGCTGGCCGGTCGCCAACATGATCCACCAACCGTCGGTCGAGGCGGCGCTGCGGCGCTCCCTCGACACCCAGGCCCTGGCGATCCTGCAAAGCCAGTGGGAGGTGGGGGCATTCGAGGCGGACGAGGCCGGTGTGTCCGCCCATGTTGCAACCCCCGACGGATCCCGCACGGTGCGGGCACGCTACCTCGTCGGGGCCGACGGCGCACGCTCTCCGGTCCGCAAGGCTGCGGGCGTGACCTTCGAGGATCTCGGATTCGAGGAGCCCTGGCTGGTGGTCGACGTCCTGGTCGATGACGCCTCACGGCTCCCGACCGCCAACCTGCAGATCTGCAATCCCGCTCGTCCGACCACCTGCGTGCTGATGGGCGAGGGGCGGCATCGCTGGGAATTCATGATCCGGCCCGGCGAAACCGCTGATCAGGTCAGCGACGATGCCTTCATCGAGACCTTGCTCGCGCCCTGGAACGTCAAGGGCGCGGTGCGGATGGAACGCAAGGCGGTCTATACCTTCCGGGCCCGGATCGCGAGCCAGTGGCGCAAGGGCCGGGTTCTGCTGGCCGGTGACGCCGCGCACCAGACCCCGCCCTTTGCCGGCCAGGGCCTGTGTTCGGGTCTACGCGATGCCGCAAACCTCGCCTGGAAGCTTGCCGCCACGATTCGCGACCAGGCTCCCGCGACGCTTCTGGACAGCTACCAGACCGAACGCGCGCCCCATCTGCGGGCGACGATCGAGATGGCGATCATGATGGGCCGTATGGTCTGCACGACCAGTCGCTGGTCCGCCTTCCTGCGCGACACCAAGTTTCGCATTGGCCGGGCGCTGGGCAAACTTCCGTCCGGTCCGCCCGGCTATCCGCCCATTTCCGCAGGCGTGATTCTGGCCGGGAGTGCCGCTGCCGGCCGCTATTTCCCGCAGGCGCTGTCGGCCGACGGGCTGCGGCTTGATGATCACCACGGGCCGGGCCCGATCCTCATGGCGCGCGATGATCTTGCCAGTCCCGCCCTTGCCCCCTTTGCTGCGGCTCTGGAGGGCTGGCTCGACGCACAGGGAGCGGAAGCCGTGCTGGTTCGACCCGATCGCCATGTGTTCGGCACTGGCGACCCTGATCGGCTGCGTGCCGCCTGGCAGGCGGCAATGGGCCTGCCGGTGACCTGAAACGGCCCTGGACCGTTACGCCGTGCGCCAGCGCCGCACGGGAGCGTATGCTCTCGAGCCCTGAATTCGATGAAAGCAGAAATGGAGGCCCGGCCCGGAATCGAACCGGGGTGCACGGATTTGCAATCCGCTGCGTCACCACTCCGCCACCGGGCCATCCGGGTCAACGCAAGGAGCGTCGGCGAAGAGGCGGATGGCTACCAGACCGGCGGCGTCGCTGCAATGGCTTCCTGACGCTGATTTGGCGCCACCTGCGTGGGCCCCCGGATTTCGCCGGGGGCTCCACCCGCACGGGGCGGTCAGCGTCTGCCAGGGTCAGAGTTCGCCCTCACCGGTGGGGCGAAGGCTGCGTGAGGACGAGCCGCCCTTGCGCCCGGCATTGGCCGCCAGGTCGCGGTCCTTGGCGAAGCTACGCTTCTCGCTCGGGACGCTGGCACCCCCCTTGCGGGCGATTTCCCGTCGTCGCTCGGGATCCATGGCGGCGAAGCCGCGCCGGCCGCGGGGCCGTTCGCTCTCGAGGTCCATAGGGTGCTCCTACTCGAAACTGTTCACATTGGGGCCACGGGATGTCGCGGCATCATAGGGACGGTCGTCCCCCGGATCGGCAGGCGGAGCCGGAGCCGGACTTTCCTCCGGGGTCCCGGCCGGATCGTATTCCGGAGGATCGGGGTTGAAGGGGGGCGGTCCGGTTGGGTCGGTCATGGCGTCGTGTCCTGCGCGTTCCGATCCGATAACCAGTGAAGCGGCGTTCGGTGCATCGCAAAGTCACGCTATTTGCATCCGCACCCAATTTTCCGGCCAGGAACAAGGGATTGAAGAACTTGAGCAAGCTCGCAGCAAAGCCTCCGGCGGCACTGCCCCTCGCCAGCCACTGGCGCCTGGGGGTCGGCATTGTTGCCGGTGTCTGCGGCTGGCTGGTGGCCCAGGTCGTCGATGCCCCGAAGGGCGCGCACCTGCTGGTCGGTTGGGATGTGGGGGCGGCGACCTATCTGGCCCTGATGTGGCGGCTGTTCCTGACGGCCGACGCCGAGTCGATGCGATCCCGGGCCGCGCGGGAGGATGAGGGGCGCTCCATGCTCCTGCTGATCGTACTTCTGGCCATCCTGGCCAGCCTCGTCGGCGTGATCGACGCCATGGTGGCGGCCAGGGCCACGGCGGGGTCAGGACGGGCGATCATCGCCGGTTGTGCGGGCGTGACCCTGGTGCTGTCGTGGATCGTGCTGCAGACCGTGTTTGTGCCGCACTACGCCCACCGCCACTTCGGCGCCGGCTCCGAGAAGGGCGGGATCGCGTTTCCGGGCGAGCCGCCGTCCAGCTATATGGACTTCGTCTATCTGGCGTTCAGCGTCGGGGCGACGTTTCAGGTCTCGGACAATTCGATCCTGACGTCGCGCCTGCGCCGGCTGGTCACTGCCCATGCGGCGGCGGCCTATGTCTACAACACCGCGATCCTGGCCCTGGGGATCAACATCATCGCCGGAGTTATCGGCAGCTGAACGGCATCTAGGCGTGGCGACGGCTCTGGACCGGTGTCGGCGGCAGATCCGCCAGATGCAGGACGCCGTCCCTGTCGAGGTCCAGCAGCGCGAACCTGGCCTTTGCGGCCTTCAGGGCCTCTTCCCGGGTGATCCGGCGATTGAAATCGGCATCCGCCCCCATGACCGGCTGGGGCTCGGCCAGCAGGCTGTAGGGAGAAGCCCCCTGCAAGCCACCGCCCGGAGGTCCGCCTTTTCCACCGGGCCGACCGCCACCGCCGGGAGGCCCGCCGCCGTCGCGGCCGCCCGGCGTCCGCCGCCGGACGGCCCCCCAAAGCCTGCGCCCAGCAGGATCTCCGGGACGATGGTCTTCTCGTAGGTTGAGACCTCGAACCCGTCGACCACGCCGTCATGATCGGCATCCAGAGTCGCGAAGAAGCGTGCTGCATCGGCGACGAACTCGTCGCGGGACAGGGCAGCGTCATGGTTTGTGTCGGCGCCCTCGAACCAGAGCTGTACGGGGTAGGGTGCTCCCGCCGGGGCCCGGAACGGCTCGCCGGCGGGGCTGATGAAGAGCTGAGGGCGGTCTCCCGGAGCACTGGCGCGGCCTGGCGGGCGTTCCATCCCCGGAGGCGGGCTGCCCGGCCCGCGACCGTCCGGCCTGTCTGGAGGCCCGGAGGCGCAGGCCGATAGCGACAGGCCCGTCAGGATGGCGGTAGCGAGGGCGCTGAGGATCGGGGCGCGAGCGGTCATGGGGAACTCCTTGTTCCCACCATCAAGCCCGTCGGGATTGCGGCTGGATGTCCGGTCGGTCACGTGATCTTGCAGGCCTGCAACAGCCTGCAAGAGACGGGCTCAGATCGGCAGGCGAACCGAGGCGCGCAGGCCGCCTTCGGGCCGGTTGATCAGTTCGACGTCACCGCCATGGGCCCGGGCCAGGGACCGCACGACCGCAAGGCCGAGCCCGATGCCACCCGTCTCGCGATTGCGGGACGGCTCGCCCCGGAAGAACGGCTCGAAGACCCGTTCCAGTTCACTGGCCGGAATGCCGGGGCCGTCGTCATCGACCTCGAGGATCGCCATACCACCGTCCCTGAAGACCCGGCCCCGGGCGACCTGACCATATTTGAGGGCGTTCTCGACCAGGTTGGCCACCAGCCGCTTCAGGGCGACCGGGTCGCCTTCAATGACAATCTTCTCGCCGCGCTCGACGGTCGCCTGCCCCCCGGTTTCCGCAGCCTCGTCGACGACGCTTTCCAGCAGCGAGGCCAGTTCCAGCCGCGTTCGCTCGGCCGGGCGGGTGGTGTCGCGGACAAAGGCCAGGGCAGCCGAGATCATGGCCTCCATCTGGTCGATATCGCTGGCGAGCTTGACGCGGACATCTTCAGGCGTGGCTTCGATGCGGAACCGCAGCCGGGTCAGGGGCGTGCGCAGGTCATGGGCGATCGCTCCGATCATCGCCGTGCGGTCCTCGACATAGCGGCGCAGGCGCTCCTGCATCATGTTGAAGGCCGAGACGGCGGCTAGGACTTCACTTGAGCCGGTCAGCTCCAGCGGAACTGCGCGGGGATCACGACCCAGCCGTTCGGCCGCATCGGCAAAGGCGGTAATGGGTCCGGCCAGCCGGCGTGCGAACAGCCAGGCCAGCGGCGATACGGCCAGGATGGAGAGGCCGAGGATCAGCAGGATCCGCTGCTGCCAGCTGTCCAGCCGGAAGCTGGGCTTGGGCTCGACCACGCTCCAGCTGCCGTCAGCCTGGCGTACGCCGAGTTCGAAGTCGCCGAAAATCAGCGGCTCGTCGCGCGGTGGAGGGCCCTCTCCGGGCGGCGGCGGCCCCTCCCGGCGAAGGTCGGACTTGAGGTCATCCGGGCCGCGCGGCCCACCGGGCCCACCGGGTCCACCCGGGCCCCGCTCGGGGCCTCTCGCGGCGTCGGGCGAGGCCTTGCCGGCGCGCCGCACGAAGAAGCGCGGACCGTTGTCGGTTATGATCTGGATCCGCGACGGCGAAACGTCGAGAGCGCGGCCTATGGCGGCCTTGAACTCGGCACGGCGCGGATTGTCCGGCTGGGCCGGCCCCATCCGGTGCTGGCGCTTGATCACCAGCTGGCGGCCGTCGCGAGCCTCTACGGGCTGTCCGGTCTTCAGGGCGCGGGTGATCTCGGCCTGCCGGTAGAACTCCGGCGGCGGCGGCGGCAGGGTGAAGATCACGGCAATGGCCACGACCTGGGCGGCGACCAGGGTCAGGATCACCAGGACCAGAGCCTGGATAAACAGGGGCGCAGCCCGCCGGCCGGAGGTCATGGGGTGCGCACCACCTTGACCGTGAACATGTAGCCTTCGCTGCGGATGGTGCGGATCAGTTCGCTGCCGCCGCCGTCATCCAGCTTTCGCCGCAAGCGGCTGATCTGGACATCGATGGCCCGATCATAGGCATCGCTATCGCGCCCTCGGGCGAGGTCCAGCAGCTGGTCCCGGGTCAGGACGCGCTGGGGCCGCTCGACGAAGGCCCGCAGCAGCGAGAACTCGCCGCTGGACAGATTGACCACGACCGATTGCGGCGACCGCAGTTCCCGGCGTACCAGATCCAGCCGCCAGCCCGCGAACTCGCAGGCTGCACCCATGGCATCGTCGATGCTGCGCGGTTCCTGGCGGCGACGCAGCACCGCCCGGATGCGCGCCAGCAGCTCGCGGGGATTGCAGGGCTTGGGCAGATAGTCGTCTGCCCCCAGTTCCAGGCCGACGATCCGGTCGGTTTCCTCGCCCATGGCCGACAGCATGATGATGGCCGGGCCGTCCTGGGCCGAGAGTCGCCGGCAGATGGCCAGGCCGTCCTCGCCGGGGAGCATGATGTCGAGGACCACCAGATCGACGGAGCCCCGGGCCAGCACCTGTTCCATGCTGCGGGCGTCTTGGGCGGTTTCGACGGCATAGCCGTGCCGTCCCAGAAACTCGGAGACGACGTCACGGATGCCGGGATCGTCGTCGACGATGAGGATACGCGAGGCCGCGCTGCGCGGGGCGCCCGTATCGGCCGAAGGGCCTGTCTGTTGGATGGTCTCCATGAGACGCTCCTGTCATGTCCCCGTGGCGCTGAGATTTCACGCCTGCAACAGGGACGCAACCCGACCGCACGATTTGAGCCGCATTCGGCCCCTGGGGCAGTCCGGTACGACAGCTCCGCAACCCCGGTCGAGACGGTCGATCCTCTGTTACGCGGTGCCTCCGGAGCGACCCGGTGGAACGATACGGTCCTTCACACGGTGTGTCTGCAGGCCTGAAGGAGACCGCCATGACCCCTGCCGCCAATGATGCCGACGACGTCGATCTGGCCCAGGCCTTTGACGAGGACAACCAGAATCTGGCCGGCGAAGGTGAGATGAAGATCTTCGAGGACTTGCCGGAAGTGCTCGATGTCACCGTCGCCGAGGGCGACGCAGATGATGAAGACGCCCTGATCGCCGAGGAGCTGGACGATGATGAGATCATCGCCCTCGAGCGTGAAAGCCTGGCTGAGACCGAAGATGCCGAGCGCTGAGCGGGCCTAGCCCGGGGAGGTGTTCTTCGGGATCACGAAATCCGGACCCGCGACATTGGCGGCCTCGATGGCGAGGTCGCTGACATAGGGGTTGCTGCGCCGCTCGGCCGCAAAGCTCGACATGGGTCCGTGTCCGGGCACGAACCGCACATCGCCGCCCAGCGGCCAGAGCTTGCTGGTGATCGAGTCCAGCAGGTCCTGGTGATTGCCGCGCGGAAAGTCGGTCCGGCCGATGGAGCCCTGGAACAGGACGTCACCGACCTGGGCAAAGCGGGCCTCGCGGTGGAAGAAGACCACATGGCCGGGCGTGTGGCCGGGGCAGTGATAGACCTCGAACCGGGTCTCGCCGAGGGTGACGACGTCGCCGTCCTCAAGCCAGCGGTCGGGCTCAAAGATGCGGGCCTCGGGAATGCCATAGCGCTCGCCGCTGGTCTGGATCTGGTCGATCGAGAACTGGTCGTCGCGGTGGGGCCCCTCGATCGGTGCGCCGGTCAGACGCTTGAGCTCGGCGGCGCCGCCGGCGTGATCCATGTGGCCGTGAGTGATCCAGATCTTCTCCAGCGTCAGTCCCTGGTCGGCCAGGGCCCGCATCAGGCGTGGCACCTCGCCGCCGGGATCGATCACGGCGGCCTTCAGGGTTTTGGCACACCAGACGATGGTGCAGTTCTGCTGCAGGGGCGTGACGGGCGCGATGACGGCGCGGATCGGGGGCTGGGACTGGCTCACGGAAACTCCTTGTGGAGCCCAGCATAGGCGCTGGCGATCGCGCAAGAAAGAAGGCCCGGGATCGCTCCCGGGCCTTCGGTCGTCTTGCAGGCCTTTGAGCCTACTTCTTCACGTCGTCGACGCCCTTGCCGAAGGCTTCCGAAGCGCCCTCGAGTGCGGTGTCTTCGGTGATGTCGATGCCCTTGGCCAGCTTGGAGTGCCAGTAGCCGTAGGCGATGTAGATCACCGCGCCGACCGCGCTGTAGCCCGCCAGGATCATCAGCGGCAGCGGGTTGTTGTTCATCGCGTGGATGATCATCGGCTGGAAGTTCTGCCAGGCGAGGAACAGGCAGGCCAGGATGCCCAGCACGGCGGTGAAGATGCCGCCCGGGACGCGGAACGGACGTTCCATGTCCGGGTGCTTGATCCGCAGGTAGATCACCGAGAGACAGACGATCGAGAAGGCCACGGCGGTGCCCAGCGACACCAGATCACCCAGCAGGCTGATCGGCAGGAACGAGGCGGCAACGGCAATCACGACGCCCAGCAGGATGGTGCCCATCCAGGGGGTGCGGAACTTCGGGTGGATCGCGGCGAAGACCTTCGGCAGCAAGCCGTCACGGGCCATGGTGTAGAAGATCCGCGTCTGGCCGTAGCACAGCACCAGCATGACCGAGGACAGGCCGGTGATGGCACCGATCTTGATGGCGAAGCTGATCAGGTTCAGCTTGCCGCCTTCGGCTGCAGCATAGGGAATGTCGGCCCATTCCAGGGCCATGCGGTCGATGGCGACGGCGATGGGAGCCGGGCTGGCCAGTTCCTTGTACGGGACGACGCCGGTCATGACGGCGGCGACGGCCATGTAGATCAGGGTGCAGATGACCAAGGCACCCAGGATGCCGATCGGCACGTCCTTGGACGGGTTCTTGGCCTCGGCCGCAGCGGTCGAGACGGCTTCAAAGCCGACATAGGCAAAGAAGATGATCGCCGCGCCGCGGAAGATGCCGCCCGCGCCGAACTCGCCGGGCTGGCCGGTCGGCTCGGGGATGAAGGGGTGCCAGTTGGCCGGGTTGATGTACTGGACACCGACCGCGATGAAGACCAGCAGCACGATGACCTTGATCACCACGATGGCGTTGTTGACGTTGGCCGACTCGCTGACGCCCAGCACCAGCAGGGCCGAGACCAGGGCGATGCCGATGGCCGCGACGATGTTGAGCGTGCCGGTCAGGGCGAACGTCGTGCCGCCTTCCGGCGTGGCGACGGCCTGGATCAGCGGCGTGGCCCACATCGGCGCATCCGCGCCGGCGGCCATGATGGTCGGGAAGTTTATCCCCAGGGCATGGAGCGTGCTGACGACATAGCCGGACCAGCCGACTGCGACGGTCGAGGCGGCGACGCCGTATTCCAGAACCAGAAGCCAGCCCATGATCCAGGCGAAGACTTCGCCCAGGGTGCCGTAGGCATAGGTATAGGCCGAGCCGGAGACCGGCATGGTCGAGGCCAGTTCGGCATAGCAGAGGCCGGCCAGGCCGCAGGCGATGCCGGCGACGATGAACGACAGCATGATCGCCGGGCCGGCATTGGCCGAAGCCACCTGGCCGGTCAGAACGAAAATACCTGCGCCGATGATGGCGCCGATACCCAGGCTCATGAGGTTGAGAGGACCCAGCGTGCGCTTCAGCTGGCTATGGGCGGCTTCCTTCTGGATGCTCGCAATCGACTTTTTCAGAAATAGCCTGTTTCCGGCCATGTGTTTCGTTTCCCCTTCGACCAGCGAACCCCCGCTAGTCAGGCATTGGGCCGGGACGTTAGTCAGAGAGGGAGCCTCGCGCAACGCCTTGCGGTGACGGATGCGATTTGAGGGTCTATGCCTCCCCCTGATGCTTCCGATCCAGAATGTCCTGCCCGCACTCAAGGCGGCACTGCTCGCTTCCGATGCGACGGTGCTGGTCGCCCCGCCGGGCGCGGGCAAGACGACGGCCGTTCCCTTGGCCCTGCTGGAAGAGCCATGGGTGCTGGGACGCAAGATCATCATGCTCGAGCCGCGCCGTTTGGCCGCTCGCGCCGCCGCCGCCCGCATGGCCGACACCCTGGGCGAAGCCGTGGGACAAACCGTCGGCTTTCGCGTGCGTCTGCAGTCAAAAGTTTCGGCCCGGACGCGGATCGAGGTCGTCACGGAAGGCGTCTTCACCCGAATGATTCTCGACGATCCGGGTCTGGAGGGCGTGGCGGCCGTCATCTTTGACGAGTTTCATGAGCGCAGTCTCGACGCGGATCTGGGTCTGGCCTTCGCCCGCGATGTCCAGAGTGTGTTGCGTGATGATCTCCGGCTGCTGGTCATGTCGGCCACTCTGGACGGTGCCCGGGTCTCGGCCCTGCTGGGCGATGCGCCGGTGGTGGAGAGCGAGGGCCGGATGTTCCCGGTCGACACCCGCTATCTCGGCCGCGACGACCGCTTGCGCCTCGAAGAGCGCGTCGGGCGCGCCGTCGAGCGGGCCCTGGCCGAGGAAACCGGCAGCCTGCTGGTCCTCCTGCCGGGCCAGGGCGAGATTCGCCGGGTCGAGACCTGGCTGGCCGATCGCCTGCGCCGGCCCGAGGTTGATCTGGCCCCACTCTATGGGGCGCTGGATCCGGCCGTACAGGACCGCGCCATCGCCGCCGCGCCGCCGGGACGGCGCAAGGTGGTGCTGGCCACCTCGATCGCCGAGACCAGCCTGACCATCGAGGGGGTGCGGGTGGTGATCGATGCCGGACTTTCCCGGGTCCCGCGTTACGATCCCGCCAGCGGCATCACCCGGCTCGATACGGTCCGGGTCAGCCGTGCCGCCGCCGACCAGCGCCGGGGCCGCGCCGGCCGAACCGAGCCCGGCGTCTGCTATCGCCTATGGGACGAGCCGGAGACCCGCTCGCTGCCGGCCTTTGCCCGACCGGAGATTCTCGAGGCGGACCTGTCGCGTCTGGCGCTGGATCTGGCGCGCTGGGGCGCACGGGACGCTTCGGGCCTGTGCTTTATGGATCCGCCACCGGCTGCGGCCTTCACCGAGGCACGGGGGCTCTTGCAGCGCATCCAGGCCCTGGACGGGCAGGGCGATCTGACCGCTCACGGCAAGGCCCTGGCTGACATGCCCCTGCCGCCGCGTATCGCCCACATGGTGGTCCGTGCCGCCGCCTCGGGTCAGGCGCTGCGTGGCGCGCAGGTTGCCGCCCTGCTGACCGAGCAGGGGCTGGGCGGCCGTGATCTCGACCTGCGTCGACGGCTCGAAAACCTCGGCCGGGATCGCTCGCCCCGGGCTCGCGACGCCCAGGCCCTGGCCGACCGCTGGGCCCGGGCGGCCGGCAAGCCGTCGGGGGCCACGCCGCTGGACGAGGGGCTGATGCTGGCCGAGGCCTATCCCGAGCGCGTGGCCCGGGCGCGCGGCAAGCTGGGCGAGTTCCAGTTGGCCGGCGGGCGCGGCGTCTATATGGAGCCCACCGATCCCCTGGCCCGCGAGACCTGGCTGGCCGTCGGCGAGCTGGGCGGTGGCGACAGTCGCGACCGCATCCTGCTGGCCGCCGCCGTCGATGAGGCGGCCCTGCGCGAGGCCTTTGCTGATCGCCTGACGGCCGAGGACCGGCTAGAGACCGGCGCCGGCGGCAAGGTCCGCGCCAAGCGCCTGCTGCGTCTGGGCCGGCTGGTCCTCGAAGAACGGCTGATCGACAAGCCCGCCCCGGCCCTGATCGCCAGTGCTTTGCTGGACCAGGTTCGGGCCGAGGGCCTGTCCGCCTTGCGGCTGGGTGATGGTATCCAGAGCCTGCGGTCCCGCCTGGCCTTCCTGCGGAAACTCGACGGCGACGTCTGGCCCGACCTGTCCGATGAGGCCCTACTGGATCGTCTCGACGCGTGGCTGGAGCCTTTGCTGCACGGCCGCGCGTCGCTATCGGCGCTGGATGAGAGCCTGTTGGACGGCGCGATCCGGTCGCTCATCCCCTGGGATGCGCAGCAGAAAATCGATGCCGCCCTGCCGGCCCGTTTCAGGGCCCCCACCGGCACCACCGTGGCCATCGACTATGCCGCCGAGTCGGGGCCGCGCATCGATATCCGGGTGCAGGAGCTTTTCGGCCTGACCGAACATCCCAGCATCGCCGGCGGCAAGATCCCTCTGGTGCTGTCGCTGCTGTCGCCGGGCCATAAGCCGATCCAGATCACGCGGGATTTGCCGGGTTTCTGGAAGGGCTCCTGGCGCGAGGTGAAGGTCGAGATGAAGGGGCGCTATCCGCGCCACGTCTGGCCGGATGATCCGGCGGCGGCCGCGCCGACGACACGGGCCAAGCCGAGGGGAACCTAGGGCAGGGCCGCGAAGCCTTCCCTGAAGCCCTTCAGGCCAATCGGGATGGCGACGCCTTCGGCGGGGGTTTGCATCAGGGTGAAGGTGGCGGTCGTTCCTGCCGATAGTCTGGCGATCTGATCCGCGGTCATTTCGATCTCGGCGACGCAGCCGCTGGGCATGCAGCGGAGGAAGGCTGCTTCTCCCATTTCGGTCTGGTCGATCCTCAGGCCAACGCCCGACGGCAGAAGGACGCCTAGCGGCGTGACAACCCGCAGGATTGAGGTCCTGTCCGTGGTCTTCAGGGCGACGATCGATAGACGGACCTTGGTGCGGGCCTCGTCAACAACCGACTGAACCAGGGCGCATGCCCTCGCGGGCGCCGTCTCGCAGCGAAGTTGCCAGTCGCCGATAGTCCTAATCGCCGAGGATTCTGCAAAAGTCGGCGATGCACTCGCGATCCCTGTGGTCGCAACCAGTATGGCCGCGAAACGGCGTGTGGAGCGCCTGATCATCGAATTATCCCTGTTCCCCAGATTGGAATTTGAGGCCGTGCCTGCGCCAGGGTCAAGTCGATCGGCTACCCCGTCACCGTGTAGATCATGATCCCCGTCGCCACCGACAGGTTCAGGCTGTCGGCCCGGCCGCGCATCGGGATCTTGACGTTGACGTCGCAGGCGGCCGCCAGTTCCGGCGGCAGGCCCTGCTGCTCATTGCCCATCAGGATCAGGGACGGCTTCACATAGTCGGCGGACTTGTGATCGACCGTGGCGGTCAGCAGGGTGCCGACCACGCTGCCGGGCCAGGTCTCGCGCCAGGCCAGGAACTCCTGGATCGTCGCCTTGGCGATCTTGACCGCGAAGATCGAGCCCATGGTCGCGCGCACGCCCTCGACCGAATAGGGATCGACGCAGTCGCCGACCAGGATCACCCCGCCGCAGCCGGCCGCATCGGCGGTGCGGATGACGGTGCCGAGGTTGCCGGGGTCGCGAACGGCCTGCATGGCCACCCAGCAGGGCGCGCTTTCCGGGACGATCGCCGACAGCGGCGTGAACACCTGCCTGAACACCCCGACCACGGCCTGCGGGTTGTCACGGCGCGAGACCTTCTCGAGGATTTCCCGATTGACCTCAATGACTTCCCCGCCGGATTTCAGGCAGGCCTGGGCGGCCTTCTGCAGCATCGGATGATCGGCGGCGTCGCGGCCGTACATGATAATCTTGGGGGCATGGCCACAGTCGATCGCCTCGATGACGATCTTCAGGCCCTCGGCCAGGAACAGGCCGCTCTCTTCACGCTCCTTGCGCATGTGCAGGGCGCGGACGGCCTTGACGGTATTGTTGGACAGCGAGGTAACGGTCTTGGCCGGGTTCGGGGCGTTCATGGCAGTCACCCTTCCGACGACCAGCGGGCGAAGAACGACAGGCCGATCTGGCGGTCGCCCTTTTCCTCGACCAGGGAGAGCTCGCCCCAGTCGATGACGCCGCTGCGCCCGTCCAGAACCTCCGCCAGCAGACCCGACATGGCCGCGCCGGAGACGCGGGCCGCATAGGCGTTCATCAGCAGGAAGTCGGCGTCGTCGCTGAGCAGCTGGGCGCAGTCCCTGGTCAGGGCGGTCAGATCCTCGAACAGCCGCCAGACCTCGCCGTCGGCCCCGCGTCCGAACTTCGGAGGATCCAGAATGATGCCGTCATAGACATTGCCGCGCCGCACTTCGCGGGCCACGAACTTGCGGGCGTCCTCGACGATCCAGCGGATCGGCCGGTCGGCCAGGCCGGCGAGGGTGGCGTTCTCCCGCGCAAATCCGACCGACTTCTTGGAGGCGTCGACATGGGTCACGGCGGCCCCGGCGGCAGCGCAAACCAGTGAGGCAACACCGGTATAGCCGAACAGATTCAGGATCTTGGGCTGTCGTCCTGAAGCCTTGGCGAAGGCGCGGACCCGCTCGTCCTGCCAGGCCCAGTTGGCGGCCTGTTCCGGGAAGAAGGCCAGGTGCCGGAACGGCGTGAACTGGCCATGGAAGCGGGCCTCGCCCCAGGCGAGATCGAACTTTTCAATCGGCCGTCCCTTGAAGCGCCAGCGCCCGGCCTCGTCCTCGTCGGTCGGGTCGAACACAGCGTCAGCGCCGTCCCAGGCCGAAGCCGGCAGGCGCGGGCTCCAGAAGCACTGCGGTTCGGGTCGAACCACCGTGTAGGGGCCATAGCGCTCCAGCTTCTTGCCGTGACCACTGTCCAGCAGGGCGTAGTCGCTCCAGCCGGTGGTGCGCATGACAAGGGGGGCGGCGGCGATCGTCGGGCTCATCGCCTCGCCATACGCTTTCAGGATGCGTGTCGTCCAGCGCGCGGCGCATGCTGGGTCTTGTCCCAGTGATGCGGCGCGAAGAAGAACTGCCAGAGCGCCCGGGGCGAGGCGAGGATCCACATCAGCCAGTAGGGCACCAGACCGAACAGGTGCAGGAAGCGCGGCGCTCCGCCACTGCGCCGGACTCCGAGGGCTCCGCCGAGGGCGCAGATCGCCCAGCAACCGACATAGAAGACCATGTGAGCGATCGGGATCGATACGATCCCGTCGACGCGCCAGTCCTCAAGCATGGCCAGCAGGGCGATCAGCATGGCCGGAGCATGCAGGTTTGAGGCGGCGACCGGCACCGCCAGGGTGATGAGCAGCGCCGAGAAGGTTCGCAAGCCGAGCCTTGGCCCGGTTCTGCCATGACAGACAAGGGTTTGCAGGTGACCCTTGATCCATCGGGCCCTTTGCGGACCCCATTGGCGCAGGCGGGTCGGGGCGGTTTCAAGGGTCGGCAGGTTGAGGGTGTCCAGGCTGTAGCCTGCGGCGGCGAGGCGAAAACCAATGTCGGCGTCTTCAGTCACATTGTACGGATCCCAGCCGCCGATGGCGCGCAGGGGGGCGATCCTGAAGTGGTTGCTGGTGCCGCCCAGCGGAAACGGCAGGCCCCAGCGGGCAAAGGCCGGCAGGATGACCTCGAACAGGGCGGCATATTCCAGCCTGAACTGCTCGGCGATGAAGGCGAGATAGGCCGGCGTTTCGATCCTCAGGGGGGCCTGAAGGCAGGCGAGCTCCAGCGATCCGGCGGCAAAGCGCGCGGCGGCTTCGCGCAACTGGCCGGGATGCGGGGCGTCTTCGGCGTCATAGATCACGACATGGGCCCCAGTGGCCTGGTCGAGCGCGAAGTTGCAGGCCCGGGGTTTGGTCCTCGGGTGGCCCTCCGGCACGATCAGCACTTCGATGTGGTCGGGCAAGGGCAGGGCTGCGAAGGCCGCCTGGGTCGCCTGATCGCTGGCTTCCAGGGCGATCAGGACCTGAAGGCGGTCGCGCGGGTAGTCGAGGCGGTTCAGATTGACCGCAAGCTCGGCGGCAACCTCGGCTTCCCGATAGAGCGGCACGATGACGGTGTAGGGCGGCAGGGCGTCTTCGGGCAGGGGCGGGGCGGAGTTGCCCCGTCGCGGTGTCAGGATGGCCGCCAGGCGGATCAGGGCACTGGCCAGAAAGATGCCGAGAAACCCCGTCGTCAGGGCCGTCAGGCCGGGATGAGGCGCCGCAAGGGTCAGGGCCAGTAGGGCCAGGACAACAATGCCAAGGACGATGCTCTCGACGGGTCGAAGTGTGACATGGGACCCGACCGGCCATTCGCGGATCTGACGTCGCTGACCGGAAGGCGCGGCCGGCAACACAGGTGCGCAGGCCAGCCCGGGTTTCGCTGCTGCGGGCTCTTCGTGCGCCATGCTGCTTTCCCGGTCTGATCCTGGGGATCTACGGGCGAGTACTAAAAGAAATACATCCTAAGGATGTCAAAAAGAAAAACGCAAGTTTTCCGATTTTATGTGTTTCTTGCGACGGCTGAGTGATTCCCGTTTAGTGTCGAAAACCGGGGAAATGCTTGGGGGATCCGAACCGTGACGGTCGTTCTGAAAAAGCCGCAGAAATCAGCGCGCAAGCCCAAGGGTGACGGCCATCTGCGTCGCGGCGAAATTCTGGCGGCGGCCGAGAAGATCTTCATCGCCGAGGGCTATGCCGGGGCCACCATCCGCAAGATCGCCGATGCCGTAGGCGTCTCGTCGACGGCGCTCTACATGCACTTCCGCGACAAGGACCAGATCCTGCTCGAGATTAGCGACGGAGCCATCGGTCGTCTGCTGAGCCTGAATACCGAGGTCAACGGCCAGCCGATCGATCCGGTGTCACGGGTCCGGCTGATGCTGGAGGCCTATATGCGGTTCGCCCTCGAGAACCCCAATACCTACCAGCTGGTCTTCTGCGGCTCGACCCAGACCATCTCGCTGGACAAGCAGGCTGCAACCCTGGCCTTGGGTGACCGCTGCTTCGAAGCCTTCAGCCAGCCATTCCATGAGATCGCGGCCGCGGGGCGGCTGCGCTACGGGACCGGCCAGAGTGCGGCCGAGGTGCTGTGGTCGGGCTGTCATGGACTTGTGTCGCTGCTGATCACCAAGACCACCCGTGACTGGTCGCCGGCCGAGGATCTGATGGCCGTCATGCTGGACGGCCTGCTGCACGGCCTGGTCGCGGACTGATTCCATGGCGTTCGTCCGTGGGCTCGGCGTCGTTGTCGCCACCCTGCTTGTGGCCCTTCCGACGATGTCCCGGGCCCTGGAGGCGCACCCCCGGGTGATGTCGCTGGATTCCTGCGCCGATCAGTATGTCCTGGCCCTGGCTCCGCGCACGTCCATCGTCGGCCTGTCGCATCGCGCCGGTGCGCCGGACAGCTATATGCGCGCGGCCGCAGAAGGGCTGCCCCGACGCCGGGGCACGATCGAAGCTCTGGTCAGCGCCCGCCCGGATGTCGTAGTCCGGCTCTGGGGCGGCGATGCCCGACTGGTTGCGGCTCTGGACCGTCGGGGCGTCCGGACCGTTCTGCTGGACGATGCGCCGGACTTCCCGGGTGTCCGTGCCAACATTCGCCGGGTCGCCGTGGCCCTTGACCGGCGGGCCGCCGGTGAAGCCCTGATCGCGCGGATGGATGCCCAGCTCGCCGTCGCGCGGGGGCGGGGGCAAGGGATCCGCGCGCTCTATCTGACGCCGAGTGGCTATACGGCCGGCAGCGGTACGCTGATCGATGCCCTGATGGCCGCTGCCGGACTCACCAATGCCGCCCGCAGCCCCTATTACAGCCCCGCTCCGCTGGAGGCGCTTGTCCTGCATCCGCCACAGGCGGCGGTGCTGGGCCTGTTTGATCGGACCAGGGCTGGAGCCGACCGCTGGGGTCCCGGCCGGCACGCGGCGCTGCGGCGGGCGGTCCAGGACCGGACCCTGGCATCGCTGCCGGGCGCGGTCGTCGGTTGCCCCGCCTGGTTTGCGGCCGAGGCCAGCCTGACGATCGCCAGGGCAGCGCAATGAGCCTTTTGCGCCTGTGCCTCATCATGCTGGGCCTTCTGGCCCTAGCGGCGATCCTGGCCGTCGGCCTGGGCGAGATCCCGCTGGCAACAGACCAGTATGTCCAGGCCTTCGCCCATCCGGCCTCGGGTCCCGGCGAGGTCCTGTGGACCATCCGAGCTCCCCGAGTGGTGATGGCGGCCCTGGTCGGTGGCGCGCTGGGTCTGGCGGGGGCCGCCATGCAGGGCCTGCTGCGCAATCCGCTGGCCGATCCCGGGGTGCTCGGGGTTTCGGCCGCATCGGGCCTCGGCGCCGCCCTCTGCATTGCCGCCGGCCTTGCCGTCGTGCCCGGCGCGATCGAGCTCGGGGCCCTGGTCGGGGCCCTGGCCGCTGGCATCGGGGTCGTCGCGATCTCGCTGCGTCTGCGCGAGCCCGAGGCCCTGATCCTGTTCGGGGTCGCCCTGTCGGCCTTTTGCGGGGCCCTGACGGCCCTGGTCTTCAATCTGGCCTCATCGCCCGTGGCGATTGCCGAGATCCTGGCCTGGCTGATGGGCTCGGTCGAGAACCGTGACTGGACCGACGGCCTGCGCGCCGTCCTGCCCATGGCCGTCGGGGCCTGGCTTTGCCTGAAGTCGGGGCAGGGGCTGCGCATGCTGACCCTCGGCGAGGAGGCCGCGCAACTGTCAGGCCTGAACATGACTCGGCTGCGGGTCTTTGCCGTGGCGGGCGCGGCCCTGCTGACCGGCGCGGCGGTCGCCGGTGCGGGTGTGATCGGTTTCGTGGGCCTGGCCGCGCCGCATCTGGTCCGGGCCCTGGTCCGCGATGATCCCCGGCGGATCCTCTGGCCTTCGGCCCTGGCGGGGGCCCTGCTGCTGGTTCTCGCCGATCTGGCGGCCCGGATCGTCCCCACCGAGCAGGAGCTGAAGCTCGGGGTCGTCACGGCCCTGTTCGGGGCCCCGGCCTTCGCCCTGCTGGCCTGGCGCGCGGCGCGGAGCTGGCGGACATGACCCTCGCCTGGAACCTCGAGGCCGTTGTCGCCCGGCAGGGGCACAAGACCGTTCTGAACGCCGTCAGCCTGTCCGTCCGCCCGGGCGAGGTCGTCGGCGTGGTGGGGCCCAACGGGGCCGGCAAAACTAGCCTCCTGCGCGCAGGCCTTGGCCTCCTGCCGCTGCAGGCCGGATCGGTGCGGCTTTCCGGACGTGACCTGTCAGGACTGGGCGCGGTCGAGCGCGCCGGCCTGGTCGGCTATCTACCGCAGGATCGCCGGCTGGCCTGGAACCTGCCGGCCGAGGAAGTCGCGGCGCTGGGTGCGGTAGATCTTCCGGAAACCCGGGCCCTGGACCTGGCCCGTGACCGTCTGGCCCGGGTCGGGGCAGGTGATCTGACCCGACGCGGCGTTCTGGACATGTCCGGCGGCGAGCGGGCCCGGGTCCTGCTGGCCCGGCTGCTGGCCACCCGCGCGCCCTTGCTGGTGGCTGACGAACCCGTGGCCGGCCTTGATCCTGACGCGCAGTTCCTGACTCTCGACCTGCTGCGTGCGGAAGCCGCGGGCGGCGCTGCAGTGGTCGTCACCCTGCACGATCTCAGCCTTGCAGCGCGCAGCTGTGATCGCCTCGTTGTGATTGCGGCCGGACGCATCGTCGTCGACGCCCCGCCGGCCGTGGCCCTGTCACCGCAGGTCCTGGCCGAGGTGTTCAATCTGAACGGCCGGCTGATCGAGACCGAGGCCGGACCCGTCGTCGCCGGAACGCGTCTCTAGGCTCAGGGCTGGGCCGAGACCGTATCGGCCTGGGCGACCGACGGCGCATAGACATAGCCCCCGCGCTTGAGGTCCTGCGACAGGGTCAGGGGCGCGATGCCCCCATTCAGACGGGCGCGATAGACCATGGTCGTTTCCAGGGTCCGCATCACATAGTTGCGGGTTTCCGAGAACGGGATGCACTCGATGAAGTCCAGCGGGTCGGTGGCCGCGCCGCGCGGGTCGCCGCACAGTGTCGCCCACTGGGCGGGCCGTCCCGGGCCGGCATTATAGGCGGCAGCGGCCATGATGTAGGAGCCGCTGAAGGTGCTGACCATGCTGCCCAGATAGGTCGAACCCAGGCGCATGTTGTAGCTGGCGTCCGTGAGGCGATCGACCGAGTGGCTCTCGCCCAGCTGTCGGGCCACGAGGGCGGCGGTCGGCGGCATCAGTTGCATCATGCCGCGTGCGCCCACGCCGGAGCGGGCATTGGGGTCGAAATTGCTCTCCTGCCGCGAGATCGAATAGACGAAGGCCGTCTCGGCGGCACCAGGACCCGGCGTGAAGTGATGGTCCAGCAGCGGATAGCCGCGTTCGGGCAGGGTGAAACCACGCTGTGCCGCCGTGCGGACCGCACGCATGGCCAGGTCCTGATCGCCATAGTCGCGGGCCAGATCGACCAGCAGGGCCGATTCCTCGGCATTGGGCAGGTTGTCGTCGATGAACAGCACCAGCGACCGGAACTGATCGCGGGCCCCGATATCGGCCAGGATGCGGGCGGCCCGGACCAGTTCGCGGCCATAGAAGCGGGCGCGGTCGGCCTGGGTGATGCTCGGGTCGCGGTCGAGCCGGATCTCGGTCAGGCCCGCCTTCTCGGCAGCCAACTGGCCGTAGAAGGTGGTGACGTAGCGCGCGCCCTCGCCGTAGAAGGCCTGGGCCCCGATCATGTCGCCCTGGGCCTCTGCGGCACGACCCTGCCAGTAGAGGGCGCGACCCTTGGTGATCGGCGAGGCCCCGATGGCCCCGATGGCGGCAAAGTGCCGGGCCGCCGCATCGGGCTGACGCAGGCGGCTCAGGGCGATCCAGCCGGCATAGAACTCGGCCTCGGCGGCATCGGCACCGGCCGTCAGGCCCGTATTGGAGGCTGCGGCATAGGCCCCGTTGCTGTCACCGGCCTTGAGGGCCCCGACCACCAGGCCGCGGCGTTCCTTCCAGATCGCAGCGGCGGCCTCTTCGGTCGGCGGAGCCGGGAAGCTGGAGACGAGGCCCAGCGCCAGGCTGTCGAGACCTTTGCGGCGCAGGAAGGCGGCGCGCTCGAACACGACGCCGGGCAAGGCCTGGTCGGACGGGCCCAGGGCCTCGAACAGGGCGGTGGCATTGGCGGCATTCTGGCGGAAGGCGATGCGGGCCCGGGCCGTCGCCTGCTGCTCGGCCGGCAGCAGCTCGACCAGTTCGCGGGCGGCCGGACCTTGCGGGCCATACAGTAGGATGTCGGCGCGGCGGGCATAGTCGTCGGCGGTCAGCAGGCTGCCGAACCGGTTGGCCATGCTGCGCTGGGCGTCGGCTTCGAACACCTTGTCGCGCCAGGTGCGGCGGATCAGGTCGGTGGCCTGCTGCGGCTGGCCGTTGGCCTGATAGGCCGAGGCCAGGGTCATGGCGCCCTCGGCCGTGGCCGGCTGGCTGCCGCCGAACCAGGCGATGATGCGGGCGGGGTCGAGACCCGACACCGACAGCTGCCGCTCGGCGGCGCTTTCCCGGCGGCCACTGCGGGGCCAGCCCGCGAGGTCTTGGCGGGCCGAGTCGAGTTCGAAGAAGCTCAGGGAGTCGGCGCAGTTGTCGACCAGCGCCCACAGGGCGATCTTGCGGGCGACCGGATCTTCCAGCGCGCCCATGGCCGCGCGGGCCCGGGAGATATCGCCGCTTTTGGCAGCCGACAGGGCCTGGCGCAGGTTCTCGGCATCGACATCCGACAGGGACGACGGAATGGCGGTCGGCGGCGTGGTCACCAGGGCCGGGGGCTCAGCGGTGGCCGGGGCGTTCTGGGCCCCCGCGACGCCGCTGATCAGCACCAGGCTTGCGCCGCCCAGCAGGAGCCGTCCCAGAAATGAAGCCAAAACGCGATCTCCTGTACGCACAACCGAATCGAATTCGTCCCCTCCGGGAACCCTTCAAACCCGAAGACAGCTAATGAAGGGTTCTTAACCATGGCTCCAGGGCTTGACCCCCGGGGCTTGGACCCTCAAACCGCTGCCTGCTCCGACGCACCGGTTGCGGGACGGCGGGGCAGGGACATATTGTCCGTACCGATCGTCCGGCCGCAACCTTCGTGGCCTCTTCTCACGGCAAATTGCAGTTATGGTCCATTCCCCGTTCAAGGGCGTCATTCCCGCCCTGATCACGCCCTTCCGCGACGGCGCGGTGGATGAGGCCGCCTTTGTGGCCCTCGTCGAGCGCCAGATCGCCGGCGGCGTCCATGGTGTCGTGCCGGTCGGCACCACCGGCGAGACCGCAACCCTCAGCCATGACGAACACCGCCGCGTGGTCGAGCTGTGCGTCAGGACCGTCAAGGGACGCGTACCGGTGATCGCCGGGGCCGGCAGCAATTCCACGGCCGAGGCCATCGAGCTGGTCGCCCATGCCAAGGCCGTCGGCGCCGACGCGGCCCTGGTGGTCACGCCCTATTACAACCGCCCCAGCCAGGAAGGCCTCTATCGTCACTACGAGGCGATCAACAACGCCGTGCAGCTGCCGGTGCTCGTCTACAACGTGCCGGGCCGGACCAGCGTCGACATCAGCAACGACACCCTGGTCCGCCTGTCGAAGCTGCCCAACATCGTCGGGATCAAGGACGCCACCGGCGACCTGACCCGCGCCAGCTTCCAGCGCATCCAGTGCGGCGACGACTGGGTGATGCTGTCGGGCGATGATCCCACGGCGCTGGGCTATCTGGCCCATGGCGGCCACGGCGTGATCTCGGTCACCGCCAATGTCGCGCCTGAGGCCTGCGCGACCTTCATGAACGCCTGCATGGCCGGCCAGTGGGAGACCGCCCTCTACTGGCAGGACCGCCTGGTCAGGCTGCACAAGGCCCTGTTCCTCGACGCCTCGCCGTCGCCGACCAAGTTCGCCATGGCCCATCTGGGCCTGTGCGGCGAAGACGTGCGCCTGCCGATCGCGCCGTGCAGCGACGCGGTCAAGCCGGCCATCCTGGAGGCCATGCGCGAGGCGGGTCTGGTCTGATGACCAAGCCCATCGCCGAGAACCGGCGCGCCCGGTACGACTATTTCATCGAAGAGACTTTCGAGGCCGGCATCATGCTGACCGGCACCGAGGTCAAAAGCCTGCGCGTCGGCCGGGCCAATATCGCCGAGTCCTATGCCTCGGTCGAAGGCTCCGAGATCAAGCTGATCAATGCGGACATCCCGCCCTACGGCCATGCCAACCGGTTCAATCACGAGCCGCGCCGGCACCGGAAGCTGCTGCTGCACAAAAAGCAGATCGTCAAACTGATCGGCGCTGTGCAGCGCGACGGCCGCACGCTGATCCCGCTGAAGCTCTACTGGAACGACAAGGGCCTGGCCAAGCTGGAGATCGGCCTGGCCAAGGGCAAGAAGAACCACGACAAGCGCGAAACCGAAGCCGCCCGCGACTGGCAGCGCGACAAGGCCCGCCTGATGAAGGGCGACCGGGGCGACTGAGGCGCCAGGCTCCAGACGGTCCCGCAGGATCGGCCGTCAGACGTGCGTCACAATTTCGGCGCATCTTCGGGTTGACCTGCAGGGCGTGGCCGCACCGCTACGGAGGGTGCCACGCCGTCATGGAGAGAGCCCAATGCGTTCGGTTTCAATGACCGTCATGGTCCTGTGCGGCCTGGCATGCGCCGGCACGGCCCTGGCCCAGGACAGTGTCCAGAACGGATCCAATGCCGCCAAGGCCTCGACGGAGGTCGTCAAGGACCTCGGAGTGTCGGGCGTCCAGACCGCCTCGGCGGTCGCCGTTTTGCCGCTGTCGGTGGCCGCCACCGGATCGGTCGTGGCCGGTACCGCCTCCACCGCCACCGGGGTGGATGCCAGCCAAGCGGCTGGCGACTCGGCCGCTTTCGCCTCGACCCCCTTGCCGGTGACCAAAAAGGTGATCCTGGCCCAGCCGGTGCCCAATCTGCCCTATGACGCCAAAGCGGCGGACGCTCCCAAGCCATGATCCGGCTCGACCGGCGGGCGCGGCTGGGGATCGGTGCGGCGATCATCCTGGCGATGACGCCCCTGGCAGCCACGCCGGTGCTGGCCCAGGACAGTATCTCCACAGGGACACCGAGCGGGCACTTCTCGGCGGAGGAAGTCGCCCGTTTCTCAAAGCAGATCGAGACGAATCTGGCCGCGCGCGGCGCTCGGGTCGCGATCGTGTTTCGCGCGGGACGGGCGCGCGAAAAGCTCCCCAAGGGCATCGCCTATACCCACGGCGCGTTCTGGGTTTACCGCGATATCCAGACCGACAGTGGCCAGACCGAGCCCGGCTATGCGGTCTACAACCTCTATGCCGGTGACGGTAAGGCCTTGCCCAGCACCGCCTCGCGGCTGGTCCAGGACTTCCCCTATGACTTCACCAGCGGCTCGTCCGTCGATGACGTGGCGGTGATCGTGCCATCGCCGGAGGTGCAGCGCAGGCTGCTGGCGGTGATCGACTCCCCGACCTATGCGGCGCTGCACAACCCGGCCTATTCGCTGATCGCCAATCCGTTGTCGCCCAAATACCAGAACTGCAACGGCTTCATGCTTGACGTTCTGGCCGCCGCCGTCTGGGACATCACCGACCGGGACCAGATACGGGCCAATCTCAAGGCGAACTTCAAGCCCACGACCGTCGAGGCCGGGCCGGTCACACGGCTGCTGGCCCCCCTGGTGACCGCAGAGCTGAAAACGGATGACCACTCGGGACGCTTGCGGACTGCCACCTATGAAAGCCTGGCCGACTTCATGCGCGCCAACGGGATGCTGCAGGCTGCCTATAGCGTGATTTTCCAGCGGTAGCTTCCCGCATAGCGCAGAGCTTCGCGCACGGCCTTTGTGGTCGTTAGAGGCGCTTGTAGCCCTTTTCTACGAAATAGGGGTCGACGGTGTCTTTCTGACCCTGATGGGTGGCAGGGGTATCGGCCACGGCCTTCAGGTCAAAGCCGACCAGAGCACGGGTCGGTTTGGCCAGCAGTTGTTTGGTGGCAGGATCAAGCTCTCCGCGAGGTGTGATCCGCCAGCCGCCCTCGTCCCTGAACAGCACGGCCGTCATATAGCGCTGACCCGTCGATGTATCGGAGTCGATGCAGGTCATGGCGAGGTGCCCGGCATCTTCCCATTCGACCGCATCGCAGCCGGCAAGATCACTGTCGGCGACCAAGTTCAATCCGCCGGGTCCTGCCTCGAAGACAGACACGGAACCGCCCAAATCGGGGTCGTTATAGGCGAGCACCATCAAGCGGCCGTCGGGTGAAGCCGATGGCTCGCCTGCGGCACCGAACAGGGCACCTGAGGCGTCGATGAAATAGGCCATCTCCTCACCCTCGCCATGAAAGAAGGTCAGCCAGGGATAGTCGCGTCCGCCCAGGTGCCAGACACCGCGGAAACGCCAGCGCGCGCACTGGTCGAAGCCGTCGCAATAGCCGCTGTCGGTAAAGCTGGCGACGTCGTGGCCGGCCATGCGGATGATCAGGGCGTCCCCTTCACGCCGGGCCATGGCCGACCAACTCGCCAGGGGAGCCGTTTCCTGGTCGCGATCGAGGGCGAGGTTCTTAAGGCGGTCGGCCTCGATCTCGGCGGCGCTCATCTCACCGGAAGGCGGTTCGACCATCGCAATGGGCCGGGTGGGTTGCGGCCGTGTGGCGAGATGCCATGCGAGCGTGCCAGTGAGCACTACCCCCACGGCAACGGCGACCAGTCCGAGCTTGCGGATCATCGTCAGCCCTCTCCAGATGACAGCGTGCAGCGCGCAATGATTGCGACTTTGCGTTGATCTTTCAAGCCGGTGCGGCAAAGGCCCGTCGCCTAACCCCGCACCCCCACCCAAACCACATGCCGCGCGCCGCGCCCCTTGTGGGCCCGCACGCCGATCTCCTCGACGCCGTAGCCCGCCCGTTGCAGCCGCTTGGTGAAGGCGCTGTCGCGGGTGGAGGACCAGACCTCCAGCACGCCGCCGGGGCGCAGGGCGCGGCGGGCGGCGGCGAGGCCGGCCTGGTCATAGAGGCTGTCATTGCCCTTGCGGCTGAG
>Ga0187842_1000114_pt1 | contig 41151 bp, 33 predicted proteins | sample SpaLakP09_SKY_41_FD_134514 | JGI IMG/M metagenome (GOLD analysis project Ga0187842, IMG submission 134514) | Oligotrophic lake water microbial communities from Sparkling Lake, Wisconsin, USA - SP09_SKY_41 | ecosystem: Environmental > Aquatic > Freshwater > Lake | place: USA: Sparkling Lake... | reverse complement strand
GCCACCGGCATCGCGTCGCCCAGCGCCGACTCCAGAAAGCCGGCCGCCGCATCGATCTGGCCATGGGCGATGCCCAGGATGCCGTCCAGCACCTTGGAGGCAATCTCCAGCATCTCGCGCAGGTATTGGATGAAGGACTCGATCGCGTTGTAGACGGCGATCAAGGTGTTGATCACCGGCATGATGCCGGTCACATCGAGCAGGCTCATCAGCCAGCGCGTGGCCCGGCCTATCACGGCGTCGGTGATCCAGCCGATCACGCCCTGTAGCAGCGAATCCCATAGATTGCCCAGCTGCGACTGGATCTCGGTCCACAGGCCGGCCACGCCCTCGGTGGCCAGAATCGAGATGAAGCGCCAGACGCCGGTGGCAACATTGAGCATGGTGCGCAGCCGCGCCACCACGGTGGCGTCCAGGCGCAGCGCCAGCCGGGCGAAGATGTTCTCCACCGTCACGCCCAAAACCTGCAGCACAAAGCCCAGCACCGAGCCGACCGAAAAGTCGGCCGGCGGCGTGATGCCGGCCTCGCGCAGATGGCCGAACAGCCAGCCGGTCACGCCGTTCAGCAGATGGGTGCCGATGCGCTCGAAGAACAGGCCGAAGCCGGCGCGCACCGCGCCGAGCAGATTGATCAGGAAGCCGACCGGATCGGTCAGGATGTCGCCGATCGCCTGCGCCGCCTTGGCCAGCACCTGCACCACCAGCTCCGGCGGCAGGCCCAAGACGCGCAGCACCGCCTGGAAGAAGCTCCAGGCCGCACCCGCCAGATCGCCATCGACAAAGACCTGGCGCAGGATGCGCATCGCCGTGCGCTGCACCCGCGGCCACAGGCTCGGATCAGTGAAGAACTGACCGAACACCGGGATGCGGCCGAGGATCTGATTCAGCACGAAGTTCTTGATCGGCTCGCGGATGCAGCAGGGAATCGCCTCCCAGACGGTGCTCAGAATCAGCTGCGGCAGCGCCATCAGGTCGCCGACAACCAAGATCAGCCTTCGCACCACACCGGCCGCAGCCTGGATGAACGGCGACAGCGCATCGAAACCCTGCAACAGCAGATCGAACAGGCCCACCACCTGCTCCTGCGCCCAGCTGACCAGGTTCTGCGCCGCCGTCTCCAGCCAACCCAGAGCGCCGGCCAGCACCGACAGCAGGCTGCTGGCGCGCAACTGACTCATCACATCGACGACCATCGTTCCCAGCGCGCCGACCTTCTCGCTGATCCAGGCACCGCCGACGATGATCACGCCGCGCACGCCGGCGATGATCTGCTCGACGCTGGGCAGCAGCTCGGCCAGGCTCTCGCGGTTGTCGGCCACTGTGCTGCCACCCTCAGCGCCACCGCCGATATCGCTGGCCGTGGTGTTCAGCTGGCCGGAGAGCTGCTGCATCTGCTGGCCAAAGTTGCTGAGGAAGGGCGGCGGCAGCATCTCGGCCGCCTGGGTGGCGACGCTGGAGATCGGCTCCCAGACCGGCCGCGTCTGTTCCTTGACCCAGTCCCAGGCCTCGCCCGCCTTGGCCGTGACCCAGCCGAGAATGCCACCAGAGCTGTCGCCGGTGCCGGCGTCGTCGGGCCCGAACAGCTGCTCCTTGACCCAGCCCCAGGCGTCGCCCACGGCGCTGCGTATCGGCTCGGTCCAGTCCCAGATATCGGCACCGAACTGCTCGATGCCGGCCCAGACGTCACCGGCAAAATTGCGCAGCCACTCGATGGCCGGCGCGCCATAGCCCGACCAGAGGTCACTGAAGAAGGTGCCTATCGGTTGCAGGAACTCGGTCAGACTGTCCAGGCCTCGCCGGCCACCTCGGTGACAAAGGTCTTCAGCTGGTCAACGGCATCCAGCAGCGGCTGGCAGTCGCCGGACATCAGCGCGGCCAGGATGTCACCGGCGCGCGCCACCAGGCCGGTGAACACGGCCAGCATCAGCGCCAAGGTGCCGCTGGGGTCCAGCGCATTGAGCACCGAGGCCACACCATCGAAGGCCTGCGACACCTTGTCGCGTATCCACTGCACCGGGCCGACCTCGATGATGGGCACCAGCTGCGGCGTGACGCGGCGCACCAGGGCCATGGCCACGTCACCGATCGCCTCGCCGGCGGCATCGACCAGCGCCCCGCCCGCGTCGGCCACGGCGCCGCCGGCATCGGACACCATGTCAACGGCGCCCGAGGCCAGATCGCCGGCATCGTCCAGCCAGTCGCCCTGCACCTTGAGCTGCGGCGTCTGCGTGGCGGTCAGCGGCAGGTTCTGGTGGACACGGCTGGCGTTGTCGCTGGCTTCGCGTTCGGCGGCCTGGTCAACGGCCTTGCGACCGCGCGCGCCGCCGTCGGCCACGCCGCTGCGCTGCAAGGCCGGGCCAGCCCGGCGCTGCTGCACCACATGGGTCAGCTCATGGGCCAGCAGGCCGCGGCCCTGCTGCGATTGCGGGTCGTAGGTGCCGGTGCCGAACACCAGGTTGTCGCCCTGGGCATAGGCGGCAGCGCCGACGGACTGCGCCGAGGCGGCGGCCGAGGCATCGGCATGGACGCGTACGCCGGACAAGGGCTCGCCAAAGCGCCGGCCCATATCGGCCTGCACGGCCGGCGGCAGCGGCTGGCCAGCGGGCCGCTGCTGCAGAAAGCGCGGCATGCCGACGCCCGGTTTTGCCGGCGCTCGCGCGACCCGGTGCGCGCCGGGCCGGCCGCTGCGCGAGCGCGTCGCCTGCGTGCGCATCACAGCCCCGGCGGCGCCGTGCGTCCCAGCTTGCGGTACTCGCCGCGCACACCGGCCGCGATGTCATCGAAGCTCAAGCGCCGCCCGCCGGCCTGGGCGCTCGCAGCGGCGGCCAGCACCGCATTGCGGATATTGCCGCCGGCCAGATCGGCCAGCGCCGCCAGCCGGTTCAGCGCCTGCTGGTCACAGCTGCTGGCCTCGCCCAGATGGGCCTGCCACAGCGCGCGCCGCGCCTGGGCATCGGGTGCGCTGAAGTCGATGATGAAATCCAGCCGGCGCACAAAGGCCGGGTCGAAGCGGTTTCGGCTGTTGCTGGTCAGCACGACGATGCAGGCGTGCGACTCAATGCGCTGCAGCAGGTAATTGGTCTGCGCATTGGCGAAGCGGTCATTGGCGGTGGCAATCTCGGTGCGCTTGCCAAACAGCGTGTCGGCCTCGTCGAACAAGAGCACCACATCGGCATGCTCGGCCCGGCCCAAGAGCTCGGCCAGATTCTTCTCGGTATCGCCAATCCATTTGCTGAGCATGGCCGCCAGATCGACGCGGTAGATGGGCAGGCCCAGGCGCGCCGCCAGCCACTGCCCGGCCAGCGACTTGCCGGTGCCCGACAGGCCGGTGAACAGCATGCGCACACCATCGCAGGCCCGCGTGCGCGCCGCCTCGCCGAGGCCCGCATGCAGCTGCTCGCGCTGGGCGCAGCGCTGCAAGGCGCGCTCAAGCTCCGCACTCACCGCCTCGTTGACGACCAAGGCACCGTCGGGCACGAGCTCGGGCAGGGCCTGGGCGAGCGCGTCGAGCGCGCGGCCGGCCGAGGTCATGCCCGCGGCCTCGGCAATCGTCTGCAGCGAGGGCTGGCCGGCCGCCAGCAGCTGGGCCAGCTTGGCATGCTCGCTGATCTGCGCCACGCCGGCGCGGTAGCGGGCGGCGGCCGCCGCGGCCACCTCGGTATCACCCAGCGCGGCCCGCCACAGCGCAGCGCGGGTGGCCGGGTCGGGCGCGGGAATGCGCCAGTCGGCCACGGCCGCTTCGTCGCGGCAGATGCCGCCATCGAGCCCGGTCGTCACCAGCACCAGGCCGGCATAGCCGGGCATTGGAGGCACGGCCGCCAGCTCGCCGGGCGCGGCCTGCAGCGCAAACACCGGCACCCGGCCGGTCAGCATCAACCAGACATCGGCACCCGCCGGCAGCTGATCGTCGAACCAGGCCGGCTGCGCACCCAGGCGCCCGATGATGGCCGCGGCCATGCCACGCGCTTCGGCGGCGCTGGCGCTGCGCAGTGCCAGGGTGGACTGCGGCGTGGCGACGAGGCTGGCCGCCCAGCGATCGGCGGCGGCATGCAGCACCGGCACGCTCTCGACCAGTGCGGCCTCGGCCTGCGCCGCACGGACGCGGCTGCCCGGCCAGTCGGCCGCCACGCCGGCCAGGGCGGCGGCAATCGGTGCGGCCACGCGCAGGCTGCGCTCGCACAGCGGCCGGCCCTCGTCGTCGAGCAGCAGCAGGCCGCTGCGCACGGCCTGGCCAAAGGCCAGTGCGTACAGCGTGTCGGCCTCGGCCTGTTGTGGATCCTCCTGCTGCGGCAGCAAGGGCGCGAGCGCCCGCGCCAGCAGCGCCAGGGTCGGACGGGCCCCCGCGGTCGGCGCCTGCATCCAGGCCAGCATGCGGCCGGTCACCGCATCGTCCTCGACGGCGGCGGTCAGCGCCACGGCCAGGGTTTCGACGGCAGACAGACTCAGCAGCGTAGCGGCGCGCGCGAGCGCTTCGTCTGCTGGCGACGGCAGTGCCAAGGCCTGGGCCAGCTGCTGCGGCCACAGCGCGCCGCCGGCCTGGGCCAGCGCATCGTGCAGGCACTGTGCCTCAGCCGAAGCCGCTTCGGTGCCAGGCGGCAGCAGGGTACCCAGCGCCGCCAGCGCGATGTCGCGGCAGCGCAGGCTGGCGGTCGCGGCGGGCATGGCCATCTGGTTCATCACTATCGGCCCTCAGGCGTAGTGAAAACGCAGCGCGGCATCGAGCCAAGGCAGATAGCCGGGATCGATGTCAAAACCGGCGCGCCGCAGGCGGATGTCCAGCGTGCGCAGGGGCATCACGACGTCGATCCGGTGGTCGGACAGCAGCAGCTCGCCGGGCCGGCGCAACAGGCGCAGTAGCGGCAAGCGGGTCTGCTGCACACAGGCGAGGCGAGCTTTGAGCCACCAAGCCTGTGCTTCGATCCCCGCGGCTTCGGTGCACAACTGCGCGTCTATCCACTCGCAGGCCACAGCATCGAGGCGATAGCGCTGCCGCAAGCCCTGCAACAAGGCGGCAAACACCGCAGCCGAGTGCCGGGACCGCGGATCGCCGGGCGCCAGCGGCTCGGCGGCAAAGCCCTGGCGCAGCAGCACCGGCACCAGCAGCCAGAGGCCGGCCCAGGCTGTGGTTTGGCCCTGCAGCGAAAGGGATTGCGGACGCTTGCCCACGACGACGGGCAACGCCGGAACATCAGCGAGCGGCTGGGCCCGCAGCAGGCCGGCCGTTTCGGCCTCATCGGCCAGTTCACCGGTTGCCGCGATGCGTGTAGGCACCACCCCAGCAGCCGGCACGGCACTCTCACCGCCCGGCACCTCGGCGCGCAGCGCCGTTCCGGATACCGCCATGCCTTCAGCAGGTATTGCCGATGTGATGATCGGCCTCGCCGTGGCAGCAGCCTCCTGCATTTGCTCCCTGACCGCATGAACGGCGCCGGGTCTTGCCGCACCGGCCGGCCTCAGCGCTCGCGGCGGCAAATCTTCTTCGTCACTGCCTCGTTGAAGGGTTTCGGCCAGCCCTTGCAGTGGCAGGCGCTGGGCCTGCGGCAACACCGCCAGCACGGCGGCCAGTTGTCTATGCCTGAGCAGGATTGCCACCGCCTCGCGCCGCCAGGCCATCACCACGGCAGGCGGCGGCACAGCCTCGGCCAGTGGCTCGATCAGCAGGGCCGCGATGCGTTCGACCAACGGCAGGCTCGATGGCGCGGGCACCAGTCGCTGCCAGAACCAGGCGCTGTCGTCTTCATCATTCAGCCAGCGCGTCAGCAGCGCCACACGCGCCTGGCCCTCACCGGGCGCCCAGACGACCTCGGCCGAAGCCCCGGCCTCGCCAATGAACACAGCCGAACCGAGCACCCGCTGCCACTCGCGCTCGATCAGCAGCGCTATCGTCTGCGCGCTGGCACCCGGCGGCATGCTCAGCCGAAGCCGGCGTATCAGCACGAAGCGGTTGGCCAGAGCCGGCGGTTTTGATGCAATGCGCAGCGCCTCAGTCAGGCGATCGCTCACGCCCCGGGCCACGGCCGGCCGCGCCGCCCGGATGCGCAGGCGGTGGACGGTGATCGCGTCGGTGCTCACGAGGCCAGGCTCAGCGGTTGATGAAATGCACGGCCGTGGCCAGGCTGGTCTGCACATTGGCCGTCAAGGTCTGCGTGATGCGTAGCGCCGCGACGCCATCGACCAGATCCTCGACCACCGCATGGGCCGAGATCTGACCGGCCTCGAACAGCTGCACGGCCATGCCCAGCCGCACCTTTTGCGGCAGCAGCGGCCGCACATCGAGGCGTATGCCGGGGTTCAGCGGCACCGGCCTGACAATGCGGCCGCTGATGATCTCGCCCACCGGCGAGTGGCTGGCCGCGAGCAGGCAGACGCGCAGCAGATCGGCCATCAGCGCTACCGCCCGCGCATTGCTCCGGTCCACACGGCCGCGCAGCCAGACGGCCAGCTCGCGGATGTCCTCCCGGTCATCGCGCGGCAGTTCGGTAAAGCGCGGCAGGCCGGTCAGATCGCCTAAATCCTGCGTGCCATCGAACTGGCTGAAGCGCTCGGCCCATTCGAGGCGTATGCCGGCGCGCACGCCGGACAGCCGCGCATGCAGGCAGCCGGCAATGGCCGCGATGCGTTCGAACTCGGCGGCAACGCGGCGCTGCAGTTCGCCACGCTCGGGGGCCGCGGCGAGCAGGTCGGCAATCGACGCGACCTTGCCGATCAGGGCTATCTTGCTGGCCAGCGCGACGCCGCTGCTGAGCGAGGCTTGCAGCTGCGGCAGGGCCACCGCACGGGCCTGCTGCACCTGTTCGGCATGGGCCTGGACGGCGCTGAACGAGGCCTGCATCACGGTGGTGCTGGCCATCGCCGTGAACGACATGGCCACCGCCGGGCGGAGTGCGGCGATCAAGCGGTCGGCCAGCACCGGCCGGTCCAGCAGCTGCAGATGGGGGCGCAGCGCCGGGAACCAGTCCACCGGCGCGCGGCGCAGCACCTGCAGCATCGCGGCCACGTCCTCGGGCGGGTCTTCGTGATCGGCCAGGCAGGCCGGCACGGCGTCGGGCTCCAGCGAAGAGGCCAGTTCGCGCACCGGTGCGGCCAGCGCCGCGCCAACCGAGCGCTGCAGCACGCGCACCCGGGCATAGGCAAGGAATTTGACGTGCTGGGCAATCACCTGGTCGCGCCGCTCGTTCAGGCCGCGCGCGCGCTCGACCTCCTCGGCCATCAGCGCACGGGCGGTGGCCACGTCCTGGCGCGCCTCGGCCAGCTCGCGCTCGACCACGGCGATGCGCGCGTTCGTCTGGCCCAGCCACTGCTCGGTCGTGCCCATCACGGCGCGGCAGCGCTCCAGCACATTGCGGTAGCGCCGCACCACGCCCTCGGCACGGCGCAGCAGCGCGATCGTGTGGTCGGACAGATCGATGCCGCTGTAGAAGAAGGTCGATTCGTCGGAGCGGTCCGGGTCGGGGTCACGATCGCTGAGCAGCACCGACAGGTCCTGCTTCAGCTCGGCCAGTTTCTTGATGCCGGTGCGGTGCGGCTGGCCGGTCAGCTTGTCGTAGAGGCGCTCGTTCTCGCTGCCCGCATCCTTGGTCGCCGGCAGGCCGGTGACCTCCAGATCGCCCATGTCCAGGCCCAGGGCCAGCAACTTGGACACGAGCTCGTGGCGGGTGGCCACCGTGTTGTCCTTGGCCTCGATCGAGCGGGGCCGCTCCATCCGCGCGGCAATCGAGGTGGTGCGGATCTCGGCCTTGCCGGTCAGCGCATCAGAGTCATCGACCGGCGGCGTGGTGGTTGCGGCGCCTTTGGTGAACAGGCCACCGGCATCGCGCAGCGCCTCACGCTGAATCAGCCTGTCCGGAAGTTCCCGGGCACCACCACCGAAGATGGGTGTCGAGACCCTGTCCAGGCCCAGGTCCGCCGCGTCCAGCCTCGCGCCGGTGGGCAGCGCCCCGGGCACCTGGCGCGGTGGCGCCTCGCGCTTGAGCACCGTCTTGTCGGACTTGATGGTCTGATAGAAGTCGGCCAGTTGCTCGCGTGTGGCGCTGGCGTTGTCGAGATCGGCGATCTGGGTCAGCGCCGGCGAGACGGCAAAACGCGTTGCCTGGGTCTGCTTCAGCACCGATTGGCGCAGCCGGTAGAGATCGGTCTGCGAGCGCAGATAGCCGAGGTTGATGACGTCGTCGGCCTGGCTGATGCGAAACGCCAGATCGGCCGCCATGTGGCGCAGGCCCTGTTCCTCCAGCAACACGCCCAAGCTCACGAACTCGCCGGCGGGCGTGCCCGGTTTGACGTCGGTGGGCGTGATCTTCAGGCCCTTGACATCGGCGCTGGCCAGCAGTTCGGCCAGCTCGGTGAGCCGGCGGCTCTCGCCCTGCACCGAGGTGCCCAGGGCGGCCTCGAACGGGGCGTCGCGGTCTTGCGCATCGACCAGATCCCAGTCCTCGCCATCGCCCCAGCGCTTGCCGGCGCCATCGAGCAATTGCTGCGTCAGCCAGGGTGCCTCGCGCTGGCCCTGCAGCAGGCCCAGCGGGCCGAAACAGGCCCGGCCGCCGAACAGGGTGAAGGCCAGGCCGGTGATGTCGCGGTCCACCAGGCCCAGATCGGCAGCGGGCACGGTCAGCCTCACCCAGCTGCCGGCCGTCGGCAGCTCGGCCGACTGCTGCTTGCGCGAGGCCGTGCCCTCGCTGCCCCAGTTCAGCCGGCTGACGCCCCAGTAGGCGCGGTGCTCCCAGCCGTTGACATTGAACTGCAGCATCAGCTGCTGCGGCGGATGCTCGCGGTCCAGCAGCACCCAGGCGTACAGCGTCGCATCGGCCGCCGGCCGCAGTGGCGTGGCCGCCTGTTCCAGCACATGCTGGTGCATGCCCTGGGCCAGGGCCGAGCGGTGCAGCAGGCCGGCGGGCGGCGGTTGTTGCGGGGCGCTGGCCTCGTCTTCGAGCCGCTGCGGGTCGTCGGTCGGCGGTGGCCTGACGTTGGCACCATCGAGGCCGCGGCGCTGCAGCAGCTGCTTGTCGCGCAGGTTCTGGCGCCGCCGCAGCCAGTCGCTGCGGGCATCGATGAAGCGGTTCAGCGCCTCGCCTATCCTGCCGTCGGCGTCGGGGCGTTCGATGACCAGCAGCTGCGGGTCGAACAGCGCCTGCGGCACCGGCACATAGACGGCCAGGCGCCCGCGCACCGAGGTGTCGATGGGGGCCAGGCCGGCCGACTCTTCGAGCAGCAGATCGAGTTGCTCCAGCGGCACCGGGGCGGCGAACACATCAAGCTGAGGGCTGAAGAAGCGGTTCACCTTGGCGCGCACATCGATCGCATCGGCGGGCAGCAGGCCGGCCGGCGGCAGCAGGGGCAGCTGTGCGCCCAGGGCGGCGGTGTCGGTGCCGGCCTGGCGGGCCTCGGTGATCTGCTCGGCGAGCTGCTCGATGCGGGCCTGCCAGAGGAAGCGGTCGCCGGCCCCGCTGCTGCCCTGCCGCGCCCGTGGTCGGCCGCCGCTGCGCACCACGGCGGCACCGTCGGCAAACAGCGGCAGCCAGGCCGCATCAAAGCCGACCAGGGCCAGCGGTATGCCCAGGCCGTGCCAGGGCATCGCCTGGGCTGAACCGAGCCGAGCCTCGCGGCCGAATACCTGGTAGGCCAGCCGGTTGCGCCAGGTCGCGTCGGCCGCCGGCAGCGACAACCATTCGTCGGGCCAGGCGTACCAGACCAGACGGCCGGCGTCCTGGCGCAGCTGTTCCTCGAAGGCCTCGGCATCGAGATCGCGTTCGCATTGGTCGAAGGGGTCGGCGCCTGCTATCAGATAGTGCTCGATGGGCTCCAGCACGACGATGCCGGCACGCGGCAGGGCCATGCCCGCGGTCACCTCCTCGCGCAGGCTGCGGCCGAGGTGGCGCGATTCAAGCACCGTGCCATCGGCCTCGCCGGGGCCGGGCGGGGGCGCCTCGCCGGCCAGCAGCCAGCCGGGCGCCCAGACCGGCAGGTCCAGCAGGTCGAAGTGCAGCGCCTGCGGCACGACCACCTCCTCGCCGCTGGCGGCCAGGGCCAGGCCGCTCTCCAGGGTGGCGCCGCGCGCCGCTCCCAAATCGACGGGCGCGGGCCCGCCCAGATCAAGCGACAGGCCCAGGCCCTCGACAACACCGGCGCTGAGCGCTCGCTGCAGCAGGGCCAGGCGCCGGCCGCGGTGGTCCTGCTCGGCATGCAGCAGCGCATCGGTCAGCGCACGGCCGGCAAAGGCATTCATGCGCCGCTGCCCGTCGGCATCGACACGGCCCGCCAGCTTCGGGCTCACCGCAATCGCGATCTCGCCCCGCTCAAAGCTCAGCGCGCGACCTGGGGGTTGAAGAATACGCATCACGGTCTCCAGCTAGCGCACCAAGACGCGGTCGAGATTGAGCTTGCCGCGGGCCGGGATCTTCAGCTCGGTGGCCATGCGCGCGGTCTCGAATCGGTTGGCCTGGGCCAGCGCCCGGTCCAACTCGAGCAGGCGGTCGCTGCCGGCCAGCTTGGCGACGGCGTCGGCGTCCTGCAGCAGCTCTGGCCGCTCGGCGGCCAGCTTGGCCAGGCCACTGCCCACGCCGGGGGCGCCCAGCGTTTCGGCCATCTGTGCGACCTCCGCCGTGCCGACCTTGCCCTTGCCCTCCAGACCACCCAGCAGCACCTGGGCCAGCACCGGTGAGTCGAACTTGTCGGCCGCCAGCAGCCGCACCATCTCGGCCCGCGCACCGACGCTGGACTTCTCCAGCACCTTCTGCACCCGCGGCAGCAGCTCGACCGGGAAGCGCCGCTTGATCAGCGCGTCTTCGTCCTCATCGGCGCCGAGCACGGCCACCACCTCGCCCTCGATCTGCGGCCGCATGGCCAGATTGCGCCGGCGCGTGTACCAGAGCTGGGGCTGCGCCGCGAGCAGCTCGGCCCAGACGCCATCGACGCCGTCGGGCGGCTCGACCACCGGCGTGGGCAGCTGGAACAGCCGCCGCGCCTCGAAGGCACGCATCGCGTCCAGCGGCGAGCGCTTGACATTGCCGGCCGCCGCCAGGGCCTTGACAGGCCGCTCGATGCGGCGCTGCAGCCGCGCGGCGGTGCGCATCAGCGACTCGCGCGCCACCGGCACCAGGATGGCCACCGCGGTGGCGGACAGCGCCTCGGCGTTGAGGCTCAGATCGATGGGCGGCAGCAGCAGCGACTCCTCGACCAGCAGCGCGATTTCGTCCTCGGGCACCAGGCACAAGTCGGCCTGCACGCCGGGGGGGAACCAGCTCTGACTGAAGTCCGCGGTGTTGACCGCCGCGGCCGGCATCGGCCCGGCCGGCGGCAGTGCGGCGAAGTATTGGCTTGCGGTGGGCCGGCCGGCCAGCGAGCGGGCCATCAGCTCGCGCAGCTGCTGGCTGTACTGGGCCAGATGGGCCTCGCGCAACAGGCGCGGCGCAAAGCCGAAGCCCAGCACATCGGCATGGGCCTGGCCGGCGGCGCGGCGGGCCAGGTGCGTATCCACCCAGCGCACCTGATCGCCCTGCAGGGCCAGCACGGCCAGCGGCAGCAGCTCGGCCGGCATGGCCGGCAACGCGTCGCTGACAAAGGCATCGCGGGCCAACTGGCTGCGCATCGCATCGATACGATCCGGCGGGGCATCGGCCAAATAGCTGAGCGTCAGCGCGCTGGCCTCGATGATGTCGCCCTCCTCCACATGGCGCGGCCCGTCCAGACTGGTCGGGTAGGCCGCAACCGGGTTGGCGCTGAACTCCAGCGCGCGCAGGCCCAGCACGAACAGGCCGGTGCGGTTGCGCAGCGGCGGGCGGGGCTGGTTGAGCGTCCGCAACTGGGCGGCCAGCGTCTGCAGCCGGAACAGCTGGGCCAGCGAGACCCGCACCACTCCGCTCAGCGAGACCAGCTCGCCGGCGCTGGTGTAGCCAAAGCCGGGGCGCACCAGCAGGTCGGTGCTGCTGACGCCCGCGCTGACCTCCAGGCCCTCGACCACGCCCGAGCCCAGCGCCCGCGCGTAGCCGGCCTGGCGGGCGAGGAAGTAGCTCTGGTCGCGGGTCAGGTCTCGCGCGGCGAGGAATTTGCCGTCGAAGTAGCGCGGCCGCACGCGGTGCGACTCATCGACCAGGAGGCTGGCCTCGCGCAGCTGGCGGGCCTGCTCGCTGCTGATCAGGGTGCGTGGCGAAAGGGTGGCCATGGGGAAACCTCGCTGAGAAGGCAATCAATCAGGCGCCGAAGATGGCGGCAAGCAGGTCGGTGGGAACAACAAAGGCGCGGCTCTCGTTATCTATGCTTGCGTCGGCGAAGGCGGGCAGGTCGAGCAGCGGCCGGCCATCGGGCGCCAGGCCGGTGCTGGGAATGCGCACCCGCGCCAGGAACACCGCCGACGGATCGACCGTCACGCCGTGCTCCTGCAATCGCGCCAGCGGCGCGCCGTCGGGCCGGGCCAGGGCCAGATCCCAGGCATCGAGCAGATGGGCGCGCGCCGCATCGACGCGCTCGGCCGGCGCCAAGGCGCGCAGATCGGCAAAGCGCTGGCGCGGCAGATGGTTGGGCGCGGCCGGGTCGTCCTTGGCCTCGGGCCGCAGCACCAGCTCCAGCCGGAAGGCATCGCGCACGCGGGCCGGCACCAGCGCGTCGGTGGCGTCGAAGGCACCGTGGGCAAAGGCCGGTGTGCGGCCCCGCCCGCTGGCGACGAAGCGCAGATACAGATCAGCGACCACACCCTGTGCGCCGAGCGCGTTGCGCAGGGCGTCTGCGCTGTGGGCGTTGGCCCAGGGCCCCAGGCGCAGGCACCAGGCCCGCGGCACCTCGATCAGGCGGCCAAAGCGGTCCAGCGCCAGGCCGCCGCCGACGGCCAGTTCGGTCACGCCACCGTCCTGGCGAGCCGTGGCCTTCAACCCGGCCAGGGTGCCGCTGCCGGACAGATAACCCAGGCCCCGCGCCAAGCGGCTGCGGTGGTAGGTCTGCTCGTCGGTGAAGTCTTCGCGGTCGAGCAGCACGCCGGTGTCGTAGTAGGGCCGGTCGGGTCGCAGCGCGGCCGGCAGCGGATCAATGGCGACGAAACCTGTGTTGTCCATGACCGATCTCCTTCAGCGTTGGGGCCGTGCCGGCACCGGCCGCCGCGGCGTGGGCGTCAGGCCCCGCTGCACCGTCACCACCAGCACATCGGCCTCGCTGCTTCGCCCCTGTCCATCGATCACGACCAGGGAGAAGCGATGCTTGCCGGCGGCCAGCTTGTTCTCGACCCTCAGCACCGGATCGGCGCTGTCGAAGGCCTTGTTCAGGGCCAGCTGCGTCATGTGATCTGCGGGCCCAGATAGGTGAAGCGGTAGGTCTTGATCGTGCCGCCACCCACATCGAAGGACTTGGCGCCGTTCAGGTCGAAGGACTTGCCGATGTCGGCAATCGACGGCCCCTGCAGCACGGCGGTGGGCCGTTCGCGGTCGGCGACGATGACGATGATGCGGTCGCCCGCCGAGACATTGCCCGAGTCATCGACGACGATCAGCTCGAACATCTGCCGGCCGCGGGCCAGCGGCTTGAGCGGGTCGATCTCGACGGTGATGATGGGCTGGTCGGTTTCAAACGGCGTGTTGAGCACGAGTTTTGCCATGGCGGAACTCCTTGGGTTGAACAACGGTCATGTGGATCGGTGGGTGAAGCGCCAGCGCCGGATTGCGCCGCCGACGGGGGGAACGGACTGGCTGCCATCAAGCTGGATGGGCCCCAGCGGCGAGGCCTCGGCCGGACCCAGCAGCACGGCGCGTGGCAGGCCGTCGTCGTCAAGACCAGGCACGCCGTCATCGAGCCGCCAGTCGAGCGCGCCGCCGCCGATCAGCCGGTCGCCGCGGCCCAAGGCGCTGCGTTCGACCCGCACCGGCTTCAGGGCACCGGCGCGCGCAGATAGCTGTCGATGCCGATCAGCGACGCCACGCCGACCAGGAAGGGCTCCCGCGCGGCGATGACCTTGATCAGCACATGGGCCGGGGCCAGCTCTTGCGCGATGCTCGCCACCAGCACACGCAGCTCGTCGTCCAGGCCCTCGTGCACCAGCAGGGTGGCGCGGTGAGCGGTGCGCTCGTAGACGCTGGCCACCGTCTGGCGCTCGGCCTCGCTGTCAATGCGCTCACCGAACAGGGCCAGGAACTCGGCCCTGGCCTGCTCTTCGCTGGCGTCGCCAAGAATCAAGGTGTCGCCAACAAAGGAGTTGCCCGAGACGACCAGGCCGGGCATCAGCGCATCATCGCTGCGGTTCAGGTCTATGCCCAGCAGCGTGGCCATCGTGCGGCGCAGGCGGAAGTCCTCGACGATGACGATGCGGCCCAGCGACAGCGCGCCGTCGGTGGCAATGTCCAGTGCCAGATGCAGGCCTTGCAAGGTGCCACGCAGGCGCTTCAGCTCGACCGATTGTGTCAGCCAGTCACGGCGCCGCGCCGGCGGCAGGCGGGCCGGGAAGCGCTCGCCGGTCCAGCCGGCCAGCCAGGGCAGCCAGGCCTCGGGCACGCTGGCCGGATCGGTCAGCACACGCACATCGGCGATGCGGTCCTCCAGCGGCGTCAACACCCCCTCGAACAGCTGGGTGAAGCGCTCCAGGAAGTCGTAGCGCGTGGCCGGACCGGCGGCGCTGCGATCGAACACGTCTTCGTCGCGATAGAGCTCGGGCAGGTAGTTGCGCACGTATGAGAAGCGCTGGCCCCAGACCCGCACCGCGGCCAGCTCGGGCGTGGCCCGGCCATTGCCGAACAGACGCACGCGCAGCCACAGCCGGCGGCCGCGCAGCTCACGTAGCTGCAGGCCGGCCCGCTGGGCCAGCGCACAGAACAGCCCGACCCGCTGCGGCTGCGGCGGGCAACCCAGCAGGCCGGCGCGGTGCGGCAGCTCGCTGGGCAGCGACAGCCAATGGCCGCGCGGCACATCCGCGGGCAAACTCGGCGCGGCCGAGGCATCGCCGAACCAGTGGGGATGCCATTGGCGTTGATCGGGCGCCCGATCGTCATCGTCGGCGGCCAGTTCGACCAGCACGCCGCAGGCCGGTGGTATCACCGCCTCGACATAGATGCGGTGCCAGCGCATGTCCAGCTCCGCCGTGTCCAGCGTCCTGCCCTCGGCCTGGCCCTCGGCGAGGAAAGCGCGCCAGGCCAGCGGCACCAGCGGCCGGCTGAAGCGCGGCGGGCCACCCGGATCGACAGGAGGCGCCGGCTCGGCCAGCGGCAGATGGGGCGGCCAGTCCTGCGACGCGACGAAGGGGCCACCGGCGGCATCGGCGCTGGGGTAGCGGCGACCCAGCGGCTGCAAGGTGGCACCATCCTGCAGCGGCTCGGGCACAGCATAGACCAGCAACTCGGTCAGATCGGCCAGACGCAGCGCAACATGGTCTTCGTCCAGCCAGGCCAGCGCGTGGGCGTGCTCGGCGCCGGCCAGCAGCAGCGTTGCCCGCACGGCAGCGCCATCGTCCGAGATCAGCATCAGGCCCAGCGCGCCGTCGCTGCCCCAGGCCGCCACGGCCAGCCGGCCGGCGGCACTGGCGGCGACAAGCACCGGGCGGCTGCCGGCGGGCAATTGCACAGGCAGCAGCTCGACCCGCGGCGCATCGGGGTTCTCAGGCGCCGGCCGGAAGGTGCCGGGGTCGTAGTCCACCGCAGGACGGTCGGGCCAGGGCGTGCCGGCGATACGCGCCAGGCGACGATGGACGCGATCCAGCGCATAGCGCCTGCCCTGGGCGTCGCAGGCGAGGTCGTGCGGCCGGAAACTCTGTCCACCACCCAGCTCCGGCAGGGCCAGGCGCAGCGGGGCAAAACGCCCGCGCAGATCGACCAGTTCGATGCGGTCGGCGAAGGCCAGCAGCAGGCATTGATCGGCATCCAGCGCCAGGTCCAGCGGCACGCTGCCGGCCAGGGTGGCGTAGCGCGGCACCTCGCCGTCGAAGGCACCGAAGGCCACCAGGGACTGGGTGGCGATATCCCAGCGGGCATAGGTGCCGAAGCGGTCACGCAACAGCGGCAGCATCGCCAGCTCGGTCTCGGCACGCAGTGCCCGTTCGACACCCTCACGGCGCGGCGGCGGGGCGCGCTCGTCGAGCAGGGACAGCAGCGGGCGCTGCATCGCCTCACCGGCCGGCGATTCATGTGCGGCCAGGGCGACGCGGCAGGCGGTCAGCGCCGGCCAGTCGCTGGGCTGCGACCACATCCAGAAGCGTTGACCGTTGCTGTCCATCTCGGCTACTCCGCCGTACTCAATGTGTAGCGGCAGGAACGAGGGCGCGCCGGCCGCTGCGGGCTGAAGCATCGTCCGGGCCTGAACGGTCCGAACTTCGGCTTCTTTATGCCCGCTGCAGCCGGCACACCCTCATTCCTGCTGCAGCCTGTGTGCAGGCTTGCAAGTCCTAAAGACACTCGCCCTGCTCGGCGTTGGCGGCCACCAGCGCCTCCGCAGAGGGGGTGGGGGGCCGGCCACGGCTGGCATAAAGAAGTTGGAGGTCGGGCCGAAGGGACCGGCCCAAGCTTCAGCCCGTCGTGGCCGGCCCCCCGCCCCCTCCGCCGCCCCGCCAGCCAGTCACTCAGCGTCATCTCAACACCTCTCCGTGATCACAGGCACCGCCACACGAGTAGCCCCACTGAGCGGCGATGACAGCTCGGTCGGCGCGCTACTGCCCTCCGCGACCAGCACCTGCATCAGCTCGGGGAGCTGCCAGGGTTGCAACGCGATCTGCTGCAGGCCCTGGGCGCTGCGCGGTGCCAGCACCCAAGCGGTGCCCTGACGCTCGAGCAGATTGACGCCGGCGACACTGGCAACACCGGGCACGCGGGCGGCCTCAACCTCGACCTCGCGATCCACCACCGCGCGGCCGAGAACCCAGCCCTGGCCGTCCGGCCCGCCTGGTGCCAGCGGCCACAGCAGGCGGCGAATCGCCGCGCGCACGGCCGCCAGGGTCGCATCGACGGGCGCGTCCTCGCGCAGGCCCACGGCCACCGACAGGGCCAGGGGCAGGTACTCGCAGCCGATCACATACAGCTCGGTGGCCAGCGGTCGGCGGGCTTCGAGCTGAGCGTGAATGGCCTCGATGAAGGGCTGATCGGCGCGCGGGTTCGGCGCCGTGCCGACCATGCCGCTGACGGTTCCCGGCAGCGCCATCACCGTGACCACGCCCGGAATGCCGAAGGCCCGCGTGCGCGGCAGAAAGCGCGGCAGCACCTCGACGCGGGCCACATCCAGGCCCGGAGTTTCGTGGGCCAGCACGCGGTAGTCGTCGGCCGTCACCGCCCGTTCGCGGTGCCGCAGATAGGAGGGAATGCGCGCCTCGGCGGCGGCCACCGTTTCGGCATCTTCGCCGCCCTCGGTGGCGGCCGGCTGGGTGGTTTTCAGCGGCACCAGGCCGCCGTCCTCGATGCGCTGGCCGGTCAGCTCGCGCACGGTGCCCGCAGCCAGATTGCCGGCACGACCGCCGCCGCTGCGCGCACTGACGAGCTTGACCCGCGCGCCGGTCGGCGGCACGCGGCCGCGCACACCGTCGCCAAAGCGCAGCTCGCCAGACTGCGGGTCCAGCTCATAGACCCGCGCATCACGGGCGAGATCGGCGCGCTGCGAGACCAGGGCAATGTCATCCACACGGGTCCAGGCTTGATAGTCCGAACCCTGCTCGGCAACCGCAATCTGCAGCGAGTCCGCGACGATATTGGTCAGCGGCAGCTGCACCCGCTCGCCGGGGTCGCCGCGGGTCTGAGCCACGACCAGGGCGCCGCGCGTCTGGCCCTGCTCTATCGTCACCGCATGCAGGCCCACCCAGGACAGGCGAAGCTGCTGCACACTGGCGGCCGGCCGCAGCCGCAGCCAGGCGACCAGCCGGGCCTGGTGCTCGGCATCGTCCAGCCGTGGCGGCTCGTCATCGACGCCGGACAGCGTATCGACCGCGCGGGCCGAATCGCCGACACCGATCAGGGACGGGCCCGGCGGCACCAATCGCAGCACCCCGGCACGGCGCAGACCATCGGTGCCGTCCAACGCCTTGTCCAGGGTCTGGTAGTCGGTGTTGCGGCCACCACCGACCGAAAGCTCCCATTCGGCCGCGATCTGCAGCGGTGCGGCGACGCGCTGGTCATCGGGCAGGGTCAGGGCCGGGATCACGCCGACATTGAGCAGGCGTGGCGCGCCGGCGGCATTGCGAGAGAGCTGGTCGCGCACGCGCAGGCGCAGCGCCGCTTGATCTTCCCCGCGCGCCGCCTTCGGCGCCAGCAGGGCGATCCACAGGCAGCCGTCCACGGTGTCGCCGACAATATCGATCCCGTCCGGCTGGGCCAGGCCATCGGCGAACAGCGGCGTGGTCTCGTAGGTGTCGAGCTCGCGGGCGCCGTAGAGCTGGCCCAGTTGGGCAATCGTCTCGGCCAGCTCCGGATGGGTGTCAACGCCGACGCGTTGCTTGATATAGACCTCGCCGGTGACAGGCGCGATCGACACCTCCTGGTGGGTCTCGAACGGCAGCGGCTTCTCGACCCGGGCGCCCTGGCGCAGATCGACCGCCTCGCGGGCCTCGTCGGGCAGGCGCAGCGCCAGCAGGCCACGAGCCGGGCGGGCCCGCTTGCGGCCCAGGCCCAGCAGGTTCAGGAACACGCGGCGCTGGCGCTCGGGCACCTGGTTGGCGCGGAACAGGATCGTGTCGCCGAGGAAGGCGAACAGCTCGATCAGCGTGCGGCCCGGATCGCCGGGGCTGGGATGCGTCCACTCCGGCGTGTGCGCCGGAATGCGGTCCAGCAGCTCGGCCACCAGATCGTCGAAGCGGCGGTCGTCCAGGGAGGGAACGGGTAGCGCCATCTCAGCCTCCCAGACTCAGGGCAAGCGCCAAGCGCTGCGGCTCACCGGTGCGCCGCAGCCGGTAGTGCACCTCGATGCGCACGGCGGCGCCGTCGCGTTCGTCCTCGCTGACCTCGACGCGGTCCAGCTGCACGCGCTGCTCGTAGCGGGCCACGGCGGTCTGGATGCGCTCGAGGATGCGGGCGCGCACGGCCAGCGTATTGGGCTCATGCAGAAAGTCCTGCAGGCCCGCGCCGTAGTCGGCATGCATCATCAGCTCGCGCGGCCGGGTGGACAGCAGCGCGCGCAGGCCGTCGGACACGCTGCGCTCGAGGCCCGGCCAGCGCCACTGGCCGCTGGCGTCCGGACCGGCCAGCAGGGGCCAGCCGATCGGTCTCTTGAGTTGGCTGTCTGTGCTCATGTCGGCCGCTCACTTCTTGCGCGGAATCGGCAGGCAGATCTTCACGAAGGGCAGCCAGTGGAAGATGATTTCCAGCAGGTGCAGCACGATGTTCAGCACGATGAAGGCGCAGATCGTGATGATGGGGATCGAGAACGAACAGATCCAGCCCAGGCCCAGCTCGCTGCCCTTCTCGGCCTTGCCGGCCAGCATCGCCTTCGGCGAGTTGCGCGCCAGCAGGTTCTGCAGCTCGGGCGGCAGCTCGAAGGCCACGTTGGGCGTCATCGCCCTCAGCGAGGCGGCGTTGAGCGACGGCAGCGCGATGCGTGCCTGGGGCGAGCCGGTCGAGGCATGCCAGGGCGCGATCGCGTACAGCGGCGTCATCTCGCTCCACACCAGTCGCGTCGGACAGCCCGGTTCGCCGCGCACGCGCACAAAAGCGCGGATGGCGAACAGCGATTGATCGTCGTCGTAGCGGCCTTCCAGGATGCTCGCCTTGGCGCTGCGCGCTTCCAGCACCGCCAGGGCCGCATCGACGAAACGCTCGGTCCAGCCGGCGGGAATGGCGGCCAGTTGATCGGGCATCGTCACGCCCGGCGCATCGGCGTCGTGGACGACGCGGGCGCAGGCCAGCAGGAAGGCGCCAGCGCTCTCAACGCGGAACCGCACCAAGGCCTCCGAGCGGTCTATGGTGGTCAGGCGCAATTCGTCCAGCAGCGGCACCAGGGCCTCGCCGTCGGTCTCGCCACCGAGGCCGAACTCCAGCGCCAGCTGGCGGATGAAGGCGGTGAACTGGGCGCGCAGCAGCGCGTCGGTGCCGGGGTCGGGTGCATCGGCTGCCATCGCATCCTCCTCGGCCAGCCAGGAGGCGTCGAAGTTGCTGCCCACCGCGGGCAAGGCCCGCGCACTGCCGGTGCGTCGCAGATACGGCGATAGATGGGCGATGAAGTCGTCGCGGTCGGCGCCCGGCGCATGGACGGCGCTGTAATCGACAGCCGCGCCGCGCTGCAAGCGCTGCGCCTCGCTGCAGGGCACGAGACCGAACAGCAGCGTGCGCTGCGCATGGTCGCAGACCTCGGGGGCCAGTGGGTAGAGCGGCTGCGTGGCCTCGGCCGCGGCCTGCGGCGCGCGTGCGGCCAGCGCCGCATCGACCACCGCATTGCCGGTGCGGGCCTGCGGCCGGCGTGACAAATCGGGGTCGGAGTCAAATTGTTGGGCCGAACTGAAGCCCTGCCAGCCCAGGCCCTCGCCGTCGCGCTCCTGCCAGGCCTGCCAGTGCGCGTGATGGGCCAGCTCGCCGGCGCTGGGCATGCCGGCGTGGGCGTCGGGGCCTATCCAGCGGCGCACGACAAAGCCGGACGACTCGATCTTGCGCGGGTCCAGCCGCGGCGTGCCGAACAACGCACAGCAGGTGTCGAGCAGCACCAGATTGAAGCGGCGGTGTATCGGCTGGAACAGCGCCCGCGGCGCGCCCAGCGGGGGCAGCTGCGTGAACGGCAGGGTGGCCGGCCAGCCGAAGCGGTGCCAGGTCGTGCCCTTCAGGCCCGCCACCAGCGCGGCGACGAAGTCATCGACCTGCAGGTCTACCAGCAGGGCCGGGGCGCCAGGGCGCTGCGCCGACGGGCCGCGCAGGCTGACGGGATGGTGGGCGTGGGAGGTGATGGGCATGACGGCTTTACCAGACATTGCCGGCACCCGGCGTGTAAGACGACGACACCACGGCGCTGGCGATCAGGGTGTCGCACTTGACGACGCCGGAGAACTTGGACATGCCGGCGTCCACCTTGACCATGCCGGCGCTGATGCTGACCTGCGGCGCATTGACCGTGACCTTGGCGCTGGCCGTGACAGTAATGCCCGACGATTCGAACTTGATGCTGTTGCCGTTGGAGTCTTCCAGCAGGCACACCCCCGGCCCGTCGCTGAGCTTCAGGCTCTGCCCGCCGGGCGTCTCCAGCGTGATGCTCTCCTGGCCGTCCTGGTCGTCCAAGGTGATGGTCACGCCATTGCGCGAACGGATCACCTTCAGGTAGTTGCTGCCGGCGCCGTCCATGCTCTCGGGCGCCGCCGCGCCGCCATGCCAGACGCCGCCCAGCACCAGGGCCATCCGCGCATCGCCCTGGGCAAAGCCGACGACGACCAGATCGCCGACATCCGGTATCCAGAAGGCACCGCGCTGGTCGCCGGCAAAGCCGCTGACGACGGAGGCCCAGACCGGGCCGTCCTGATCGGCGACGCCGGCCGTGGCATGCAGGCGCACCTGCACGCGGGCCAGCGAGTCGGGGTCCTTCAGGTCCACCACCTCGGCCAGGAACAGGCCGCCGGCCCAGGCCGGGCCCAGCACCGGCGGGGTGCAGGCGGGCAGCAGGGACAGGGGTTGGGCGCGGTCCATGGTGGTTCAGGGCTGAGCCAGATAGGCCGACTGGGCGGTGAAGTCGGTGCGGTAGCCGTGGCTCTGGTCGAAGCGGTGATGCGCCTCGATCACGTCATAGCTGTTGTCAAAGCGTTGACCCATGCCGCTGATGCGCAGCCTCGTGCCGACGCGCAGGCTGGGGTTGCCCTCGGTGCTGCCTGCCAAGCGCACAAAGCGGCGGGCGCGCTGATCGAAGGCAGCGTCCACCAGGGCCTGGGCCTCGCCCTGATTCGGCGCGGCCGGCCCGCCCAGATGTTCGCTGCGGCTGCCGGGCAACAGGTCCGCACCGGTCGTGCCACTGCCGGCGCCCAGGTGCACGCCGCTGCCGGTGGCGGTGAAGGCCGAGCCGCCGGCCACATCGAAACCGCTGGCCGTGACCGCGCTGACCTGCTGGGCCAGATCGGCGATCACCCGCACCTGCTGCAGCTGGCTGTACAGCGCCAGGCTCAAGCTGCCGCGATCACCCTCGCCGCAGCGGCGCACCTGCAGCGTGCGGCCGCTGACCTGCAGATCGCAGTCGTGGCGGGCCAGCACGCGGCGCAGAAAGGCCAGATCACTCTCATTGAGCTGCGCCCAGTTGGCGCTGCCCGCACCACCACCCGGCAGGTCGCCCAGATCGCATTGCAAGCCATGGCGGCCGGCGATGGTCTGCACCAAGTCACCGACAGCCTGGCTCTCGTAGAAGGCGGTGCGGCGCGCGCAGCGCAGCGCAAACAGATCGTCCTCGGCCAGCAGCACCAGCTCGGGCGGCGTGCCCACCGAGCCCCGGGCCTCGATCGCATGGATATCGCCCTCGAACAGGCCGCAGGGCGCGCTGGTCTCGCCGAAGTAGACCTTGAGCCGTGTGCCCAGCTGCAGCGGCCCGCCGGAGTCGAACAAATAGCCGACCGAGCCGCTGGTGATGCCCCAGTTCGACAGGCACAGCGACAGGCTGCTCATGCCCCCCTCCTGTTCGCTGACCACACAGGTGCGCAGGCTGGCATGGACGTCAGCCCGCTGCTGGCCATCGACGAACACGGTCGGCCGCACCGCATAGGCGGCGCGTTGCGAGACCGGGGCTTCCTGAACGTCGTTGGGCATGGTCTTGACTCAATCAGTCGGCGAGCAGCCGCTCGCGGCGCTCGATGGTCAGGCGCAGCTGCTCGTCCAGCGCAAGTGCCAGCTCGGCGGTCCAGGCGGGGCCAGCGGCGGCGGCTGGCCCGGCGACCGGCGCCGAGGTCGATTCGCTGCTGGGCACCTCGACGATCACTTCATCGATCGCTACAGGCATCTCGAATCCTCCTCTGCGCTTGGCGCGTTGGATGAAGCATGGAGCGGCAGGGCCGAGGGCGCGCCGGTCGCTGCGGGCTGAAGCATCGTCCGGCCCTGGACGGACCGAACTTTGGCTTCTTTATGCCCTCCGCAACCGGCACGCCCTCGCCCCTGCTGCAGCCGGAGTGCAGGCTCGCGAGTACGGGTACGCGTGCTCGGTTCCGAGTTGGCGGCCACCAGCGCATCCGCAGAGGGGCCGGGGGGCTGGCCACAGCAGGCATAAGGAAGCTGGAGGTCTGGCCGTCCAGGACAGACCCAAGCTTCAGCCCGTCGTGGCCGGCCCCCCGTCCCCTCTGCCAAGCCACACTCGCAACCAGTCGCACTTCAGTCTCCTAGGAAGATCAGGCGTCAAAGCGCAAGCGCGCCGACAGCGGTTTGTTCTGGCCAACATCGCTGCGCAGGCCCGAGGGGCTTTGCGGCAACGCACGACCATCGATGGAGAAACCAGCGCCGGCATCGGTGGCCAGGCGGTTGCCGGGCGGCTTGGTTGTCAATCGGCTGGCATCAAAACGCAGCGCCGGCGTGCTGACCGACACGCTGCCCTCGGCCACAAAACCGACCGGCTCGCGCAGCTGGATGCCGGCCTCGACGGACAGCGTCTTGCCGCTGCCGAAGCGCAGGCTGAGCTCGCCGTTGGCGCCGGCGATGGCCCGCGCGGCGCGCAGATCGCCGCCCAGGCTGGCCACCCCTGCCGCGCCGCTCAGGCCCTGCAGTTCCGACGGCACCTGGAAGGCATTGGCGCTGGCCGCACCGCGCGGGTTGGGCCGCTCCAGCGCCGTGAACTCGTTGGGCTGTTCCTTCAGCGCCAGCACGACCTGGGCGCGCAGCGGCACGCCGTCGGCGGAGAAGAAGTCCAGCGTCTCGCGGTAGGAGTCGGCGATGCCGGCGAACATGAAGGTGCCCCACTGGAACACGATGTGCGGCGGCACAAAGGCGGCGCCTGCCTCGCTGGAGCCTCCGTTGCTGGCGTCCGGTGCACGCACGGTGGCGCGCAGGGGCCGGGTCTTGTTGCGCACGTCCTCGCCGCTGGAGCTGGTGTCGAACAGCAGCTCGAGGTTCATCTTCGCGCTGGACTGGGTGGCCACCTGGGTGGTCGCGCCGCTGCCGCCCTGCGGGCTGGCGCTGTTGGTGATCTCGACCTGCAGCGACACCGGGTTGAATTGCACCTGGATCGTCTCGCTGCCGATCACCAACTCTGCCTTGGCTAACTGTTGAGCACTCATACCGAATGCTCCAGGCCTTCATGGACCACATGCAACTCCTCGACGCCGACATCGCTGCCGCGCGCATTCAGATCGGCGGTCTTGAACTTGACCGGCAGCGCGTGGCGCAGGGTCCAGCCCATCACACGCTGGCCCTCGATGTCGCGGATCTCGATGTCGGCACGCAGCCGGGCGGCGTAGGTGCCGCTGCCCATCAGCTCGAACCACCACCAGAGATCGCGGGCGGCGGTGATGCCGCGCTTGAACACGACGGTGGCAAAGCTGACCTGGCCGGCGCGTTGGTGCTGACCCCAGTTGCGGCCGCCCTCGCGGATGGCGCGGGGCTCCATCGTCGCCTCCAGGCCCGTCACCTCGGCGAAGGCGCCCTGGCACAGGGCCACGGTCTCGGCGCCGCCATCGCCCTCGACCTCGTCGCGGGCAAAGCTGACATGGAAATTGAACACACCCAAGGGTGCGTCGCGGGCGGCGCCGGGGTTGCCCATCATGGTGTCAGCTCCGCAACCGGGTCAGCATCCGCCCACTGCACGCCGCCATCCTCGGCCAGCGCCAGGGCGACGCGCAGCCGGGCAATCGCCAGCTGCGGCATGAAGTCGATCAGCACGACGACACGGCCGTTGTCGATATCGGCCTGGCTCATCACCGTGCGGTCGCAGCGCACGCTGAAGGCCTCGGCGGCGCTGGCACCGCGCAGCGCGCCGGCCTGCCAGAAGCGGGTCAGCATGTCCTCGAAGCGGCTGCGCGTGGCCGTCCACAGCGCCTCGCCCGAGGGTTCGAAGACCAGGGTCTCGCCGACCCGCCGAGCCGATCGCAGCAGTTGGCCGAGCAGGCGCACGACGCCGGCATGGCTCCAGCCGGAGCGGCGGCTGGCGCTGCGGTCGCTGAGCAGGCGCACGCCGTCGGGCGTGGGGCCGAACAGCGCGCAGCGGGTCAGCAGCGTGTCCTGCAAGTCGCTGCTGTCGGCAAAGCGGCGCAGCAACTCGTCCGGCGGCGCTGGCGTGACGCCCAGCACGCCCAGCGGTGCCTGGCCGGCCGCGGTGGCGGCGGCGCCGCGCGCCAGCACGCGGGCTGCCACCAGGCCGGCCAGCGTGCCATCGGGCGGCAAGAGGCCCTCGGCGACGCGCTGCTCGCGCGTGGGCCGCAGCCAGGGTGTGGCGAGCTGCAGCATGCTGGAGCGCAGCTCCGGCGCCTGGTTCAAGGCCGCCATCGGATCGCGCGCCGCCAAGGCCCGAGTTGCGGCCAGCGGCAGGGCCAGCAGCAGCATCAGGTCGCGCCGGCGCTGAGCCACGCGTGCGCGCAGCGCCTCAGCAGACTGCTTCCACAGCGTCCAGTCCGCATCGGCCAGCCGCGGTGCGTTGACACGCCGGACGCCGGCCACGGCGGGATCGCCGGCCAGGTTGACACCGCATTCGACGAATACCTCGGGTACGCCGGGCACAACAGCCGGCTCGCCTGCGATGACACCGCGCGGGCCGGCGCAGAGATCGGGTAGATCGGGCACCAGCACCAGGCTGACATCGTCCAGCGCCCAGGCGTGTTCGATGCCATGCAACTGCTCGTTCTGCCAGCCGGAGATGCCGGCCAGCGGCAGCAGGCGGCGCCATTGCGCTTCGCGCGAGGCCTCGTCGAACTCGGTCAGCACGCTCCAGGGCGCTTCGAGACGCACCACATAGCACTTGCGACCGCCGTTGGCGAAGAAGTTGCGCACGGCAAGGCCCAGATAGTCGTCGGCGGTGTCTGTCCAACGCTCGCTCACCGGTCGGGCGTGCCAGTCGAACAGCGCGTCGAACACAGCCCAGCTATCGATCGGCACCGGGGTGTCCAGCAAGGTGTCGGCCGGGTAGCGGCGCTCGCGCAGCCAGTCGGCCACCGCGCGCGGCGCGGCGGCGCCAGCGCGGCGCGTCGTCCAGCCGACGAACAGGGCAACATCGGCACGCGCAGGGTGCGTGCGCTCGGCGGCTGCGGCGTCGGTGAAGCTGAGTCCGAACATGACGGGCTGCAGTCGGTGGGGTTCAGGCGGCCTCGATCTCGAGGCCCTCGGCGCTGAGCACCAGCTCTTCCATCGCCACATCGCCGCCGCCCTTGGCGGCCAGGGTCGGGCCGGTGTACTTCATCGGTATGACCTTGCGCAGCAGCCATTTCTGCACCGCCTTGCCGGCCTCGTCGAGCAGGGTGATGGCCACGTCCTTCTGCGCATTGACGCCGGTGGTGCGGGTGTTCTTGATCCAGTCCCAGACCGGGCCCGAATCGATGATGCCGCGCTTCAGGGTGACGTCACCGACCTTGTGCACGCCGGGAATCTTGCGCACATGGTTCTCTTTGTCATTGCCGTAGCGGTACTCGGCGACGGTGATCTCCGAGCCCAGGCCCGAGACATCGGAGAAGCCGCCGAAGGCCTCGGCGCCATCGAAGCTGACGGTGAAGTTGAAGGCACCGTAGGGAACATTGCGGTTGGCCATGGGTTTGCTCCTGAAGGGTGTCAGTCACGCGCGTCGGCGGTCTTCTGGCCGATGCGGAAGATCACGAACTCGGCCGGCTTGACGGCGGCCACGCCGATCTGACAGACCAGACGGCCGTTGTCCAGATCGTTCTGCGACATCGTCGAGCGGTCACAGCGCACGAAGAAGGCTTCTTCCGGCCGCGTGCCCAGCAACGCCCCGCTGCGCCATTCGTTGAACAGGAAGGAGGCAATCGTCTCGCGGATGCTGGCCCACAGGCGCTCGCCGTTCGGCTCGAACACCGCCCACTGGGTGCTGCGGTCTATCGAGGCCTCGAGATAGTTGAAGTAGCGGCGGATGTTGACGTACTTCCACTCGGAGTCGGAGCTGGCGGTGCGCGCGCCCCAGACGCGGTAGCCGCGGCCCGGAAAGAAGCGCAGGCAGTTGACGCCCAGCGGATTGAGCATCTCCTGCTCGCCGAAGCTGATGTCGCGCTCGAAGCGCAGCGCCCCGAGCACGACCTCGTTGGCCGGGGCCTTGAACACGCCGCGCTGGATGTCGTTGCGCGCATAGATGCCGCAGATGAAACCCGACGGCGGCAGCGCAATCTCGCGCGGAATGTCGTCGCGCCCGGGCCGCGCATTCGGATTGGCGATCACCACCCAGGGGTAGTACATCGCCGCGTACTTGGAATCGATGGTCGAGCGGGCGATGCGCGCGTCGCCGGCATTGAGCCGGCTGTCGGTGTCGAGCACGGCGATGCGGTACATGCGCCGAGCCTCGGCATGGCTGATCAAGGCGTTGCGGATGGCCGTGCGCTCCGGGTAGGCGCTGGAGCCGGGTGCGGCAACGATGGCGATGTCGTCGATCTTGGCCAGCGCCGCGAAGGCCGGGGCAAAGGCGGCCTCGGTGGGCATGGCGCCATCGTCGCCACCGGTCAGTGCGAACGAGCCGCGGCGGCCGCTGATGCGGGTCACGGCCGTGCTTTGCGCCACGGGGAACAGGGCCGCCTGCAGCTGCGCGGCATTGACGGCGCTGCCGATGCGGGCTGCATACAGGTTCTCGATCTGGTCGGCGCGCCGGTTGGGCATCTCGGCCATCACCGTGCCCAGCCAGCGCGGATGGCTGCGGTCATAGCCGAGGTCGTCCATTGCCAGGCTGCCGCCATCGGCATCGGTGGTGATGATGGCCAGGGTGATCAACGCTACCGAGGCCAGCTCATCGCCCACCAGGCCTGCATCGGGTTCGGCCGCCGCGCCATCGGCACCGGTGGCCGTCAGCGCACGCCAGACCCCCGCACGCTTGATGAAGTAGGCAAACGCAGCCTCGGTGCTGCCCGCACGGACCAGCGAGCCATCGGGCGCCATGTCCAGGGTGCGGCGCGGGGCCGGGGCGATGATCTCGCGCGTCTGTATGCCTCTCAGGCCGGGCAGCTCGGTGGTCGGCACCGCGCCATCGCCGCTGCGGCCCGGGAAGCGCGCGACGAAGCGGATGCGGTTGGTCTCGTCCTCGGCCGGCAGCGGATCCACCTCGGGCACCGGGCGCAGATCGGCCGTACTGGCCCGCCCCCCATCGCCGAGAAACACCCGCGCCACGTACAGCCGCGAGCCGCCCTCGTTGAAATAGGCCCGCACCGCGTGGGCCAGGTAGTTGGTCGGCACGGCCGGCGTAGCGGCCGGCGGCGTCGGCGCCAGATCGGCATAGCCGCCGTAGATGCGCTCGAAGTCGGCATAGCTGGTGAGGATTTCGGGCAGCAACTCGGCGGTGGCGATCGGGCCCTTGCGGGTCAGGCCGGCAAAGCCGGTGGTGCTGGTGCCCACGCCCTCGATCGAGCGGGCACGGAAGCTGGTCTCTTCGACATAGACGCCTGGGGCTAGATATTCGGGCACGGGACACCTCCGGTGATGGGTGGGTTCATGGCAGCGCGACGGCGAGCGTTTCGACACGCCCGCTGGCCACGTTGCGGCGCAGGATTCGGCGGACGACGCCGGCGCGCAGCGCCAGCGCGTCGGGGTCCAGCGGCAGCAGCGGATCGGCGGCCGGATCGAAGCTGACGGTCAGGTCCGCCTCGACCTCGCGCTCGACCACCAGCTCGCCCTGGCCCACGGTGACCTGGGTGATGCCCGCAGCGACCAACAGCGCCTGGCCGCGCGCATCGCTCATCGCCCGGCCCAGCAGCTGGCCGCCGGCCACCCGGTGCAGGCGCAGCACCGCATGGGCCGCGGGCCGGCCGGCATGGGTGATGCCGACGTGCAGCGCCGCCCAGCTGCCGAGCAGCGGCGCGGCGGGCGCCGGGTCGAGCATCACCTCGACCGGCATGAAGCGCTCGGCCGAGCGGCCGGGCGGCAGCTGGGCCCGCGGCAGGTTGACGGTGAACAGGCGCGGCAGATAGCGCCCCGATGGATCGCTGACCCGCCCGCTCACGGCCAGCGCCGGCACCGCCGGGGCCAGCTCGAACGCGGCCTCGTAGGCGGCCAGCTGCGCAGCCAGGCCGGGCGGGCGATCGGCCGCGGCGAGCAGGGTTTCATCAAGCTCGGCCAGCACATGCAGGCCGGACAGATTGCGCACCCAGCGCACGCCGCGGGCGCTGACCTGCAGCGGCGCCTCGACGGTGCGCTGCGACGGCGCATCGACAAAGCGTACGGCGGCCCAGATGCGCCTCACGTCGGATTCCATGACCAGCATCCGTGCTCCGCTCATGAAATGACCCGCCCGTAGTCGTAGCGCCGCGAGATCACCGGCGCGGCCTCGTCCTCCTCGACATCGAGGCTGACGATGCGGGCCACAAAGGGCGCGCTGAGCCGGTAGCCAGGGGCGATGGCCTCCCAGATGCGCATCATGTCCTCGACCGACATCTCGGCCTGTATCAGCTGCACCACCTCGTCGGGCCGCCAGCCGCCGTTGGTCGACAGCGAGGAGGCATCGAGCAGCGGGTCGCGGTGCAGCTCGCGCAGCATCCAGGCAAAGATCGTGAGTTCGCTGTCGGCGCTGCCGCTCCATACCGACAGCAGCAGGTGCACGTCCAGCGACAGCGGCCGGTTGCGCCGCCCGGGCGTCGGCAAGGGCGCCGGCCGGCTGTTGCGCATCTGCTCGTTGACGGTGACGCGGTGCGGCCAGACGCTCAGCACCGCCCCGCCCTGCCCGCCCAGATCGGCCAGCAGGCCGCCGCTGCCCACGGCCTGGAAGGTGCAGGCATGCAAGTTGCGCAACACATCGGGATAGGCATTGGCCAAGCGGTTGGCCAGGGAGTCGGCCAGCGAGATCAGCGCGAATTCATTGGCCACGGCGCTCAGCCTTCGCTACCGCGAACACTGGCGACGACGCCGCTGCCAATGGGCCGCAGCTCGCCATACTCGGCTTCGAAGCGGGTTATCGCGCCGTCCAGCAGCTGCAGCAAGGCCCGCGCGTAAGAGGGCGTCATGACAATGCGAGCCTGATCCACCTGGGTGCCGGCACCCTCATAGGCCTGGGCAAAGCGCAAGAGCACCTCGTCGCGGTTGTAGCCGACCTCGAATTGATTCACATAGACATAGGCGCGTGCCTCGGCGGCGGCGCCGAACACCGTTGCGTCATGGGGTCGCGGGGCATCCATGGCGGATGATCTGCAAGCACCGTGCCATCGCAGGCCTGAGGTCGCAAATGCAGGCGTATCAAGGACTTGGCGGCGATTCCGCAACCGTCCCGAGTTGCCGATGTCACAGCCACGATGTGACGTCCAACGAGGCCTTTCCTTGAAGAATCAAGCACTTGCTGTGTCACATCGCGATGTGACAGTGCACGTTACCGCGAGGGCTCGATATGGAACTGCTTCATCTTGCGGTACAGCGTCATGCGCGACCAGTGCAGCAGTTCGGCGGTCTTGCTGCGGTTCCATTCGCAGTGCGCCAGCGCTTCGAGAATGCGGGTCGATTCGCCGGCCTCGGCGGCGGGCGCCAGTGCCAGGTCCGCCGGCTCCAGCGGCCGGCCGTCGAACGTGATGCCGGCGGCCTCGACCAGGTTGCGCAGCTCGCGGGCGTTGCCCGGCCAGTCGTGCTGGCGCAGGCGCTCCAGCGCGGCGCCGCTGACGCGCACCGGCCCGGCCAGATTGCCAGCGCCCAGCTGTTGCGCAAAGTGTTCGAACAGCAGGCCCACATCCTCGGGCCGCTCGCGCAGCGGCAGCATCTCGACGCGGGCCACATTCAGCCGGTAGAACAGGTCGGCGCGGAAGCGCCCCTCGCGCACCGCCCGCTCCAGCGCGCAATGGGTGGCGGCGATGATGCGCACGTCCACCTTGCGGCTGCGCAACGCCCCGATCGGGAACACCTCCCGCGTCTCGATCACGCGCAAGAGCTTGGCCTGGGCATGCAGGGGCATGTCGCCGATCTCGTCCAGGAACAGCGTGCCGCCATGGGCCAGGCTGATCTTGCCCGGATAGGCCGAGGTGGCGCCGGTGAACGAGCCACGCTCATAGCCGAACAGCTCGCTGTCCAGCAAGCTGTCGGGCAGGGCCGCGCAATTGATGCTGACCAGCGGCCCATCGCGGCGCAGACCCAGCTCATGAAGCGCGCGCGCCGCAACGTCCTTTCCGCTGCCGGTCTCGCCGGTGATCAGCACACTGCAGGTCGAGCGCGCCAGCAGCGGCAGGCGCTCGCGCAGGGCGCGCAGCGAGGGGCTGACGCCGACGATGGCCTCTAGCGCGCCCAGATGCGAGTCGCGCGCGGGCGGGCCGTGCGCTAACGGGCGATGGACCATCGGAAAAGGTTCGGACATTGTTGCGCTCCCTGGGTCGGCCGGGCCGCTGGTCGAGCGCCGGCGGAACTGACCTCGCTTTCTATGCCCTGGCCCGGGGTTTACCCATCCCTAAGGCATAGGAGTCGCTGGCCTTGAATCCGCTGGAAGTGCTGTACTTCGGCAAGGAGTTCAATGCAGCAGGCGCGGATCCGCGCTCAGCGCCTCGAACAGACACTGCGTGAACGCGCGGATGCGGGCCACCTGGCGCAGATCGGGGTGGCTGAGTAGCCAGATCTGCGTGTCCAGCGCCGGCTCGGGCGGCGCCAGCTGCACCAGCCCATGCCGCTGGCCGGCCAGCGGGCACAGCAGCATGCCCACGCCCAGGCCGTGGGTCACCGCATCGGCCATGGCCACAAGGCTATCGGCACGCAGCGCGATGCGTTCGTCGGGCACGCGCTGGTGCAGCCACTTCAGCTGCTCCAGGTGGGCAAGCGATTCGTCCGGTGCCACCCAGCGGTAGTCGTCGAAACCCGCCCCCTCACCCAGCGTCTGCAGATAGGTCTCGGAGGCATAGAGCGCGGTCTGGATGTCGCCGACACGGCGCCCGATCAGGTTCTCCGGCGGGCGGTTGGTGCCGCGCAGGGCCACATCGGCCTCGCGCCGGCTCAGGCTCAGAAAGCTGTTGTTCGCCACCACCTGTATCTGCACGCCCGGATGCAGCGCGCGAAAGCGCTGCAGCAGCGGCATCAGCAGCGCGTGGACCAGGGTGTCGGGGGCGGTCAGCCGTATTACGCCCTTGATCTCCTCGTCCAGCCCCATCAGCCGGCGCTGCGCCGTCTCGATCTGCTCGGCCAGGCCGGTGGTCTGCTGGGCCAGCGCCTCGCCGGAGGCGGTCAACACATAGCCGCCAGGCAGGCGATCGAACAGGCGCGCGCCCAGCGTCTGCTCCAGGCTGGCGATGCGCCGCAGCACGGTCGAGTGGTTGACGCCCAGCAGCGCGGCGGCGCCCGAGATCGAGCCGGCGCGGCAGACGGCCAGGAAGTGCTGCAGATCGTCCCAGCTCAGCGGGCGTTCGGGCGGGCTGGTCGCCATGGTGAGTGCTTCCCTTTGGTATGCATATTTGCAGAATTCCAATGCGTGTTCAGTGAATTGTCGTGCAAATCAGCGGACCCTACAGTCTCTTCACCGGCCTCAAGCCACAACCCTGTGAAAGGACTCCCCATGAACCTCGCCCTGCCCCCACAAGCCTCGCCCGCCCTGGGCGCCTCCCTGCTGCGCATCGCGCTGGGCCTGATGTGGCTCAGCCACGCCATCCTGCTCAAGCTGATGACCTTCGGCATCGCGGGTCTGGCCGCCTGGATGGCCACGCAGGGCCTGCCGCCGGCAATGGCCTGGCCGCTGGTGATTGCCGAGACACTGGGCGGCACCCTGATTCTGCTGGGCCTGCATGGCCGCTGGGCCTCGATGGCCCTGCTGCCGGTGCTGATAGGCGCCACCGTCATACATGCCGGCAATGGCTGGGTGTTCACCAGCGCCAACGGCGGCTGGGAGTACCCGGTGTTCCTGCTCGTCGCCTCGGTCGCCCATGTGTTGCTGGGCGATGGCGCACTGGCCGTCAAGCGTTGAAGCGGGAGCCTGCCATGCCCACACTGGAACTGATCAGCCACCCCCTCTGCCCCTATGTACAGCGGGCGGTGATCTCGCTGAGCGAGAAGCAGGTGCCGTTCACCCGCACCGATATCGACCTGGCCACCAAGCCAGAATGGTTCAAGGCCCTTTCGCCGCTGGGCAAGGTGCCGCTGCTGCGGGTCGATGACGAGGTGTTGTTCGAGTCGGCGGTGATCGTCGAATATCTGGAAGACACGCAGGCGCCGGCCCTGCACCCCGGGGAGCCGCTGGCCCGCGCCCGCCACCGCGCCTGGATCGAGTTCGGCTCGACGGTGCTGAACGATATCTGGGGCTTCTACACCGCCGCCGATGCGGCCCAGCTGAAGGCCAAGGGCGAACTGTTACGCGCCAAGCTCGAACGGCTGGAAGCGGCGCTGGGCCCGGGCCCCTTCTTCGCCGGCGAGCGCTTCAGCCTGGTCGACGCGGCGTTCGCGCCGGTGTTCCGCTACTGGGAGCTGTTCGACCGGATCGCCGACTTCGGCGCCTTCAGCGGCCTGCTCAAGGTCCAGGGCTGGCGCCGGGCCCTGGCCGAGCGGCCCTCGGTGCGAGGCGCTGTGGCGGAGGACTATGCCGAGCGCCTGGCCGCCTTCGTGCGTGCCCAGGGCAGCGAATTGGCGCGGCGGATGGCGGTTGTCGAGCCCGCCTGAGCGTGGCCGGGTGTCCGCCCGGGCGCGCTTGGATGCGAGCGCCTGACTCTGGATGAACAACGGAGCTTCAAATGCCGGCACGCACTCGACACCACCCCCCGGCCGACCTCCGCCGTGCCGGGCGATGGCTACGGCCAGAGCAACACCAAGAGCACCCTGCTGATGGCCCTGCTGCGCGCACTGGGCATCGCCTGCCGCTTCCATGGTTTCACCATCGACAAGGCCTTGCAGCGCGGCGACATCACCGGCCTGGCCTATGGGCCGGCGCCGGCCAGCATCATCCACAGCTGGGTCGAGGTCTGGCCCGGTGAGCGCTGGGTCACGCTGGTGGGCTTCATCCTCGACCGCCCCTACCGTGCCGCTTGACAGCTCGGCCAGGGCTTACACTGCCGGCCCATGCGCCGCACCCTGCTGGTCCTCCTGATGCTGATCATGTCCGCCCAATGGACCTGGGCGGCCGTGACCCGCGTGTGCGAGCATGAGACCGGCAAGAGTGCCGTGCATCTGGGTCACCATGAGCACCAGCATGTCGCAGACGCGGCCGAAGCGGCCGATACGCCATCGCCCGACACGGTGGTCCACGCCGACTGTGCCACCTGCCATGCCGGCATGAGCGCGCTGCTGGTGGCCGTTGAGCTGACTCCCCCGCTGGCCGCGCAAGACATGGGGCGAACCCCCTACCAGCGGGCCGTCACCCAGGGCCTGCCCGAGCAGCTGATACGCCCTCCTCACCTCAGCCATTGATCGAGAAAAACGCGCGCGCAAGGCCCTGACCCTGCACGCAGCACCGATCTGGCATCGGCGGACGCTGTCCGTCGAGCACGAGGACATCTATGACATCGAGATCCCGAATGGGAGCGCTGCTGGCGTGCAGCGCCGCCCTGTGGCTTGGCGCCGGCCAGGCGCGGGCCAATGAAGCTATCCCCGCCACCTTGGCACAGGCCTTCAACCAGGCCTGGGCCCTGCAAGCGGAAGCCGCCGCCGCCCCAGCGCGGCGCGATGCGGCCCAGGGCCGAAGAACCGCCGCCGAGGCCTGGACGGCCGCACCACCGGTGCTGGAGCTTTCAGGCCGCAGCGACCGGTTGAACCGGAGCCAGGGCAACCGCGAGGTCGACTTAAGCCTCAGCGCGGCGCTGTGGCTGCCGGGGGAGCGCAAGCTCACCCAGGCCCTGGTCGACGCCGAAATGGGCGCGCTGGACAGCCGGGTGCTCGCGGCCCGCTGGCGGCTGGCCGGCACGGTGCGCGAGGCCTGGTGGGCCCTGCAGCTGACCGCCCTGGACCATCAATCGGCGCAGTCGCGGATCGGGGCGGCGGCACAGCTGGCCCGTGACGTCGCCCGCCGCGTCGCGGCCGGCGATCTGTCTCGCGCCGACCAGCACCAGGCCGACGCCGCCGTGGCGGCCGCCGAGGCTGAGGCCGCCCAAGCGCAGGCCGCGCTGGCCCAGGCCGCGCAGGCCCTGCGCAGCTGGGGCTTGGCACCCGATTTGGCTAGGCAAGACCTAGCCCTAGCCGAATCCAGCCCCGAGGCGCGCGAGCTCGATGCTGCCCATCCGGCACTGCAGGAACTCAGCGCCCGAGCACGGCTGGCCGAGCGCGGCCTGGCACTGGCCAGCCGCCAGCGGCGCGGCAACCCCGAGCTGGTGCTGAGCACCACGCGCGAGCGCGCCAGCTACGGCGAACCCGCTGCGCAAACGGTGATGCTGGGCCTGCGCATCCCGCTGGGCTCGGCGGCCGTCCATCAGGCCCGACAGGCCGGTGCCAGCGCCGATCAGATCGAGGCACAGACCCTGCTGGCCCTGGAGCAGCAACGGCTGCGCGCCGAGGTCGAGGCTGCCCAGGCACGCCTGGCAGCTGCACGAGCCGGAGCCGATGCCGCAACACGCCGCGCCACGCTGGCCCGCGAGACGCGCGGCTTCATCGAGAAGGCCTTTCGCCTCGGCGAGGCCGATCTGCCCAGCCGCTTGCGGGTCGAGCAGGAGGCCTTCGAGGCCCAGCGCCAGCAGGCCCGCGCCGGCATTGCCGTCAGCCAGACCGTCTCCGCGCTGCGGCAGGCCCTGGGCCTGCTTCCGCAATGAACAGCACCTCCATTCAAGAGAACATCTCCATGCATCGATTCAATCTCTCCCCGAAGGCCGCCCTGCTGGCCGTCGTCCTCTTCTTCGCTTCGGCCGCAGCACGCGCCGGCGATGGCCATGACCATGGCGAGGCCGCGGCCGCCGCTGCCGGCCCTGCCCTGTCGCGTTTCACCGCCAGCTCCGAGCTGTTTGAGCTGGTCGGCGTGCTCAAGGGCCGGCAACTGACCCTGTACCTGGACCACGCGGACAGCAATGCCCCGGTCAAGAACGCCAAGCTCGAGCTGGAGTTCGGCACGCGTAAGCTGACGCCCAGGCCCCATGGCGATGGCAAGTTCGAGCTGATGCTGGACGCCGAGCCCAAGCCCGGCGTGACCGCCATCACCGCCACCGTGTCCACCGCCACCGAGAGCGATCTGCTGGCCGGCGAGCTGGACATTGACGAAGCGGCCCATGCCGAAGTGGCCCATGTGCACGGCACGAAGGAATGGGCGGTCTGGATTGGCTCGGCCCTGGCGGCGCTGATTGCCTTGGGGCTGCTGGCACGCCGACTGATCGGCGCCCGTGCGCTGCGCGCCGAAGGTGCAGCATGAGAAAGCACCTGCTCCCCATCACGCTGCTCGCCGCCAGCCTGATGCTGAATCCCGCACAGGCCGGCGAAGGCCATGACCACGGCGATGCCCCCGCCGCGAGCAACTCCAACGGCCCACAACGCCTGCCCGATGGCTCGGTCTTCCTGCCCAAACCGGCGCAGCGGCAGATCGGCATGCGCACCCTGATCAGCGCCGAGCAACAGCTGCCCCGCTCGCTGGAACTCAACGGCCTGGTGCTGATGGACCCGAATGCCGGCGGCAAGGTGCAGGCCATGGCCGCCGGCCGTCTGGAACCCGGCCCGCGCGGCCTGCCCACTCTCGGGCAGACGGTGCGCAAGGGCGAGCTGCTGGCCTATGTGACGCCGTCGGCAAGCAGCCTGGAGCGCTCCAACCAGCTCGCCCAATTGGCCGAGCTGCGCGCGGCGCGCCAGCTGGCCGAGAAGCGGCTGGCGCGCCTGCGCGAGCTGGCCGACACGGTGCCACGCAAGGACATAGAGTCGCTGGAGAGCGAGGTCGCCAGCCTGGGCGAACGGGCCCAGGCCGTCGGTGGCGGACTGTCCGGCCGCGAGGCCCTGCTGGCGCCCGCCAGCGGTGTGATCACCTCGGCCCACGCAGTGGCCGGCCAGGTGGTCGACGCACGCGAGCTGCTGTTCGAGGTGGTCGATCCGCAGCGGCTGCGGGTCGAGGCCCTGGCCTATGACGCGGCCGTGGCCGGCGATGTGCACGGCGCCTACATCCCGGTCGGCGGCGGCGCCAAGGTCGCATTGAGCTTTGTCGGCGCGGCGCGCAGCCTGCGCGACCAGGCCCTGCCGCTGAGCTTCAAGGCCCAGGGTGAAGGGCTGACCCAGCTGGCCGTCGGCCAACCGGTCAAGGTGATCGTCCAGTCGCGCAGCAAGGTCTCGGGCGTGGCGGTGCCGGCAGCGGCGCTGATGAAGAGCCCGGCCAACCAGTCCATCGTCTGGGTCAAGGTGGCGGCCGAGCGCTTCGAGCCGCGCGTCGTGAGGGTCGAGCCACTGGACGGTGCTTCGGTTGCGATCACATCGGGGCTGAAGAACAGCGACCGTGTGGTCACGCAAGGCGTCCCCCTGCTCAACCAGATCCGCTAAGGAGCCACATCATGTTCAAGTGGCTACTCGACAGCAGCCTGACCAACCGGCTGCTCATCATCATCGCCAGCCTCGTGCTGATGGCCTACGGCGCGTTCACCCTGTCACGCACGCCGGTGGACGTGTTTCCCGATCTCAACAAACCCACCGTCACCCTGATGACGGAGGCCGGCGGCATGGCCGCCGAGGAGGTGGAGCAGCTGATCACCTTCCCGCTGGAGACCACGATGAATGGTCTGCCCGGCGTGGAATCGGTGCGCTCGACCTCCAGCGCCGGCCTGTCCTTTCTGTACGTGACCTTCGACTGGAGTACCGACATCTTCCGCGCCCGGCAGATGGTGTCGGAGCGGCTCTCAGCGATGGAGGAAGGCCTGCCCGAGGGTGTGATTCCGCGCATGGGGCCGATCAGCTCCATCATGGGCGAGATCATGCAGGTGGCGATTCCCATCGACACGGCCAAACTGTCGTCCATGGCCGTCAGGGAGTACGCCGACTGGGTGCTGAGGCCGCGCCTGATGTCGATTGCCGGCGTGGCCCAGGTGATACCGATAGGCGGCGAGGTGCGCCAGTTCCAGGTGCAGCCCAACACCGCCCGCATGGCCGAGCTGGGCATCACGCATGAGCAGCTGGAGGCGGCGCTGAAGGGCTACTCGTCCAACAGCTCGGGTGGATTTCTGGAGCGGGGCGGCCGCGAGTACCTGATACGCCATCTGGGCCGCACGTCCAATCTGGAGGATCTGAAGGGCCTTGCGCTGAGCACCAGGAACGGCCAACCCATCCTGCTGCGCCAGTTGGCGGAGGTCACTTTCGCCCCGGCGCTGAAGCGCGGCGATGCCGGCTTCGAGGGCAAGCCGGCGGTGATACTGGGCATACAGAAACAGCCCACCGCCGACACGATTGCGGTGACCCGCGCCATCGAGACCGCTCTCGACGAGATGAAGCGTTCGCTGCCCAGCGGCATGGAGGCGCCCAAGGTCACCTTCCGCCAGGCCAGCTTCATCGAGGCCTCGATCACCACGCTGCAGGGCAAGCTGATAGGCGCCTCGGCCTTTGTGGCGGTGATACTGTTGCTGTTCCTGGGCAATCTGCGCACCACCCTCATCGCGCTGGTGGCGATTCCGGTGTCCATCTTCATCACCGCCCTGGTGTTCAGGTACTTCGGGCTGTCGATCAACACGATGACACTGGGCGGCCTGGCGATCGCGATCGGCGGCCTGGTCGATGACGCCGTCGTCGGCATAGAGAACGTGATGCGCCGGCTCAAGGAAGACCGCATCAAGCACCCCGAGCACCGCATCAACCCGCTGGAGGTGGTGGCGATGGCGACGATGGAGGTGCGCTCGGCCATCCTCTATGCCACGGTGATCATCGTGCTGGTGTTCGTGCCGCTGTTCGCGCTGCCGGGCATGGAGGGGCGGCTGTTCGTGCCGCTGGGCATTGCCTTCATCGTCTCCACCTTGGCCAGCCTGATCGTCTCGGTCACCGTCACGCCGGCGCTGAGCCTGTACCTGTTGCCGCGGATGAAGTCGCTGGACCATGGCGACACCCGGCTGTTGGCCTGGCTGAAGGCGCGCTATCGCGGCGCGCTGCAGGCCACGCTGAACCGCCCCAGGGCGGCCATCGCTGCCGGCACCTTGGCGGTGCTGGCCGCAGCAGCGGCCGTGCCCCTGTTCCCGACCACCTTCTTGCCGCCGTTCAACGAGGGCACGCTGCTGGTAGGCCTGCGGCTGAACCCGGGCGTGACCCTGGCCGAGAGTTCGGCGCTGGCCCGCCAGGCCGAGGTGCTGGTCAAGCAGGTGCCCGAGGTCACGCATGTGGGCCGGCGCAGCGGCCGCGCCGAGCTGGACGAACACGCCGAGGGCGTGCATGTCAGCGAGCTCGATGTCGGCCTCAAGCCCAGCGGCGAGATCATCCGGCCCATGGACGAGATCTATGCCGACATCCGCACCCGCCTGGCCAATCTGCCGGCAGCAATCGCCATCGGCCAGCCGATCTCGCACCGCATCGACCACATGTTGTCGGGCGTGCGTTCGCAGATTGCCATCCGCATCTTCGGTGACGACCTCGACACGCTGCGCGGCCAGGCCGATGTCTTGCGCGCACGGCTGGCCGCCATCCCCGGCGTGGCCGATCTGGAGATAGAAAAGCAGGTGCTGGCGCCGCAGATCAAGGTACGTATCGACTACGCGGCCGCCGCGCGGTATGGCGTGCCGGCGCCGCAGATCCTCGCCACGCTGCAATCCCTGGTCGAGGGCGAAAAGGTGACGCAGATCGTCGAGGCCGGCCGGCGCTTTGCGCTGGTCGTGCGCCTGCCCGAGAGCGCGCGTTCGGTCGAGGGCCTGGCGCAGATACTGATCGCCACGCCATCGGGAAGCGTGCCGCTGTCGAAGCTGGCGACGATAGAGGACAGCGACGGCCCCAACCAGATCAGCCGCGACGATGGCAAGCGCCGCATCGTGCTGTCGGCCAATGCCCAGGGCCGGGCGCTGTCCGCCATCGTGGCCGACATCCGCGCCGTGGTGGCCGAGACAAAATTGCCCGAGGGCTATTTCGTCACCCTGGGCGGCCAGTTCCAAGCCCAGGAGCAGGCCTCGCGCCTGGTGGGCCTGCTGTCCATCGTCTCGGCGGTGCTGATGTTCGTGGTGCTGTTCAGCCGCTACAAGAGCACGCGCCTGGCCCTGCTGATCATGGCCAATATCCCGCTGGCCCTGGTCGGCGCGGTCGTCGGTCTGGGCCTGTCGGGCCAGCCGCTGTCGGTGGCGGCGCTGGTCGGCTTCATCACGCTGGCCGGCATCTCGGTGCGCAACGGCATCCTGAAGGTCAGCCACTACATCAATCTGATGCGCTTCGAGGGCGAGAACTTCGACCACAGGATGATTGTGCGCGGCTCGATCGAACGGCTGAGCCCGGTGCTGATGACGGCCCTGGTGACGGCCTTCGCGCTGGCGCCGCTGCTGTTCGAGGCCGAGCGCCCGGGCACCGAGATCCTGCATCCGGTGGCCGTGGTGATCTTCTCCGGCCTGATCAGCTCGACCCTGCTCGACACCTTTCTGACCCCGGCGATGTTCTGGCTGTTTGGCCGCCGCGATGCTGCAGCGTTGATGAATGACCGCAACGCCGAAGCCTTCTGATGTCCCTGCACCTGCGCAACCATGGCAAGGCGGTCCGCGTTCTAGGTGGCAGTGCCAGGCTGACCCTGCTCAGCGGCGACGACAAGACCGAGCTGCAGCCGGCCCCCGCCGGTGAGCCTGGCCGGCAAGAAGCCGTTACGGGTACGCTTCGGTCTGACGAAGTCCGGCCACAGGCCATTCGGTTCAACGCGCGGCTGCTGGCCGGGTTCGCTTGCAAGGGGCAGGTTGATCGGCGCATCGCACCGGGCACGGTTGCGCCACCAGCATGTTCCCGCCGAGCCGGTGGACCTAACCGTGGTGTGCAACCCGTCGGCCCCAGCGGGCGCCGCGAGCTGGCCGCTTCCCTGTTGGGTCAGCCTAGAAGTGCAAAGACCCGTGTACGGACTGCAGGGCGGCGACTTGCCATGGAAAGTTCACTTTCGCTGGTCCGTCAGGATCGAAGGCAGCTCCTGCAGCACGGCGAGCGCTTGCTCGAATTCAAGGTCCTCGATACAGGTGGCGAGCGTTTGGAAGCCCTTTACGTCGAGCACGCCACGCAGCGCTGGCGTCAGCGCCTCGAACATCGCCATTGCCGTCAGGTCGTTGGACCTCAGCGCTTGCACGAGCTCGGCCATGCGCCGGGTGTCCAGCGGCGGTGCGCCGGCCTCGGTTGCTGGCCGCTCAGGCGGCGCCTCCAGCCAGGCGGCCGCGGCCGCCTG
>Ga0187842_1000113_pt1 | contig 41243 bp, 39 predicted proteins | sample SpaLakP09_SKY_41_FD_134514 | JGI IMG/M metagenome (GOLD analysis project Ga0187842, IMG submission 134514) | Oligotrophic lake water microbial communities from Sparkling Lake, Wisconsin, USA - SP09_SKY_41 | ecosystem: Environmental > Aquatic > Freshwater > Lake | place: USA: Sparkling Lake... | reverse complement strand
GCGCCCAAAAACAGAAAGGAAAAACCAACCTCTTGACCCAAAACCCGCAACGCGGGATATGACAACCACCCGGGTCACTTCTCAGTGAAAATAACGGGTCACTTCTCAACGACAATCAACACTATGAAGCATTGAAAGCCAAACTCTCTGAAATCACTGGGAAAAGGATTTTTGACCGGACCGCGATTGCCTATCTGCTGCATATTGCTGTCAAATCGGATCTTTATTGACAGGCGGGAGGTGCCTTTGTCTCTTGACTCCTGAAACTATGTTAAAACATAGTCTTAATGGGGAGGCCCGGGACGATGCAATCCATTGACACCAGAAACCTGAAACACGCTGCCGAAACGATGTTATCGGGTGAAGCGCAGCTACCCGTTTTTGATTTCATGACCGATGCGCAGGCAAAGGCTGACAGCTGCTGGGAAGAACATGGCTACCGCACACTGATCAACCATGAGCTCAAGCGCCAGGACCGACCCATCACTTTCCTCGTCAAACCATTGGGACGATCGCGCTCCTATGTTAGTCGCGTCTTGTCCGGTCAGAACAAGCTCACACAGGAACTGCGCGAAAAGGCGTTTGCAGCGCTCGAAATTGACCCCATTCGGGCCAATATATCCGTTGCATGGTTAAGAGACGTGGGCCTCTACCACGCCATGGATGTCCGGCATATCAGCGACTATTTTCGTGAATATCTTGCCGAGGTTATTTCGGTCCGCCAGGGCTGCATCAAACTCGCCGTGAAGCCGGCCATATTGCGGGAAGCGGCCAAACGGACAATCGACACGATCATGAAGCATCAGGAGCGCGTCTTCGAAAACGAAACGCAGCTGCTCGACTGAAAAATCGTTTTCCTAAAAGATAGCGGCCATGCTCAAAATGGCGGGGCAGTAGCAACGCTGTCATAGCGGACCAGAGAAACGCTGCGATACCCCGATTGGGTCACGGCCGCCGCTGCGATGGCCCCGCGATCCACACTGGAAATTTCGACATTGCGGGGTGAAAGCCGCGTCCAGTTGGTCATAATCGTCCGGACATAGTTAAGCGTTTCCGAAATCATCGGCAGACGCCCTTCGCGCAGCGAACGGCGATGTGGTCCTGCGTTATAGGCCGCTAGCGCCAGATCCACGCGCCCGAAGCGATCAAGCTGCTCTCGCAAATAGCGCGCTCCGGCGCGCATATTGGCTAGCGAGTTGAAAGGATCGGCAAGGCCGAGTTGGCTGGCCGTGCCGGGCATGATCTGCATCATCCCCATCGCACCCTTGCTGCTGATCGCCCAATATTTGTAGCCAGATTCCTGCGCGATCACCGCATCAAGGAGTGATGTCGGCACGCCATACTCGCACGCTACAGCGGCAACGGTGTCAAAGTGAAAGGCGCGGCGTGCTTCGACTTTCGAATCGAGCCACCAAGCGGGTGAGAAACCTCCGCCATCGCATCGATCAAAGCTCCCCCCTGACAAATTACTGCTGAAAAGCGCGGCGGATTGAAAATGGGAGGATAGGGTCGTTCGCTTAGGTCGCATCCATATCGGAATGCGAATCCCGGCCGTTGGCAACCTGTCGAACAGTTTTGGTTGGGTCGGGGTTGATAAAGAAAGGGAACGGACATCAAACTCGGCAGACATCAAATCTAACACCGGATGTGGTTGGGTTGAAGGGCCTGCAATTTGGATATCCGCCGGCAACGCTTCTGAGATTAACTCGCTGAAAACTCTGGCATTAGGTGCCGGGGCAGAGGCCAACCTTGCCGATGAGTCGGTAGTGAACTCAAGCAAAATTGCCTCGCGGGCGAAGAGACAAGGCGAATTTAACACCAAGCTTGCCGCAAAGGCGGCTTCTAGCAATTTCCGTTTGAGCACAACAACTCTCCCTAGAGCCGCGTGCTTGGTGGTTCGAACGCTCCTGCAAGGGACCAAAAAAATTCCACAGAGTCAATCAATACGGATTATGATTAAATCTCGCAGTGTTGGAAACGGCAGATCGTGGCTGTTGGGCTATGTGCCATCGGGCCTCAATGAATGGATCATTTCAACCCTGATGTTACTACCATCAGTGTTTCTCCAATGACCCGGGATTAACGTGGCCATCTATGATGCAGATCATCGATCATGAAATCATGCGCGTGACTGGATTGGCCTGCTCGGTGAACACTATGATGAGGGTGATCATCCGGAAGATCGGGATGTTCATGCTCTATCTCCTTTGGGTCTCGCGTGGGCCAAAGCCAGAGGGCGGCTGCGACACCAGAAAGTGCGAGCACGGCCAATGAGTAGAATGCGAACTGCTGTCCGAACCGTGCACCTACTTGCCCCGCGAGGGGGTAAGCAATCAGCCAGCAAGCGTGACTAAGCGCAAATTGTGCTGCGAAAACGGCAGGCCGGTCTTCGGCCTGAGCCGAGCGTCGGAGCAACAGCCCCGATGGCGTAAGGGCTGCCGCATAGGCCATTCCCATGACGAACCAGCCTGCAAGCAGAATGGGCCAGAATGTTGCCGTCATGCCTCCAGACCCAAGGCCCAGTGCAGCGAGGGCCGCTGCCAGCACCGCCGCGCCGCCGAGCATCACGGTGCGGCCTTCGATCCGATCGAGCAGGCGCGGCAAGGCCAGCGCGGCGAGCATCGAGCCGCCGCCATAGGCCGCGAGCGATAGAGCCACTTCGCGTTGCCCTAAGCCGAACGTGTCACGCACGATCACGACGGTGTTGACGATGACCATCGCACTCGCTGCCGCGGCTGCGAGATTGACCGCGAGCAACCCGCGCAAGCGAGGGGTTTTGAGGTAGATACGCATCCCGCGTGTGGTGCGCGCGTAAATGCCGCCCCCGCGAGGTTTGGCGGGCGACCGTGGCAGCGTTACCGACAGCACCATTAGTGCCGAGCCGACAAAGCCGATTGCGGTGCCGCCGAATAGCCAGTGGAAGCTGAGCACACTGAGCAACGCCGCTGCCAGCATAGGGCTGAGCAGGCTTTCGAGATCATAAGCGAGCCGAGAAAGCGACAGCGCGCGCGTGTATTCCGCCTCGTCTGGAAGCACATCGGGGATGGTCGCCTGAAAAGTCGGGGTGAAGGCAGCAGAGGCGGATTGCAGCGCGAAGATCAGCACATATACCTGCCATATTTGATCAACGAAGGGCAGCAGCAGGGCAACCCCGGCGCGGATCATATCCATCGCCACTAGAAACGCGCGGCGAGGCAGGCGATCGGCATAGGCACCGACAATGGGACCGATACCGATATAGGCGATCATCTTGATTGCCAGCGCCGTGCCAAGGACTGCGCCTGCATCCGCACCCGCTATATCATAGGCGAGCAGGCCTAATGCGACTGTCGCTAACCCTGTTCCGACAAGCGCTATCACTTGCGCAGCAAGCAGGTTCCGGTAGGTTCGATTGGCGAGGATTGTCAACATCGGTCAGCAGCTCATACGACGCGTTTGATATCGGTATAAGCACCGCTTGTTTTCAGAACGATTGTCACGGTATTTTCTGTGCGGTTGCGCCAGAACCAGCCATGCTTTCCGTCAAATGCGGCAACAAGTGTACCGGTTTCACCCCCGGACTGCTTACCTTTACCGTAACCATGATAATCTATCCCAGGCGCATCGGCATGGGTGTCATAATTGACGACACCGCCACGCACCGACCAGTTAAATCCGATCCGCACGCCTTTGGCAGCAGCGACCTTGACTTCGGCGCCCTGCCCCGGTTTCAAAACAACCTCTGTCTGGTCGCTGCGGCCTGCGGTATTAGGTGACTGGGCATCGGCTTGGGCAGGAGCATTTCCCTGGCCTACAGTCGGTGCCCCGCTGGCAACGGCTTCATCGGAAGCCTTACTGGGTTCGCTGACCCGGTCGGCTGCTGCCTCCTGCGCCAATTGAACCTTGATCTCGCCCATTTCAGTGAGGCCGAAGGCGCTTCCTGCACCGGTCGGGTCGATACCATATTCGGACGGCAGGACGACCATGACCAGAATCGCAGCTGCGCCTGCGATGGCGACAAGAGTAGAACCTATAAGCTGGCGCGATGTCGGCAGGTCGGACATGTTTGGCAATTGTGAATTGAACATGGAAAATTCTCCTTAAGCGATGGCTAGGCCGGTGAGTTGATAGCCGACCAAAACGAAGCCTGCTGTCATCAGCAGGACGTTGGCAACAAAGGCATAACGGGCGAACCCTTGGGTTTTGCGCCAAAAACCCATAAGGATCAGGATGGCAAACAAGGCAAGCAGCTGACCGATCTCGACCCCGATGTTGAAAGCGATGAGATTGGGCAGTAAGCCGTCTTTCGACATCTCGAATTCCTGGATCTTGGTTGCCAGCCCGAAGCCGTGGAAGAGACCGAAGACCAGAGTTGCGACCTTTGTATTGGGCTGCACACCGAACCAGCGGCGGTAGGCTCCAAGATTATCGAGCGCCTTGTAGACTACAGACAGGCCGATGATCGCGTCGATGATGTAGGCGTTAGCGCTGATCCCGGTGAGCACGCCGAACAGCATCGTAGTCGAGTGGCCGACGGCGAAGAGTGTTACATACAGGCCAATGTCCTTCATCCGGTAAAGGAAGAAGATGACGCCGAACAGAAACAGCAGATGGTCGTACCCGGTCACCATATGCTTCGCGCCCAGATACATGAAGGGCATGAATTGCACACCGGTTACCTCCTGCACATAGCCCTGATCACCCTCGGCAACGCCGTGGGCATAAGCATCGGCAATGCCCGTTGCGAGGAACAGCAATATGGTCAGAAGGACCCAGACCATTGGGTGATAAGCTTTCTTGCCGGACATTAAATTCATCATGCGGTTCCTTGCGCCAGACGGGGCGATGGGCTGGTTGTTATGCCGTCAGCGGGGCGCTCTTCCCGGCCATGGATCAGCCGGTAGAGCGCGGGCAGCACGATCAGCGTCAGGATAGTCGAGGAAATGATACCCCCGATCACGACGGTCGCCAATGGACGCTGAACTTCCGAACCGGCACCCACGTTGAGTGCCATTGGCACAAAGCCAAGCGAGGCTACCAAGGCGGTCATCAGCACAGGTCGCAACCGGGTCAGCGCGCCTTCGCGGATAGCCTCATCGAGCGCCATGCCGCGTTCTCGCAAGTCCTTGATAAAGGACAGCATGACCACACCGTTGAGAACGGCGACGCCTGACAGAGCTATGAATCCGATGCCTGCAGAAATCGACATCGGAATATCTCGCAGCGCCAGAGCAGCCACACCGCCGGTCAGTGCCAGGGGTACGCCCGAGAACACAATTGCTGCATCACGCGTCGATCCGAACAGCATGAACAGCAATCCGAAGATCAGAACCAACGCCAGTGGAACGACAATCTGAAGCCGCGTCGCTGCCGACTGGAGTTGCTCGAACGTGCCGCCATATTGGACATAATAGCCCTCCGGTAGCGCGACATCGCTTTCGACCTTGGATCGCAATTCGGTAATGAATGAGCCTAGGTCGCGCCCGCGGACGTTGGCGGTAATAACGGCCCGGCGTTTGCCGTTCTCGCGGCTGATTTGGTTGGGACCGACCGACAGTTCGATATCGGCAATCTCGGACAACGGTACGAATTCAGTGCCGCCATCGCCGGTGCGCGGGATCGGCAGACTACCGAGCAAATCGAGATTTGTGCGCGCCTCCTCTGGCAATCGGACGACGACTGCAAAACGGCGGTCACCCTCGAACACTTCACCCGCATTACGCCCGCCGGTTGCAGTCGAAACCGCATCCTGAACATCGCTGATATTGATGCCATATCGTGCCAGCATCGCCCTTCGAGGTGTTACCGAAAGTACTGGCAGGCCTGTGACCTGTTCCAATTTGACATCTTCAGCGCCCGGAATCGACGAGACGATATTTTCGATTTCACCGCCAGAGGCCAGTAATTCGTCAAGATCCTCGCCGAACAGCTTGACCGCAACGTCGGCGCGAACGCCCGCAATCAACTCATTTAGCCGCATCTGCACCGGCTGCGTGAACTCATAATTGTTGCCCGGAATTTGCTGCACCGCCGCGTTCAGTTCCGCCACGAGCTGTGTTCGCGGTTTGCGCGGATCGGGCCAGTCCTTGCGGTCTTTCAGCATGATGAAGTTATCCGCGACCGAAGGCGGCACCGGATCGGTGGCAACATCGGCTGTCCCGATCTTGGCAAAAACCCGCTCGACTTCGGGAAATTTGCTGATCCGCTTTTCAAGCACTTCCTGCATCTGCACGGCTTGCCCCAGGCTGGTGCCCGGAATACGCAGCGCATGCATGGCTATATCGCCTTCATCGAGATTGGGGATGAATTCGGACCCGAGCCGCGTTGCGCCATAAGCACTGATCGCAACCAGTCCGAGCGCCAAGCCAATCAGCACCTTCCCGCGCGTATAGGTGCGATCCAATATGCTGGCATAGCGCGCCCGCGCCCAAGCCATGACCCGGTTGTCCTTCTCCTCGACTTTGCCGGTCACAAACATCGCAATCGCGGCGGGCACGAAGGTAAGCGAGAGGATCATCGCTGCGGTCAACGCCAGCATCACCGTAATCGCCATCGGATGGAAGGTTTTGCCTTCAATCCCGGACAGCGCGAATATCGGCAGGTAGACAACCGTGATGATGATTACCCCGAATATCGACGGACGAATGACTTCGCTGCTTGCCGTGGCAACTAGACCGAACCGTTCGTCCCGGGTAAGCAGGCGTCCCATACGGTGCTGCGCCTCGCCCAAGCGGCGCAGGCAGTTTTCAACAATAATCACTGCGCCGTCGACGATCAGTCCGAAATCAAGTGCGCCAAGGCTCATCAAATTCGCCGACACGCGTCCCGCTGCCATGCCCGTGAGCGTCATCAACATCGCCACAGGAATAACCGCCGCAGTGATCAATGCCGCCCGGACATTGCCTAGAAGTAGGAACAGAATAACAATGACCAGCAATGCGCCTTCGGCGAGGTTCTTTTCGACCGTGCTAATCGTCCGCTCAACCAGCTCGGTGCGATCATAAAGCGGCTGCGCGACAACACCGGACGGCAGCGATTTATTGACCGCCTCCAGCCGTTCGGCAGCTGCCTGCGCGACGATACGCGGGTTGCTTCCGGTCAACATGAAGATCGTGCCGAGGACAATTTCCTTGCCGTTCTCGGTCGCCGCACCGGTCCTGAGTTCGGACCCGATAACGACTTCTGCAATGTCGCCGATGCGGATGGGAATGCCGCCGCGCTTGGCAACGACGATCTGCGACAAGTCGATCTCGTTTTCAGCTCTGCCAGGCAGCCGGATCAAAACCTGTTCGCCGGCCCGTTCGACATAGCCGGCGCCAGCGTTAGCGTTGTTCGCCTCAAGCGCGTTGACAACGTCGGTGAGTGAAAGCTTGAGCGTCGCCAGCTGGGTTGGGTTCGGTGTGACGTGATATTGTTTGGTATAGCCGCCGACCGTGTTGACCTCGGCGACGCCGGGGACATTGCGCATTTGCGGCCGCACCACCCAATCGTGAAGCGTACGCAAATCGGTTGGTGTCCAAGCTTCCCCATCGGGCTTGCTTGCCCCCGGTTTCGCAGTGACCGAATACATGAAAATCTCGCCAAGCCCGGTGGCTGTCGGCCCCATTTGCGGTTCGATGCCCGGTGGCAATTGCGATTTTGCGGCTTGCAATCGCTCGTTGACGAGCTGACGCGCAAAATAAAGATCGGTGCCGTCCTCGAAGATAACGGTAACCTGGCTCAATCCGTATCGCGAAACTGAGCGGGTGTAGCTCAGCTTCGGTACGCCCGCGATTGCGGTTTCGATTGGATAAGTGATCCGCTGCTCAGCTTCGAGCGGCGAGAATCCTTCAGCTTCGGTGTTTATCTGCACCTGCACATTGGTGATGTCAGGGACGGCGTCGATTGGAAGGCGGGTGGCGCTCCACACGCCAAGCGCAATGAGCAAGGCGACAATGCCAAGCACCAGCCAACGCTGGCGGATCGAAAATCCGATGATACGGGCGAGCATAGTCTGGTTTCCGATCAATGGTCGTGGCTCGCGCCCGACTTTTCAATGTCGGCGCGAATGAGAAAAGCTCCCTTGGCAGCGTAGCGCGTTCCGGGCTTGATACCGGAAAGCACTTCGGTCCATTCGGGCGTCTTTCGGCCCAGCTCGAGCATCCGAACTTCATAATCATCGCCGAAATTGGCGAAGACCACGGTGAAGTCGCGGAACCGCTGCAAAGCCTCGGTGCGAACTGCAAGCGGCACAGTGAAAGCACTCACGGTGACGCGGCCCTGCAATGCCATACCGGGTCGCCATTTGCCGTCCCGGTTCGGAAGCGAAGCGCGCATCAATGCGGTTCCTGCCGCTGCATTACCTTCGGGCAGATAGCCGCCGAGCGTGGCTTCTGCGACCGGCTGCCCATCAATTGTTTCGATAACGACCTTTTGGCCAGGTCGGATCGTTGAAAGATCGCGCGGAAAGACGTTAAACACCACGGTCGTCTGTCCCGGGTCAGTAATGACATAAAGCGGCTGGTCGAATGTGACATTGCCGACATTTGCCGTTCGTTCTGCGATCACACCGCTGACTGGCGCATAAACCGGATAAATTTGTAGCGACTCGCTCGACTCGATGCGCGCCAGTAGCTGGCCTTTGCGGACATAGTCGCCAACCGCCTTTGTGACCTGGACCACGCGTCCGGGAAACTGGCCGCGCACTTCGGACCGTGCCGTCGTTGCCAGTTGCACGATCCCTTGCACCTCGCGCGTTTCGCTAATGGTGACGGGACCAACGGTTTCAATTTCTATGCCACCGTCTTTAGCAGCAGCGGCAGTAATTTTGGTCCGACCTTCGGGGTTTGCAAACTTCCAGACATGGCGCTTGCCGTTCTCGGTCGCGACGACCTGTACATCAAAACTGTGCGGTTCCGTCACCACGCCATTGCCTGCCAGAAAGTCCTTCTCGGCCTTGAAGGCAAACCGGTCGATCTGACCGCCCAGCCGCGTCAGCGTCACCGCCAGATTGACGGTTGAAGGATCGACCGGTTTGTTGCCGCGTGTCGGATACATCCGGTATTGAGGCGGTTGGCCATCTTCGAAAATAGTAACTTCAATCGCGAAATCGCCGTCGCGCAACATCCGACCGTTGTGCGGTCCTTTTTCATATTCGGACGCGGACTTGCCTTCACCTTCAGCCGGTTTTTCAGCCTCGCCGCCGCAGGCAGCAAGCGGGACGATGAACAACAAGGCCGCGGCCATGCGAATGTGCAGATACTGTTTCATGGATTGATCCCCTTGTCAGCTGCGGCGTCGAAGCGCCCGGTCAGCCGGTCGATTTCGGTTTGAAGGTCACGGTAGCGCGTCACGGCATTAAGCCATTCGGCCTGCGCTTGGATGATCGCATCGGCGGCACCTTGCATGTCGCGGAAGGTGAAACCGCCGCGCGCATAGCCTTCGCGCACCTGCCGGAGTGCCTTGGTGGTCTGCGGATAGACCTCGAGGACAATGGCGTCGGCACGCGCACGGGCGGCGTCGGCCTCCGCACCAAGGCTGGCAAGGCGGCGAAGCCGCTCGAGTCTTTGTGCCTCGGCGGTCAGCTCGATCCGCAATTTTTCGGCCTGTGCCCTCGCGATATTTCCTTGATTGCGGTCAAAGCGTCCCAATGGGATTGTGACGCCAGCTACCAGCGCAACGTCGTTGGTGCCGCGCAAAAAACGTGCGCCGCCACTCAGGGTATAATCCTGGCGCACGCGCGTCTGTTCGAGTGTTACCGCCGCCGAAGCGCGTTCAGCCTCGGCCTGCGCAAGCGCGACATCGGCCTCTGCCAGTTGCCGCGCCGCCGGGATTCCCGACAGCACTTCGCCCTCGGTTTCGATGTCCATGCCGCTTCCACCCCAATAGGCAGCAAGGCCGTTACGCGCCGCAACATGCCGCGCCCGCGCTTCGGTAAGATTAAGCTGCGCCTGCGTAACCCGCGCCGACGCGCTGGTTTCAACAAATAGCGGATCTTTATATCCGCGCACACGGCGCAGCGCCTCGCGCTGCATCTCGATTTCGACACCCAATCGTGTTTCCGCGATCTCGACGACATAGCCAGCGATTACGACATCGAGAAACGCACGCTGCACAGCGCTAACAAGCTCGAGCCGACCTACGCGCGACGATGCCTCGGCAACACCGATGTCACGGTCAGCAAAAGCCAATCGTGCATCGCGCTTGCCACCGCGTTCGATGGTTTGGCTATAGGTTCCCGTTATCTCGGCTTGGCCGAAGACATTATAGGGTCCACTGCCGACGAAGTTCTCGCCTTCGACGGTTACCGTAGGATTGGGCCGAACGCCCGCTTGGACACGACCGGCACGCGCAGCGGCGATCGCCGCCTCGTTGGCGCGGATCGAAGGCGCGGCCTCAACCGCCTTGGCAATGGCCTCATCCAGCGTGATCGGCTCCGCGAACGTAGCCGTAGCCGGACAGGCCAGCGCCGCCGCCAGCAAGGCGGTGCGCAATTTGGGAAACATGTTAAAACTCCTGAACCGTGGACGCGTTCAAGGGCCGGGCGCGCGGCCCGCCCTCATGGCGCGGTTCAGGCGGAGGGTGGTTGGGTGGGTGGCGCCTGACTGAAAGAGGTCAGCACGTCGGTCTTCACGAACAAAAATTGCTTCTTCGAAGCAAACGCGCTTCCCAAAAGACTGTCATGAACCGTTGCAAGCACAGGTGGCAGATGAGAGTGGGTATTGCTTTCGGCATTGCCTGGTGAAGACTGGTTGTCTCGACGATGATCTTCTGATGCCGCTTCAGCAGCCGAAATCTCGCCTGACGAATGTGCATGTGAATCCTCGGGATGCGCCATTGCCGGGGCGTGAGACATCCCCGCGACAAGCGCTATACCAAGAACAAGAGACATCACCCAACGCATATTGGCTCCCTTTATCTGGTAGCTGAACGGAGGGCAAATGCTATTTCAGCCAGATGCAAGATTCGTCCGGCGGATGTCTCGCAGATAGGGTTGGAGCTAACCTCAACAATCGGTGATCAATACCTGTTCTCATCGTCGAAGCGAGCGAACCTCGCCAATATAATGGCCATAAAGAGAATATTTCGAGACGCCCCTTATCGGCCTGTCAATGTCCGCCTTCCTTATAGCGTTGCGCTTCGTCGAATTTCATCCTCGGCGCGAATTTGGGCGTGAAGTTGTTCGGGACCGAACTCCGCAATGGGGTTGCCATTTACGATAAAGCTTAAGGTTCCCTCTACCGTGAGGATGTTTGCATAGGCAACTTACCGACATGCCACGCAGGCTGCGCTTTAAAGGATGAGGGACATCACAGGCTCCAGTACGCCCTGTGCGCGAGCCGTTTCCAAAATGCTGACAAGTGGATGCCCGCTGCGATGGCGCCTAAATCGATCAGGGCGCTCCGCACACTGGCCCGTTCATTTCAATCTTCTGGATATATTTTCGAAGCGAAACACGTCATTAAGACCGCAAATCGGCGAATATGATTTAGCCGTGGGCGCGGTCGGGGGGTCCAGCGCCCACGGCAAGGCCCATTCCGCTGCGAACCAGGACTTCTTCTCATTTGGAAGCCTCGAGCGGCACGTCGAGCGGGGGCCGATTGGATTTGAAAAATGCTCCGCATGCCCAAAAATCGGTAAGGAAGTGGAGCGCATGGCTGCTGGATTGGGTAGGTGGTCACGCATGGAGTGCTTCGGTATCCCTGCACGGGATGGTTTCGGTTTGAAGCGTTACGTGATGGATGCTGTATTGCTTTTCGAGCATTTCTGCGACGGCTGTGCGAACCGCTTCGCCTGTTGCCTCCGATTGAAGCACCAGATGCGCTGTTAAACTGGCATCGTCGCCTGCGACCGACCAAATATGCAGATCGTGAACACTAGCCACGCCGAAAACGCCATTGATTGACGCCCTTACCTTTGCCAAGTCGAGATTGCGCGGCACGCCTTGAAGCAGGATGTGCGTTGTGTCGCGTAACAAGGTCCAGGTGCGCGGAAGCACCCACAGCCCTATTGCAATGGCAACGATAGGATCGATCCAGGTTTTGTCCGTTAGCCAGATCGCAATGGCGGCTGCAATAACGCCAATTGACCCAAGCATGTCGGCCCAGACTTCGAGATAGGCACCTTTCATGTTGAGGCTAGTTTCTTTGCCGCCCGCCAAGACCCGCATGGCGATAAGGTTCACGACAAGTCCGAGGCTAGCAACCGCCAGCATACCAATTGATTCCACCGGTTGCGGGTCGAAGAAACGCGAGATGCCCTCATACAGCACATAGCCCGCGACCACGAACAGCAGCACCGCGTTGAACGCTGCGGCTAATATCTCGAAGCGGCGATAGCCATAGGTTCGCTGTGCATCTGCGGACCGCTGTCCAATTCGCACAGCGACGAGCGCAATGGCGAGTGCGGCGGCATCAGTGAACATGTGAGCGGCATCGGACAGCAGCGCGAGGCTGTTGAACCAATATGCGCCAACAAGTTCTGCAATGAGAAAGCTGCCGGTAAGACTGAGCGCAATCGCCAGACTACGCGTGTTGGCGCCATTGGTATGACTATGGCCTGGAGAACCATGTCCCTGATCGCCGTGATTATGTTCCGCGCCCATGTCAGATATCCCTTGCCGGAGCCGAAGTGCTAACGTCTTGTGCCGGTTTGAAGGTCCAGAACAGCAAAAGTGCGTTGATCGTCACAAGAATCGTGGCTCCCGTATCTGCGATGATTGCTGTCCACAAATTGGTGATGCCAAATACTGCCAGAACAAGGAAAACCAGCTTCAATCCAACCGCGAGCACAATATTGACGATGATCGTGCTACGTGTTTTGCGGGCTAAGCGGATGGCGTCTGGAACAGCCAGCAGTCTATCCCTTAAGAGCCCGACATCGGCAGTCTCGATAGCAACGTCGGTTCCGCCACCCATTGCAAGGCCCAGCGAAGCTGTCGCCAGAGCCGGTGCATCATTGACCCCGTCGCCAACCATTAAAATCGGCATTTCGGCTTTTAGCGCAGCGATCCGGTCAAGCTTGTCAGCAGGCATGAGTTCGCCTTCCGCCTCCATGCCGAGAGGTGCTGCCACAGCCGTCGCAGTCCGCTGGTTATCACCGCTGAGCATAAGAGATTTGATGCCGAGTGCTGTGAGCGCGGCAATCGCAGGTTTTGAATCTGTCCGCGGCTCATCCCTGCTGGCAATAATGCCGACAAATTTGGTGTCGGCGAACAACACGGCAATCGTTTTGCCCTGCCGCTCGAGCGCATCTATTCGACTCATAATTTCAGGTGTGAGTGATTTCGACGCACGCGGGCTGAGCAGCGCGATCTTCACGCCATCAACAATGCCTTCAACGCCTTCGCCCTGACGGATGACCACGTCGGTAGCTCCGGGAATTTCAATGCCCTTTGCCACAGCTTCGGCAACGATGCCGCGTGCGACCGGATGGGACAGACCCGTTTCGACCGCTGCGGCAAGTCTCAGAACCTCGGTTGCATCTCCTTCAACATCGGTGACGACCGGATGACCCAAGGTGAGCGTTCCGGTCTTGTCGAATGCTGCAATCTTGATCTTGGCAAGCATTTCAAGCGCTGCGCCGCTTTTGATAAGAATCCCGTGCCGCGCAGCCGTGGCGATGCCGGTTGCAATAGCGGCAGGTGTCGAGAGCACCAGCGCACAAGGACATGCAATCAACAACACCGTGAGCGCACGGTATATCCATGTTGACCACTCACCGCCCATAAGCATTGGTGGTACTACGGCGATGAGCGCTGCGATCAGTATAGCAGCCGGCGTATAATATGCGCTGAAACTGTCGATGAAGCGCGCCGTGGGCGCGGTGCTGGCTTGTGCTTGCGCTACCAAATCACCGATGCGGGCAACGACGCTGTTGCTGGCATCCTTGGTTACGGTGACCTTCAGTTGGCCGTCGCCGTTTATACTGCCTGCAAAAACCGGTGCGCCAATGCCCTTGTCGACCGCTGACGATTCTCCCGTAATCGCGGCCTCGTTCAGATCAGACCGGCCATCTACGATTGTTCCGTCCGCTGCGAGACGATCACCGGGTGCCACCAGCATCACCATGTTGACGGTCAAGGACGTGACGGGAACCGTCTTGCGCTCGCCGCCTACTTCTATCGTTGCTTCGGACGGCAATAATTGCGCCAAGGCGGTTAGACCGGAACGGGCACGCGCAGCAGCGAACCCTTCGAGCAGTTCGCCGAGCGAGAACAACGCGACCACAACAACTGCCTCGGCACCTGCATCAATCGGCAACGCGCCGACAACCGCAATCGTGACCAGCGTTTCGATGCTGAAAGGCCTACCCTTTAATGCCTTTTCCAATGCCGATTTTGCAAACGGTAAAACAGCAATAAGTGCGCCAATGGCATAAGCCCAATCGCCCCAAGCCGGAACCAACACGCCAATCAAATAAGCCAGCCCGGCACAAATACAGGCAAGGATGAAAATCCGAAGTCCATTCGCCGAACCATGTTCATGCCCGTCACCATCTGTGTGGGTCTCAATCGGCGCTTCAGCTTTGATCACATATATTCCTTCAAAAAGTATCGGACAGCAAATCAATCGTTGTCAGTGCACTGAACTTACGCCTGAACTGTTTTATGAGGCCGGCCCATATTTGGGTTCCGGCCTCATAGCGGGTATGAACTGTTCCCGCGCTTATGCCGGCTCTGCACCTTTGTCGTCATCGCTCACGAACATCCGCTCTCCTGTAGTTGTCACGTCGCTGTAATCGCCCGCAACATGCTGTTTATGACGACCGCGCAGCAACAGATGACTGATCGCAGGCAACACGAAAAGCGTCAGCAGGGTAGACGTAATCAACCCGCCGATCACGACAATCGCTAATGGCTTCTGCACTTCTGCACCGACACCCGTTGCAATCGCCATCGGGACAAAACCTATGGCCGGAACAATACCGGTCATGAGGACCGCGCGAACGCGCTCCATCGTGCCTTCGCTAATTGCCGTATCGATCGGTTTGCCTTCGTCTATGCGCTGGTTGATGCTCGACATCACGACCAGCCCGTTCAGCACCGTCACACCCGAAAGCACGATGAACCCGACCGCCGCCGATACCGAGAAAGGTAATCCGGTCAACAGCAACGCAAACACGCCGCCAGCAAGCGCCAAGGGTATTGCGGAATAAACCGCAATCGCCTGACGCACGCCGCCAAGTGCCATGAACAATATGCCGAAGATGGCGGCAAAGATGATCGGGATGACTATCGACAACCGTGCCGAAGCGGCTTGCAGATTTTCAAACTGACCGCCCCATTCAATAAAGCTGCCGGTCGGTAGCTTCACTTGCGCGTCTACCTTCTCCTGCGCCTCTGCAACAAACGATCCCAGATCGTTGCCGCGCACATTGGCCTGCACGACCACCCGGCGTTGGCCGTTTTCGCGGCTAACCTGGTTCAGGCCCTCGGAGAAGCCGAACTGGGCCAGTTCGCTTAATGGCACCGACGCCCGAGCACCGCCTTCCCCGGGCAGCAGCACAGGAAGCGCTCCTACCGCATCGAGATCGTCACGCGTTGCCCCGTCAAGCCGGACGACGATGTCGAAGCGCCGGTCCCCTTCAAACACGATGCCAGCTTCGCGCCCGCCAAGAGCGGCAGACACGGTGTCGCTGACATCCTGAAGCGTTAAACCATAGCGTGCGATAGCGTTACGGTCGAACTGGACGTCAAGGACCGGGAATCCAGCCGTTTGTTCAACCTTGACGTCAGCAGCACCCGGCACGGTTCCAATAATGGCTGCCACCTGATTTGCTGTCCGGCCCATTTCATCGAGATTGTCGCCATATATCTTGATGGCGACATCGCCGCGCACACCAGCAATCAGTTCGTTGAAGCGCAACTGGATCGGCTGGCTGATTTCGAACGCATTGCCGACAAGCGGCTGGATCTTCTTCTCCACCCGTTCGATTACGTCGTCCTTGGTTTCGACCCCGTCTGGCCATTCGTCGCGCGGTTTCAGGATGATGAAGGTATCCGACGCGTTTGGTGGCATCGGGTCGCTTGCGACCTCCGCCGTCCCTGTCTTGGAGTAAATGAGCTTGACCTCGGGAAGCGAGGCAACAGCCTTTTCGACCCTGAGCTGCATTGCTTGCGAGGTGTTGAGCGAGGTAGACGGGATGCGGAGGGCCTGCATTGCCAGATTGCCTTCGCCCAACACCGGTATGAACTCGCTACCGAGCATGGTGAAGACGAGCGCCGCTGCGGCAAAGGTGCCGCCGCCTGCGCCAATCCAGGGCCACGGCCGCGCAATGACGCGTTGCAGCACAGGCTCGTAACGCGTCTTGACCCAAGCAATTGCTTTCACGTCCTTTTCGGCAACTTCGCCGCGAATAAGCAAAGCAACCATTGCAGGCACGAACGTCAGCGAAGCAATGAACGCGCCAGCAAGTGCCAGCATGACCGTGATCGCCATCGGCGAGAAGGTTTTGCCTTCGACGCCGGTGAAGGTCAGCAACGGCACGAAAACGAGGAAGATGATTGCTTGCCCGTAAATCGTCGGTTTGATCATTTCGCGCGAGGCTTCGAATACCTCATGCAGCCGTTCGGTCAGCGTGAGCATTCGCCCTTCATGATGCTGTCGTTCGGCAAGACGCCTCAGACAGTTTTCGATGATGATGATTGACCCGTCGACAATCAGTCCGAAATCGAGTGCGCCAAGGCTCATCAAATTACCCGGCGTGCCAGTGGCATTCATTCCCATCGCCATCATCAGGAACGATATCGGGATGACCAACGTGGCGATGATCGCAGCGCGGAAATTGCCAAGTAGCCAGAACAATACCGCAGCCACCAGTAATGCGCCTTCGGCCAGGTTCTTCTCGACGGTGCCGATTGTGGCATCAACAAGTTCGGAGCGGTTGAGCACCGGTTTCACGACGATACCCGGCGGCATCGACTTGGCAACTTCTGTAAGTCGCTCGGCCGCTGCCGAGGCCACAAGCCGACTGTTTCCGTCGGCGAGCATCAGGACAGTTCCGACGACGATTTCCTTGCCATTTTCCGACGCCGAACCCGTGCGCAATTCGCCGCCGATTTTGACCGCGGCTACATCGCCACCATGACAGGAACACCGCCACGGCTTGCTACCGTAGCGCGGGATATTTCATCGACTGTTCGAATGCGGCCATCGGCGCGGACGAGAAAGGCCTCGCCGCCTCGTTCGACAAAGTTTGCACCCACCGAGATGTTGGCGCGCTCCAATGCGTCGGCGAGTTCCGAAAACGAAATGCCGTAAGTGGCAAGTTTGGAAGCATCGGGCTGAACCACGAACTGTTTTTCATAACCGCCGATGGAATCGATCCCGGCAACGCCCGATACCGAACGGAGCTGAGGCCGGATGACCCAATCCTGCACGGTCCTTAAATAGCCGAGCTTGGCAACGTCGTCGGTAAGGATTTCACCCGTTGGCGTCATGTAGGAGCCATCGGGCTGCAAACCCGGTTTGCCCGCAACCTTGGGATTTTCCTTCGTTCCCGCCTTTGCAAAATCGATGGTATACATCAGGACTTCGCCAAGGCCTGTTGATACCGGCCCCATTTGCGGTTCGGCCCCTTCGGGCAAGGTGCCTTTAGCCTGATTCAGCCGCTCGGCGACCTGCTGGCGGGCGAAATAGAGGTCGGTATGGTCTTCGAAAATGACCGTGACCTGGCTGAAGCCATTACGCGAGATCGAGCGCGAGCTTTCAAGTCCCGGAATCCCCGCCATCGCGGTTTCGACCGGAAAGGTAACCAGCCGCTCAATATCAAGAGGGCCCAAATTCGGTTGCACGGTGTTTATCTGCACCTGCTTGTTGGTGATGTCGGGCACGGCATCGATCGGCAGCCTCAAAAGCTCCGACAGGCCGTAAGCCGAGATGATAAGCGTCAGGATGACCACGCCCCAGCGGAAGCGTATCGACGCGTCTAATAACTTATCGATCATATCAATGCTCCGCCTCGCCCTTGCCGAGTTCGGCTTTGAGCATGAACGCGCCCTTGGTTACGACCACCGCACCGGGCTTCACACCATCGACAATCTCGATTCGGCCTCCGCTTCGCTTCCCTGTGACGACCGCTACGGACTGAAAACCCTTGGCGGTTTTGACAAAAATGACTTCCTTGCCTTCGACGGTCTGCACCGCTTCGTCGGGCAGCGCGATCAAGGCATTATCGCCTCCGTCGCGCGGTTTGATACGTGCGCGCAGGCCTTGACCGGGAGTGAGTCCGCCGATGCCTTGCGGCGTCAGGACAATGGTTGCGGTCTTGCTGTCAGGATCAAGGCTGGGGGTCGCCGAGCGGACCACGGCGTTCACAGTTTCCCCGCCCAAAAGTTCGATGACTGCGGTATCGCCGGGCTTGATGCGCCGCGCGTCGGCGGCAAGCACCGATGCGTTGATCTGGATGCGATTGGGATCGGACACGCGGAACAGCTCGGTTCCCGCCAGCACATAGGAACCCAATTTGGCGTCGGCCTTGGTCACACGGCCCGAAATCAGACTGATGACACCCAAGGTGCGGCCATCGCCTGACACCTTCGCGGCAGAAGCCGCCGATTGCGACCGACGTGCTTCCGCTTCGGCTGCGGCCAGCGCAGCTTGTGCGCCCTCCAGATCTTGCCGTGCGGTTACCTTCGCGTCGAACAGCTTTTTCTCACGCGAATATGTGGAACGTGCCAGCGCCAGATTGGCCGATGCCGAACTGCGCTCTGCGGCGATCGAAGCGGCATCGCGGCTTTCCATGACGGCAACCGCTTCACCAGCACGGACGAAGTCGCCCAATTGCCGGTTGATACGAACGATGGCACCATCGGCGCGCGCGGTCAGGACCGCTTCACCCTCGGGTGTCGAAGCGACGACACCTTGCGCCAATATCTCGGCACCCAATCCGCCCGATTGCAACGCTTCGGTCACAATACCAGCGGCTTTGGCGCGCGCTTCGTCCATGAGGATTTGGCCTTCGACATGGCCTTCTTCTTCGGCCTCTTCGGCAGGTGCTGCGGCGGCAGCCGTAGTTTCCGGAGCGAACATCGTGCGGCCAAGCATTATCCCGCCGCCACCAAGCACGAGCGCCGCAACCGCCACTCCAGCTATAAGCTTGTTTCTGTTATTTTCGGTTTCCATAGGATTGTCCTTTAGAGCGCGTTTGCGCGGATGAGAGCGGCAAGCGCTTCGGCCCGGTCAAAGCGGGCCTGGATGAGACTGAGTCTGGCGGTGGTCAGCGCATTTTGCGCATCGAGCAGTTCTAGCAACGAGAATTTGCCGGCATTATATCCGATCCGGGCCAACCGGAGAGCTTCCTCAGCCTGCGAGATGCCGAGGCCTGCCAATGCCTCATAACGCACTTCCGCTGCTCCCAGCAATATGCGCGCATCCTGACGGACCCTGGTTGCTTCGATCCGTGCAAGCATCGTGGCCGATTCTGCCGCCAGACTTTCAGATTGGGCTGCGTCGATATTACCGCGATTTCGGTCACGGAACGGCAATGCAATCGAGACACCGGCGACCAAAGCCGTTTCTCTTCCTTCAGCAAAGCGACGGACACCGCCGCTCGCCGTGACGTCGGGCACGGCATTTGCGCGCGCCAGCCTCACTCTGGCAAGTGCCGCGTTTTTTTGCGCTATCGCAAGCTGTTCGTTCAGCGAGGGCAATTCAACTGGCACGTTGGGAGGTGCCGACTCATCAGTAAATGTGGCGGATAATTCAGGATCGTCGCTCCAGATGAGCGTTGCCAACAGGCGCCGCGAACTTAACAATTCACCCAAGGTGCGCGCCTGTTCCGCCCGTGCCTCAGCCAACGCAGCCTCCGCACGAAGCTGGCGCAAGGGCGGCTCCCGACCGGCATCGACAAGGACTTTTGCTATCCTCGCCAGCTCTTCGGCGGCGGCGGTGTTGTCACGCGCAAGCACCGCCCGGTCTTCGTCGGCTCTCAACTCGGCATGAGCGAGACGAATATCGCGATCAAGATCAGCCAGTGCCGCTTTATAGGAAAGGAATGCAAAATCGCGCTCTGCACGGGCGACCTCGACCCGGGCACTACGCTTGCCGCCCAGCTCCAGTCTTTGACTTAAAGCCAGAGTGGTCTCAGTACTGCGAAGCCCCTGAAAGGCTCCGCTTCCGGCAAAGTTCTCAACCTCCACACTCAGTTCGGGATTGGGCGATACGCCTGCCTGCCGCGCGCGGGCTTCCGCTGCGTCGGCCTGAGCTTTCGCCTGCGTAACGCGCGGCGAACTTTCGGCTCCCTGCGTTAGTGCTTGCACAAGCGAAATGGGTTCCGCGCGAACGGCGGCTCCGCTTATAGAAAGCGCCCCCGCCAAAAGCGCGGCGCGCAATGATATATACATGTATGAACTCCTGAACCTGTGATACAGGCGCATATGCCCCTTGGCATCTGCGCATCGGACTCAGGTTAGGCGGCCGGCGGTTGAACCGGTGGAGCTTGAGCGAAAGACTTTAACGACGGGACTATCGTCGGGACAAACTGTGCGCTTCCAACTGCGGGTACATCAGCAAAAGGGGGGTCAGCAGCATAAGCTCCCATGCTGCAATGATGATGGGAAACGGCTTTCCCGGGTGCACTCGAGCGACGCTCAGTATCGTCCTCACCAAAAGCCGCAACTTGATCGGTGGCATCAGCGATGGTCACCAAACTCGACGAGCTTTCGAACGTGCAAGCTAATGCGGGTCCACCAGCACCACACCAGAGAACCGCAAATGCTACCAAAAAGGTGAACAATCGCATGCGCATGTTAGCCCCGCTAGCACTAAGCCTCTTGTTCCGCAATGCAACAATTACCGGCTTTGCTCGATTAATAGTGAAACAAGGTCTTCAGGTATCGGCATAGCCACGAACGCGCTGACATTCGAGCGCCCGGTATTGCCGACCGGGATGCGTCCGGTCAGCGAACCGAGCGGCGCGAGCGCAAGCCGGACGACCTGCCCTGCCGTCTCACGCCAGTCGCGTTGTTTGACCGCAAAGTCGAGCATCGACCAATGACTGGCCAGATGCAGCCCCAAATGCGGCTGCGACACGATGTGCGCCCGCTCAAGGTGCCGCCATGCAGCGGCCTGCTCCCCAGACGCCCGCGCGGCGCGAAATAAGATCATTTCATCCGCGATAACGCGGCGCATCGGCAGCGTCTGCGCAAGCCCGCTCCATCGCCGCTGCCTGTGCCAATAGAAAATCTGGGCAAACCCCCAAATGAACGGGGTCAATATTCCGGCGGAGATTTCAACATCGTCGTTATAATGCGTCCCGCCATCGGCATCTGGCGCAATCGTGATCCAATGGTCCCACTTGGAAATAAGCGCACGGTATCCATTGTCGCGCAACCGCGTTGGCCACTCGCCCGTTTCAGGATCGTGGAGCGAGGTCACAATCCATTGCGTTCCGAAAGGGATAAACCCAAACAGACGCAACTTGACCTGATAGCGCCCGCCGGGCCGGAATGCGTCGAGCGGGGTTTCGCCGACAGGAATGAAGCGCACCATCGGCCAAGCAATATGCTGCAACAGGGGTGCGGTCTGAACCTCGGCCCAAATCGTAGCGGGCGGCAGGTCGATCCTTGTCGAGCGGAAAACTTTCACGCTGCAACTGCCCGCAATTCGGCACTCGCCTGTCGGAACACCTGCACGCCGCCAGTGAGCGAAAGCCCTGCCATAATCGCGGCAACAATCAGGTCGGGCCAAGCACTGCCGGTGCCAAATACACCCAGCGCTGCCAGCATCACCGCAACATTGCCGATGGCGTCGTTGCGCGAGCAAATCCAGACCGAACGCATGTTCGCGTCACCCGTCCGATAACGATAGAGCAACAGCGCGACCACGACATTGGCGGCAAGCGCCAGCGCGCCGATTGCACCCATCATGGCCGGATCAGGCGCGGTGCCGTTCACGAAGGCGAGAACGGCGCTTCCGAACACCCAGGCGGCGAAGCCCAGCATGAACAGCGATTTGAGTAACGCCGCCCGTGCCCGCCACGTCAGCGCCGCACCGACGACTGCAAGACTGACCGCATAGTTCGCAGCATCGCCCAGAAAATCGAGCGCATCGGCTTGAAGCGCTCGGCTGTCAGCCGCCGCACCTGCAACCATTTCGACGAAGAACATGGCCGCATTGACGACCAGCGCAATCCAAACAATGCGCCGCCAGCGCGGATCGGCCTTGGCCGTTTCGCTCCCGCACGCGCTTTCGCAACAACTGTCCGCCATTCAACATCCTTCTCGACAAATCCCGAGTCGGACATCTATCTACACCCTGTAGCAACTACAGGGTCAAGCAATCAAATTGGGCAAAGTCGCCAGCCCAGCAGAAACTGATCTCGTCAGTTCAATTGGCCGCCACGGATGGTGGCGGCGCTTGCTTGGTTTAGTTTACGCTAATGCAAATCGCTTGCAATAGCGAATATCGCTGACTAGTTGCTGGGCTAAGCAAACGAATCGGAGGAAACATGCCGTCCAAATTTTTCAAGCAATTCGAGCCGCATAGTTTGTCTCTGGCAAGCGTTCTCGCTTTGCCGCTCAGTGTGCTGGCCCCGCAACACGCGACAGCAGCCGACGACACCGCCAATGATTCCGACCACATTCTTGTTGTGGCCCAGCGCACCGAAGATCCGGCTCCGGGTGCAACGACACTACTCGGCAAAACCGAACTTGAAAATGCCCGCGTGTTCAGCATCAATGAAGCGCTGCGCAAGGTTCCGGGATTGGTCGCGCGCGACGAAGAAGGCATCGGCTTGCGCCCCAATATCGGTGTTCGCGGTCTCAATCCCACGCGCTCGACAAAAATTCTTTTGCTCGAAGATGGTATCCCGCTAACTTACGGACCTTATGGCGACAATGCATCATACTATCATCCGCCGATCGACCGCTTTGCCGCAATCGAAGTTCTAAAAGGCTCGGGACAGATATTATACGGTCCGCACACGGTGGGCGCGGTCATCAACTATGTCACTCCTCCGGTCCCCGACATTTTTGCAGGAAGCGTCAAGGCATCGGTCGGCAATCGTGACTTTTATGACGTGACCGGAAGCGTCGGCGGACCCCTTAGTGCCGATACCGGCATCAATGTCAGCCTGACCCGCAAGGCCAGCGACGGATCGCGCGATAATCTCTATAGCGCGCTCACCGATCTCAACCTCAAACTTGAGCAGCAATTTGGGGCTTCGCATCAGATCACAGTGCGCGCCAGTATGTATGACGAGAACAGCCGCCAGACCTATAGCGGTCTGACGCTCGCCGAATATCGCTTCGATCCGCGCTACAATCCATTTGTAAACGACCGGTTCAACACGCGGCGCTATGGGCTTTCGGCTACGCACGATTGGAGCATGGCACAGGATGTGGCACTCAAAACCACAGCCTTTTATAGCTATTTCGACCGCAACTGGTGGCGGCAATCATCCAATTCGTCGCAGCGACCCAGCGATTCTAGCGACCCAGCTTGCGGCGCGCCAGTCGTCCTTCCGAACGGTGTGCCGAGCATGCCCAACCTGTCGACGGGTTGTGGCACAGAGGGACGGCTGAGAACCTACAATGTCTATGGAGTCGAACCTCGCCTCTCGTGGACGCCCGCTTGGGGACAGATCGACGCGGGTGTTCGCGTCCAGCGCGAAACGCAGGACCGACGCCAGATAAACGCCGACACGCCCAATGGCCGAACGCCGGGGACAGGGCCCAATGCCGGAATCAGGGAATCGAGCTTCCGCGAAATCAACGCCTATTCCGGATTTGTGCAGGCTCGGGTTGATGTGGGCGCTCTCTCGATCACGCCGGGAGTTAGAATAGAAAACATCAACTACCGGCGCAACGAACGCATCACCGCCATAGAAGGGCGAACGTCGGTCACAGAAGTCATCCCGGGGATCGGGCTGACATGGCGGCCTTCGGACCGGATAACCTTTTTCGGCGGTGTCCACCGCGGATTCTCGCCACCGGGCGTTGCCGACATCGTCACTGCCGCTGGCGGAACGCTCGATCTTGACGCTGAAAAGAGCTGGAACTACGAACTGGGCTTTCGCGCCCAACCCACGCCCGGGTTCGGCCTCGAAAGCACTCTGTTCCGGCTTGATTTTTCCAATCAAGTTATTCCGGGAAGCATTGCAGCCGGCAACCCCGCTGGCGCCGTGAACGCGGGCAAGAGCCTGCATCAAGGTCTGGAATTTCTGGCAACAGGTGACACGCGCTCCGCTGGTCTGACCGAAGGATGGGCGCTGACGGGGCGCGTTGCTTGGACTTGGTTGGCCGACGCCAAATTCGCCGCTGACCGTTGCGAGGTTCTGGCGGCTTCTGCTGCTATTGCGCCATGCGATGCTGGCGAAATCAACGTCCGCGGAAGGCGTCTGCCCTATGCGCCCGAGTATACGGTCACCGCCATGTTGGGAATTTCCGCAGGCGCTGTTAGCGCCGAGGCCGAATATGTCTACATCGCCTCACAATTCGGCGACAACATCAACACCGTCGCGATTTCAGCCAATGGTCAGCGGGGTCGGATACCCGCTTATGGAATCTGGAACTTTGCGCTTAACTGGGATGTCAGCAATCAGCTCACCCTGTTCGGTGCGGTCAAGAATGTTGCCGACAAGACTTATATCGTTGATCTTATCCGCGGAATCTTGCCCGGAAGCCCACGCCTCGTGCAAGTCGGAGCTTCGCTAAGCTTCTGACATAGGGGGTTGGGTCTTTAAGGGTGCGGGGCGGGTGATTGCCGCCGCCACGCGTACGGTTCAGCTCTGGCGGCAATGGGGTGTCATATCCAAATCCTGCTCGACAAATGGCAGGGCAGCCATCTAACTATACCTGTAGCAACTACAGGGTAGTATGATGAAAATCGGCGAGCTGGCAAAGGCGACTGCAACCAAGGTCGAAACCGTCCGTTTTTACGAGAAGGCAGGGCTACTCCCGCCGCCCGCACGGACCGGCGCCAATTATCGCAGCTATGGCCGTGAACACCTCCAGCGGCTGTCATTCATCCGCCGTGCGCGCGATCTCGGATTCAGCCTAGACGCCGTGCGCGAGTTGCTTGCGCTTGCCGATGATCGCGAAAAGCCGTGCGGCGCAGTTGATTCGATCGCGAGCGTGCATCTCGCTGAAGTCGAACGCAAGATCGCCGACCTTGCCGCGATGCGTCACGAACTCTCACGCGTTATCGGAAGTTGCCGTAATAACACCGTTGCCGACTGCAAGATCATCGAAACACTGGGACCGCGGGCAGCATGTTAGCCAGCGTGATTCGATCACCCGATGGTTAGCCGATTTATTTATCTTGGCTCAAAGCTCACGACAGTAAAAACGATGATTGCGATTGCGGCGATCAGGACCCAAGAACCGGGGGCAATCGGGAACTGTTTTGATCAGCGGCGGTTTAGCAGCTACATGGCTAAATTCGCTGTTACCCCAACATCGCAAGGAAAATATAATGCACGTCCAAGACATCATGACACTGTTCCCCGTCAGCACCAATGGCACAGATTTGATGTTGTGATTTAAGGAGTGTTTTGGTCTCATCGTAGTGACGAAGGAACGAAGATGAGACCAAAACACTCTGGCCAACCGAAGGCCTCTGCCGAACGTGTCGTAAAGGATATTCGCCGGGCAACGCGGCGGCATTTTTCTGCTGAAGACAAGATCAGGATCGTGCTGGAAGGCCTGCGCGGGGAAGACAGTATTGCCGAGCTGTGCCGCAAAGAGGGCATTGCACAGAGTCTGTATTACACCTGGTCAAAGGAGTTCATGGAAGCTGGCAAGCGGCGTCTGGCGGGTGATACTGCCCGTGCAGCGACCGGCGGCGAAGTGCAGGATCTGCGCCGCGAGGCGCGTGCCTTGAAGGAGTGCGTGGCTGATCTGACCCTTGAGAACCGGTTGCTCAAAAAAAGCATGATCGCAGATGGGGGAGACGACGAATGAGGTATCCCGCCTCGGAGAAGCTCGAGATCATCCGCATCGTCGAGCAGTCGCATCTGCCTGCCAAGCTCACCCTTGATAAGCTGGGCATCGCCCGGCGGACCTTCTATCGCTGGTATGATCGCTATCTGGAAGGCGGTCCTGAAGCGCTGGCGGACCGGCCATCTGCACCTAGCCGTGTCTGGAACCGTATCCCCGAGGCGATCCATGACCAGATCATCGAACTGGCGCTGGAACAGTCCGAGCTGTCACCCCGGGAACTGGCGGTACGGTTTACCGACGAGCGGCGTTACTTCGTGTCAGAAGCTACGGTTTACAGGCTTCTGAAGGCCCATGACCTGATCACCAGTCCGGCTTATGTCGTGGTGAAGGCGGCGAGCGAGTTCCACACTAAAACCACACGCCCCAACGAGATGTGGCAGACCGACTTCACCTACTTCAAGATCATTGGCTGGGGCTGGATGTACCTGTCCACCGTGCTCGACGACTTCTCTCGCTACATCATCGCCTGGAAGCTGTGCAGCAATATGCGTGCCGAAGACGTTACCGATACGCTCGACATGGCACTGGCAGCGTCGGGCTGCGATCATGCCACTGTTCAGCACAAGCCGCGGCTGCTCAGCGACAATGGTCCCAGCTACATCGCGGGCGAACTGGCGGAATATATCGAAGCACAGAAGATGAGCCATGTGCGTGGTGCCCCTATGCATCCGCAAACACAGGGTAAGATCGAACGCTGGCACCAGACCCTGAAGAACCGCATCCTGCTGGAAAACTACTTCCTGCCCGGCGATCTCGAACGACAGATCGAAGCGTTCGTCGAGCATTACAACCACCAGCGCTACCACGAGAGCCTGAACAACGTTACGCCTGCCGATGCCTACTTCGGCAGGGCACAAACCATCATCCAACAACGCGAAAGGATCAAACGACAGACTATCGAATATCGGCGCTTGCAACACCGCAAGCTCGCCGCATAATATCAACCCAACTGATGAGGCCAATGCTCCGCTAATTTACGCAGCCATCAGTGCCAAATGTTCTGACGACGGACAATGTACGTCCGAGACATCATGACGCAAAACCCCACCTGTTGTCGGGCTGACACCAGTGTGCAGGCAGCAGCAAAACTGATGATGGATAACGACTGCGGCGAAATCCCTGTTCTGGACGATAACGGCAGTCCCGTTGGCGTTATAACCGATCGCGACATTGCTTGCCGGTGCGTTGCTGAGGGGAAAAGCCATGACACACGCGTTGGCGACGTGATGTCGTCCCCAGTCGTAACGGTGAAACCCACGACGAGCTTTGCGGACTGTTGTGCAACGATGGAACAGAACCAGATACGTCGTGTACCGGTCGTGGATGACTCAGGCAAATGCTGCGGAATGGTATCCCAAGCTGACATCGCTTTGGGATCAAATACCGAGAACACCGGCGAACTCGTGCGTGATATGTCCAAACCCAATCGTTAGTAGTAGAGGCTAGACCCCCTTTCGGCGCGGTCAAAGCGATCAGTATTGACCGACAACTTAATAAGCGGGACAGTGTGTTTATAAACACTCGCGATGTGGACAGATTAATCTACAAAAGGTCGTACGACGGGACCGGTGAGCCGGCGGAAAGTGGCCGCTTTGCTATCAACGAAAAAACACAATTATTCCCAGTCGACGTTTATATTTTGCACCGGATCATCCGTGTCAGAAACAATCGAGGGGCAACTTAAGGTAGCTGACTCCGTTTTCTTCGGGCTCCGGCATTCGGCCGCCCCGCATGTTAACCTGGATCGATGGCAGGATAAGCTTCGGCATCGCAAGTGTCGCATCTCGTTGAGTCCGCATCTCCACAAAGTCGTCCTCGCTCACACCCTCGTGAACGTGAACGTTTCCGGTGCGCTCGGCAAGGATAGTCGTCTCCCAGACAAACTCTTCTCGATTCGGCGCCTTGTAGTCGTGGCAAAGGAACACTCGACTCTTGTCCGGAAGCTTCATAAGGCGACGAATGGAGCGGTAAAGTTGGCGTGCATCCCCGCCGGGAAAATCGGCGCGAGCCGAACCATAGTCCGGCATGAACATCGTATCGCCGGTAAATAAGGCATCACCAATGACGTATGCCTTGTCCGCCGGGGTATGGCCGGGCACGTGCAGCGCGATAAGCGGAATATCGCCGATCATCAGCATGTCCCCATCAACCAGCAGGCGGTCAAACTGCGAGCCATCCCTTGCAAAATTGGAGCCCTCGTTGAATATCTTGCCAAACACATGCTGCACGGTGACGATCTCGGCACCGATGGCCAGCTGTCCGCCTAGCTTATCCTGTAGATATGGCGCAGCTGAAAGATGGTCTGCATGAGCATGCGTTTCCAGCAGCCACTCGATCTTGAGCCCCTCCTTCCTCACGAATTCGACAATTTTGTCGGCGGATTCGCTGCTGGTGCGGCCGGCTGCGTGGTCGAAGTCGAGCACGCTATCGATAATTGCGGCTAGCTTTGTAGCCGGATCATGCACCACGTAGCTCGCGGTGAAAGTCGGTTCGTCGAAAAACGCCTGCACATGCGGCGTGCGTATTTCGCCGCTGAAGACCGCAAGAACTTGATCTGCAGCACGCACAAGGTTTGCATCATTTATCATAGACACTGTCTCTGCTTCTTTTCTCGTAGCACCAAGACCCTCAGCTTCGCGAAATGCTGGGACAAAGCCGGCTGGCTCAAAGCAAAGCGATACGTCAATCGGACCCGGTGGCCATATGGCCACCGGGTCCGATCATCTAGGCCTAATGCCTGCCGCGATATTCATGATGATCGCGGTCACGGCGATGATGACGGTCATCACGGTGGCGATTGCGTTCGCGGTAATAATGACGATGCGGCTGGCGGTCGTAATTCTCGTAATAGTCATTCGGATAGCCATAATTATAACCGCGACGAACCGGTTGGTAATAACCGGTTCCACCGTAATTGCCGCTATAACCATAACCACCATAGCCGCTTCCGACGCTGACGCTTATATCGCTATGCCCACGGTTGTGGTGCCTTTCTCGTGCGGAAGCGGGAGCGGACACCATTGCGGCGACCGTAGCGGTTACAATGAAGATGAGTTTCATTTTCATAACATTGCTCACTCTAAATTCCACGCCTGTGATAGGCGGGATAATGCGTGATTATGCTGTGTGGTAAATGAATTGAGAATGAATTGATGTCGCGCACGCAATCAATAATTCGAGGATAAGAGGCCCTCGCATCTGCACCTAGATGTTGAAGGGTATTCAATATGAATTGGACTCTTTTTTAGGGATGCTCGCACCGCCCTGGTTGCAATTTGATGGGTCAACGGCTGAGTCCCAAAATCAGTTGCCGCAGGCTACTGTGATGAAACACCGAGTAATGGAGCTACAACTTGCATGGCCCAGCAGTCGAGCAAAAATTCGAGCTAACCGAAAGCGTGCTAAAAATGTTACCAATCTTAGAACGCTGCTGCTACAAGCCGATTGGGTTGTCGTCGCACGCCGGAAGCACCGATGCCAATCCAGTGTGATGCAGGCCCAAGAACGTGCTAAGGTGGCCACGGCATTGGTGCCAGCGATGCTGGAGGGCACCGACAGACTTGTCAACTATAGCCTATTGACCTTTAGTTACCACCACCCGCATATGGGGTCTAGTCTCGCAGCCGAGGTCAACATGCGCAGCTACAATTTCGGCTCAAGAACAACATGGGGCTTCGCCAATGGCTAGAGCTGACGCGGCGAAGGGCATCCGCTCCGCGCGCGCGGCTGGTGGTATGATGGCAGCATTGGCTCTGGTTGTGGATCAAGCGTCAAAAGCAGTCGTCTTCTCAAATCTAAATCGTGGCGAAGAGGTGGTGCTTCTGCCAATTTTCTCAATCTTGCCAGGCTGGAATGAGGGAGCCGCCTTTGGGCTTGGCCAAGGCGCTGCGCCCTTGCTGCTGATCATCCTTGCGCTCGCCATTTCGGTTTGGCTGACCAAGCTTCTCATCGAGGCGCGCTCGACGCTCGCGGCCGTCGGATTGGGGGCCGCAATCGGGGGGGCACTTGCAAATATCGCCGATCGGATTCGCTTCGGGGCCGTACGCGACTTCATAGATTTGCACTGGGAGGCTCTTCACTGGCCGACATTTAACGTCGCGGACATGTTCGTGGTGGTCGGTATTTTGCTTTTTGTCCTCGCCGATTTGTTGCGGCAACGGTGAATGCCTAAGTTTAGCTGGCCGCTGACGCCAGGCAGTGGATGAGCAGCTATTCGTCGATTGGAGCACGCCACCGAAATCGCTCCATACTGAAGGAGCAGCAGCCTGCCAAAGTGGTTCGCCCCGCAGGCCAATATGGACGGTATCGCACCGCCCTGTAAAAGGATGGACTCTCATTCAGCCTTGAATCATGAAAACTGTATTCAAACTCAATCGCTTTCCGAATGACTTTCAACTGCGAATAGTTTTTCCTGCGGCGTTAAGTCTGGCCGGACCCTATCGTCCGAAGGGACGCTGCTTTGATAAGCATCTGCTGCTTCGTTTCACAGAATGATGCGCAATACATTGTTATTGCTCTGATACCTGATTGTATTCGGACTGTCCTATTCATCTACTATCCAGCACAGCAGGATAGCCTTGCTACATCCATGTCGAATGTCTGCGCCGCCAATTTCAGGCCTTCAACCGTGGTGAGATATGGAAAGATTGTCGCGCCAAGATCGGCAGCCGTCATTCCGCATCTGATCGCCAGAACCAACGTCTGAATGGAGTCCGCGCCTTCGGGTGCCATGATCTGGCCGCCAAGCAGACGGTCGGTTGCTTTATCCGCAACCAGCTTGATTAACCCGCGCGTGTCACGCGCTGCCAATGCCCGTGGGACAGCGTCGAGCGGGAGAAGCGACACCTTGATCTCCAGTCCCTTTGCTCGCGCTGCCGTTTCGGTGAGGCCGACACTGGCAACCTGCGGGTCGGTGAATACCACTGATGGCATGGCGCTGTTATCGTAGCGATGCCGGTTTCCTTGAACCGCGTTGCGTGCGGCCAGCTTAGCGCCGTAGGCGGCCATGTAGACGAACTGGTCTCGGCCCAAGACATCGCCAGCAGCGTAAACGCCTGGGACGGTCGTTTCGAGATAATCATCGACGATGACACCTCCGCCTTCGACGACACCGATGCCATGCTCTTCCAAGCCTAGACCATCGCTGTTCGCACGGCGTCCGGTGGCGATCAGCACTTGTTCCGCCGAGATGGTCTTAATCGCAGCGACAGTGTCACAATGGTCTCCGCTGTCGCAGGATAGGGTCTCGCAAGTCAACTCGATACCTTCGCCCGCGCTGTCAATGCGCTGATAGACGACACCGGCACATACCCGCACACCTTCGGCTTCGAGATAGGATTGCAGTGCTGCGCTCACTTCGGGGTCCATTTCGGGGAGCAGGCGGCTGCGGCAACAGATGGTGTCAGCTACACCAAGGCGCGCGAACATCTGCCCCAACTCAACGCCAATGACGCCACCACCGATCACGAGCAGCGATTTTGGAAGACGATCAAGTGCCAATGCCGAAGTGCTGGTGAGATAGGGTATGCTGTCCAGCCCTGGTATGGGCGGCACTGCGGCGCGTGCGCCCATTGCCAATATGACTTTGCCGACCTTTATCGGCGTGCCGCCGACCAGCAGATCGCCACCGGCAAAGCGCGCTCTATCCTCGATGTAGCGTACGCCGTCATAGAGAGGCAGAAGGTCAATGTACTTCTTTTGGCGCAGCTCCGCGACCAGATCATCTTTTGACGCAGCGAGCTGTGTCCAGTCGCTTAGTTCGACACTTCCACCAAGACCCGGAAAGCGCGCGGCGGCGCGTCCGCCATGCACCGCTTCGGCAGCGCGGATCAGCGTTTTGGACGGAACGCAACCGACATTGACGCACGTCCCGCCAATTGTGCCATGACCGATCAGTGCGACTTTGACCCCAAGTTCGGCGGCCGTGATCGCGGCGGAGAATCCTGCCGAGCCTGCGCCGATAACGGCCACGTCGAATTCGTCCCGCCCAGAGCGGTTGTAACAATCGTTCATTGAATTTTGCTTTCCTACAGCGCGAATGCCGCCTTCAATCAGCTTTGGACGGCCCGCGCCGGATAGCCCGCATTGGTCGATGCAGCGGCGATCGCGGCCGCATTGGTTCGGCGCGGATCATATGTGGCACGCGCGGTTTTGGACGCGAAATCGACACTAACCGCAGTCACGCCAGTCACGCCTTCCATCGCCTTCTTGACGGTGATCGGGCAAGTGGCGCAGGTCATGTTTTCAATGGCAAAGGTGGTTTGCCGTTGCGCCGTTGCCGTAGCAGGGCGATCTTGCGCCTTACCGCCAACCGCATAGGCGACCCCGCCGCTAGCCGTTACCAGCAGGGCCAATCCGATAAGTAGTGATTTTTTCATTGGAAAATTCCTTTCAGTAGAACCAAGGTGCCCACCAGTCGATGGTGAGCGCGGGGATGATAATGGCAAGTCCGAACCACAGGGCAGTTTTGGTGGTGCGAGCGGATTGCGGACGCGCGCAGTATGGCCCGTATTCGCAAGCAGGCTTTGACTTGAGATAGACATGCCAGAAGCCATAACCGAGCAGCGCAAGCGTAACCGCCGCAACATAGGGCTTAATGGGTTCGAGCGCAGTCAGATTGGCAATCCAAGCACCGGAAATACCTAGTGTGACGAACAGCAACGGCACGACACAGCAAGCCGAGGCCAGCCCCGCGCCGATCAGAGCGCCAGTGGCAATCCAGCTCGCCGATTTGGGTTTTTGCGTTTCAAGTATGGCAGGTTGCTGCTGTTCAGGCGCTGAGGCCACGACAAAAATCCTTTCTTCCGGTTGCGTGATTCGCACTGTAAGCTCTGTAGCGGCTACAGACTCAAGAGGTATTTTAGTGGAAACACATGGCGGCATCTTGCGTGCCCAACTCGCCCGGAAAACCGGCTGCAATCTCGAAACCATCCGCTATTACGAGAAGGTCGGATTGCTGCCGGAGCCGCCGCGCAGTTCCAACGGTTACCGGGTGTATCCGCCGGAACTGGTGCAAAGATTACAGTTCGTACTGCGTGCGCGCGAACTTGGCTTTTTCCTCGAAGAAATCAAAGCGCTGCTTGGCCTCGATGCAGTTCAACCGAATGCCTGCAACGACGCTCATGCCATTGCCAAGGCAAATTTGGCTGCGGTGCGCTCCAAGCTTTCCGATTTGCGAAAGATGGAAGCGATCCTTGCGAGTGCGGTTGCCGATTGCGAGTCGCGCGATTTCGGCGGCTGCCCGATTTTGTACGCTTTGTCGGGTTCGTCGCTGAACGCGCAGAGAACTAAACAGTGAAAATCGGGGAAATGCCAAGCGCAACCGCGACCAAGGTTGAGACAGTGCGCTTTTACGAAAAATCTGCCTACTGCACGCACCGAGCCGTAAGAATGCGAACTATCGCGATTATGAGGGTGAGCATCTCGCACGCCACTCTTGCATTAGCCGAGCACGGAGTTTGAACTTCGGTCTCGAGGCAGTTTGCGAATTGCTTCGGTTTGCCGATGATGCAGATCAGCCATGCGCGAACATACACATTATGGCTTCCAGAAAAAACTGGCGAAATCGATGCGAAGATTGAAGATCTTATGCGGCTTCGATCAGAGCTCTTCCAGCTGGTTTCTGCTAGCGAGACAGGAACCGTTCGCTCATGCCGCATCGTCGAAGCTTTTGCACCAAGGCGTTGAGATCGCGCGCCCGATTGACAATCGGGGGCGGGGCGCAGATATTTGCGGCATGCGGCAGACATTTGTCAGACTATGCATCTCAATTTTCATGGTGCTTGGGTTGGGGGCAGCCAGTCTTGCGCACGCCAGTGGTCCTTGTGCGCCACAGATGCAGCCGCAAGAGCTTTCGCCGACAATGCTATCTGACTGCGCTCAAGGATTTTTTCGAACCGAGAATGGGACAATCCCTTGCGGCAAGATGCGCGCGGGCTGCTTAACGGCTGCTTCTTGCTTCTCCAATGTCGGGCTCTCTGTGCCTGATATTCTATTCCCCATATATAGTTGCTCCGATGGCAATCAAGGAACAATGCGCATCGCTTTGCTCGGAGGCATCGCCATCGCGCCTCTGCTTCACCCGCCTACCCCCGCTTCATAACCTAAAATCATGCTCGCGTCGCGGAAACGCACGCAAATATCGGCGCAGAGGTGACCAACCAGCTGCGCTGAAATCTCGCTTATGAGGGCTCTAGAAATGAAATCTATGTTCTATTTAACCGCGCTGGTTTTGCTGGTGCCGCAGATCTGCGCAGCACCCGCTTCGGCGCAAAAGCCGGGCTCACCGGGTCTCCGGTCGGAAACCCCCCGGCAAAAAGAAAAGCGTCTCGCTTGGCTGGAGCGCCGAGCAGAAATTCGGAAAGAGCGAAAGCGCGAAAAATGCTTGGCCAATCCCGGAAAGCGAGGCTGTGACAAGATACTTGCAGGTCCGCCTGAGGAACTCGAAGGGGTTCCTGCCCGACCGCAGTGATGGAGCCCGACGTCCGTGCAAAATGCGGCACGGACGTCGGATCTATCTGCGCTTCCGATCGGCGTGGACATAGCTCGACATCTCCCGATATTTGGAATTTGGTTAGTCAAAGGCGAAAACCTCAGCCCGGCCAATGCTGTTGCCAACATGCAACACCGCTAAGAGAATTTGACCGCCAGCTGTCAAGTCTGTTGTGCAAGGCAGCATAGCATGGCAGATTTGGAAAGTTCAAGTCTCAAACCCGAAAACGGGCATCGTTTCTGGAATCGCAGGGGGAACAAATTCTTTAACTTTCAAGGAATTTGTTTATGAAAATTATCTGCCTTGCTGCCATGGCCGCAGCCGGAGCCATTGCGACCTCGGCAGCGCATGCCGAAGACACTGAAGCTCCATCGGACATCACAATCTCCGGGGGCGCGACAGTAATCTCTGATTATCGTTTTCGCGGTATTTCCCAATCGAACAAAAGACCCGCGATCCAGGGAACGGCAACGCTCAGCCATAACTCCGGCTTATATGCCTCAGTCTGGGGCTCATCGATCGACGATTACATAGCCGATAATAGCACCGAGCTCGACTTTGTGGCGGGTTTCAAGACAAATGTCGGGCAATCGACGCTCGATGCTGGCGTCACTTACTATTATTACCCTAATTCGACATTTCCGTTTTCGGATTTTTTCGAAGTCTACACCTCGCTTTCGCACACGCTGGGGCCGGTGACGGGAAAAGTTGGGGTGACCTATGCGCCGAAGCAACAAGCGCTGTCTCTGGACGGGATATCCAAGGAGGATAGCCTCTATTTAAGCGGCGACCTGTCAGCGGGCATTCCCAAAACGCCAATTTCTGTGAACGCTCATCTGGGTCGCAGCTTCGAGCGTAGCTATCTTACCTTTGGCCAGAAATATACCGACTGGAGCGTTGGTGCCACCTATACTTGGCGAAATCTGGCGCTCGGAGTCAGCTATGTCGATACCAACAAGAATATATTGGCAGGTACGCGCAACGTCTCAAAAGCGGGCATAGTCGGAAGCCTTGGCGTTTCGTTTTAATGTCAGCCGGGAGGCCGTGTCGAGGCGACCTCCTGGCGACAGCCTATTCGCCGGACATGGCCTTGGCGACGTCTCTGTTGGCCGAAGGAACACGCAGGACAAAAAGGGAGCCAAGCTCCGATTTGCATCGCCCGACTACAACGGCGATGCCAACGCCAAGCAAGTGTGCGTCTTCGACAATCGTTGCTGCGGTTGGCTTGCTCCTTGATGTGCATTTTGCCCAACCCGAGCTGGGCACCAATGCTTCGCGTGCAAATACATCAGCATCCTCCTGGAAAGGTTCAAAGGCGGGCGCTCCGTTCTCATGAAAGATCGTGTCCCAATCTCCCAAGCTTACATGTAATCGCGCATGTGCGATTGCATGAAGCAAAGTCGGCCAGAACTCAACTTCGCGAGGATTTCTGAGGGTCAGTCCAATTACCATCGTCCGTTTCCCATCTCGCATAACCGCGGCATCGATCGTCATTCCCGGAAGCGCGGGCTCGATCACCAGCGTTATTCCCGCTGACTGAAGATATTGCGGGATTCTCCTCAGTCCGTCACGCTTGCTGCTAAGTCCTACAAGACCCTTGACCCAGCCAGCGCTGAGCAAATTGCGATCAAACCTCGGATATTGCGCCTGACTGCAAGCGGAGCGCAGAAGCTGTGTTTCCCAAGCCACCAGTGCGGCCTCATGCGGAGTCTGTTTGGTCCTTGCATAGCGCCTGCGGTGCGCGACGCCAGGCCGGTCAAAAAATGAATTTACAAGGCGTTTTGAGTTCCGTTGCAGATGTTTAACACCGCCTTCCTGTGGCCCCAGCCAACCCCGACGGTACATCTCACCAACGGGGAACGACTCGAAATCATCGAGATCGAAGCTCGATATGTCCCGACCGCCTGAAAGGCCCCTTGAAGCTTGGATATCCAGGTTAAGCGCTTTTGCAACCCACGCAATACGAGACAAACTTGCGCCTTGATAGCGATCCGATTCATAGGCATGGATCTGCTGTATTTTGAGACCCATATACTCGGCCAAGTCCCTTTGGGTCATGCCGCGAGCGATTCGAGCTGCAACGAGAAGGTCTGGAATTGAATCGATTCCAGATTTGAGAGCGTACGATTGCAGCGCGCGGGCACTTGGATCGTCGGAAATCAAACCGGTTTGGGGCGTCACACTACTCCTTTCTGTTTTCAGTCGATCATATGCTCACCCTCAAAGTTCAGCATATGACAGTCTCATTCGTCATCTTGATCGGTTCATAAATCACCACTCGGCAACCATAGCCGACACCAAAGCTATGCTTGCCCCGTTCGTCGATTGCGACCGAAGCCCCAGAGCAGCAGTGCGACGACAAAAAGCTGGACAGCCAGGCTGGCAGCTGTTGGATAAACCCCAAGCCACTCGATACGCGGTACGCTTGGTATAAGATCGATCGCTATCCAGCCTGCTTCCTGCAGCCCGCGAATTCCTTTTCCCGCAAGCACGACCGCGAGTATCGCGATCAGCGCCGAGCTGTATGCGAAGAACTTCCCGATCGGGAGGGATTTGCTCAGCTTGAGCATGATCCATGTGATTACGGCAAGCAGCACAATCGCCGTCAGCGCGCCCGCCGCGATAGCATCCCCGTTGCCTTGCGAAACGAGCGCCGAGAAGAACAGGACGGTTTCGAAGACTTCTCGGTAAACTACCAGGAAAGACAGTCCGAACAGAAACCACACCGAGCCCCGCGACAAGGCCTTGTCCATCACTTCGCGCACATAGCGCTGCCACGCCGCCGCGCTCGACTTGCCGTGCATCCAGATTCCGACCGATACAAGAATGACCGCAGCCACAAGTGAACCGAGTCCTTCGGTCAGTTCGCGCCCGGCACCGCTGATCGAGACCAGATAGGTTGCTGCTGCCCAGGTGGCGACCCCCGCCACCAGCGCCGTGATCCACCCACCATGCACATAGCGAAGATATTGCGGACGCTCGGCCTTTTTGAGGAACGCGATCATGGCTACTACGATCAGCAACGCCTCGATTCCCTCGCGCAGGAGAATTGCCAACGCGCCCAGAAAGGCCGATGTACCGCTGGAGAGTTCGGGTGAAAGGGCAGCTTCGGCGTCGGTAAACATCGCACCGATCGTTTCGGCCTTGGCCTTAACGTCAGCAACGGGAGCGCCGCTCGCGATTGCGGATCGATACTCGATCATTGCGGTTTCGATTTTTGCCATCAACGCGCCGTCACGCGCGGACAGGATCGGCTCGACAGGCTCAAACCCGTCAAGATAGGCTGAAAGCGCAAGACGTTGCGCTTGTGGTCGATTGCCCTGCTGATATGCCGAGAGGCTCGCTTCGAGCTTGGAGCGCGCTACACTCAAGGAGGCCGATCCTCCAGCCGTAACCGCTTGGGGGTTCGCGCGCAAATACGCCGTCAAGGTGTCAGCTTTTGCGTCGCCATGCGTTTTCCCCAAAGCCGCCGGCGTCACGCTCGCCAGTGCTTCCAGATTGGTTATCTTTTGGCGAAGATCGCTGTCTGCTTTCCAAATCCCTTCGCCCGCTTTTTGATCTTTGAAGGCAAAACCGCCAACGTAGAACGCCAATGCCCAGCGGTCTTCATCGGACAGCTGAGCAAAACTTGGCATGGCCGTCCCTTCAAGGCCTTGGCCGATCACCTGATAAAGCGCAAAAAGGCTTCGCTGGCGTGCGCGCTCACGGTCGATAAAGGCTATCGGAGGCGGCGTCATCCCGCGAGCAAGCGGACCCTGGCCATTGCCATTCGCCCCGTGGCAGCTTGCACAATTTTCCGAATAGAGCTTCGCACCTCTAGCCAGATCAGGAAGCGACCGGGGTGCCAAAGGAACCGGGTAAGCCGCCAACAGGCGGCTCGCAAGCTGGCGCGACTGAGCCGCTACGATTCTGGGTTCCGCCTTGGCGGCGATTGCGGCCTCAATATCGCTCGCTGTCGTTTCAAGCGGCGCGCGTGCGGACGAATTGGGCAAATCGCGTATGCCGCGTTTGACAGTTGCGGCGAACTCAGTCATTTCCGCATATTCTGCGGCACTGATGACTTTGCCCTTGGACACGGCGCCTTCGTAATCGACAGCAATATAGTCGAGCAGCCGCCAGACTGTTTGGACATCGCCCGCATCGGTTTGTGCAGCGGCGGGCCGTGAGGAGAATGCGCCGAAGCAGGCCAAAATCGCCGCGATCAGGAAAAGACCTCGCAACCATGCTTTGGAGAGAGCCGCTACATCAAGCGGCATCAGCGAGTTCCTTCAGTTCTGACCGAGCGCTGCGCAGAATTTCGAATGCGGAATGGAGGAACAGCGCCGCGATTATTGCGGCGACGGCGAGGTCGGGCCACGCTTTGCCTGTCCAGGCCACCAGACCGGCGGCGACAATGACAGCCACATTTGCAAGCGCGTCGTTGCGACTGAACAGCCACACCGCCCGCACATTGGCATCGCCATCCCGATAGCGCGACAAGATGAACGCGGCGGTCACATTCACGGCCAGCGCAGCAAGCCCAATGCCGCCCATCAAATCGGCTTCAGGGGGCCAGCGCGGTCATTGCGCGCCAGATCGCAACGCCGATGACCCCGACGCCTAGGGTCACGAGAAACAACCCCTGGGCAAAAGCAACTTTCGCCCGGGCTGTCGCGGCCCAGCCGAGTGCCAACAGGCCGACCAGCGTAATCGTACCATCGCCGAGAAAGTCGAGCGAATCTGCGAGAAGCGCCTGACTGTCCGCGACTAGTCCGCCGCCAACCTCCAACACGCCGAAACCGAGGTTAAGAGCCACCACCAGCCAAAGCGCGCGCCGATAGCCGGGATCATTCTGGGCGCGCGTTGTATCGCCCGTACATTCGCAATCGTCAGCCACGTCAAACTTCTCCTTGGGCCAAGCATACAATCTACAGTAACTGTAGGAGCAAGCACTTTTTTGCGAGTGAGTCGCAGCAGGAGTTTCATCGGTGGGCAAAAAATCAGATTTGGGCATTGGGCACCTAGGCCAGGCGACCGGGACGAAGGTCACGACAATCCGGTTTTACGAAGCGCAAGGCTTGCTGCGAGAGCCCCGGCGCAGTGCATCGGGCCGCCGCCAATATGGCGATGCGGACAGGCAGCGCCTTGCCTTCATCCGTCGAAGCCGCATCCTTGGATTTCCGATTGGCGCTGTGCGCGAATTGCTTGCCCTGTCCGACGACGCCAGCACGTCATGCACAGCGGTCGATACGATCGCGCGCGCGCATTTGGCCGATATCGACCAAAAGATTTCGGACCTTATGGCGATGCGCATTGAACTTGACCGCATGATAAGCTCTTGCCGTCTCGGCACGGTTGCCGAGTGCAAGATCATCGAAACCCTTGCCCCGCGCGGCAAGGCTTCACCACAAGCCTGATCCCATCGGTATCTCTAGTTCAGGTCCTCGCTGTTCGTTGCTCTGCAAATACCTGCCTGAGTTCGAGAAGAGTACGGTGTATGCTCATTATAAAGCTATTTCAGTGTCGGGTTTTCCTGATTGCCCGCATCGATCCGCATGCTGATGATGCGCACGCCGTTCTCGTCGGGCGGGGGCAGATTATAGGTCGATGAGCCTGCTGATCGGAACGGGGAAACAAGCCCTGCAAATCAGATTTTGGCGAAGTTTAGCCTTGCAAGCTGTAACGGATTAGTCTGCGTCATGCTTCACGATCAATTTCCAGATGCGTCAACCCCTGCAACGCCCCAGGGGTCATGCCAAACATGCGTCTCATTGTGCGTGAGAAATGTGCTTGGTCGGAAAACCCGCCAATAAGTGACGCGTCGACCAACGATTCTCCATCGTGTCCGTCGTCAGCACATTTGGCCGGTCGCGGTCATAGTCATGCCGCGATTCAAGCGACCGGTGGACGCGGCGATGCTCCCGTCGGTTGAGCCTGAATTGATGGGCGCGGTCATGACGGTCTTCGATTCGGTCGCGTGTTGTCGTGTTTATCTTCTAGTTGCTCGTGCTGTCGGTCATGGCGATCGCGCGAGCGATTTTCGTGTGCCATTGCGGGCACAGCTACGCCCAGCGCCATCACTGAACTGATCAAAGCATAAATGACTTTCTTCATGGCGGATCTCCTCTGCATAAACTCGCATACCGATGTCAACCTGGCTCTGAACATGCCGTGAAGAATGGTTTCATGCGACGTTCAGCATGAATGGCACAATCGGGGGAATGCAATGCGCATGGTCCCGGCGTTGCTACTTTCCTTGCCGTATTAAATCACGCCAAAAACAAAAAAATCTCGTTGCAGTGAACTCGGGCGCGAAGAAGCTTGCACCAAGAAACGGACGCGGCGGCTCAGTGTCACCGAAATCCAGCTACTCGGCAATGCGATGGCCTACGCCGGGCAACAGGGTGAAATCTCACCGGCATTGCGGTCGTCCGCATACTTCCGCTTACCGGTTATCGCCGTGAAGAAGCGCAAGCGATGCAGCGCGAATGCAAGTTCGCGGGATCGCGTCGGACGATGGCCGGAACGACTGCAAATCGACCCCAGCTAACTCAATTTCTAACACATTCTTGCTGAAAAAGCGGAAGGCCATTGGCAGACCACCAGGTCATTCCCAGTGACGTGTAATACTGAAGCGCAAAGACGCTTCAACGTAGCGCCGCCTCCCCTTATCGTCACACGTTTGTCTCCAGCAGTGCACATCAATAGGATACGGAACTCATCCACAGCATATAACCTGCGACAGCAAATATCAGCATTGCAAATAGGTAAATAAGTGCTCCATTGTTCGAGAGCCTGCGTGCCGCACGCGTTCCTGCCATGCCGCCCACAACGCCCCCAACGATGAATACCGCCGCGAGCTGCCAGTGGACG
>Ga0187842_1000110_pt1 | contig 41711 bp, 28 predicted proteins | sample SpaLakP09_SKY_41_FD_134514 | JGI IMG/M metagenome (GOLD analysis project Ga0187842, IMG submission 134514) | Oligotrophic lake water microbial communities from Sparkling Lake, Wisconsin, USA - SP09_SKY_41 | ecosystem: Environmental > Aquatic > Freshwater > Lake | place: USA: Sparkling Lake... | reverse complement strand
TTTGACGGGCTGGGACGGCAGCAGCGGCTACCACGACAGCGACCGCGTGGTGTATGGCTTCAGCCATACCCATCTCTCCGGCACCGGCGTGTCCGACTATGGCGACATACTGCTGCTGCCCGCTACGGGCAAGGTCAAATGGGCCAGTGGCTACCGTTACAAGGGCGAGGACCCGCTGCCGTTCGATGCCAGCGGCTATGGCAGCCAGTTCGATAAGGCCAGCGAACGGGCCGAAGCTGGCTATTACGGCGTAACGCTCAAGGATTATGGCGTAAGGGCCGAGATCACCACCACTTTGCGCACGGCGCTGCATCGCTGGACGTTTGCGCGTGCCGATCAGGCCCACGTCATGCTCGACCTTTCCCATCGTGGCGAACTGCTGGCATCGGGATTGAGCGTGATGGATGACCGCACCGTGGCGGGCTGGCGGCGTACCAAGGCGTGGGCGGTGAACCGTCCGGTTTACTTCATCATTCGCTTCGATCATCCGTTCAAGCGTCTGGCAGGGCCGATGGGACAGGATCAGATCAAGGCCGCGCTGGCATTCGATCTGAAGGCAGGCGAAGTGTTGCAGGCGCAGGTGGGCATTTCGGCTGTCGATGCCCAGGGAGCAGAAGCCAATCTGGCATCCGAACAGAAGGGCTTTGCGTTTGACACCGTACGCCAGCAGGCGCGCGCCGCATGGAACCGCCAGCTGGCGCGCATCGAAGTGGAGGGCAGTAGCGAAAAGGACAAGCGGGTGTTCTACACGGCGCTGTATCACGGCTTTGTGCAGCCGAATACTTTTCAGGACGTGGATGGACGCTACTTTGGCCGCGACGGACGGGTGCATCAATCGCAGGACGGCACGCGTTACTCCGTGTTCTCGCTGTGGGATACCTTCCGTGCTGCGCATCCGCTGTACAGCATCATCGAACGGCGCCGTAACGAAGATTTCATCAAGACCTTTATCGCCCAGTTCAACGAAGGCGGCCGCCTGCCGGTCTGGGAATTGTGGGGCAACGAGACGGACTGCATGATAGCCTACCATGTGGTGAGCGTGATCGCCGATGCCTACGCCAAAGGCATACGGGGCTTTGATGCCAAGGCTGCGCTGAATGCCATGGTGAAGAGCGCCGAGGTGGACAAGTACGGCCTTACAACCTACCGCAAGCAGGGCTATCTGCAAGGCGACGAGGAAGCTGAAAGCGTCTCCAAGACACTTGAATATGCCTACGACGACTGGTGCATTGCCGTGCTGGCGACGGCACTGGGCGAGAAGGATATTGCGCAGCGCTTTGCCGCCCGTGCCGAAGGCTGGCGCAATCTGATCGACGAAAAAGGTCACGTGCACCCGCGCGTGAAAGGGCGCTGGATGGAGGGCTATGATCCGGCGGAAGTCAGCGTCAATTTCACGGAAGCCAATGGCTGGCAGTACGGCTTCTTTGTCCCGCATAACATCGAAGGCTTTATTGCTCGGGTGGGCGGCAACGAGAAGTTCCTGCAACTGCTCGACGATTGCTTCAATGCGCAGCAAGGACTGAGCGGGCGCCATCAGGTTGATATCACGGGTCTGGTAGGGCAGTACGCGCATGGCAACGAGCCTAGCCACCATATGGCTTACCTGTATACCTATGGCGGCCAGCCTTGGAAAACCCAGGCGCTGGTCAAGCGGCTGATGGACGAAATGTATAACGATGCGCCGGACGGGCTGGCCGGCAATGAAGACTGCGGTCAGATGAGCGCATGGTATGTGATGAGTGCACTGGGCCTGTACTCGGTGACGCCGGGCCAGCCGAATTACGTGATCGGTACGCCGCGCTTCCGGCGCGCTACCATTCATCTGGAAAATGGCAAGCGCTTCACCATCCGTGCCGACGGCGCAGGACCATACATACAGGCGGCGCAGCTGAATGGCAAGCGCTGGAACTCTGCATGGCTTATGCACGACACTATCATGCAGGGCGGTGAGCTGCGCTTCAGCATGGCGGCGACACCGTCACAGTGGGGCAGTGCGGTAGCAGACCGGCCCCGCAGTGGCCAGCTGCCGGTGCTGCAGCAGGTAGTGCTGGCGCCGGTCGCAAGCGGGCCATATCGCTTCAAGGACACGGCCGTGCTCGACGCGCAGGCCATGGAACCGGTCGATGCTATTCACTACAGCGTCGATGGCAGCGAGCCGGATGCGGCCAGCCCGCGGTGGCAAGGTCCGCTGACGGTCGGCGCAACGACCACACTCAAGCTGCGTGCGCGGCGCGGGCAGTACTGGAGCCCTGTGACCGAGGTGCCAGCGGTAAAACTGAGCGAACAATTGAAGATCACCCTCAAGTACGCACCGAATTCACAGTATGCCGGTGGTGGCGCGGCGGCGCTGGTCGATGGTATCCGGGGCGGTAATGATTTCCGCCTCGGTGGCTGGCTCGGTTTCTATGGCGTGGATCTGGATGGAGTGATTGATCTGGGTGAGCAGCGCAAACTTAAACGCGTGGCAGTGAACTTCCTGCAGGACCAGAACAGCTGGATCTTCATGCCCAAGGCGCTGGAGGTGGAGGCCAGTAGCGATGGCAGCCAGTGGATACTGTTAGGGACGGTGCAGAACACTGTGGACGAACATGCCGACGGCAGCATTATCCGTGAGCTGGCCGTGACCGTGGATGGCAAAGCTGCCCGTTATGTGCGGGTACGTGGCGTGGCGCCAGTGTGGTGCCCGGACTGGCACAAGGGACAGGGCAACCGTAGCTTTATTTTTGCTGATGAAATCACCGTGGAGTAAGACGATGCGCAGTGAACTGCAATGGAATAAACCGGGAGCGGCGCTGCTGCTGGCCGCCGTGGCGCTGGTATGTGGCAGGGCGCAGGCGAGGGAAGTCAGTGTCAGCTCGCCCGATGGCAAGCTGACCGTTATCGTCAGCGACGAGCGCGGTGCGCCGAATTACCGCGTCCAATATGCGGGCAAGGAAATCATGCCGGCCGCCCGCCTGGGGCTGGCGCTGCGCGAAGGGCCGGAACTGGGTGAGGGCTTCAGCATTGCCGCCACCCGCACGTCGGATAAGGATGAAACGTGGGAGCAACCCTGGGGCGAACGCCGGCTGGTGCGCGACCATCATCGCGAACTGCTGGTGGAGCTGGCGCATGGTGGCAAAACGCCGCGCAAGTTCGCCTTGCGCCTGCGCGTATTCGATGATGGTCTGGGCTTCCGTTACGAAGTGCCGCGCCAGCGCGGTGTCGAACAGGTGGAGATTACCGATGAGCGCACCGAGTTCCGTTTTGCCGATAGCGACAAAGTGCGCGCATGGTGGATACCGGCGCGCTACTGGCGCAGCTACGAAGCGCTGTACCAGAAGACCAGTCTGCGCGATGCCGTGCATGTGGAGACGCCGTTCACGCTGCGGTTGGCCAATGGCGTGCATCTGGCCCTGCATGAAGCGGCGCTGACCAACTATGCGTCGATGACGCTGAACCAGCGCCGTGATGGCGTATTCAAAGCCGATCTGACACCTTGGTCGGATGGCATCAAGGTCAAACTGCGCGCTCCGTTCAATACGCCTTGGCGCACCGTGCAGGTGGCGCCCGATGCGGCGGGCCTGCTGAATTCCGATCTGACCCTCAACCTCAACGAACCGAACAAGCTCGGTGACGTCTCGTGGGTCAAGCCTGGCAAGTACGTGGGTATCTGGTGGGCCATGCACCTGTGGCAGAAAACCTGGGCCTCTGGCGACAAGCATGGCGCTACTACGGCCGAAGTGAAGCGCTATATGGACTTCGCCGCCAAGCATGGCTTTAGCGGTGTGCTGGCCGAAGGCTGGAATGTGGGTTGGGATGGCGACTGGCCCGAGAACGGCGAGTTGTTCAAATTCTCCCAGCCGTATCCGGATTTCGATATGGCGGCGGTGGCAGCCTATGGCCGCAGCAAGGGGGTGAAGCTGATCGGCCACCACGAGACGTCGGGTGCCGTTAGCCACTACGCCAGCCAGATGGGCGCCGCCTATGACTATGCCCGTGCCAGCAACATCGATACCATCAAGACCGGCTATGTGGCCGATAACGAGCGTATCAAGCGCATCGATGAAACAGGGCAGGTGCGCTACGAGTGGCACGATGGCCAGTTCATGGCGGGCGAGTATCTGCGTTCGGTGACGGAGGCGGCCAAGCGGCACATCGCTATCGACTCGCACGAGCCGATCAAGGATACGGGGCTGCGCCGCACCTATCCCAACTGGATTTCGCGTGAAGGGGCACGCGGGCAGGAGTACAACGCCTGGGGCTACCCGCCCAATCCGCCCGAGCACACGGCGATACTGCCGTTTACCCGCATGCTGTCCGGCCCGTTCGACTACACACCTGGCATCTTCAATCTGGAACCGAACGGCAAGGGCCACGAAAACCGCGTGCGTTCCACGCTGGCCAAGGAACTGTCGCTGTATGTGGTGCTGTATTCGCCCGTGCAGATGGCGGCAGACCTGATCGAAAATTACGAAGCGCGCCCCGACGCCTTCCAGTTCATCGCCGACGTGCCGACCGACTGGGAGCAGAGCCGTGCATTGGCCGGAGAAGTGGGCGAATACGTGGTGATGGCGCGCCAGCAGCGCGGCGCACGGGACTGGTATCTGGGAGCGCTCAGCAACGAACGGGCGCGCGATGTGCAGTTCAAGCTCGATTTCCTCGATCCACAACGGCGCTATCAGGCGCAGATCTACCGTGATGGCGCCAACGCGGACTGGGAGAGCGCACCTTACGATATGGTGATCGAACAGCGCGAGGTGCGCGCTGGCGAGGCAATGGCGCTGCATCTGGCCGCTGGCGGTGGCGCCGCGATCCGCTTCAAGGCACTGGACTAGGGCAGGCGGGCTTATTTCGGCAGACTGAAAATTCCCGCTATGTCGTATAAAAGCGCCGTAAAGGTGTTTAATTTGCGGCGTTTGCGCTGCCGGATGCGGCGGGCTTGACGATCCGGTGTGGCGATGGCTTACAATGGTTTAGCCGTCTGTCACATCGGGTTCAATATGCCTATGCACTACCTCCGGGCTCTTACCAGTCCGCACCGTACACACCTGAGTAATCGTCATCTGGGCCGTTCACTGGCTTTTGTCGCTGGCGCCGTCAACGCCGGTGGTTTCTTCGCTGTGGGCCAGTACACCTCGCACATGTCCGGCATTGTGTCCTCGCTGGCCGATGGCGCGGCGCTCGGTGATTTGCCGGTGCTGAGAGCAGGCCTGATGTCGCTGCTGTCGTTTGTGTGGGGAGCAGCGTTTTCCACCATCATGGTCAACTGGGGTAAGCGGCGCGGCGCGCAAAGCCAGTATGCTTTGCCGCTGATACTGGAAGCCATGCTGCTGTTAAGCTTTGGTCTGGTAGGTGCCACGCTCGATGCTTCCGGTCATATCGAGGCGATTCTGTCGCTGCTGTGCTTTGTCATGGGACTGCAGAACGCCATCGTCACCAAAATTTCTCGCGCTGAAATCCGCACCACCCACGTCACCGGACTGGTTACCGATATCGGTATCGAACTTGGCAAGATGCTGTACTGGAACCGTGCCAGCGACGATCCCACACTGGAACCCGTCTGTGCCGACCGCGACAAACTGCGCCTGCTTAGTTCCTTGCTGGCGATGTTCTTCTGCGGTGGCCTGACGGGTGCCTTCGGCTTTAAATATATCGGCTACATTGTCACCGTGCCGCTGGCACTGGCTCTGCTTACGCTGGCCATCATCCCCGTCTTAGACGACTGGCAGGCCGTGCGGCGGCGCCAGTCACCGATGGATTTCTGAGCGCTGCGGCTGTTCGTGCTGTTGGTATAGCGCTTCTTCCGCCGCCTGTTGCAATATGCTGGCGTTCTGGTAGGGGCTGGCCGTGCGTACCGCTACGCTGAAGCGCACACTGCCTGCACCACTGCGCGGCAACCCCGTCGCCTCCAGGCAGGCTCCCATTTGGCGCAGTAGTAACTGCGCTTCATCCTCGCCTATGGCTGGCGCAAGGAAGGCAAACTGGTCGGCACCATAGCGCGCCAGGGTATCGCTGGCGCGGTGCATGCAGTTCTTCAGCGTGTGCGCCACCTGTTGCAGCAGTTCGTCTGCCGCCATGGAGCCATGCCGTTCCTGATACACGTCCATCTGCTGCAGGGCGATCAGCCCCATGGCCACAGGCTGCTCTTCGCGCGCCGCCCGGCGCCATTCGCGCACCAGCTGGTCGTCGAAATTGCGCCGGTTGGGCAAGCCCGTCAGGCTGTCGCTGGCCGAGAGATAGGCCAGCTTGTGCTGAGCCTTGCGCAGTTCTTCATTGCGCTGCTCCAGCAGGTCCTCCAGTTCCTGTGCGCGGGCGCGCCAGCGGCGCATCAGCCAGCGCGCCAGTACGGCGGCGGCACCCAGCATCAGCAGGGCCTGTGCGGCGCGGGCCCAGCCGGTTTCCCATGGCGGTGGCGTGATGGTGACCGGCAGGATGATTTCATCGCGTGCGGCTACGCCTTTGTTATTGGTGCCCTGCAGGTGGAAATGGTATTTGCCCGGCGCCAGATTGGTGTAGGTGGCCACCGGGCGGCTGGCATCGGCCTGCACTGGCTGCTTGTCGAAGCCTTCCAGCCAGTAGGTGTAGGCATTGCGGCGCGGCTCGGCGTAGTGCAGAGCGGCGAACTCGAAGGAGATGGTGTTGGCGCTCCATGGTACCGTCAGCGCACGCGGCTGGGTCAGCGTGCCTTCCAGTTGCACGCCTTCCGGCAGTACGCCGCTGCCGAGCGAGCGGTTAAGCACACGCAAATCGGTAATGGCCAGCTGGGGCGGGCGCGACGCGCTGCTGTGGATGGCCGGATTGACGGCAGTAACGCCGCTGCTGCTGCCGAAGTAGAGCAGGCCGTCGCTGCTGTTGGCGGCCGAATCCATGTAGAAGCCTTCGGTCAGGCCGTCTTCCACCGCGTATTCCGTCACCGTCCATGAGGCGGGGTCGATCTTGCTCATGCCTGCAGCCGTGGTAACCCAGATAAAACCGTTTTTGTCGGTGCGTATGGCTTCGATCAGGCGGGTGCCCAGATCGCCTTTTTCCTGTATGCGCGTGACGGTGAACTTGCCATCCTTGTCGGCCACGACGTGGTTCAGGCCCTTGGAGGTACCTATCCACATGCTGCCGTCGGCATCCAGATGCATGGTGCTGACGCGGTCGCTGCTCAGGCTTGCCGGATTGTTGGGATCGAGCCGGAAGTGGCGGAATTTGCCGCTGACGGGGTCGCGCATATCGAGCCCGCCGCCGCGATAGAATTCGCCGGTCCAGACGCGGCCTGCGCGGTCTTCGATCACGGTGGTGGCGCCGTTCACGCTGCGGCTGTCGGGATTTTTCGGGTCATGGCTAAAGCTCTCGGTGGCGCCGCTGGCCGGATCGTAGCGCAGCAGTGCAGCGCCAGTGGCCAGCCACAGCACACCGCCCCGTCCCGGCGAGATAGCGTTGACGAAATTGCTGGTCTTGGTGCCGAACCGTATGACCTTGAACGGCCCGTCCGGATGGTCGAGCCGGTTCAGTCCTTCCGAGGTGCCCACCCAGAGCGTGCCGTCGGGCGCCTGGTAGGTGCAGTAGATGACGTTGGAGCTGAGGGCGCCCGGACGTTTCGGTATGGCGCTGTAGGTGCGCGCCATGTCCCGTTTGACGGGATCGAACAGTGCCAGCCCATCGTCGAGCGCCAGCCATAGCTGGCCGTTGGCCGCAGCGCCTATGCTGCGCACGAAGTTGCTGGACTTGACGAAGTCCGGTTCGATATCGCGCGGCACAAACCGTTCGAAGCCGTGATAGCCCAGATTGGCGCGGCTTACGCCATCCGTCAGCGAGCCTACCCACAGCGTGCCAGCGCGGTCGCGCATGGTGGTGTTGATGGCGTCGCTGTTGAGGCTATGCGCATCTTCGGCACGGTGGCGGTAGCTCTGGAACTGGCGCAGTTCGCGGTCATAGCGTATCAGGCCGGCCGTACGGGTGCTGATCCAGACGTCGCCGGCGCGGTCTTCGTCGATGTCGGTCACGCGCTTGGCGGCCACCGGCATCAGGGTGCGTTGCTCCCACGGCTGGCCGGCCTTCCACGTATAGACACCGTCGGCCGTGCCTATCCACAGCGTGGTGCCGCTATCGAAATACAGCGCCCGCACATCGTTGGCCTTGGGGTTGGGGTGGGCCGGATCGTCCACGCGAAAATGCTGGAAACCGCTGGCGCCGGGTGCCAGATAATCGAGCCCACCCGGCCATGTGGAGGCCCACACACCGCCCTTGTTATCGACGGTGACGGCGTTGACATCGTTGAATTGCAGGCTATCCGAGCGGCTTTCTTCATGCTGGTAGATCAAGAATGTGCCTTTGCGCGGGTCGAAGTGTTGTAAGCCGCCCCACGTGGCCAGCCACATGCCGCCGCGGTAGTCGCTGACGATGCGGCGGATGATGCGGGCATTGGGCGGCCCTTCCTTGGGAAGATAGTGCACAAAACCGTTAGTCACCGGGTCGAAGCGGGCCAGTCCCTCATCGGTGCCCACCCACAGCTGGCCCGCTTCATCTTCGAACAGCGAGGTAACCCGGCCGCCGGGCAGGCTGGCCGGATTGGCGGGATCACTGAGAAAACGCACCTGTTTGTGGCCGTCGTGGCGGAACAGGCCGCCCTCGATGGTGCCGATCCAGACAAAGCCCTGCCGGTCCTGCAGGATGCTGAGGATGGCGCGGCTGTCGGCGCCCAGCGAATCGACCGCGGTAAACGCCAGTGGACGTGGTGCCGCAACCACGGCGGAGGCAGCCCCGCCGAGGGCAGCCACCAGTAGTAAAACCGTGTAAATACGTCCGGAATTGCGCAGCATGGTCTATCCTCGCGATGTCAGCCCAGGCAGTAAATCACAGAATGGGTATGGGTGGAAGCGTTTGCAGTGTACTTTTCAGTTATACTCTATTGTCAAATATTCACGCAATGCCAGGCGCAATGGACCGACCAGCAGACGGAAAACCTCAGCGAACGGCGGCTCTGCCTGTCCGTCCGCTACGGCATTTCCGGAACAGCCTGCACGCTCGCGGCTGGCGCAAATTGATGTTGATACGCTGGACCGGACTGGCGCTGCTGGTAGCGGCGAGCGCGGTGATGATCCAGCGGCAGCTGGTGTTCCAGGAACATAGCCGCGATCTGCGCGCCCGCGCCGACGATATCGCCCGCCAGATCCAGATCGACAGTACCGATGGCCGCGTCATGGGCGGCGCCATTCTGATGGGACTGGTGGAGGACAGCGTCAAGCAGCTGCTGTCCGGCGAGCTCAGTGCCGATGCCTATCGCCTGCACGTCAATTTTGCCGCGGTGCTGGACCAGTACAACGCCGATACCGTGTTTGTGCTGGCGGGCGACGGCACCACCGTGGCCTATCTGAACAAGGAAGGCAAGGCTATCGGGGTGGGCCGCAATCTGCGCTACCGCCCGTATGTACGGCGTGCGCTGGCCGGACAGGCGAATGTGTATGCAGCCATAGGCACAAATTCGCATGAGCGGGGGCTGTATTTCGCTGCCCCCGTGTATAGCGGGAACTCGCGTGACACACCTATCGCCGGGGTCTACACCATCAAGATGGCGGCGGCAGAAATCGACCGAATACTGGTGCGCAGCAAAGACCCTGCGCTACTGCTTTCGCCGGATGGCGTGGTGTTTGCCACCAACCGCAACGAATACCTGTACATGGTCAGCGGCCAGATCGCGCCGGCCCGCATGGCCCAGCTGGAGAAAGAGCGCCAGTTCGGCGACGTGTTTGCTGCCAGCGGCCCGTTGCAGCTGCCGTTCGAGACCCGCAGCAGCCAGACCAGCATTGACGGCCACACCCATGCGATTGCCAGTGCGGCACTGAGCTGGCCCGATGATGGCGGCCAGTGGCGCGTGCTGATCCTGCAGGATCGCAACCAGTGGCTGCCGGTCTGGCACCAGCTGGCGCTGGCAGCTGGCTGCATGGCCGCGGTGTGGCTGTTTGCGATGGTGGTGACGGGACGCAGCCGTGCGGCCGAGCATGCGCGTCAGGTGCGCTTCGAAAACGAACAGCGCATGCGCGAGATCACCAACAACCTGCCGGTGGCGGTGTACCAGTTCAAGGTCGATGGCGATGGGCAGCCGCGCTTCCGTTTCATGAGCCCTGCCATTACGGCGATTACGGGCTTGCAGGCCAGCGATGTGCTGGCTGACGGCGCGGCGCTGTTTGCGCTGCTCGATCCGGAAGGGCAGAGCGGCTTGCTGGCCCAGTTTGCCGATGGCGCGCGCCAGCAGTGGTTTGTGCACCGGCGTATCGCCTTTGGCGCCGAGGGCGGGCTGTCGCAGCGCTGGATAGAGCTGCACTGCAGCTGCGTGCACCAGAGCGCCGAGGAAGAAGTGTGGAACGGCTATCTGGCCGATGTCACGGCTGAACACGCGGCAGCGCAGGCGCTGAGCGCGGCCAAGCAGACGGCGGAAGATGCCACGCGCAGCAAGTCGCTATTCCTCGCCAATATGAGCCACGAAATCCGCACGCCGATGAATGCCATCATCGGCATGAGTCATCTGGCGCTGAAGACCGAACTGACGCCGCGCCAGCACGACTACGTGCAGAAAATTCAGCGCGCCGGCCAGCACCTGCTGGGCATCATCAACGACATTCTCGATTTTTCAAAAATCGAAGCGGGCAAGCTGCAGGTGGACAAGCAGCCGTTCGAGCTGGATCAGCTGCTGGAGAATCTGGCCACCCTGATCGGCGATAAAGCCAGCGCGCAAGGGCTGGAGCTGGTGTTCGATGTGGCGCCGGATGTGCCTACGGCACTGGAAGGCGACGCCCTGCGGCTGGGCCAGATTCTGATCAATTACGCCAACAATGCGCTGAAATTTACCGAGCGCGGTGAAGTGGCTGTAACGGTGCGGGTGCTGAGCCGCGATGCGCAGCGCGTGCTGCTGCATTTTGCCGTGCGCGATACCGGCATAGGTCTGAGCGAAGAGCAAATCGGCCAGCTATTCCAGAGCTTCCAGCAGGGCGATGCCAGCACCACGCGCAAATATGGCGGCACCGGGCTGGGGCTGGCGATCTCGCGCAAGCTGGCGCACCTGATGGGCGGCGACACCGGGGTGGAAAGCGTGCTGGGACAGGGCTCCACTTTCTGGTTCACCGCGCGCCTGGCGATAGGCCAGACCCAGCGCCCCACGCTGCAGCCATCGCCCGATCTGCGTGGCCGGCGTCTGCTGGTGGCAGATGATAACGCCAGCGCACGCGCTGTGATTGCCGGTATGCTGGGCAGCATGGGCTTCGAAGTGCAGACCGCCGTTTCCGGCGCCGAAGCGCTGGCCATGGTGCGGGTGGCGGCACTGAGCGACGTGCCGTTCGAAGTGGTACTGCTGGACTGGCAGATGGGCGCCCTCAGCGGCGTCGATACGGCAGGTGCAATCCGCGCACTGGCGCTGGCGCAGCCGCCGCGCCTGCTGATGGTGACGGATTACGGCCGCGAAGAAGTGATCCAGCAGGCCCATAGCGCAGGCTTTGACGATGTGCTGATCAAGCCGGTCAGTGCTTCCGTTCTGTTCAATACTCTGATCCGCCTGCTGGGTGGTAGCGTGGACGACAGCGCCGAGACGCGGGTGGCGCCACTGAGCATGCTGGCAGCGCTGGGCACCATACGCGGCGCGCGCGTGCTGCTGGCCGAAGATAATGAGCTGAACCAGCAGGTGGCAGCCGAACTGCTGATGGATGCCGGGCTGCAGGTGGATATCGCCGTGAATGGAGTGGAAGCGCTGGCCATGGCGCAGCGCGGCAGCTACGAGCTGGTGCTGATGGATATGCAGATGCCGGAAATGGATGGCATTGCCGCCACGCGCGCCATACGCGCTCTGCCGGCGCTGGCCAATCTGCCGGTGGTGGCGATGACGGCCAATGCCATGCAGGCCGACCGCGAGCTGTGCATGCAGGCAGGGATGGTGGACTATATCGTCAAGCCTATCGAACCCGATGAGCTGTGGCGCGTACTGCTGCGCTGGATACCGGTGCGCGCTCAAGCTGCCGATGCGCCGGTGGCCGAACCGGCGGTGGAATATGCCGCACCGGAGCATACGCCGCTGGCCGCCATTGAAGGGCTGGACATGGTGGGCGGCCTGCGCCGCGTGATGGGCAAGCAGGCGCGCTACGTGCACATGCTACGCGCCTTTGCCGCCAATCAGGCCACTGCGGTACAGCAGATGCGTATCCTGCTGGAGGCGGGCGACCGCGCCGGCGCCGAACGCACCGCTCATACGCTCAAGGGGCTGGCCGGGAATATCGGCGCCGATGCGTTGCAGCTGCTGGCCGACGAGGTCGAATACGCGCTGACGCCGGCGCAGGCAGGCAGCACCCGCGCCGCCGTGCTGGCGCAACAGCTGGAGCCGCAGCTGGCCCAGCTGGCGCAGGTGCTGGCCGGCCAGATCCGCGCGATCGAAGCGGCCCTGCCGGACGTGGCGGCCGCTCCGGCTGTGCAGGACACGCCGGCGCGCCGCAAGCAGCTGGTGGCCGAACTGAAAACACTGCTGGCCGATGATGATGCGCGCAGCGCCCATCTGCTGGATGAACACAAAGCCCTGTTTGCCGCCGAGTTCCCGCAGCAGTTCGCTGCACTGGAACAGGCGATACGCGAATTTGATATGGAGCGGGCGCTGGAACTGCTGAACAGCGCTGCCGAGACTTTAGCCAATAAGGAAAATGCATGAGCACCAAGCCCGTCATTCTGGTGGTGGACGATACCCCCGACAAGCTGACGCTGATGAGCGATCTGCTGTCCGAACAATACACCGTGAAGGTGGCGCCGAATGGCGCACGTGCACTGAAAATCGCCCAGAGCGACAAGGCGCCCGATCTGATACTGCTGGACGTGATGATGCCCGAAATGGACGGCTATGAAGTCTGCCGCCGGCTCAAGGCCGATCCCGTTTCGGCAGAAATTCCCGTGATCTTCCTGACGGCGAAAGCCGAGCGTGAAGATGAACAAATGGGTTTTGATCTGGGCGCCGTGGACTACATCACCAAGCCGGTCAGCCCACCCATCGTGCTGGCGCGGGTGCAGACCCATCTGACGCTGAAAGCTTCGGCCGATTTCCTGCGCGACCAGAATGCCTATCTGGAGCGCGAAGTGCAGCGCCGTACGGATGAAGTGCAGGCGCTGCAGGATGTCACCATCCTGATCATGGCGTCACTGGCGGAAACCCGCGACAATGAAACCGGCAACCACATTCTGCGCACCCAGCACTACGTCAAGCTGCTGGCCGAATATCTGGCGCCGCACCCGCGCTTTGCCGCCACGCTGACGCCGCGCTACATCACCCAGCTATTCAAATCGGCACCGCTGCACGATATCGGCAAGGTGGGCATTCCCGACCGGATTCTGCTCAAGCCGGGCAAGCTCGATGTCGACGAATTCGAAATCATGAAGACCCACACCACGCTGGGACGCAACGCTATCGTGCATGCAGAGCAGGGACTGGGCGTGAGCGTGCCTTTCCTGCAGACGGCCAAGGAAATCTGCTATTCGCATCAGGAGAAATGGGATGGCAGCGGTTATCCGGAAGGACTGAAGGGCGACGCGATTCCGCTCTCGGCCCGGCTGATGGCGGTGGCCGATGTGTACGATGCGCTGATTTCGCGCCGTGCCTACAAGGCGCCCAAGACTCACGAGGAAGCGCTGGCCATCATGCGCGAAGGGCGCGGCAGCCATTTCGACGCCGATATACTCGACGCCTTCATCACCTTGCAGAACGAGTTCCGTGCCATTGCGGCACGCTATGCCGACGAGGAGCACGCCGCCTAGGCTGGCGTGCCCCTGCTGACGATCAGTAGCCGGTGATGGCGGTAGGCTGGCCGCCCTTGAAGTTGAAGATGGTGACAGGCGACTGCTTCATGTCGCCGCGCGCATCGAAGCTGTAGCTGCCGGCCACGCCCTTGTATTCGCCAGCGCTGATGACGGCGCCGACTTTGAGCGGATCGAGCGAGTTAGCTTTCTGCATGGCCTGCGCATACATCATGGTGGCGTCGTAGTAGGTGGCAGCATACACGTCGGCATCCTGCTTGAAGCGGGCCTTGAATTTGGCCTTGAAGGCCGGGCCGGTGGCGGCTTTATCGAGCAGCGTGCCGCCTTGCGAGCACAGCACGTTTTCGCCCACCGCATCGCCACCGAGCTTGCCCATTTCTACCGTGCAGATGGTGTCGCCGCCCAGCAGCTTGGCGGTGATGCCCAGCTGTTTCATTTGGCGCGCCATCGGTGCGGCTTGCGGTGCATAGCCGCCGAAGAAGATCGCTTCCACCTTCTTGGTTTTCAGCTTGGTCAGGATGGAGGTAAAGTCGAATGACTTATCGGTGGTGAACTCGTGGCCTGCCACGGTCATGCCGGCCGCCTTGGCCTGCTTCTTGAATTCTTCTGCCAGCCCCTGGCCAAAGGCCGTGCGGTCGTCGATCACGGCCACGTTCTTGAGCTTCATTTCATTGGCCGCATACAGCGCCATTTTGCCGCCCAGCTGTGTGTCGCTGGCATTCACGCGGTAGATGCCTTTGTAGCCTTGCTGGGTCAGTTTCGGGTTGGTGGCCACGGTGGCAATCAGCACCCCGGCATCGTTATAGGCGCGCGAAGCGGGAATCGCCACGCCCGAGTTGTACGGGCCCACCACGAATTTCACACCCTGGTCGATCAGCTTCTGGGCTGCTGCCACACCGGCTTTCGGGTCGCCCTGATCATCTTCCGACTGCAGTTCGAAGCGCAGCTTCTTGCCCGCCACGGTGATGGGCTTGGCATTCAGCTCATCCACCGCCAGCCGTGCTCCGCTTTCATTGTCCTTGCCGGAGAACGCCTGTGCGCCCGACAGCGGACCACTATGGCCGATCTTCACCACGGTGTCCTGTGCCTGAACCTGAGTGGCGGCCAGCAGAGCTGCGGCCAGTGCGATGTGCTTCAATTTCATGTGATCTCCGAATATTGGTATGGTAAAACGATAGCAGGATTATCCCTAAAAACGGAAAATATTATCGCGTGACTTGGTGGCGTGGAGGGGCTATTTTGTTCCCTTCATCCTCAGGAACACGTTTGCAACCGAATTTAGTTCGGCTGGCTGCGTGGTCCGAACCAGCCGCGTACATGCTCGGCCACGGTGGCAGGCGCTATCGCCGTCATGCACGGGCAGGGAATCACACTGCCGCCATGCTGCAGGCGGCGCTCGCCACGGCAGCGCACATGGCTATGCAGCACGCTGGCCATGGGGCCGAGCGGCCGCCAGCGCCGTACGTCGCGCTGGCGCGACTGGAACAGGCCTAGCGTATGGATGCCCAGTGCGGCCGCCAGATGCAGCGGCCCGGTACTGCCGGCCACCAGCCCGTCGCACTGGCTGATGAAGGCCATGAACTCGGTGAGTGACAAACGGCCTACCAGATCGGTTACATTGGCGGCGTGGGCGTGGCGCTGCAGCAGCGGCTGCAGGCTGGCACGGTCGTCGGCGGTGCCGCAGATGAACCAGTGCACCTCGCGCGGATCGACGCGTTCGATCAGCTCAGCATAGAATTCCAGCGGCCACTGGTGCGAGCGTGCCGTCACCAGGGCCGGGCTGAGTATCACGCTGCGGCGGCCCTGGGCAAACTGCGCAGGGTGCAGCGCTGCGGCGGGTGCATTGCCGTTTTCGGACGTTTGCGGCGGAGCGAGGTGGTATAGCGCCGGTATCTCGCCAGCGTCGTTGACGACGATACCGAGCGGGCGCAGATACTGCAGATCGAGCAGGCGTTTGTTCAGGCCCGAACTGGGCGAGGATATCGGCACCAGATGGGTGCAGCGCTGCCAGTTATACAGCCGGAACAGCGAACCTATGCGGATAGGCAGGGCGGCGTCGTAGGCGCATTGCGCCAGCCGGCGGCAGGGATTGACCTGGATGAAGATGTCGGGACGGATGGAGGCCAGCAGTGCAGTCAGCTCGCCCGGATTTTCCGGCGCCGCATACACTTCGTCCACATCGGGACAGTGGCGCGCAATGTCGGCCGTGCGGCGGTTGGTCAGCAGAATGACGGTGCAGTGCGGATCATGCCGTTTGAGTGCAGCAGCCATGGGCAGACTGATAACCAGATCGCCCAGTTGCGTGGTTTTGGCCAGCATGATGCGCCGGCTGGGTGCCAGTGCCGTTGCGGGGATAGGCTGCAGCTTGCGGAAAAACGCCATGTTCTGAAAAAAGTCCCTGTACTTCTGTGAAGTATCGCATATTCAGGGGCTAACCTGCGGGACGATTTGTATCCGTTTCTTTACAGCGCAGTTACAACGGTATGCATAGTTCCGCGCTGAAGGCGCCGGTGGCCGGGTCCATGGCGTAATCGGCACCATAGCGCTCGAAGCAGGGGCCGGCCGGCTGTTTGCCTTCGGCCTGCAACTGGCCGAAGAAGGCGCCCCATGCCGCGCCTATCTGGGCGGCTGTGCCATGGAAGCTGGTCACGGCGTAGCTGCCGCCTGCCAGTTCAGCGGCGCGCGCCGGTTCGCGCACCGGGTATTCGGCCGAGACTTCGACGCAGGCGTCGTAGCGGCAATCGGCTGCGGCGGTGCTGGCCGGATCGTCCAGCGCTACGCCGTAGGTGACCTTGTTCACCAGCCCCATGGCTTTTTGCCACGGGGTGAAGGCTTCCTGCCAGAATTCGCCGAGGGCAGGACCGAACGGCCCTTTGTAGCGCAGATAGGCCACTCTTACTGCTGCCAGCTGTCTGATCTCGTATTTCATGTCCTGCCCCTTTATTGACGGTGATTGTTAAGCGCCTGTGCTAGTGGCCACCTCCGGCAACCTGACGCAGTGGCGCTGCGCTGCGGCCGTGCTGGTCGTCGTCATGCTGTGCCGGGCGGCGGCGCAGCTTGCCCATCAGCCGTTTCAGCAGATGTTCCAGATCGTCGATGTAGGTGAACACGGCCGGTACCACCAGCAGGCTAAGCAGGGTCGAGGTAATCAGACCGCCGATCACCGTAATCGCCATCGGCGAACGGAAACTCGGATCGGCACCCAGTCCCAGCGCCAGCGGCATCATACCTGCTCCCATCGCGATGGTGGTCATCAGAATAGGACGGCTACGCTTGTGGCAGGCGTCTACCAGTGCTTCGAAGCGGCTCATGCCTTCCTGACGCGCCAGAATAGCATAATCAACTAACAAGATAGAGTTTTTTGTAACGATCCCCATCAGCATAATCAGGCCTATCATGGACGGCATGGACAGGGCGCGGCCGGTAATCAGCAGGGCCACGAAGGCGCCGCCTATGGACAGCGGCAGGGCGGCCAGAATCGTCACCGGCTGCATGAAGTCCTTGAACAGCAGTACCAGCACGCAGTAGATGCACAGCACGCCGATCAGCATGGCGATGCCGAAGCTGGCGAACAGTGCGGCCATTTCCTGCGTATCGCCCAGTTCGGCGATCTTCACCGACGGCGGCAGATTTTTCAGCGAAGGCAGAGCGCGTGCTTCTTGATTGACTTCACCCAGCGCGCGCTTGCCCAGTTCTACTTCCAGCGTGACGTTGCGGCTGCGGTTCAGACGGTTGATCTGGGCCGGACCACTTTCCACTGCCAGACTGGCCACGGTCGCCAGCAGTACCGGGCCGTTTTTGCCCGGCACGGTCAGGCGGCCGATGGCGTCGAGATCGGCGCGCACGGTGTCCGGCAGTTTGACGCGAATCGGCACCTGGCGCTCCGGCAGGTTCATCTTGGTCAGATCGGTATCGTAGTCGCCCGCCGTGGCCACGCGCACGGTCTGGCCGATGGCAGCTGCCGTTACGCCCAGATCGGCTGCTTTGGCGAAGTCCGGGGTGACGATGATTTCAGGACGTACCAGCGCTGCGCTGGAACGCACATTGCCCACGCCTTTCAGCGTACGCAGTTCGCGCACGGCTTTTTGTGCCGCATCGGCCAGCGCTACCGGGTCTTCGCTGCGCAGCACCAGCTGCATTTTCACGCCGTTATCGGGCGGGCCCACCTTGAAGCGGGCGCCGGGTATGGCATTGAGCTTGTCGCGGATCTCGCTTTCCAGATCGGCCATCGAGGCTTTGCGTTCGCTGCGGTGCACGGTGGTCAGGGTCAGCACGGCGCTACGCACCTCGGCCGCTGCGCCGGGCGCGAAGGAGTCGCCGCTGGAGCCGCCGCCGATGGAACTGAATACGGATTTGATGCCTTTGACTTCCATCGCCATGCTGCGGGCACGTTCGGCCACCACGCGGGTTTCGGCCAGGGTGGAACCGGGCGGCAGTTCCAGATTGATCTGGGTCTGCGAACGGTCCGCTGCCGGCACGAAGCCGGTCGGCAGCAGGCCTACCAGCATGATGGAGCCGACGAAGAAGGCCATGGATGCGCTGGCCGTCACCAGACGGTGCTGCAGGCACCAGCGCATCACTTTCATGTAGCGCGTCATCAGCCAGCCATCGGCCTGTTGGGTATGGGCGGCGGGCTTGAGCAGATAGGCCGCCATCATCGGCGTGAGTAGACGGGCCACCACCAGCGAGGCCAGCACGGCGACTACTGCCGTCCAGCCGAACTGCTTGAAGAACAGGCCCGGTATGCCGCCCATGAAGGCGGTAGGCAGGAACACGGCCACCAGTGCAAAAGTAGTGGCGATGACCGCCATGCCGATTTCGTCCGCCGCTTCCATGGCCGCTTCCATCGGCGTTTTACCCATGCGCAGGTGGCGCTCGATGTTTTCGATTTCGACGATGGCATCGTCCACCAGCACGCCTACCACCAGAGCCAGCGACAGCAGGGTCACGGTGTTCAGGGTGTAGCCGAACAGATAGATGCCAAGGAAGGCCGGCAGCACCGACAGCGGCAGCGCTGCTGCAGCCACCAGCGTGGCGCGCCAGTCGCGCAGGAACCACCACACTACCAGCACGGCCAGTATCGCGCCTTCGTACAGCAGTTCCATCGAGCCGCCGAAGTTTTCTTCGACGGGGAAGGCGTTGTCGATCACCTGCTTGAGTTCTACCCGCGGATTGGCCTGCGCCAGTTCTGCGATGGCGGCGCGGGCACCTTTGGCAACGGCCAGTTCGCTGGCGCCCTTGGTGCGGAAGATTTCGAAGCCGATCACCGGCACGCCATCCTGCAGCGCCACGGCGCGCGGTTCGGCGACGGTATCGGTCACCGTGGCCACCTGGTCGAGGCGCACTCGGCGGCCATCGGCCAGCGGCAGTTCCATCGCGCTCAGCTCGGCCGCGCTCTTGACGGTGGCAATGGTGCGCACGGCCTGTTCGGCGCCGCTCACATCGCCACGGCCGCCGGGGGCTTCTTTCTGCACCAGCCGCAGCTGGCGCGAAACGTCGATGGCAGAAACCCGCAAGCCCGCCATGCGGGCCTCATCGAGTTCGACGCGGATCTCGCGCTTGACGCCGCCCACGCGCTTGATGGCGCCCACGCCCGGCACTGCCAGCAGACGCTTGGAGACGGTGTTGTCGACGAACCAGCTCAGTTCCTGCGTGTCGAGCTTTTCGCCCGGCGCCTGCGAGGCGGCTGCTGTAAAGGTGAGCACCACGCGGCCTGCGGTGGAGGCCTTGGTTACGGTAGGGTCGCGCAGTTCGGCCGGCATATCGGCCTTTACCCGTGCTACCGCATCGCGCACGTCGTTGACGGCGTCGGCGATCTGCTTTTCGAGGATGAATTCCACCGTGGTGGTGGAGACGCCGTCGAGCACCGTGGTGTAGATGTTTTCACCCCCTGCAGAGTGGCGACCGAATCTTCGATCTTGCGTGCCACTTCGGTTTCCAGCTGGGCTGGCGCGCTGCCGTCCAGCGAGGCGGTGATGGTGACGATAGGCAGTTCGATGTCAGGGAAATCCTGCACCGGATTGGCTTTGTAGGCCATCAGACCCGCCAGCGACAGCAGGGCAAACAGCATGATCGCCGGTATCGGGTTCTTGATGGAGAGTGAAGAGAAGTTCATCGAAGGTCCTTATTTGGCGGCCAGTTTTGCTGCAGCAGTGTCGGCCACGTTGTGCACCAGATCGCCGTCGTTGAGGAAACCGGCACCGCGCACCACCACCTGCGTATCGGTATTCAGGCCGTTCAGCACTTCGATGCGGTCGCCCAGGCGGCGACCCGGCTGGACGCGGATCTGGCTCACGTGCTGGTCTGGATTCAGACGGAATACGAAACTGAAGCCGTCGCGCACCACGATGGCCTGCTGCGGCACGGTCATGGCCGCGGAAGTGCCGAGGTCGAACTGGCCGCTGGCGAACATGCCGGCCTTGAACGGTGCATCCTTGCCAGCCGATGCACTGGCCGGCAGGTCGACGTAGACCAGGGCCGAACGGGTCTGCGCATCCACGGTAGGCGCGATCATGCGGATTTTGCCGGTCGCTTCGCTGCCATTGGCGGCCTTGACGGTGGCGCTGGTGCCGGGCTTGAGCTGGCGCAGATCGGCTGCTACTACTTCGGCGCGCCATTCCAACCGGCTTTGCAGAATCATGCGGAACAGTTCCGTGCCGGTGCCCGACACGGCGCCCACGGTGGCGCTGCGTGCCGTGATTACGCCATTGTCTGGCGCGACGACCCTGGTGTATTTCATGCGCAGCTGCAGGCTGGCCAGCGCCGCCTTGGCGGAGGCGATGCGCGCATTGGCGCTCTGCTCGGCTGTGCTGTACTGGCTGATCTGCTGGGCGCTCAGGGCGCCGGTGTTCTGCAGGCTGCGGGCGCGCGCTGCGTTGGCCACGGCTTCGGCAGCATTGGCTTCGGCTTCCTGCAGCGCGACTTTGGCCTGGGCCAGATCAGCTTCTACCGTTTCCGCTGCAAACACGGCCAGCACATCGCCCGCCTTGACTACATCGCCGACATTGACGCGCACTTCGGCCAGACGCAAGCCGGTGGACTGGCTGCTGACACTGGCTTCCTGCCATGCGGCCACGTTGCCGTTGGCGGCCAGTTTGATGGGCAGGCGGGCCGCTACCTGCTTGGCGGTGGTGACAGTGAGCGCCGGTTTGGCGGTGGCAGGCTTGGCGTCAGTGGCAGCGTGCGAAGCTGGCGCGAATGCGGCGATGCCGGCCACGCCGGCAGTGAAAATGGCCAGCAGGGCAAGGACGACAGGCTGGTAGGAAGTTTTCAGAGTTTTCATAGCGTACGGGAATTAGTGAGTGCTGGCGGCGCTGTCGGCGGCCGGGCTGTTGGTCGGTGCGGTCCAGCCGCCACCGGCGGCGCGGTACAGCGCCACCCATGCCGCGCTGCGTTCGCGTTGCAGACTGATGACGCTCTGTTCCGCCGCGAGGCGGGTGCGGCGTGCGTCCTCCAGTTCGAACAGGCTGGCCAGCCCGTTCTGGTAGCGCTGTTCCACTGCGCTGAAATTGATACGGTAGCCTTGCAGTGCGCTTTGCGCATCGCTGCTGCGGGCTGCGCTGGCGTCGAGGTTGACCAGTGCCTGTTCCACTTCGCTCACGGCTTGCCGCACGGTGGCGCGGTAGCTGCTGACCGCGCTGTCGTAGCGGGCCTGGGCTGCATCCACATTGGCGCTGCGCCGGCCGCTATCGAAGATGGGCAGGGTCATGGCCAGCGGGCCTATGTTCCAGGTGTCGGTCTTGGTGTTGTCGCCGCCGGTGCGGAAGTTGGCCACCCCGACCGAGCCGGACAGGGTCAGGCGTGGATAGCGTGCCGCCTGCGCCGTGCCCACATCGGCACTGGCGGCGCTGACGGCGCGTTCGGCGCTGAACACATCGGGGCGCTGGCTCAGCGTGCTGGCCGGAAGCTCGGCGATGGCGATAGACGGTGCCCCAGCGGCGGCATTGGCATCGGTACTGGCCGTAGTAGTGGTGCTGGCGGCTGTGGCGCCACTAGCCGCCAACTGGCGCCGCAGTTCCGGTTCGGCGATGGCGGTGAGGGCGGCGAGGACTTTGACATCCACATCGCAGGCGGCCCGCTGGGCAATGGCACGGCTGCTGCCATCAGCGGCGCTGGCGCGTGCCAGTGCCAGACTGGCGGGCGACTGGAAACCTGCCTGTGCACTGAGTTCCGTCAAGTGCGCCGTATCGGTGCGCGATGCCGCATCCTGCTGTGCCACCTTGAGCAACTGCTCGCAGGCGCGCAGGCCGTAGTATTGGTTGGCCACTTCGGCGGCCACGGAAACGCGCGCATCGTGCCAGCCGGCGCGGGCGCTGTCGTAGCGGTTCTGAGCGGCATTGCGCGCAGCGCGGTTGGCGCCGAACAGATCGATTTCCCAGCTAGCCTGAAGGGCGGCCTGTGACAGCGTACCCGTAGGCAGAGTGGATTGCTGGTTGGTGCGGCTGATGCTGCTGGCTGCATCGAGCGATGGTGCCAGTACTGCGCCGGCGGCCACCCGTTCGGCGCGCGACTGGGCGATGCGGTTGGCTGCTGCGGCTACGTTAGGGCTGGCCGTTTGCGCCGCCTCGATCAGCTGCACCAGCAGGGCATCGCTCTGGGCGCGCCACCAGTTGGCCAGCTCGGTCTGATTGCCTTGATGGGGCAGGGGCGCCTGCCAATGCTGCGGCAAATCTGCCGTCACATGGGGCGCGGGCGCCTGCGTGGCGCAGGCGCTCAGCGTTGCGACGGCGGCCAGTGCCCCCGCGCGTTGAAGTAGCTTCATGCTTATCCTTGTTGAAGTTTGTTTTTCTCGGCCTGCACCAGCGCCTCGGCGTAGTCGCCCAGATACCGCAGCCATTCGACGATGGCTTCCGGTGTGCCCAGCAGATGGGGCGTGATGGTGTGGATGATGTCGCGTCCGACCAGCAGCTGGATCGCCATGCCGACCAGTGCGTAGGCCAGCCGGTGCACGCTGTCGTCAGGCTGGGCCAGCCCCAGATGGCGGCTCAGCACGCCGGCCAGCGCCAGATGTTCGGGCTTGATGTTGTTGTGGATTTCGCGTTCCCACAGTCCGGTAGGCTCCAGCATTTCGCGGTAGAACAGGCGTACCAGCTGCTGGGCATCTTCACCCGCCAGCAGTGGCGCCAGCAGCTGGCGGTAGTAGCCGTCGAGCGATTGGCGCAGCGTGTAGTGCGGCTGGTCGAACTGGGTAATGTTGTCTGGCGCCGGTTCGCACATGGAGGCAAAACAGGCCTGATACAGGCCGGCCTTGTCGCCGAAGTAGTAGCTGATGGCCGCCACATTGGCACCTGCAGCCTGGGCGATTTCACGGGTCGAGGTACGGCTGAAGCCCTGGTTGCCGAACAGGCGCGTGGCCGCCTGCAGCAGGCGGATGCGCGATTGCTCGCCATCGGAACGGGGTTTGCGGCTGTCGTCGTGTTGCTGGAGTGATTTTGCGTTCATGGCGCCATTACATCACATAAATTAAACAATTGATATAACTAAATCAGATGTTTGATTTAAAGTGCGCAAGAGGGCGCTGAAACGCGGCCGTTCCCTTGCCAATTTCTACAACTGATGCGGTGTAGTCGTCTGGCGCGGAGAAATATTGTAGGAGGATTAAAAAAAGACGGGATGAGGGGAGCGGGCTGCAACGGGCAAAAAAATGCCCGCTACCAGAAGGGCGGGCACAGTTCCAATGTCAGGCGACATTCGGAGGAGACAGTTCTACTATAGACCTATTTATGTTGCAGTGCAATACCGTAGAACTACGCTGTCGATCGCACCAAATTAGCAAAAAACTAAATCTGCTGCTGCACTGCAGCCCGGAATTCAGGACTGGCCCTGAAAACCGTTGCTGCGCCAGGTCAGCACCAGCGTATCGCGGTGGCCGTATTGCTGCAACGGCTGGATAGGCGTGGATTCGTGGATCACGGCGGCATCGTCGAGCAGCAGCAGGGTCCACGGTTCGGTCAGGGTGAAACGCTTGCCATTCGGGCCGTCCGCTTCGAACAGGCGCGATTCGCCGCCCTTGATGTCCTTGCGGCTGATCAGTATCACGGCAACGAAGTCCACGCCGTCGCGGTGCGCGCCTTCCGGCGTGGGCCGGCCTATGCCGTCGGTGGTATCGATGCGGAACTGGTGGGCTTCCACATACCAGGGCGTACTGGTGCGGCGCGCCGCGCTGCATAGCTGGCCCAGTCCCTGCAGCAGTGCCGGCCATGCGGGCAGCGCCACGGTTTCGGCCCGCATCGGTTCGAACAGGCGGTTCATGCCGCCGTGCAGAGCGTTGTATTCGAGCGGCTGCCAGTGGGCGCGGTGGGCGGTCTGCTGCAGTTCGCTGCCATGCTGGATGAAGCAGGAATGGCGCCGGCGGCGATAGCGCCCGCCGTCTTTCATGTACAGATCCGGTTCCAGTGCGTCCCAGCTCGGTATCAGCTGGTTCAGGGTGGCCAGCGGCACGCCGGCCAGTGCGGCCACATCCTGCGGCGGCAGGATGGCATAGCCGTCCTTGCGCAGTGCTTCGGCCATTTGCGAGGGGTGGGTGTAAAACGGTGCGGGACTGGTCATGGTGTACTTTAACTGGCAGACATCAGGCTGGCGCGCAGGGCGTCCAGCTGGGTTTTCATGCCGACCACCTGATCGACGCTGCAATGGGTGGCCTGCAGAATGGAGGGCGGCAGCTTGGCCGCTTCGTGGCGCAGCGCGTCGCCGTGCGGCGTCAGGCTGATGATGACCTGGCGTTCGTCGCTGGCAGCGCGGGTGCGCGTCAGCAGGCCGGCCTGCTCCATGCGTTTGAGCAGCGGGGTCAGGGTGGCGGAATCGAGAAACAGGCGCTCGCCCACTTCCGACACGGTCAGTTCATTGCGCTCCCACAGCACCATCATGACCAGATATTGCGAATAGGTCAGGCCTAGCCCGCGCAGCAGCTTGCGGTACAGTTTGCTCATGGCCAGCGAGGTGGAGTACAGCGCGAAGCACAGTTGCTGGTCCAGCTGGGGGACGGCAGAAGGAAGAGTAGGGTTGCTCATGCAGGCAGTATAGATAGTGCGCTATCCAATTGCAAGCAATACGGAGTGGTCTGGCGCTGCATGGTCACTACATTGAGCGGAGAAAAATGTCTGGCTGGCACTACTGTCAGGTAATATAACGCTAAGGATTAACCTTTGGAGTGGCGGCGGATGAACACCAAGAAGGCCATCGTGCTGATTGCCGATGCAGCGGCGGACAACCTGATCTCGATCAACGGGATGCTACAGGAGCAATATGAAGTGCTGCTGGCGAATCAGGGCGGCGGTGTGCTACAGCTGATGCAGCAGGTGCCGCGGCCGGATCTGGTGCTGCTCGATACCGGCCTGCCCGACATGGATGGCTATAGCGTCTGCCAGCAGCTCAAGTCCAGTCCCGATACGGCTGAAATTCCTGTGATCTTCCTGCAGCAGCAGCCCGACGAAGCGCGCGCGCTGCTGGAAGGCGGGGTGGACGTGGTACACAAGCCGGTGATTGCCGATGTGCTGCGCGCCCGCGTGGCGGCCCATGTTGAATTGCGTCACTCGCGCGAACTGCTGAAGCAGCAGCGTAATCTGCTCGAACATGTGGTTGAAGAACTGACGGTGGAACTGAGCCAGATGCTCGATGCCATGATCTGGGCGCTGGCTTCGCTGGCCGAAACGCGCGAATACGAAACCGCCAACCACCTGCGCCGCGTGCAGCACTACGTGGCAGCGCTGGGCCGCCAGTTGCGCGGCAATCCGCGTTTTGCCGATGAACTGAGCGACGCGCACATCAAGGCGCTGTTCAAGGCCGCGCCGCCGCACGATATCGGCAAGGTATCGATCCCCGACGCGATCCTGCTCAAGCCGGACCGGCTGACCGAAGCGGAATTCGCCGTCATCAAACTGCACACGGTGTATGGCCGCGACGCCATCGTGGCGGTGGAAAACCAGCTGGGTTACTCGAATACTTTCCTGCGCTTCGCGCGCGAAATCACCTACTCGCACCAGGAAAAATATGATGGCAGCGGCTACCCGCAAGGGCTGGTGGGCGATGCCATTCCGGTGTCGGCGCGCCTGATGGCGGTGGCCGACGTGTACGATGCGCTGATTTCCAAGCGGGTGTACAAGCCCGCCTTCAGCCACGAAACGGCGATGGAAATGATACGTCAGAGCAGCGGCGAGCATTTCGATCCGGATGTGGTCGATGCCATGCTGACCATCGAAGAAGAATTCATGGAAATCGCCGCCCGCTACCGCGACGAGGACGAGGCTCCCGCTACTGCGCCTGCTGCGCTGGAATAGGCCTGGCGTCCCATGCTTAAATCGCGCGGTTATCTGGCATTTATCGTGGGTATATGTCTGACTGCCGCAACCTGCCAGATCGTGCTGACGGCGCAGCAGCACCAGATCCGCAACAACTTCGAGCGCGATGCCGAGAAGGTGGTGCGCGATACCGAGAACCGGCTGCAGACCTATTTCGATGTGCTGCTGGCGCTCAAGGGTGTGTATGCGCTCGATGACAGCATGGACCGCCAGCGCTTCCAGCGCTTCGTGAACCAGCTGCAGCTGGAGCAGCGCTATCCCGGTTTTCAGGCCATACAGTTCGTGCGGCGTGTGCCGGACCAGCGTCTGCAGGAATTCAGCGCCAGCGTGCGCAAGGACGGTTATCCGGCGTTTACCGTGCATCCGGCCAGCAGCCAGCAGCCCCATTATGTGATCGAGTATAGTGAACCGCTGAAAGGCAATGAGGCGGCGTTCGGGCTGGATCTGGCGGTCTTGCCGCCGCATCTGCACGCGCTGGAACTAGGACGCGATAGCGGCGAAATCGTGGCCACCGAGCGCATTACGCTGGTACAGGACAGCAGCGGCGAACCGGGCTTCGTGGCACGCGCGCCGGTGTACCGCAATGGCGCACCGTTGCAGACGGCAGCCCAGCGCGAGGCTGCGCTGGTAGGTTTTGTCGCCATCGTCTTCAAGGTCAACACGCTGATGCGCGAAGTGATCGATCCCGCCATGCTGGAACATCTGCATGTACGCATCCATGACCGCGGCTACCGGCAGGATGCCACACCGCTGGCAGCCAGCGACCGCACCCTGATGTACGATAGCCGCAGCCAGTCTTCGCAGGCCGCTGCCGGTGTGCCGGTGCTGGAAGAGCTGGCAGTACAGATGCCGCTTGCGGTCGGCATGCGCCAGTGGCAGATGGCGCTGGAAGGCTATTCGGGCAGCCGCTATACGCGCGCGCCATGGCCGGTGATACTGATCGGCATTGCCGGCGTGATTATCAGCGCGCTGATAGCGGCCCTGCTGGTTTCGACCCGGCGCATGACGGTGGCCAGGCACGGGCTGGAATACAGTCTGGCCGAACTGGAACGGCAGAAGCACAAGGTGGAGCAGGCGCGCGCCGATCTGGCCGCGCTGACGGAAACCCTGAAGCAGGCCCAGACCAATCTGCTGACTTCGGAAAAAATGGCTTCGCTGGGCGCGCTGGTGGCGGGTGTGGCGCACGAACTGAATACGCCGATTGGCAACAGCCTGCTGACAGCCAGTGCATTGAGCGATATGGTGCGCGAGCTGGAACACAAACTGGCAACGGACGGCGGCCTGAAACGCTCGGCGCTGGAAGCCCATATGCAGGATGCGCGCAAGGCCTGCGATATCATGAGTAGCTCGCTGACGCGTGCGGCCGATCTGATTACCTCGTTCAAGCAGGTGGCGGTGGATCAGGCCAGCGGCCAGCGCCGCCGCTTCAAGCTCGATGAAGTGGTGCATGACACGCTGGCCACTTATGCGGCCCAGTTGCGCCGCAGCGCCTGCAACGTCAAGGTCGATCTAGCGGCCGGCGTGGAGTTCGATTCCTATCCCGGCAGTCTGAGCCAGGTGCTGAGCAATCTGATCGGTAATGCGCTGCTGCACGGCTTTGACGGGCGCGATTGCGGCGGCATCAGTATCGAAGGCTGGCAGGATAGCTCCGATGCCGTTACGCTGCGCTTTAGCGACGATGGCGTGGGCATGTCGCCGGGCACGCTGCGCAAAATCTTCGATCCCTTCTTTACCACCAAGATGGGGCAGGGCGGTTCCGGTCTCGGCATGAACATCGTTTACAACATCGTCACCGGCGTGCTGCGCGGGACCATACAGGTGGAGTCGCTGGCGGGCAAGGGCACCACCGTCACGCTGGTGCTGCCCCTGCAATTGCCGCCCGAAGAGCAGCCGCTGCCTGCGCTCTGAACGCCGGCTGTCGCTCGGACGCACTGTTCAGATGGCTTTTTCAGACTGGCCGTTCAGGCCAGCCCGTTCAGGCATAGCGCTGGCGCAGCAGCTCCAGCATGGCGACATTGAGTTCCCACGCATTCGACACTTCTTTCTGTGTATAGGGCAGGGTCTGGGTGTAGGGCACGGGGCCGAACTCCGGCGTCAGCGTCATGCGGCTGGCGCCGGCGGCGCGGCGCAGACGGATGATCTCATCCCACCAGCCCAGATGCGCCTGCAGCGCCGCCTGTGCTTCCGGTGCGCGGAAGTCGGCCACTTGCGGACCTTGCGGATGGCCGACGCGGGCGTGGATGTGGCGCACATGCGGCAGGGTGGCGGCCAGCGTCTGCGGCTGGTCTTCCAGCAGCGATTCGCAGGCGCAGCACCAGTGTGACAGGTCAGCCGTCAGCTGCAGTTGCGGCAGCTGCTGCAGATACGGCAACAGCAGCATGGGGTGGCCGCTGAAGCGGCTGCGGTGAATCTCGTGCACGATGGGCACGCCGTGCTGGCGCGCGATATCGGCCGCCAGCTGCAGCAGTTGCAGGTTCTGCTCGCGCGTGTAGTAGTCCTTGCCCGTATGCGAATTGACGTGCAGCGGACCGGCTGCGCAGGCATTGTGCAGCAGCTGTTCCAGTGCGGCGCGGTGGGCTGCGAAATCGCTGTGGAACACGGTTTCCCACTGTGCCACGATCAGGCCCAGGCCAGCTTCGGCGATGCGGGTGGTCCATTCCTCGCGCTGCGCCGCATCGGGCGGCAGCGACATTTCGATGCCGTCGAAACCGGCCTGCCTGACGCGCTCGATAAAGACTTCGGCGGGCAGTTCGTTATTGCCCCAGTGGGCGGCAAAGATTTCGATTTTCATCAGATGAAGCCCCGCACCGGGAAGGCGGCGTCGCGCTGTATCCAGTTGTTGGGCGAGTATTCGGTGGCGCCGTCGGTGACGTGCAGGGTGTAGGCATGGCGCGAGACGGGCGAGCGGTTGGGTGCGCTGTAGTGCGGCAGCAGGCCGTGGAAGCACACCAGACTGCCGGCCTTGCATTCGAGCGGCACGGCGGTGCTGTTGTCGGGCCATGGCTGGGTGCTCAGGGTTTCCATGCGCAGGTCGTCGCCGCTGCGCAGGAAGCGTTCGCGCAGCGGGCCTTTGTGGCCGCCCGGCTCGGCCCACAGGCAGCCGTTCTGCAGGGTGGCGTCTTCCAGTGCAAACCAGAAGGTGGTGACGCTGATCGGGTTGGTGTCGAAGTAGGTGGCGTCCTGATGCCAGCGCACTTCGCCGCCTATGCCGGGCTGCTTGAAGATGTACATCGATTGCCACACCTGTGCCTGGGCCAGCCCCAGATCGCGTGCCAGTTCGGCCAGCCGCATATCGGTGGAGAAGCTGCGGAACACCGGGTCGAGGTCGTGCATGGCGTGACCGATCTTGTTGATCGACAGGGCCTTGGCCTGTTTCAGCTGGCCGTCCGGACCGAAGGCCTCTTCCTCGAAGAAGCAGCGGATGGTGTTGTCGGAGCCGAGGAAATAGGCGTCGTTGGTCTTTTCCTGCTCGATGGTGCTGAAAATGCCGGAGCGCTGGCTGGGATCGAATGCTTCCACGATCTGTTCGGCGCGGGCGCGCAGGGCGGCGATCTGTTCGGCCGGTTTAAAGTTGGGCAGGACGATGTAACCGTCGCGTTGGTATTGCTGTTTCTGGATGTCTGTCAGCATGGCGATTTCCGTTTTCGAGGGCGAATACATAGCAATTTGGCAGTTTAGGGCGACAAACATCCGCCTACAATGGGGCGATGGTTGACACATTGTCGCCATAATCGAGACAATGGCGGCATGGATCAGTTACGGGCGATGGAAATCTTTGTCGAAGTGGCACGCTGGCGCAGCTTCAGCGAGGCGGGGCGCCGGTTGGGCCTCACGCGGGCCATGGTCAGCAAGCACATACTTCAGCTGGAAGAGCGGCTGCAGGCCCGACTGTTACACCGTTCCACGCGCGAGGTGAGTCTGACTGATGCCGGGCTGGCGTATCTGGCGCCCTGTCAGGCCACGCTGGCGCAGGCGCAGGAAGCCACCCGCACGCTGCATCAGGTGAGTCAGGCCACGGCCGGGGCGGGACTGGCGGGGCCCTTGCGCATACAGGCGCCGTCCAGCTTCGGCAGCGAGTGGCTGGCCGATGCGGTGGCGCGCTTCAGTGCACTGCACCCGCAGCTGACGCCGATGTTGTACGTGGACGACGCCCTGCTCGACCCGATAGCGCACGGATTTGATCTGACCATACGGGTAGGCGGCATACCGGACGTGCATGCGCTGGCCATGCGCCCGCTGGCGCCTTGCCGCGCCATCCTGTGCGCCTCGCCCGATTATCTGCAGCGTTACGGTGTGCCGCGCCATCCGCAGGAATTGCAGCAGCACCGCTGCCTGCATTTCAGCCACCTGACTGACGGCACGCTGTGGCAGTTTGCACGGGGCGATGAGCGCCAGTCGGTGCGGGTGGCGGCCAGCTTCACGGCGAATAACGGCGTGGTGCTGCAGCAGGCGGCCCAGCGCGGGCTGGGCATCGTGTATAACACCACCTTCCTGGCGTGGCGCGCGCTGCTGGCCGGTACGCTGGTGCCGGTGCTGCAGGACTGGGCGCTGCCGCTCAACCATCTGAGCGCGCTGTATCCGGCCAGCCGCCAGCCGTCCGCCAAAGTGCGGGCATTGATCGATTTTCTGCTGGCCGAATACCAGCCCGCGCCGCCGTGGGACCGCGAGCTGATGGCTGCGGGGCTGCTGGCCAGTTAGGCGGCCTGCCGCTCAGGCGACGGGTTAGTCAGGCGGCAGGAAAATCAGGCGGCAGGCACGTAGCGGCTGTCGCTGTAGTCGGCGGCGGGGCTGACCTGCCAAGCGCCGTCGCGGTAGACGCATTCCTCGCCCAGATACACGCCTTCGGTAATGGCGAACACGTCGATGTGGTAGCGCGTGTCGGCGCGGCGGAACTGCGGCTTGGCATACTGGCCATGCTTGGCGCCCAGCGACAGGTGGATGCCGCACATGCGCTCGTAGGTGCCGATGTCGCTCACCATGCGCTCGCGCGAGAAGGCGCGGTTCATGCCGAAGCCCAGTTCGCGCAGCCAGACTTCGCCTTCGTGGGCGCGGATCAGTTCCAGCACGCTGTCGAATTCCGGGGTGCTGTTTTCGGTGCCGGTAACGCGGCCTTTTTGCACGATCAGAGTGATTGGCGTGGCCGGATGGTTGACGCGGAAGCTGGTGTCGCCGAACACGTAGATGCGCACGCGCCCGTTGACGGCTTCCAGATCCTGCGCCTCGGTGAACACTTCGCCCAGCGGATACTGGCCGCCCACGTTCTGCATGGCGCTGTAGTCGCCGATATTCAGCTTGGCCGTTTCGAACGGCGAGCCGAACACCAGCTTTTCGCCATTGCCGCTATCGACCGTGCCATGCGGCGCCTGATCGATGCGTGCCTTGAGCGCATGGCCCACGCCGCGGTAGTAGGACGGATCGTAGGCCAGCGCGTCGATGTAGAGCAGGCCCTGCGCCGCATCGGGCATGCGCGACAGGTGCACGTGCTCGATCACTTTCAGCCCGCGTTTGAACAGTTCGATGCGCACGCGGAAGGCCTCCAGCCGGAAGCTGGTGGACTGGATCAGCACCACCAGATCGCCAGCCTGATAACGCTCGAAAGCGGCCAGCACCTGTTCCGGCGAGACGCTGTCGAAGTCGATGAACTCGGCCTGCGGCAGGCTGCGCCGGTAGCCTTCCGTCAGCGCCCGGTTCAGGTCGGTGCGCTGGTCATGCACGATCAGCGCTGCCTGCTGTTCCGTCAGGCCGATCGCGATGCGCACCGTGTTGCCGATGTTGATGGCCGCCATGGCCACTGCGGCTTCGGGAATCACGCCGAAACGGCTGGCGTCGGGGAGGTTGGCAAGGGTAGGAGAGCTCATGATGGCAGGGCTGGATAGCAGTTAAATGTGCGGTTAAATGATGGCAGCCGGCATTATACGGCTTGCGCCCAAGTGATTATCTGCAACGCCACGTTCCTGCGCTTTCTCCTTGTAATGTGCAAAATCGCAGGATAGAATCGAAATATAGCCTAGCAGCAACATAACAACAGGAAGCGTGATGAGCGTATTAATGGGACAGGATTTGCCGTACGAGCGGCCGGATGCAACGGGCCGTGCCGCCCTGTTTGTGCCGACCCCGAACATCAAACCTGATGTGCTGGAAACAGTACGCATGGGGGCTGCTATCGTTGGTTTCGGCAATCATGACCGTACTTTGACGATCTATTACGAGAGCAACCGTTTCAACGAGCCCAATCTGCAGAAGTGGGAACATAAGGCGCGCAAGGCCTTCGACCGGCTGGTAGACAACCTGCCCACGGTTTCCAAGATGACCGTCAAGGCCGATAATTTCGAGCAGGTGGGCTACATCAGCCACAAGGGCATATTGATACGCCGGATGGAAAAACTGCGCAACTGGCTGGAAAAATCGGACGCAATCGATGGTGCGCCGGAAGCGGAAAACATCGCCTTCGCACCGCCCGCGGCACCGAAGAAAATCAACGCCGAATAATCATCGGAAGGGCGCCAGCTGCGCGCCTTGCCGCTAGAAATAGCCACTGTGCCGCTTCAGGTACCGTGGCTATTTTTATGGGCATGCTTGATGTGGACCACGTTATGGAGTTCGTTCGGGCTGGGCGGAATGGCGTCCGGCGCGTCGCCCAGTACCACCGACAGATCGACAAAGCCGGCGCGCCACGCGCGTTCCAGATCCTGCTCGATGGCCTCCAGCGAAGTGTGTTCGAAGTTGGCAAAGCCGCGCAGGCCATAGGCGCGGTGGCGGCCGTGGGCCTTGGCCAGATACAGCGCCATGTCGACCAGATTGACCACCCGCTCCCATGGCAGCGGGGTGCCGTCGGGCGCCAGCGGGAAAGGCGCATAGCCGACCGAGACCTGCACGGTGATGTTGTTGCCCTGATATTCCACCGTCTGGGCGGCGATGCTGCGCAGGATGCGGCGTGCCACGTCGTCGATGCCGTGGCGCGATACGGCGGGCAGGTAGGCCAGGAACTCTTCGCCGCCCCAGCGCACGATCATGTCGGTTTCGCGCAGCGCCACGCGCAGATGTTCGGCCAGCATTTTCAGCACGGCGTCGCCGGCGGCGTGGCCGTAGCTGTCGTTGATGTGCTTGAAGTGGTCAACGTCGAGCAGGAACAGCGCGCCCACCACATCGGCCTCGTGCTGCTGGTTGAGCGGCAGGGCGCGCATGAAGTCCTGGAAGTGGCGGCGGTTGTACAGCGCTGTGAGGGGATCGCGCACCGACTGGGCCTTGAGCTCCAGATTTTTTACTTCCAGCTGGGCGTTGGCATGGCGCACGCGGCGATACAGCATGCCGACGATCAGGGCGCCCAGCGCCGTCACCAGCGCCAGCAGCCACCACACGCGCTGCTGCAGGCGCTTGTTATCGAGCTCGGTGCCTTTGAGCTGGTTGTCGCGGCTGAGCAGTTCGATCTGGCGCTGTTTTTTCTCGGTTTCGTATTTTTCCTGCAGCTCCAGCACGGCTTGCTGGCGGCCCCGTTCAAACAGCTGGTCGGAGATGGTGCGCTCGCGGTGATAGGCCGAGACGGCAGCCGCCGTATCGCCGGCCCGCTCCAGCGCCTCGCCGTATTCGCGCAAGGCCGCCTGTAGCTCCGGCTGGTTGTTTTCCTGTTCGTAGCGGGCCAGCGCCTGCTCGTACTGCTTCTTGCCTTCGGCAATGCGCCCCATCGCCAGATAGGCTTGCGCCAGATTGGCGCGCGCGGTCGATTCCATGCTGCGGTCGCCCGTCGCCAGTGTCGAACGCAGCGATTCGCTGGCGTATTGCGCTGCGCGGGGGAAGTCATGCAGTTTCAGGTAGGCGTCGGCCAGATTTCCCAGCGAGACACCCACCATGCGTTCGGCACCGAGCTTGCGCACCAGTTCCAGCGCATGCTGCTGCGCCTGTATGGCGCGCTTGTACTGGCCCATGTCCACTGCCAGTCCATATTCGGTGGTCTTGGCAATGGCCATGCGGCCCGGCGAGTGCAGCTGTTCGGCCAGCGTAAGCAGCTCCTGCATTACAGCGTCGGCCTTGTCCAGCTCCTTCATCTGGGTGTACAGCTTGACCAGCGCATTGAGTGCGCCGAACAGCATGACCGGATCGTCGGTTGCCAGCCGCGCCGTATCCAGGCCCTGCTGCAGCTTGCTCAGCGCCTTGGGAAAGTCGCCCTGTTCAGCGTAGGCCTGACCGACCGAGACTTCCACCTGCGAACGCAAGGCCAGATTGCTGGTCCGGGCGGCGATTTTTTCCGCTTCGAAGGCCAGCGCGTAGGCGCCTTTGGCATCGGCTTTATCAAACAGTACGTAGCTCTTGGCCAGCAGGCCTTTGGCCAGCATGGCGTCGTCGTGCTGGGCGCGGCCGAAGCTGATCAGCTGTTCGGCTGCCGCCATGGCGGCATCGAGCTGGCCGGAGCGCAGGTGCGCCACGCTGAGCTGATTGAGCAGTTCGGCACGGGTGGCGGGCGGTTCCTGCTCCACTTTGGCCTGTAGCGCCTGCAGCTGGGTCAGGGCTTTCTCGGGGACGAAGCGGCTCAGGTCACGGATATCGAGAATGCGCTGATACGTACCGGAGCCCTCGGCTTGCGCCGAGGACAGTAGAGGCGACCACAGCAATGCAGCGGCCAGCGCGATCGCGCCGCACTGCTGCCGGGGGATGTGGGGGTGTGCAGCCAACGATCGCTCTCCTCAGATGATGGCTTATGTAATTGTGTAGTGGATTATATTCTTGTTGCCGATTGGAAATCCGTCATGCCGGTGATTTTGGTGAAAACGCCACAGTTTCTGCGGCTCCGGCGGTATAACTGTTGGATTGCCGCACCGGCGCGGGGAGCTAGTCTTAGAAAAATATAATGCTTGCTTCAGGTATATTCAAGCTGCCAGTTGCTGCAGCAGATAGAGCCGTTGGTAAATACCGTCGTTTATCTGCATCAATTGCTCGTGAGCACCTTGTTCCGCGATGCGGCCGTGGTTGAGCACGATGATGCGGTCGGCATCGCGGATGGTGGACAGGCGGTGCGCAATGGCGATCACGGTGACGCTGCCGCGCAGGGCGTCGAGCGCCGTCTGCACAATCTGCTCGGTCTGCGAATCGATGTGCGAAGTGGCTTCGTCCAGCAGCAGGACGCGCGGCTTGCCGGCCAGCGCACGGGCAATTGCCAGCAGCTGCTTCTGGCCTACTGACAGGCGCGAACCGCCTTCGCCCAGCGGGCTGTCATAGCCCTGATCGAGCGCGCAGATAAAGTCGTGAGCGTGGGCTGCGCGTGCCGCCGCCTGGATGTCGGCATCGGACAGGCCGCGCCCCATGTCGATGTTTTCGCGCGCCGAGGCAGCCAGCAGGAAGGGATCCTGCGGCACCAGCCCCACTTCGGCGCGGAAGCGATCATTGGCAATACTGGCCAGCGGCATGCCGTACAGGCGGATGCTGCCCTGCTGCGCCGTGTAGTAGCGCAGCAGCAGGGACAGCAGAGTGGATTTGCCGCTGCCCGTATGGCCGACGATGCCGATGTAGCTGCCGCTGGCAATCTGCAGCGACAGGTTGTGCAGGACCGGCGTGCCGGGATTGTAGGCGAAGTTCAGATGTTCGATGCTGACGGCGATGCTGCTGTCTGCGTCAGTCTGCACGGCAGCGGCAGCGGCAGGCGCATTGTCGCCGTCGCGGTGTTCGTCGGCGCGGGCTTCGTCCAGCAGGGTGGCAACGCGGGCGCTGGCCACGACCGATTGCTGCAGCTGGCTGAACTGCATGGTGATCTGGATTAGCGGTTCGATCACTCGTGCCAGATAGCTGATGAAGGCATACAGTACGCCCACTTCGGCGGCCGTCATGGGGCGCTGGCCGAACAGGAAAATGACGGCGGCCAGCAGGATGATGTTGAACAGGTCCAGCGCCGGGCGCAGCAGCCAGGCATTGGCGCGCAGCTCGGCCAGACGGGCGTGGTAATGGTCCTGATTGGTGCGGGCGAAGCGCTGGCCGAAGCGGCGCTCGGCATTGCTGGCCTGTAGCACGCTCATGCCGGCTATCGACTCGGCCATCTGGGCGTTGATGTCGCTGCGCAGGGAGCGTGCGCGCGTCACTGCCGGTGCGCTCCAGCGCTGGTACAGCCAGACGATCAGCAGCACCATGGGCAGCAGGGCCAGCACGATCAGCATCAGATGCCAGTCCAGCCAGGCCATTGCCGCCACCGTGCCGATCAGCACGATGGAACTGTCGAGCATCACGAACAGCACCTGTATGTACAGGGTCTTTACGGCTTCGGTGTCATTCGTCACGCGCGACACCAGCTGGCCCGTGATGGCGCGGTCGAAGTAGGCCATGGGCAGCTGCAGCACATGGCTGTAGACCATTTCGCGCAGCCGCATCACCGAGCGCATGGCCAGGCCGGACAGGCGTACCAGCTGCAGGTAGCGCAGGCCGCTGGCGATCCAGCCGGTCAATACCACGCCGGCCAGCAAGGCCGCCATGCGCGGCCAGTCCAGATGGTGCGGCAGCAGGTGTTCGTCGATCAGCGCCTTGCCCATGATGGGGCCCAGCACTTCCAGCAGGGCGGCCAGCACCAGCCAGACGATAGCGCGCCACAGGTGGTGCAGGTCGGGGCGGGCGGCGCGCTGCAGCAGCGCCAGCGCCGGACGGAAAGCCTGCGTGGCCGCAGTTTTGCTAGGGGATTCAGGATGCATCGAGGCTGGCTTCCAGTTGTTGATAGCGCCACTGGCTGGCATACCAGCCGTCGGCGGCCAGCAGCTGTTCGTGGCTGCCGGTTTCGCAGATGCGGCCGGCGCGCAGCACCACGATCAGGTCGGCGTTGACCACGGCGCTCAGGCGGTGGCTGGCGATGATGGCGCTGCGGCCCTTGCGTTGCTGGCGTAGCTGTTCCAGGTGCTGCAGGATGCGGGTCTCCGTGCCCGTGTCGACGGCCGACAGGGCATCGTCGAGCAGCAGCAGATCGTTATCGGCCAGCAGGGCGCGCGCGATGGCTACGCGCTGGCGCTGGCCGCCGGACAGGGTGATGCCTTTCTCGCCTACCGGCGTGGCATAGCCCTGCGGGAAGCGCAGGATATCGTCGTGGATATCGGCCAGACGGGCCGCGTGTTCGATCTCCGCGCTGCTCGCATCAGGCCGGGCCAGCGCAATGTTGTCCGCAATCGAGGCGGAGAACAGGAAGGACTCCTGCGGCACCCAGCTGATCGCCGCGCGCAGCGCCTGCAACTGGTAGTCGGCCAGCGGCTGACCGGCCCATGCCACCCTGCCCGACTGCGGCGTGAGCTGGCGCAGCAGCACGCGCAGCAGGGTGCTTTTGCCGCTGCCGGTAGGGCCCACCAGCCCCAGCGTCTGGCCCGCAGCCAGCGTCAGCGTAATGTTTTCCAGCGCGGCAGCGCTCTGCTGCGGATAGTGATAGTTGACGCCCTGCAGCACCAGCGGGCCGCTCGCCACCTGCGCCAGCGTGCCGTGATCGTCGATCACCAGCGGCGCATCGAGCATGGGCTGCAGGCGCTGCCACGCGGCGCGGCCCCGTTCGATCAGCGACAGCACCCAGCCGGCGGCAAACATGGGCCAGATCAGCTGGCCCAGATACATGGAAAAGCTGGTCAGCGCACCGATGGTAAGCTGCTGCTGCCAGACCAGATAGCCGCCCAGCCCCAGCGTCAGGCCGCCCGCTGCCGTCAGCGTCAGGCCTACGGCCGGTTCGTATGCCGCTTCCCACACCTGCGCACGCAGGCTGGCGTCGGATGCGTGCTGGGCCAGCGTAGCGAAATGCTGGGCGCTGCGCTGTTCCAGCCCCAGTGCGCGCAGGGTGCGCACGCCGGACAGGGTTTCCTGCACATGGTCGTTGAGGGCGCTGAAATGCTTGAGGGTTTGGCTGGCGGCCGTATGGATATGGCCGGAGATAAACCAGAATGACCACGCCATCAGCGGAAAGGGCAGCAGGGCGATGCAGGCCAGCCGCCAGTCCACGCCCAGCAGCATTACGCCCAGCACCATGGCCAGCGTGAGCGCGCCGTCGAAACCGGCCAGCATGGCTTCGCCGGCGGCCATCTCGATGGCGTCGATATCGTTGGTGGCCAGCGCCATCAGGTCGCCTGTGCGCTGCTGCTGGTAGAAGGCCGGTCCCTGCAAAGTCAGGCGGGTGTACAGGCGGGTGCGCAGCGAGACGCCGAGCTGGTAGGCTGCGCCATACAGTATCTGGCGCCAGCCCACACGGAGGAAATAGATGCCCGCACCGATCAGCAGCAGGTAGGCGATTTCGCGCAGCAGGTCGCTGCCACCCAGCGTGTGGCTAGCCAGTCCGTCTATCATGGCGCCCACTTTGCGCGGCACCCAGATGGTGAGCGTTGCCACCCCGGCCAGCATGATGGCCGAGAGCGCATAAGCGCGGCTGTGCTGGCGCACGAAGCCGCCTATCAGTCGAGAGAGTGTTGCCATAAAACCCAGCGGAAACCTTACAGCCCGCTAGGATACACCAAAGCAAATAGGTCAATCGGCGGGCAGGCCGGGCAAATGGGCCAAGCGCGTTTCAATACAGCAAAGTGCCACTATGCCCGGCCTGACCCCGGCCACTTATTTCTTGGCTTTGCTGGCTGGTTTGGCTTTTGGGGCAGCTTTGGCAGTTGCTACCTCTTTAACTTCCACCACTTCCGCTTCGATCAGCTGGGCTTGCACTGGTGCGGGGCTGACGATTTCCACTGCCACGGCGGCCACCTCGACCACAGGTGCCGGTTCGGCGGCTTTGGCGGCAGCTTTAGCTGCAGCCGGTTTGGCGCTGGCAGGCTTGGCAACGGCAGCCAGTTTTGGCGCGGCGATTTGTGCCGGCGCTACTTCCGGCGCAGCGGCAGCACTGAATGGCGCCAGTTTCTGCAGGGTGTTTTTAGCATTTTGCAGCAGTTCGGTCTGGGCGCTGGCAGCGATGCCGTACAGTGCGCGGCCGTAGTCGAACAGCTGGTCGAAATTGACGGTATCCGCCTTGTTCAGCTGGAACAGCTCTTGCGGGCCGCGTGCTTCCAGCAGCTTTTTCGCCGTGGCCGAGCCTTGCGCGATGCTGGCGCGGCTGGTGTTGAGGTTGAGCGCAAACAGCTTCTCGGCACTGGCAACGGCGCTGCTGGCCAGCGTGTTGAGCAGAGTGATCTGATTTTCAAGCTGGCTGCGGGTGGCTACGGAAAACTGTTCGGTGATCGAAGACATGGTTTCTCCTGGACGATTAGAATGTCGGCATGGTTGCGCCTGGCCGATAGATTTGGTGCGATGCAATAATTTGATTCTAGCCTTGAATATTAGGCTTGAAAAGCATTTTCGTATCGCTCCGTTAATGAATTACTGCGGCGCAATAATTTTTGATTTAAGCTGAAAGGACGCCAACATGGCGATCAAGCTGGACAAGGATGTAGAGCAGCGTCTGATCGGCTCTATCCAGCGCTATTGCGCCGAGCATCTCGATGAGGAAGTGGGCGATTTGAAGGCGCGCCTGCTGCTGGACTTCTGTTTGCGTGAAATCGGGCCCTCTGTCTACAATCAGGCCATCGTCGATGCGCAGGCCGCCATGCAGGACCGGATAGCCGAACTGCAGACCGAGTGCTACGAGACGGAATTCTCTTACTGGAAAAAATAAGCGGGAGCGCACATGGATGTCACGGTCGATACAGTGATCCGCAATGCCAGTCTGGCCGACGGCCAGCGCGGGGTGGATGTGGCCATTGCGGCCGGACGCATCACGGCGCTGGGCCCCGCCCTGGCGTTGCGCGGGGCACAGGAAGTCGATGCACAGGGGGACTTGCTGAGCGCGCCGTTTGTCGATGCCCACTTCCACATGGACGCCACGCTCAGCTACGGCCTGCCGCGCGTGAATGCGTCCGGCACGCTGCTGGAAGGCATAGCACTGTGGGCCGAGCTCAAGCCGCAGCTGACCCAGCAGGCGCTGATCGAGCGCGCCCTGCAGTATTGCGACTGGGCCGTGGCGCGCGGCCTGCTGGCCATACGCTCCCACGTCGATGTGTGCGACGACCGCCTGCTGGCGGTAGAAGCCCTGCTGGAAGTGCGCAGGCAGGTGGCGCCCTATCTTGATCTGCAGTTGGTGGCATTCCCGCAGGACGGCGTGCTGCGCAGCCCGACGGCGCTGGCCAATCTGCGCCGCGCACTGGATATGGGGGTGGAAGTGGTGGGCGGCATTCCGCACTTCGAACGCACCATGGCCGATGGCGCTGCCTCGGTAAAGCTGCTGTGCGAACTGGCCGCCGAACGGGGGCTGATGGTGGACATGCATTGCGATGAATCGGATGACCCGCTGTCGCGCCACATCGAAACGCTGGCCTGTGAAACCCAGCGCCTCGGCCTGCAGGGCAGGGTGGCCGGCTCGCATCTGACCTCCATGCATTCGATGGACAACTATTATGTGAGCAAGCTGCTGCCGCTGATACGCGAAGCAGGCGTGGCGGCGATAGCCAACCCGCTGATTAACATCACCCTGCAGGGGCGGCACGACAGCTACCCGAAACGGCGCGGCATGACGCGCGTGCCGGAGCTGCTGGCGGCTGGTGTGGAGGTGGCGTTTGGCCACGACTGCGTGCAGGACCCGTGGTACAGCCTGGGTTCGGGCGACATGCTGGAGGTGGCGCACATGGGCTTGCATGTGGCGCAGATGACGGGACAGGACGCCAAGCGCGCCTGCTATCAGGCCGTCACCAGCAATCCGGCCCGCATCCTCGGCCTGCAGGACTACGGCGTGGCCGTGGGCAAGCATGCCGATCTGGTACTGCTCGATGCGCCCGATCCGGTGGCCGCCATCCGTCTGCGCGCTGCGCGCCGCATGGTGATGCGGCGCGGTAAAGTGCTGGCCGAGGCCCCGCGTGCCGTGAGTCGCTTGCATATTGCTGGCCGTCCGGAACAGGTGGATTTCCGTCTGCAGCGCTAGAAGCCACAGTAGGGCAGGGCATGCTGGACTTGCCGTATGAAATCCTCGACAATCAGGGTGTCCCTGCTGTTGCGCTTCGGCAAAGTGCCCTGCCTGGCCGCACTGCTGCGCATTGTCCTGTTTTTTCTGAGGCTGGTTTCTGGCATGAAGATACTGAGTACCGAACGTCTGCACCTGCGCACCATGAATCCGGACGACGCCGCGTTTTATTTCGAACTGGTCAATGATCCCACCTGGCTGGAAAATATCGGCGACAAGGGCGTGCGCAGCGTGGAAGGTGCGCGTACCGCCATCCTGGAAGGACCGATGGCAATGCAGACCCAGCGTGGCCATTCGCTGTATGTGATGGAGCGCCAGAGCGATGGCCAGCCGCTGGGCTTGTGCGGCCTGATCAAGCGCGACACACTGCCTGAAGTGGATATTGGCTATGCCATCCGACCCGCCTATTTTGGCCAGGGCTACACCTATGAAGCGGCGGCCGCTGTGCTGGCATATGCACGCGAACAGCTGCAACTGCCTGCGCTGATGGGCATTACGAAACCCAGCAATGTTAATTCCATCCGCCTGCTGGAAAAGCTGGGTCTGCGCTACATCGGCAGTGAGCTATTCCCTCCGAATACGGTAGCGACCAATAAATACCGGATCGAGTTCCGTTCTGCCTAATTTACAGGTATCTTACTATCAATTTTAAAGTGTTGCAAAGAAACTCATTTTGTTAAATTTTCTGCCCGTTGTGTTGGTATTTTTATGCAAGGTGGGCATGATGGTTGCGAATTGTTGCCAAG
>Ga0187842_1000109_pt1 | contig 41804 bp, 34 predicted proteins | sample SpaLakP09_SKY_41_FD_134514 | JGI IMG/M metagenome (GOLD analysis project Ga0187842, IMG submission 134514) | Oligotrophic lake water microbial communities from Sparkling Lake, Wisconsin, USA - SP09_SKY_41 | ecosystem: Environmental > Aquatic > Freshwater > Lake | place: USA: Sparkling Lake... | reverse complement strand
TGCCGTGGCCCGCACGTGCCATCGACCGGCAAGCTGAAAGTATTCAAGCTGATGAAGCTGGCCGGTGCCTACTGGCGCGGCGACAGCAAGAATGAAATGCTGCAGCGTGTCTACGGTACCGCATGGACCAAGAAGGAAGATCAGGAACAATACCTGTTCCAGCTGGAAGAGGCGGAAAAGCGCGACCACCGCAAACTGGGCAAGCAGCTGGACTTCTTCCACTTTCAGGATGAAGCGCCGGGTCTGGTGTTCTGGCATCCGAAAGGCTGGACCATCTGGCAACAGGTGGAGCAGTACATGCGCAACAAGTATCAGGTGAATGGTTATCAGGAAGTCAAGGCGCCGCAGATTCTCGATTCCAGCCTGTGGGGCAAGACCGGCCACTGGGATAACTACCGCGAAAACATGTTCGTGACGGAATCGGAAAACCGTTCCTACGCGCTGAAACCGATGAACTGCCCGGGCCACGTGCAGATCTTCAACAGCAATATGCGCTCCTACCGCGACCTGCCGCTGCGTTACGGCGAGTTTGGCCAGTGCCACCGCAACGAGCCTTCGGGCGCGCTGCACGGCATCATGCGCGTGCGCGGCTTCACTCAGGACGACGGCCACATCTTCTGTACCGAAGAGCAGATTGAGCCGGAAGTAGTGGCTTTCCACACCCAGGCCATGGAAGTGTATAAAGACTTCCACTTCAATAACATCGAAGTCAAGCTGGCCCTGCGTCCAGACAACCGCATCGGTACCGACGAAATCTGGAACGAAGCGGAAGAAGCGCTGCGCTCCGGTCTGCGCGCCTGCGGCGTGAGCTGGACCGAGCTGCCGGGCGAGGGGGCGTTCTACGGTCCCAAGATCGAGTACCACCTGAAGGATTCGCTGGGTCGTCCATGGCAGGTAGGCACCATGCAGGTGGACTTCTTCATGCCTGAGCGTCTGGGTGCCGAATACGTGGCAGCCGACAACAGCCGCCAGGTGCCGGTGATGCTGCACCGTGCGATCGTCGGTTCGATGGAACGCTTCATTGGCATCCTGATCGAAAACTACGCGGGTGCGCTGCCAACCTGGTTGTCGCCAGTTCAAGTTTCGGTTCTGAACATCTCCGACGCGCAGGCCGAATATGTGGGCCAAGTGGCTGAAAAGCTGCGCCGCTGCGGGTTCCGCGTGCAGACCGATTTGCGCAACGAGAAAATTACCTATAAAATACGCGAACATTCCGTCCAAAAACTGCCTTACATTATGGTTGTGGGCGACAAAGAGCGGGATGCCAATACCGTGGCTGTGCGGGCACGGGGCAATGTCGATCTGGGCGTCATGTCCGTCGAAGCCCTGATCGAGCGACTCCAGCAAGACGTCGCCACCAAGGCCTAAGCGCGCAGCATTTCATCAGACATTAAAAGGAATCACCATAGCTACTGACAAGTCGCATCGCATCAATGGCGAAATCACTCACCCTGAAATGCGTTTAACCGGGGTTGATAACGAGCCTCTCGGTATCGTGAGTCTGGCCGAAGCCTTCCGCCTGGCGGAAGAGGCAAACGTCGACCTGGTCGAGATCGCACCTACTGCGGTCCCACCGGTCTGCCGTTTGATGGACTACGGCAAGTTCAAGTATTCGGAGCAGAAGAAGGCTCACGAAGCGAAATTGAAGCAGAAAGTCATCTCCGTGAAGGAAGTCAAATTCCGTCCGGGTACCGATGACGGCGACTACAATATCAAGCTGCGCAATCTGGTCAAGTTCCTCGAAGACGGCGACAAGACCAAGATCACGCTGCGCTTCCGCGGCCGTGAAATGGCGCACCAGGATATTGGCTTCCGTATGCTGGAACGTCTGAAAGCCGACCTCGAGCCGCACGGCCAGGTTGAGCAGTTCCCGAAAATGGAAGGCCGCCAGATGATTATGGTGCTGGCACCTAAAAAGAAAAAGTAAGCATATAGGCTGAAAGCAAAGGCGGGGCCGACATGGGTTTGAAAAAAACCTGTGCCGGCCCCGAATTTTTTGCTGCGCTATTGCTACAACTGGTCTATAATGTCCGGCTGTAGTAAATGTAGTGGACTCGCATCTGCTGCAAAAACAAGTGAAAGCAGGCATCTAAGCGTAACGTAGTTACCACCTGCAATCCTGTTTGATATGGAGCTACCCGAAGGGGTAGATTACTATGCCAAAAATGAAAACCAAAAGCTCCGCGAAAAGACGTTTTCGCGTGCGTCCAGGTGGTACTGTTAAATCGGGTATGGCTTTCAAACGCCACATCCTGACCAAAAAAACCACCAAAAACAAACGTCAGCTGCGCGGCACCCGCAACATCAACGCTTCGGATGTAACGTCCGTACTGCGTATGATGCCATCCGCTTAATCTCACACTGTTAAGGAGTTACTATGCCTAGAGTAAAACGTGGGGTTACAGCTCGTGCCCGTCATAAAAAAGTACTGAACCTGGCCAAAGGCTACCGCGGTCGTCGTAGCAAGGTATATCGTATTGCCAAGCAAGCAGTTATGCGCGCTGGCCAGTACGCCTACCGTGACCGTCGTAACAAGAAGCGCGTCTTCCGTCGTCTGTGGATCGCCCGTATTAACGCTGCTTCCCGTGAGCATGGCGTTACCTACAGCGTATTCATGAACGGTCTGAAGAAAGCTTCGATCGAACTGGACCGTAAAGTCCTGGCCGATATGGCAGTGATGGACAAGCCAGCATTCGCTGCGATTGTCAACGCTGTGAAAGCTAAAATCGCTGCCTAATACGCATTGATTTAAACTAGCTGCTGCGGCAACGCAGCAGCCGAGAGAACGGGGCAAGGTGAGATACCTGTGCCCCGTTTTTGATTGAGGATAAGAAAAACGCATGGACTCCCTGGAACAACTCGTCGCCTCAGCAGTGCAGGATTTCATGGCCGCGCAAGATGACGCCGCCGCACTGGAAAATGCTAAAGCCAAATATCTGGGCAAGACTGGCCAGATTACCGAATTGATGAAAGGGTTGGGCAAGCTCGACCCTGAAGCACGCAAGGCGCAGGGCGCCCTGATCAACGCTGCCAAAGGGCAGATCGAAGCGGCACTGACGGCCCGGCGCGATGCGCTGGCCGAAGCCCAGATGCAAGCCCGCCTCAACGCCGAGGCGATTGACGTTTCCCTGCCAGGCCGCGGCCGCGCCGGCGGTGGTCTGCATCCGGTGATGCGCACCTGGGAGCGCGTCGAAGCGATCTTCCGTTCCATCGGTTTCGAAGTGGCCGACGGCCCCGAAATCGAAAACGACTGGACCAACTTTACGGCGCTGAACAGCCCGGAAAACCATCCAGCCCGTTCCATGCAGGATACCTTCTACATCGAAGGCAATGACACCACGGGCAAGCCGCTGCTACTGCGTACCCACACCAGCCCTATGCAGGTGCGTTATGCGCGTAGCCACACGCCGCCGATCAAGGTGATTGCACCGGGCCGTACCTACCGCGTCGACAGCGATGCCACCCACTCGCCGATGTTCCATCAGGTGGAAGGCCTGTGGATTGCCGAGAACATCAGCTTTGCCGATCTGAAGGGCGTGTACCTGAACTTCGTTAAAGCCTTCTTCGAGACGGACGATCTGCAAGTGCGCTTCCGTCCTTCGTATTTCCCGTTCACCGAACCTTCGGCCGAAATCGACATAGCCTTCGGTTCCGGTCCGCTCAAAGGCCGCTGGCTGGAAATTTCCGGTTCCGGTCAGGTGCACCCTTCGGTGGTACGCAATTTCGGTCTGGATCCGGAAAAATATATCGGCTTCGCTTTCGGCTCCGGTCTGGAACGCCTGACCATGCTGCGTTACGGCGTGAACGATCTGCGTCTGTTCTACGAAGGCGATCTGCGCTTCCTGAAGCAGTTCAACTAAATCCTCAAGTCGGTCGAGCGCGCTCACGCAGGTGGGCAGCGCTCCCGTCGGACTCTCTTTGAAGGCTTGATTATGCAATTCTCTGAAAACTGGCTCCGTACCATGGTCGATCCGAAGATGACTTCGGACGAACTGGCCCACATGCTGACCATGTCCGGTCTGGAAGTGGAAGAAGTCGAAGCGGTGGCGCCACCGTTTTCCAATGTGGTGGTCGCTCATGTACGCGAAATGGCCAAGCACCCGAATGCCGACCGTCTGAACGTGTGCCAGGTGGACGTGGGCACGGGCACGCTGCTCAACATCGTCTGTGGCGCACCGAATGTGCGTCCCGGCCTGAAAGTGGTGTGCGCCATGGCTGGTGCCGTGCTGCCACCGGGCGCCGATGGCAAGCCGTTCGAAATCAAGGTAGGTCAGCTGCGCGGCGTGGAATCGCAAGGCATGCTGTGCTCGGCCAAGGAGCTGAAGCTGTCGGAAGAGGGCAGCGGCCTGCTGGAATTGCCGGACGACGCACCGATCGGCAAGAACTTCCGTGACTACTACGCGCTTAACGATCTGAAATTCACCATCAAGCTGACCCCGAACAAGGCTGACTGCCTGTCCGTGCTGGGTGTGGCGCGTGAAGTTTCGGCCCTGACGGGCGTGGCGCTGCAGGCGCCGACTTTCCGTCCGGTGGCGGTCAACAGCGCTGAAGTGCTGCCGGTGAAAATCTCGGCACCGGACCTGTGCGGCCGCTTCTCCGGTCGTGTCATCCGCAACCTGAACGCCAAGGCTGCCACGCCAGCGTGGATGAAGCAGCGCATGGAGCGCAGCGGCCAGCGCTCGGTATCGGCACTGGTGGATATTTCCAACTACGTGATGCTGGAACTGGGTCGTCCTACCCACGTGTTCGATCTGGCCAAAATCCATGGCGGCCTGAATGTACGCTGGGGTAAGGCCGGTGAAACCCTCAAGCTGTTGAACGGTAACACCATCAACATCGATGAATGGGTAGGCGTGATCGCCGACGACAAGGAAATCGAATCGCTGGCCGGCATCATGGGCGGCGACGCTACTGCCGTGTCGCTGGAGACGGAATCGATTTATCTGGAAGCGGCATTCTGGTGGCCTAACGCGATTCAGGGCCGCGCCCGCAAGTACAACTTCTCGACTGATGCAGCGCATCGCTTCGAGCGTGGCGTGGACCATGCCACCACGGTGGAGCACATTGAGCGCATTACTTCGCTGCTGATCGAAATCTGCGGCACCTCGACCACCCAAGTAGGTCCGGTGGATGACCAGATCGTCAATGTACCAGCGGCCAAGCCAGTGCAGATGCGCACGGCGCGCGCGCGCAAGGTGATCGGCGTGGCCGTCAACGACCAGATGGTGGCCGACATCTTCACCCGTCTGGGCCTGCCGTTCTCGCTGGAAGCGGGCGACGGCAATGACAATGGCGTGTTCTCCGTGACGGCGCCTAGCTACCGTTTCGACATCGAGATCGAAGAAGATTTGATCGAAGAAGTGGCGCGCGTGTACGGCTTCGAGAATATTCCTGCGGTGGCGCCCGTGGCGGCCAACACCATGATTATTGCACCGGAAAACACCCGTTCGCTGTTTGCCGTGCGTCACCAGCTGGCCGATCTGGGTTTCCAGGAAGTGGTCAACATGAGCTTCGTGGAAGCGGCATGGGAGCAGGATTTTGCCGGCAACGAGCAGCCTATCCGCCTGCAGAACCCTATCGCCAGCCAGATGAGCGTGATGCGTACCACCCTGATCGGCAGTCTGGTTAGCAATGTGCGCTACAACCTGAACCGCAAGACCAACCGCGTGCGTCTGTTCGAAGTGGGCGCCATCTACCTGCGTGACGACAGCGTGGCCGATGGCGCCCTGACCGTGGCCGGCTACCACCAGCCTAAGCGCGTCGCGGCCATGGCCTACGGCAACGTGGCCGACGAGCAGTGGGGGCTGGACAACCGCCATGTCGATTTCTTCGACCTCAAGGCTGATCTGGAACACCTGTTTGCACCGTTGGCGCTGCGTTTCGTCAAAGCTGAACATCCGGCCCTGCATCCGGGCCGCTCGGCCAACGTGTTGCTGGACGGTAAAGTGATCGGCCTCATCGGTGAACTGCACCCGCGCTGGCTGCAGAAATATGAGCTGGCGCAAGCGCCGGTGGTGTTCGAAGTCGACGCCGAGGCGCTGCAACAACGCAATGTGCCCGTTTATGCGGAAATTTCCAAGTTCCCTGGTGCGACGCGCGATCTGGCCGTGGTGGTGAAACAGCACGTTCCGGCGCAGGATCTGCTTGATGCCTTCAATGACGCTCTGGCAACAAATCCACACGGAAAGATTGTGCAAGCCATTGTTTTGTTTGATGAATATCGTGGTAAAGGGCTGGAAACGGACGAAAAATCGCTTGCTTTCCGCTTTAGCTTGCAAGATACTCAAAACACGCTGCAAGATGACGTGGTCGAGGCCGTAATGACGGCGCTGGGCGACGCTGCCAAGCAGAAACATGGCGCACGTTTGCGCACCTGATACGGGCGCATCGCTTAGCGTTTTGTACACTCGGGAGTCCGGCTAATGCCGGACTCATTCGTTATTAGAGAAGGCAGGGCAGTAAAATTAATAACAACGACGTCGATTCCGCCGTACTGCAGTCCGCGCTGGCTGCCGATCTGCATCGCGCCATGCAGGTTGCCAAAGTACGTCAGGATGCTGAAAAAGATTTGCCGACGCTGACCAAGGCGGAGCTGGCCGAACTGCTGTTCGAACAGGTGGGCCTGAACAAGCGTGAAGCCAAAGATATGGTGGAAACCTTCTTTGACGAAATCCGCAATGCGCTGGAACGGGGCGAAGCGGTGAAATTGTCCGGTTTTGGTAACTTCCAGCTGCGCGACAAGCCGCAGCGTCCGGGCCGCAACCCCAAGACGGGCGAAGAAATTCCCATCACGGCGCGCCGCGTCGTAACTTTCCACGCCAGCCAGAAGCTCAAGGGGATGGTGGAAGAGAGCAATCCGGCGGCACGTGTCGCCTGAACGGGAGCTAAGTCGTGATGAATGACCGCGCTGCCAAGACCGATGCTGCCGTACTGCCGCCGATACCGGCCAAGCGTTATTTCACCATCGGTGAAGTAAGCGAGCTGTGCGGTGTGAAGCCCCATGTACTGCGCTACTGGGAGCAGGAATTTACGCAGCTCAAACCGGTCAAACGGCGTGGCAACCGGCGCTATTACCAGCACCACGAAGTGCTGCTGATCCGCCGTATCCGCGAGCTGCTGTACGAGCAGGGCTTTACCATCAGCGGTGCGCGCAACAAGCTCGATAGCCGTGGCGAGCACCATGCGGCAGCGGACCAAGGCAGTTTTGAAGCAGCAGTGCTGCCGGCTGCGGTACCGCTCGATCGCAGCCTGATCCGGCGCGAACTGCAGGCCATACTGGACCTGCTCAAGCTGGACTGAGCTGCGCAGGCCAGCCACAACCAGCAAGCCGTACGCGGCGTCCGGCCGCGTAGCTGCTATACTCTCAATATTGACTAAAAATCAGCGACGCTGAATACCGTGATGTTCAGTCCGGTACAGTCTATGCCGCAGGCCGGCCAGACAGGAGGATGCATGATACGCGTTGCCATCTGCGACGATCATCAGATAGTCCGCGCAGGATTCAAACAGATTTTTTCCGCCACCGAGGAATTCGAAGTGGTGGCCGAGGCCGGTACCGGCCGTGAAGCACTCGATATCGCCCGGCGCGAGGTATGCGACGTGCTGATGCTCGATATCGCCATGCCCGACCAGAGCGGCATCGATACCCTGCGCACCATCCGGCAGGGCCAGCCTGATCTGCCGGTGCTGATACTGTCCGGCTATCCGGCCCAGCAGTATGCGGTGAACCTGTTCAAGATGGGTGCCAACGGCTATCTGAACAAGGAGTGCGAGGCGGACGAGCTGATGACGGCCGTGCGCACCGTGTTCCAGGGCCGCCGCTATGTGAATGCCACAGTAGGCGAACTGCTGGCGCAGACCTTGGACCGCGACCCGAATACGGCGCTGCATATGGAACTGTCGGACCGCGAGTTCCAGGTATTCCTGCGCCTGGCCAAGGGCGAAACCGTGTCCGATATCGGCGTGGCACTATCGCTCAGCATCAAGACGGTGAGCACCTACCGCACCCGCGTGATGGAAAAAATGGCGATGCAGTCGAATTCTGATCTGACCTATTACGCCATGAAGAACAATCTGCTCGAATGAGCTGCTGGCAGGGCTGTGCGCACGCTTGAACTGTGGCGCCAGCGCAGCCACTCTTTCACGGGGCTATAATGCGCCTACGCTGGCCGGCGCAAACTACCATGAAGGAAACCCCTCAGGATGCATTTCACTGTAGAACCGGCACCGCAACACCGTCTGCCGCTGTATAAGACGGTCCTGTGCGTGACCTGCGCGCTACTGCTGATCGTGAATGGCTTCAGTCTGTTCCATAATCTGCAGTCCTTGCGCGGAGCCCAGCAATCGCTGGCCCAGTCGGCCCGCGTGGCAGACCGCTTGCAGTACCTGAACGTGCTGGTGTTGGAAGCTGAAAGCAGCATGCGCGGCTATTTCCTCAATGGCCGCGAAGAGACGCTGCGCTCCACTACCTCCGCCTCGGCCGAAACGGAAGCCGAGTTCAAGGAACTCGAGAACCTGCTGGCCGATAATCCGTCACAGCTGCGCAATCTGGCCCAGCTGCATACGCTGGTGCGCCGCCGCCTGCGCCTGATGGGACAGGCTGTCGATGTGTACCGCGAAGGCGGCCTGTCCGAAATCGTCAAGATTGCCAAGCTCAGCGAACGGCGCGTGAACATGGATGAAATCCGCTTGCAGGTGGTGATCATGGAGCAGGAACAGAACGAGACCATGGCCCATCGCAGCGCAGCCTTCTATCAGGAATATCTGAAGGCCATTTTGCTGGGTATGAGCATCAATGCGCTGGCCATCGTTGTGCTGGTGATGTTCTACCAGCTGGTGCGGCGCAGTTTTGCCAATCGAGCCCAAGTCGAGCATGCGCTGCAGAGCGCGAATGAAACACTGGAGTCGCAGGTGCAGCAGCGTACCGAACAGCTGTCGCTGCTGTCGCGCCATCTGATCAGTATTAGCGAGGAGGAAAAAATCCGGCTGTCGCGTGAGCTGCACGACGAAATGGGCGCCAATCTGACTTCCATCAGCATGGATATTGCAGCGGTAACCCAGCAGCTGCAGCAGCGCGAGCCGGAACTGGCAGCGCAGCTCAAGCGCGCCCGCGCCACGCTGGTGGAAACAGTGGAAATGAAGCGCCGCATCGTTGAAAATCTGCGCCCCAGTCTGCTCGATAATCTGGGCCTGTGCGCGGCCATTGAAAGCTATTGCGGGGAGTTCAGCCGCTTGGCGCAGGTGCGCTGCGATTGCGATGTGGCGACGGGTGTGGAAAAGACGGCGCGCCGCTCCGGCGACCTGTCGATTGCGCTGTTCCGCATCGTGCAGGAAGCGCTGACCAATATCCGCAAATATGCCAACGCCAGCCATGTGACAGTCACGCTCACGCGCGACCAGCACGGGCTGATCTTGCGTATCGTCGATGACGGCATCGGCATTGCTGCCGCCAACATCGTCAAGCCTATGTCACACGGACTGCTAGGCATGCGCGAGCGTGCCTTGCTGCTGGGCGGGAGCATGAGCATACGGCGCGGCCGCCATGACAAAGGTACTTGCATCGAAGTGAGCATCCCCTTGCCTCAGCCTAGCGCATTGCCGGAGCCGGTGATGGTTCCGGCAAATGCTGCGGTGCTGCCTGCCACGCCGGGCAGTGATGTGCTGAGCAGCCTGCCGCCTGCCCTGAGTGCCGTGCTTAATAGTGCGCTACATCCTCCAGCAGACGGACATACTCCGTCTTCGCCACCTTGTAGCACTCCCCCGCATATTGCTCCAGACCTGAGCGATCGAGTACGGTGATGGTGCCGCGGCGGTAGGCGATCAGGCCTTCCTCCTGTAGCTTGCCAGCGGCAGCCGTGATGCTTTCGCGCCGCACGCCAAGCATGATGGCAATCATTTCCTGCGTTACCTTGAGTACGTTGTCGGATGAACGGTCCAGCCGTTCCAGCAGCCAGCGGCACAGCTTTTGTTCGATAGAACTGTGGCGGCCGCCGACGGCGTTTTGCGCCATCTGGGCAAACAGGGCCGTGTTGTAGCGCATCAGCAGGGCCGGCAGTGCACCACCAAGGTGGAAGGCGGCACGCAGGTGGCGTGCATGCATGCGGTAGCCATAGCCGGCCGCCTGCACCATGGCGCTGCACATGGCCCGTTCGCCGGCAAACAGGGGAAACGCCGACCACGCCTTCACGGCCGGCCACGGCGATTTCCGTCGTGGCGCCGTTTTCCATCACGTACAGCAGCGAAATAATGGCGCTGGTAGGGAAGTACACATAGTCCATGCAGGCGCCGCATTCGAATAGTTCCTTGCCTGCCGGCAGAGTCACCAGTTCCAGTTCCGGCAGCAAGGCTGCCAGCTCGTGTTCGGGCAGGGCAGCCAGTAATTCATTCTGGCGTGCCCCGCTGGGGCTGATGGTGTACGGCAGTGGTGGACGGGCTGTGGCGCCGTAACCGCGGGTTTTGGGCGATGGGCTGAGTTGGGCATTGTTCATGTTTTTCCTCACAGTCTGGCTACTCAAACAACACCGTTGCTGCGCTTCGGTGTTGTCACTACTGTAAGGCGTGTGCGAGGTAACGAACATAAGCGCAGTAGTCGCTGGCCTGTAGTCCTGTGCGGCGTAGCTTTGTAGTCCTGATCCTACAAAGCCGGAGGGTGCGCTCTGTGTGGCCTCGCACCGGCGCACTATGCTTGGCCACAGGGCAAGTGCATAATGCAGCCATTCCCATTGATGAGTGTGCGCCATGCAGGTACTGGTAGTCGAAGACGATGCTGTTCTGGCCGATGGCTTGCGCCGCGTGCTGGGCGAGCATGGCATGACGGTGGAACTGCTGGCGGATGGCAGCCAGGCCGATCTGCGCCTGCAGCACGCCGAGACGCTGGCAGTAATGGTGCTCGATATCGGCCTGCCCGGTCTGGATGGCTACGAACTGGTGCGGCGCCTGCGTGCACGCGGCAGTAATTTGCCGGTACTGCTGCTGACGGCACGCGACGCCATCGCCGACCGCGTACGTGGGCTGGAACTGGGCGCCGATGATTATCTGGTCAAGCCATTTGCTACGGCAGAACTGGTGGCGCGCCTGCGTGCGCTGGTGCGGCGTAACGCGCCCAGGCCCAGCCAGTTGGCGCTGGGCCAGCTGGCGCTCGATCTCGATGCCAAGCGGGCGCGGGTGGGCGAACGTCAGATCGAACTGTCGGCGCGCGAGTGGGCGGTGCTGGAATTTCTGCTGCAGCAGGCCGGCAAGGTGGTGTCCAAGCAGCAGATCATCGATGCCATACTGCCCTGGGGCGACGATCTGACGCATAACGCGGTGGAAGTGTATGTCTCGCGCGTGCGCCTGAAGATAGCCGATGCCGGCGTCACGCTGCGCACCATCCGGGGCTTCGGCTATATGCTGGAAGCGGGGCCGCCAGCACCATGAGTAGCATCCGCCTGCGTCTGCTGAAATGGCTGATCGCGCCCATCCTGCTGATCAATCTCGCAGGTGGTGCGCTGGCGTACCTGCTGGCCTGGACACCGGCCCAGCTGGCGTTCGATCAGAGCCTGGCCGAAGCGGCAGCCAGCCTCGGGGCCCGCCTCAGTGATGAAGGCGGCCAGCTGTGGCTCGATCTGCCCGCGCTGGCCGAAGCCGTGCTGCGCAGCGATGATGGCGACAGTCTGTATTTTGCCGTGTTCGACGGCGCTGGCCGGCAGATCGCGGGCGACCGCGATTTGCCGGTGTCGCAGTCGCTGCACGCTGCAGGCGCCAGAACACGGCAGATATTCGATGCTGTGCGTCTGCAGCAGCCGGTGCGGTTATTGATGCAGCCTTGGGCGCTGCCGGCGCGGGCTGGGAACACAGAGGTCAGCCATGCCTACATCGTCGTAGCCAGGACGCTGCGCAAGCGCCAGCAGATCCAGCAGGCCACGCTGCGCGCCTTGCTGCTGCTGGAAGGCCTGTTTGCGCTGGCCAGCATAGGCCTGATCTGGTTCAGTGTCAGCAATGGCCTGCTGCCGCTGCAACGTTTGCGCACGGACTTGAACCGGCGCGAAAGCGACCAGTTGACAGCACTGGCAGTGGCCGATCTGCCGCAGGAACTGAAACCCGTGGTGCATGCCTTGAACGGTCTGCTGGAAAAGGTCGGCGACGGCGCGCAGGCGCGCCAGCAGTTTCTGGCCAATGTGGCGCACCAGTTGCGCACCCCGCTGGCCGGACTGAAAACCCAGCTCGAATGGCTGGGCGCGCGCCAGAGCGAGGCCGAGGCAGCCCAGTCGGTGCAACTGATGCTGGCCACTACCGAGCGCATGATAAGGCAGACCAACCAGCTGCTGGCGCTGGCGCGCGCCGAACCCGAGCATTTTGCAGCCACCCGGCTGGAGCCAGTGGCGCTGCACAGCCTGATCGAACAATCGATCCAGCTGTTTGTCGAGCAGGCCAGCCGCAAGCAGATCGATCTCGGTTTCGAACTGCAGCCGCTGACGGTGCGCGGCGACCGTTTCCTGCTGCGCGATCTGATCGACAATCTGATCGATAACGCGGTCCGCTACACGCCGGCTGGCGGTAGCGTCACCGTCAGCTGTCTGCCGCCGCCAGGCAATGCGGCAGTCCACGGCGGCATGCTGGTGGTGGAAGACAGCGGCCCCGGCATACCGCCCGAGCGGCGCGAGCAGGTATTCAGCCGTTTTGTGCGGCTCGACGACCGTGCAAGCGGCAGCGGCCTGGGCCTTGCCATCGTGCGCGACATCGCCACCGTGCATGGTGCTGAATGCCGGATCGAGGACGCCAGCACCGGGCAGGGCGCCCGTTTTTCCATCATTTTCCCTTGATTTTTAATTCTTTCGTGCAATTGTCAGCAGTTTGTCAGCATTTCCTCAGGGAAATGCAAGCCTGCTCGGCTACACTATTAAACGTGCACATTGATAACAGGAGCAGGCGATGAAAACCAGTCAGCGAGGCTTTACCCTGATCGAGCTGATGGTCGCCGTGGCGATCGTCGGAATCTTGATGGCCTTTGCCATACCCTCCTACACGGATTACGTGGTGCGCGGCCGCCTGAGCGAAGCCTTTACCGCGCTCGGCGGTGCACAGCCGGCAGCCGAACAGTACTGGGCCAACAACCGCAGCTATGCGGGCTTTGACGGTGCCGCGGCTTTTCCTGCCAGCACGGCCAATTTCAGCTATGCGCTCACCTCGGCCACCGCCTCGACCTACGTCATCACGGCTACCGGCAGCGGCAAAATGGCCGGTTTTGTCTACACCATAGACCAGAATGGCACGCATGCCACCACGGGCAGCCCGACCGGCTGGGGCACCAGTGCCTCCTGCTGGGTAGATCATAAAGGTGGAGCATGTTCCAACTAGGCCTGCAGCGCTTGCCGGTGCCGGCCCGCATGCGCGTGCTGACCCTGCTGGAACTGCTGATTACGCTGACCATCTTCGGCTTCATGCTGGCCATCGGTCTGCCCAATGCCAGCAACTGGCTGCTGGCTAACCGTGCCCGCAGCGCCAGCGAGTTCTACGCGGAAGGCTTTAGCATGGCACGGCGCCAGGCCGTGCTGCACAATACTTTCAGCCGGATCAGTTTGACGCCGAATGTGAATACGGGGCAGATGAACTGGCAGGTGGATCTGTGTTTTGTTTCGGCCAATAGCCAGTGCGGCGCGGCCGAAGCCGGCTGGTCTACCGTGGCCGCTGCGGCCGCCAATGATCCGGAGGGCGCGGCCGGCTTCAAATCCGTGCTGCGGCTGGCCGACGCCATGCCGAATTCCGAAGCGCTGCTGCCGACCACTTTGCCGGAAGGCAGTTCGCAAGTCTATTTCACACCCATGGGCTGGGTGGATACCCGCTTTGCCGAGCGTCTGACCCGGCTGGTGCTCACTCCGGCCAGCCGCTTCCATGGTGAGGTGCCCACCGTTGCTCTGGTTGTCACGCTGGCTGGCATGGCGACCAAATGCCAGCCCGACCTGCCAGCCACCGATACGCGAGCTTGCCCGCCATGAAGACCGCCATCCGCATACCGCGCCCGCGCCTGCGCGCGCCGCTGCAGGCAGCAGTGCGTGCGCGAATACAAGCGCCCAGGCAGCCAGCCGGCCAGCACGGCATCGCGCTGCTGGAAGCCTTGCTGGCCATACTGATACTGGGCATAGGCCTGCTCGGTACCATAGGCCTGCAGGCGCGCGCCTACTCGGCCCTGTCCGATGCCAGCCAGCGTGCCGAAGCCACCATGGCCAGCGAAAAGCTGCTCGGCGTGATGAATGCCGATGTGGCGAATGTGCTGAATTACGGCGTGGAAGAGGGCGCAGAACCAACCGAGGCCTTGCAGCCGTGGGTGGACGAAACCCTGCGCTACATTCCCGGTGCGCTGCTGGCGGTGCAGGTGACGCCGGAAGCTCGGCGCGTACGGGTCGACATTTCCATCCGCTGGAAGCGCAAGGCCGGCGACGATATGAACCAGCAGCAGGTGACTTCCTACATTGCGAACTGACATGATGCTTCTTCAGACCTCCTATCCTCGCATGCGTACGGCTGGCTTTTCGCTGGTCGAGCTGATGGTCAGCGTGGTGATCGGCATGCTGGCCCTGCTGTTCGCGACGCGGCTGATTATCAGCGGCGAATTGAACAAGGACGCTGCCGTGGGCGGCTCGGACAGCATGCAGAACGGCATGCTGGCACTGTATTCGCTCAGTAACGATGCGGCGGAATCGGGCTGGGGCATCAATGATCCCATGCTGGCGGGCTGCGATACCGTGCTGACCGATGCCAGCGGCTATGCCTTGCCCACTGCCGTGCGCGGCGGGGTAACTATTACGCCGCTTAGCGCGGTGCTGATTCAGTCGAATGGCAGCAATCCCGATGTGATTGCGTTTAACAGCGGGACTTCGCAGAGCGGCAATGGCTCGGCGCGGCTATTTGCAGACTACCTGGGCGGTACGCAGTTGACCATTGATAGCCGCAATCCCTACACTTTCCAGACCGGCGATGTGATGGTGATCGCGCCGCTGGCGCAAGGCAGCGTCCAATGCTCGCTGGTGCAGCTGTCCGGTTTCGGCGCAGCGCCGGCCAATACGCTGCTGTTCAATGGCGCTACATCTTTCCGTTTCAATCCGCCCGGTGGCCTGGCCAATGTGTATCGCCAGAACGTCAGCTATGTCTACAATCTGGGCCCCGCCACCCAGTTGCATTTCCACACCTGGTCGGTGGCCAATGGCGTGCTGCTGCTGCGCGCGGCCGAACTGCCCGGTGCTGAGCGGGCCGGCGTCTCCGTGACGGACAACGTGGTGAGCATCAAGGCGCAGTATGGTTTCGATACCCGCGTGGTGGCCGGCACCTACGACCCCACCCCCAGCGGTAACGGCATGCAGATCACGGCGTGGAGCGCCAGCATGATCGATGCCGACGGCGATGGCGTGGTGGGCAGCCCCGGCGACTATCAGCGTATTGCTGCCGTGCGGCTGGCGGTGGTGGCACGCAGCAAAACGGTGGAGAAACCCAATGCGGCCGGGCAGTGTACGGCGACGACGGAGCAGCCTACCGTGTTTGCCAGTGCAGCTCCGGCCACGGTAGCTGCCGTGCCCATACAGGTGAATGTGGCCGTCGCGGGGGACACGCAGGCGTGGCAGTGCTACCGCTACCGCGTGTTCGAGAACATCGTCCCGGTCCGTAACGCGCAATGGAGGCCATGATGCGAATGCGCCGCCTGCAGCGCGGGATAGCGCTGCCCATCATGCTGATTATGCTGACCGTGATGCTGGTCAGTAGCATCTACCTGCTCAAGTCCAGCACCTCGACGACGCTGACGACGTCGAATCTGGCCTACGAGGCGGCACTCAGCAAGGCGGCCGATCTGGGCGTGCACACCGCCTTTGCCTATCTGCGCGATATTCCCAATAACGCGCTGCTGGAATCGAATCAGGCAGCGGCAGGCTATGTGGCCACCATGTCGCCCACGTGGACGGTGAGTACGCCCGCCTTCTGGCAAGGTTCGGTGACGCTGCCACCCGACGCATCCGGCAACCAGGTGGAGTATGTGATTCACCGCCTGTGTGATTTTGCCGGTCCGTATAACGCGGTGAACAACCGCTGCCAGTTGACGTCGGCGCGTCCCAATTCCAAGACCAGCCAGCCCTATGGCCGCAGCGGCCGTTCCGACAGTCCGAATTACCTCGACCAGCCCCAGCTTCATTACGTCGTCACAGCGCGCATTGCCGGTGCACGCGGCGGCAATGTGGTGACTCAGGCCGTCATCATGAAAGGGCCGTAGGGCCCCGTACTCAGGATGGATAGAATCATGAACAAGCTGCGCTCAGCGTTGACCAATTTCCTGCTGCCGGCTGCGCTCACTGCGCTGGCCGCCGTCGCGCCGCCGGCGCAGGCCGGACTGACCCAGATCGCACAGGTACCGCTGCTGAATATTTCCGGCACCGGCACGGTGAAACCGAACTTGATGCTACTGTTCGATAACTCCGGCTCGATGGACCAGACCTACACGCCGGACTACGTCAACGACAATATCTGCCGCAGCGGGGCAACGCTGCAGGCCGGGATCACGGCTTGCGCAGTCGGCCATCCGCCGTTCATGAGCCCTGACTTCAACAAGCAGTACTACAATCCGGCCATCCGCTATGTGGTGCCGGTCAAGGCGGACGGCAGCAACTATCCTGAGCAGAACGCTGCCAATACCAGCAACTGGACTTCGGTTACGGGGGATGGCTACGGCGTGCGCAAGAACGATATGGCGGGCAATGTGGTCACCTCGAACATCAATCTGGTGACCGGCTTCCCTGATCTGAAATGGTGTTCGGGCAGCAGCTGTCAGTTCAATACGGCCAGCTACACCTATCCGGACGCGACCTACCAGACGGCAACGGCGATTACCACGGCGCCGTATTACTACACCATCGGGGTAGGGCAGTTCTGCACCGACGATACCATGAAGACCTGCAAGTCGACGGCCGTGGGCGCCACCGCGCCGGCCGGCTATCCCGTTCCCGTGAAGGTACGCTGGTGCAGCGACCGGCTGCTCACGCAGTGCCAGGGCAAGCGTGTAGGCAGCTACATCTATCCAGCCTATTCCACCCCTACGGGCGCGCTGGCCTCGTACGGCACCATCGCCATAGGAGCGTCTGCCACGGCCAGCTCCCTGGGCATCACCGGTGTGGTGGTGAACGGCAGCACCACCATCACCAACGGGACAGTGACGGCGGCCACCGGCACCAACAGCCTGATTAAACAACAGGCCATGGCGAGTGCACTGGCAGCCAATATCATTGCCACTTCCGTCAATCTGGGCGCCAGTTCCAGCAAGCTGTATTACGCCTGCGTGCGCACGCCGACCGGACAGGCGACGGTTCCGGCCTGTACGGTTTTCGGCATCACGCTGTCAGCCGATAATGTGGTAGCTGTGCTGCCGGTCAGCTGCACAGGCAGCATCAGCGTGGCCAACTGCCAGCCCCTGACCGACAGTTCGCGTGCCGGCTGGGGCCTGGCCGTCACAGCGCCGTCGGTTGTGACCACGCCTTACGCTCCCGGCAGCGCCGTGATCACTTTCAGCGGCACCAGCACTTCGGCGACATCGACCGCCATTCTGAAAAGCCTGAGCTATGGCGGCACCCCGCTGATCGGTGCTTCTTCCGGCAGTAGTCCTGCCTATCTGAGCCTGGGCAAGGGGCGCACGCCGGCGCAGATCGCCAGTTCTGTAGTCAGCGCTATCGGCACGGCAGGCACCATCAAGGCTTATCTCGGCAACAGCAGCAACTGCCCGGCCGGCTACACCAGTAGCAGCGTTTGCCTGGTCAACTGGGCCGCCACCGACAATACCGCGACCATCAGTGCTTTCACCATGGACAATCAGGGCACGGTGAGCTGGAACCGTTCGGCTACCAGCGGCTTTGTGGCCGCCGTCAACGATGCGATTCCCGTCTCGACCAGCGCACTGTCGGCCGGTTCCGGTGCCCCCAATCCTTTCGTGCGGGTGAACATCGTCAGCGGCCAGACCTATCCGAAAAGTGGCGACCGCACCGACTGTCTGGGCGCCAGCAGCTGCACCTATGCCGAGGAGATGAACAACTTCGCCAACTGGTATGTGTACTACAAGAGCCGGCTGCAAATGATGAAGACCTCGGTCGGCATTGCGTTCTCGGCCATCACGGCAAATTACAAGGTGGGCTACGTCAAGCTGTCGAATGCCGGCGCCGGTGGCGCCATCGACATGAAACCGGCCGACTTTACCGGTACCGCCCGTGCCAACTGGTACACCGTGCTATACAACACCACCACCTCGGGCTCCACCCCTACCCGCACCGCGATGGATAACGTGGGCCGCATGTTCGCCAACCTCACGCCCTACAATTATGCGGCGGGGCAGGAAGTGGTACAGTACCCGTGCCAGCAGAATTTCATGATCCTTACTACGGACGGCTACTGGAACGGCAGCAGCACGCCCAATGTCGTCAATAACGACAACGTGGAAAATCCGGCACGCTTCTGTACCCAAGCGCGCGGCTGCGTGGATACCCGCGCCCAGACCCAGCCATCGATCTCTGACGTGGCACTGCACTGGTATAACGGCGGCTCCAGCACCAGCACGGTATCGCTACGCCCGGCGCTGGAACCGGATATGAGCAAGCCCGGTTCCGTGCCTGCAGCGACGGGGGAAAACACCCATCTGCACATGAATACCTACACGCTGGGGCTGGGCGTGGACGGGGTAATGACTTACGAGCTGAATTACGACAGCGCCCCCAAGGCGGGCGGCGATTTCTACAAGCTGATTACGGGCGCGACGACAGGCTGTCCGTGGAATGGCAATGGCGCCTATGTCTGGCCTGATCCGGACACGACCAACACGGCCAGCACGGTGCAGGAGCGGGTGGACGATCTGTGGCACGCAGCCATTAACGGGCATGGGAAATATTTCAGTGCGCAGGACCCGAAAGACGTGGTGAGCGGCCTCAGTGAAGCGCTGTCGAATATGCAGGTGCATGTGGGCGCTGCTGCTGCGGCAGCGACCTCAACTCCGAATATTACGCTGACCGACAACGACATCTTCTCGGACACCTTCACCACGGTGAAATGGTTCGGCGAACTGTCGGACCGCAAGATCGATAGTACCGACGGCAGCGTCTCCAGCACTGTCACCTGGACCACCAGCGACAGGCTGGGCCAGAAGGTCGGCGCCAGCAGCGATACGCGCCGCATCTATATGTACAACACCTCGGGCAGCTATGGCAGCACGCCCGACGATTTCCGCTTCGCGAATATGAAGGGCGCTGCACCGGCATGGTTTGCCAACAAATGCAGTGCCTTGCCCCAGTGCGCGCTGCTGTCCACCTCGGACAAGGCGCTGGTTAATGACGGCAATAATCTGGTCAACTGGCTGCGCGGTCAGCAGCAGTATGCCAACGATACGCTGTTCCGTGCCTACAGCATGACCACCAATACGCCTACTGGCGCCAGCGGTCCAGTGCCTATCGTGCTGGGCGATATCGCCTCGTCCAAACCGGCTTATGTGCGCGATCCTCGTGACGATTATGCGGATCCCGACTACATAACCTTCAAGGACACCTATGGCAATCCGGCCAGCAGCAGCTATCGCAGCGGCGCGGTGTTCACCGCCGCCAATGACGGCATGCTGCACGCGTTTAATTCTTCCAGCGGCGACGAGCTGTGGGCCTATGTTCCGCGCACCACCATGAAAAAACTGTACGGGCTGGCCAGTACTGTCTACAGCACCAACCACCAGTTTACGGCCGACGGCTCGCCAGAGGTTGCCGATATCAAGACCACCGGCGGCAGCTGGCGCACCGTGCTGGTGGCGGGCCTGAATGGCGGCGGGCGTGGCTACTATGCGCTCGACATCACCGATACCAGCAACCCTAAACAGCTGTGGGAGTTCTGTGCCGATGCCACGGTCTGCCCGCTCAGCGATGGCGATCTGGGCCTGAGCTTCGGCAATCCGCAGTTCGGCACGCTGGCCAGCGGCCGCTGGGTGGTGTTCCTCACCTCGGGCTACAACAACGTGCCGGGCACGGATAGCGTGGCGACGGGTAGCGGCAAAGGCTATCTCTATGTGCTCGATGCCTATACGGGTGAACTGCTGAACAAGATCAGCACCAACTCGGGCGACACCACCACGCCGTCCGGTCTGGCCAAGATTTCCGCCATCAGCGCCGATCCCGGTGCTGATCCGCGCGTCAATTACATTTATGGCGGCGATAATCAGGGCCAGATGTGGCGCTTCGACCTGACGGCATCTTCCGGCGCGATCAGCGTCACGCTGCTGGGCGATGCCGGTGTCGGCAAGCCGATTACCACGCGGCCCGATGTCACCATGTGCGCCGTACCTGTACAGACGGTAGTGAACGGCGTTACGGTGAACAGCACCGCCGGCGTCAGGGTGGTGCTGTTCGGGACCGGGCGCCTGCTTGACGTGCCCGATACCACCGACACCTCGATCCAGAGCCTGTATCTGCTCAAGGATGGCGGCAACACCATCAGCGATATCCGCGGCGCCACCATGGTGAAACAGACGCTGAGCGCACTGGGCTCGGGCAGCAATATCAACACCTACCAGATCACCAGCAACCCGGTCGATCTGACGCAAAGGGATGGCTGGTATTTCGACTGGGCGCTGAATGCGGGCGAACGGATGAATCTGGACCCGCAGATCGTCAGCGGGGTGGCCAACGTGGTCACCAATCTGCCCACCTCCTCGTCGGCCTGCTCGGTAGGCGGGTCCAGCAATCTGTATCAGGTGAATGTATGTAACGGTCAGGCCATCGGCAGCCAGCCGGTCGGGCAGACCCTGTCGAACACCTCGGCGGCGGTGGGCTTCATCATCATCCGCCTGCCTAACGGCCAGCTGAAAATGGTGACCACGCTGGCCGACGGCAGCAACAAGACTTCGCCTTTGTCGGAACAGATCTCGGCCGATGCCCACCGCAGCGGCTGGCGCAGAGTGAAAGGCGAATAGCGCTGAGTATGGGGCAGGGGGCAGGGCGGCAACAAAAGCGCACGATAGGGGCGAAGTTCCGGTAAAATCGAGGGTTTTGCAGAACCGCTCCAGATCGCGTACAAATGTCCAACGATATCGAAAATGTAACTCCCGAGTCCGCTGGCGACAATGCCGTCGTCACCAGCACCAAAACGCCGGCACTGATCGCCCGCGAAGTGCAGCGCCGCCGTACTTTCGGCATTATTTCCCACCCGGATGCGGGTAAGACCACGCTGACGGAAAAACTGTTGCTGTTCTCGGGCGCGATCCAGATGGCCGGTACCGTCAAGGCCCGCAAGAGCGGCCGCCACGCCACCTCGGACTGGATGGAGATCGAGAAGCAGCGCGGCATTTCCGTGGCTTCCTCGGTGATGCAGTTCGAATTCCGCGATCACGTGGTCAACCTGCTGGACACCCCGGGCCACCAGGACTTTTCGGAAGATACCTACCGCGTACTGACGGCGGTGGACTCGGCGCTGATGGTGATCGATGCGGCCAAGGGTGTGGAAGCGCAGACCATCAAGCTGCTCGACGTCTGCCGTATGCGCAACACGCCTATCGTCACCTTCATGAACAAGCTGGACCGCGAAACCCGCGACCCGCTGGAACTGCTGGACGAGCTGGAATCGGTCCTGAAGATCAAGTGTGCGCCAGTGACCTGGCCTATCGGCATGGGCAAGAACTTCCGCGGTGTGTATCATCTGCTGAACGACGAGATCATGCTGTTCAAGGCCGGTGAAGAAAAGGCCGACGGCGCGTTTGAAATCATCAAGGGTATCGACAATCCGCGCCTGCAGGAGATGTTCCCGCTGGAGATGGATCAGCTGCGCATGGAAGTGGAACTGGTACACGGCGCCTCCAACCCGTTCGATCTGGAGCAGTTCCTGGCCGGTATCCAGACCCCGGTATTCTTTGGCTCCGCCATCAACAACTTCGGCGTGCGCGAGATTCTGTCGGCACTGGTGGACTGGGCGCCTGCGCCGCGCGCGCGCGATGCCACGGTGCGTGCCGTAGCGCCGACTGAAACGCCATTCTCCGGCTTCGTGTTCAAGATTCAGGCCAATATGGATCCCGCGCACCGCGACCGTATCGCCTTCCTGCGCGTATGCTCGGGCCGTTTCGAGCGCGGCATGAAGGTCAAGCACCTGCGTCTGGGCCGCGAGATCAAGGTATCGTCGGTGGTGACCTTCATGGCATCGTCGCGCGAACAGGTGGAAGAGGCCTACGCTGGCGACATCATCGGCCTGCCTAACCACGGCAATATGCAGATCGGCGATTCCTTCTCCGAAGGCGAAATGCTGACCTTCACTGGTATTCCTTACTTCGCGCCGGACTTCTTCCGTTCGGTACGGATTCTGAACCCGCTGAAAATCAAGCAGCTGCACAAGGGCTTGCAGCAGCTGGGCGAAGAGGGCGCAGTACAGGTGTTCAAACCGGTGCAGGGCGGCGAACTGGTATTGGGCGCAGTCGGTGTGCTGCAGTTTGAGGTGGTGGCCAGCCGTCTGAAAAACGAATACGGTGTGGAAGCCGTGTTCGAGGGTACCAGCATCAGCAGCGCACGCTGGATTTCCAGCGACGACAAGAAGGCGCTGTCGGACTTCGAAAACTCGCTGGGTCACAACGTGGCCTACGACGCGGCGGGCAATATGGCCTATCTGGCCACCTCCAGCGTCAACCTGCGCCTGACCGAAGAGCGCTGGCCCAAGCTGAAGTTCCACGCTACCCGCGAGCACTCGGCCAAACTGGTCTAAGCCGCTTTAAGCTGCAACCATCTGCGATGGCAGCCGCCTGCCATCGCAGCCTGCCTACTGCGCACCTGCTGCGCTGGTCGCAGCAGCGTCGGAATATTCCTGTTCCCTATCCGTAAAAACTGCATTACTGAAGTGCTTGATTAATCGCAAGATTGCATCATGGCATGGGAAGTATCGTATGGCATCTTAGCTGTCGGAGGACACCATGCGCGCAGTATTCGTCACCCTGTTCGCGGTTAGCCAGTTGGCGCTGGCGCAGCCCGGCGAGCGCGATGCCATGGCGCTGGCTGTGAAGGGCGCCCGCTATATGCAGGAACATGGCAAGGATGCGCTAATTGCCAGCATCAACCGTAAAGATCCCGCGTTCAATCAGGGCGCGCTCTACCTCGCCGTACGCGATCTGAACGGCATCACCATCGCCCATCCTACCACCGCCCTGATCGGCAAGAATCTGCTCGATGTGCCCGATGCGGACGGCAAGCTGTTCCGCCACGAGATGCTGGCACTGGCGCGCGGCAAGGGCAGCGGCTGGGTCGACTACAAATTCCTCAACCCCAGAACGGGCAGGGTGGAAGCCAAGACCACTTATGTCCTACGGGTGGACGATGTGGCGCTGGAGGCGGGCGTGTACAAGCACGGGGATAGTAAGAACCGGCACTGAGTCTTGCCATGCGGCTGCCCATGTCAGCCTGGATCTACCCATTAAAAAGCGAGCTACGAGAGGGACTATGTTAAGCAAACTGCGGATAGGGCCGAAACTGCTGTTGGCACCGGGGCTGGTGCTGATACTGCAGCTGGTGCTGTCGATAGGGGCGTATGCAGGACTGCTGCGGCAGAACCAGCGGCTGGAGGAGATGGTGCAGGTGCGTGCCGTGCGCCTGAAGGCGGCCGATGATCTGGTGATCAATGCCCACAAGGCCCATGCAGAAGCCTACCAGCTGCTGACATGGATGAATGCCAGCTTCTCTACGGCGCGGGTGGATGCGCTGCTAGGCGAGCTGCACGCACGCCACGCAGCACTTGATAGCCAGTTTGCCCGGCTCGAGATGACGACCCAGAACCAGCCGGCCGAGCAGCGCTATGTGGCACAGTCACAGGCGGCGTATGGGCTATATGTCAAAGCGGTGGCCGATGTGATCGAACTGAGTATGGCCGATCATTCGATGGCGGCCAACGCCATGTCCAAAGCCGAACGCAGTTTCGATGTGGTGGCCAAACGTCTGGATGAACTGGCGCGGCTGGAGCAGAGCCTGAGCGTCAGTGCCTATACCGTCGCCGAGAATGAGTTTGCTACTTTGCGGATTTCCATGCCCTTGCTGGTGATCGTCTCGATTGCCTTGTCGCTGCTGGTGTCGTTACAAGTACGGCGGGCGCTGCTGGATGAGCTGCAGGGCATAGGCAGCGCTGCCAGCAATCTGGCGCAGGGTAATCTGACGGTGCAGCGGCGCAGCTATGGCCGCGACGAGATCGCCGAAACGGCGCGCACACTCGATGGCAGCATCCGCAATCTGAACGCAACGCTGCGGAACATTCTCAGTTCGGCCCAGACCATAGGCAGTGCTTCGCGCGCCATTGCGGCCGGTACGGCCGATCTGCAGATCAGCGGACTGGATCAGGCCACGCAGCAGAAACTGGCGCTGGTAGAGCAGGCGGCCATGGCGGCCAGTAGCCTGCAGCAGCAGGCGGTCGATCTCTCCGAGGCGGTTGCCCGATTCAAGCTCGATGATTACCCGCCATCCGACCCCGCCGGTGTACCTGAACGTATTGGCCGCAAGCATCTGAGCGCTGTACGCAACTGAGGCTGGCTAGCGCCGCGCATTGCCCGGCAAGTAGGCCGGGCTGCTAGGTGGCGCTGTCATGAGGCCAGAACCGGCTTCCAGCGGTCACCCGGCTGCTGCAGATAGCGGGCATACACATAACGCCACGGCATGGCCAGCGGGATGATGATGACGAAGGCGCACTCGTACAGCGTGCCAAGAGTAGCCTGATCGATGTAGCCGGAACGCCATGCGGGAAGCGCAACCACCAGCATCCAGATGGACTTCCACAGCAGCTCCCATATCAGCAACGGCAGCATCTGTAGCGGGTAGCGCAGGCCTAAAGCGCACAGCAGGCTGAAGGCCGTTAGCATGCACTGCACAACGCCGGTGGCCGGCGGCCATGGCTTTTCATGGTGCAGCACGCCTGGCCAGACTACCGTGGCCAGGCCGACGGTAATGATCAGATAGACGGCGCGCAGCAGGTACAGTCTTAAGGTCGAAACTTCCGGCATGGTGTACTCCTGTCTAGGTGCTTATTCGACGTCCTTGAGGACTTTCTCGATCACGGCAATGCGGGTTTTCAGTTCGGCTAGCTGGTCGTTCATGCTGGCCAGCGTCTGGGCGGTGCTGCTCTGGGCATCGAGCGCCTGCTGTGCCATGGCGCGATAGGCTTCCTCGTGCGCATAGCGTAGTCTGGCCTGCTGTACGTTGGCGTAGTAGCGCAGCGCGGCGATAATGATGATAGCCAGCAGGGGCAGGATGATGGTCAGTAGATATACATGCTCGGCCATAGTCGTCTCTTATTCAGGTTGATCGGTCAGGGTGGCAGCCGCCGCTGCCAGCAGGGCAGGGGTGAGCCGGACATCGAAAGGTGCTACTTCAAAAAAGTTAAGTGCTTTGCCATCGGCAGACAGTTCCATCTGACTGGTCACGAGGCCAGCGTCCTCCAGCTTCTGCAGATGCAGGTGCAGCAAAGGGCGGCTAATCCCCAGCTCGCGCGCCAGCTGGCTTACGTAGTTGCGGCCGTTGCTGGCCAGTTGCCCCATGATACGTATGCGATGCGGATTGGACAGCGCAGCCAGCATGGTCAGCAACTGATCGCCCTGCAGTTGTATGGATTTATCTGTCATGTGTAAACATTATCTGACAGGTGGCGACGAGTCAAGCGGATATTCGCGTCGCGCGGAGCAGGTGGGCGAAAAAAAGGGCCAGACCTTGCGGTCTGACCCTTGTGTCTGCAGGCTGCCCAAGCAGCCCTATTCAGCAACGTCCAGAATTACTCGTAGTCGCTCATCGGCGCGCAGCCGCAGAACAGGTTACGGTCGCCGTAGACGTTGTCGGCACGGCCTACTGGTGGCCAGTACTTCTGCTTGCGCAGCGATGACACTGGGTAGGCGGCTACTTCGCGGCTGTACTTGCGTTCCCACTTGTCGGCGATCAGCACTTCAGCCGTATGGGGTGCGAATTTCAGCGGGTTGTCCAGCTTGTCGAATTCGCCGCTTTCCACTTTGGCGATCTCGCCGCGGATGGTAATCATGGCGTCGATGAAGCGGTCCATTTCGGCTTTCGATTCCGACTCGGTCGGCTCGATCATCAGCGTGCCCGGTACCGGGAAGCTCATGGTCGGAGCGTGGAAGCCGAAGTCCATCAGGCGCTTGGCCACGTCTTCGTTGCTGATGCCGGTGGCATCCTGCAGCGGACGCAGATCGATGATGCACTCGTGCGCTACCAGACCGTCGTGGCCCGAGTACAGCACTGGGTAGTGCGGCGACAGGCGGCGCGCGATGTAGTTGGCGTTCAGGATAGCTGTTTCGGTGGCAGCGGTCAGGCCTTCGGCGCCCATCATGGCGATGTACATCCACGAGATCGGCAGGATGCTGGCCGAGCCGAATGGTGCAGCGCTGACCGAGCTGATGCCGTCTTCGCTACGCACGTAGCCGTTAGCACGCTGGTTAGGCAGGAACTTGGCGAGGTGGGCACCGACGCCGATAGGACCAACGCCCGGGCCGCCACCACCGTGTGGAATGCAGAAGGTTTTGTGCAGGTTCAGGTGCGATACGTCGCCGCCGAAGGCGCCCGGTGCGGCTACGCCTACCAGTGCGTTCATGTTGGCGCCGTCGATGTAGACCTGGCCGCCGTGGCCGTGGATGATTTCGCACAGTTCCTGGATGCCTTCTTCGAACACGCCGTGGGTCGATGGGTAGGTCACCATCACGCAGGCCAGATTCTTCGAGTGCAGTTCGGCCTTGGCTTTCAGGTCGGCCAGATCAACGTTACCGTTGGCGTCGCAAGCGGTGACCACTACCTGCATGCCGACCATGTTGGCCGATGCCGGGTTGGTGCCGTGTGCCGACGATGGAATCAGGCAGATGTTGCGGTGGCCTTCTCCACGCGACTGGTGGTAAGCCTGGATTACCAGCAGACCGGCGTATTCGCCTTGCGAACCAGCGTTGGGTTGCAGCGAGATGGCGGCGTAGCCGGTCACTGCGCACAGCATTTCTTCCAGCTGGGCGATCATTTCGCGGTAGCCCACGGTTTGCGCCTGTGGTGCAAACGGGTGGATGTTGGAGAATTCAGGCCAGGTTACCGGAATCATTTCCGAAGTGGCGTTCAGCTTCATGGTGCACGAACCCAGCGGAATCATGGTGCGGTCCAGCGCCAGATCCTTGTCGGCCAGTGCGCGCAGGTAGCGCAGCATCTCGGTTTCCGAGTGGTAGCGGTTGAATACCGGGTGGGTCAGGTAGGCGCTGGTACGGGCCAGTTCGGCGGCGTAGGCTGGTGCTACGGTCGCTTCCACGGCGTCCAGATCCGGGCAAGCGGCGCTGCTGCCGGCGGCCTGTGCGAACACGGTCCACAGCAGGGCGATGTCGTCACGGGTGGTGGTTTCGTCCAGCGATACGCCGACGTGGGTAGCGTCTATCTGGCGCAGGTTGACGCCGTTGGCCAGTGCCGCAGCGTGTACGGCGGCGGCATCTTTAACAGCCACGGTCAGGGTGTCGAAGAAGCTGGCGTTGACGACGCTGTAGCCTTGCGCTTTCAGGTTGGCAGCCAGTACGCCGGTGTGGCGGTGCACGCGCTGGGCGATCTGCTGCAGGCCTTTAGGGCCGTGGTAGACGGCGTACATGGAAGCCATCACAGCCAGCAGTACCTGTGCGGTGCAGATGTTGGAGGTGGCTTTTTCGCGGCGGATGTGCTGCTCGCGGGTCTGCAGCGCCAGACGGTAGGCCTTGTTGCCCTGTGCGTCGATGGTGACGCCAACCAGACGGCCGGACATGCTGCGTTTGAATTCGTCGCGGGTGGCCAGATAGCCGGCGTGCGGGCCGCCGAAACCCAGCGGTACGCCGAAGCGCTGGCTGTTACCGACTACCACGTCGGCACCCCATTCGCCCGGTGGCGTCAGCATGGTCAGGGCCAGCAGGTCGGCTGCGACGATGACCATGGCGCCGCTGGCCTTAACGGTGGCCACTGCGTCCTTGTAGTCGCGCACTACGCCGTTGACGCCTGGGTATTGCAGCAGCACGCCGAAGGCGTCGGTTACGCCAGCCAGTTCGGCAGCGTCGAAAGTTTTTACTTCGATGCCGAGCGGCTTGGCGCGGGTCTGCACCACTTCCAGCGTTTGCGGCAGTACGTCGTTGGCGACGTAGAAGGTGGTGGATTTGGATTTGCCCACGCGCTGGATCAGCGTCATGGCTTCGGCAGCTGCCGTGCCTTCGTCCAGCATCGATGCATTGGCAATGCCCATGCCGGTCAGGTCGGTGATGGTCTGCTGGAAGTTCAGAATGGCTTCCAGACGGCCTTGCGAAATCTCTGGCTGGTAAGGGGTGTAGGCGGTGTACCAGGCCGGGTTTTCGAAGATGTTACGCAGGATAACGCCCGGGGTATGGGTGTTGTAATAGCCCTGACCGATCAGCGATTTCAGTACCTGATTTTTCGAGGCAGTGGCTTTCAGCTTGGCCAGTGCATCCTGTTCCGGCAGTGGCTGGGCGTAGGCGCCCAGTGGCAGGGGGTTGCGGTTGCGGATGTTGGCTGGAACCAGTGCGTCGATCAGGGCAGCGCGCGAGGCGTAGCCGAGCAGGGACAGCATTTCTTGCTGTTCAGCGGCGTCCGGGCCGATGTGGCGGGCGATGAAAGCGTCACGCGCTTCGAGTTGGGTCAGGCTGGTACGGGTCATGATGTGTCAGGGCCGATAGAGGAATACGAGAAAAACGGGAGTACCGGTTTGCCTGTGCCCGCGCAGGGCGCGGGCAGAGCTGGGCAATCAGCAGGCAATCAGCAGGCAATAAGCAAAAGGCCAGCAGACGCTGGCCTTCAGTACCATTAATGGTCGGTGGTCTTGCCGTAGGCGGCAGCGTCCAGCAGGCCATCGATGGCGCCAGCATCAGCTGGTTTGATCTTGAACAGCCAGGCAGCGTAGGCGTCGCTGTTGATCGATTCAGGGGCGTTCACCACGTCGTCGTTGACGGCGATGATTTCACCGGCGATGGGAGCGTAGATGTCGCTGGCAGCCTTGACCGATTCCACCACTGCGGCGTCGTCGCCGGCGCCGAAGCTGGCACCGACTTTAGGCAGTTCGACGAAAACGATGTCGCCCAGTGCATCCTGTGCGAATTCGGTGATGCCGACGGTAACGGTGCCGTCTGCTTCAGCGCGTACCCATTCGTGGGATTCGGTGTACTTCAGGTCTGCAGGGATATTCATGTGTGGCTCCAGAGTGTGAGAGTGATGTTGATATTAATTGTCGATATCGGCTAATCAGACAGCCAGAATTTTACCGTTACGGACGAATGGCAGCTTGACTACCGAAGCGGCCAGTTTCTTGTCGCGAATTTCCACGTGCACGGTGTCGCCTACGGCCACGTTCATCGGCACGCGCGCCAGCGCAATTGCCTGTTGCATGGTCGGGCTGAAAGTGCCGGAAGTGATTTCGCCGGTAGCTTCGGTGCCGGCCACGATGACTTTCTGGTGGGCGCGCAGTACGCCGCCTTTTTCACGCAGGATCAGGCCCACGAACTGGGCGTTCTGGCCCATGCTCTGCAGGGCAGCCTTGCCGATGAAGTCGCGCTCGGAGACCAGATCGATGGTCCATGCCAGACCAGCGTCCAGCGGGTTGACGGTTTCGTCCATGTCCTGACCGTACAGGTTCATGCCGGCTTCCAGACGCAGGGTGTCGCGTGCGCCCAGGCCGGCCGGTTTGACGCCAGCGGCAGCCAGTGCGTTCCACAGGGCTTCGGCCTGTTCGGCAGCAACGCCGATTTCGAAGCCGTCTTCACCGGTGTAGCCGGTGCGGGCAATCATCGCTTCGCCGAATACGGCGCTGTGGGCGAAGGCCACATTGAACGGTTTGATTTCGGCGCTGACAGCCTGCGATTCAGGGATCACCTGCCATACCTTGGCGCGGGCGTTCGGGCCCTGCACGGCGATCAAGGCCATCGCGCTGGCGCCGTCGCGGCGCTGGGTAATGGTCAGGCCGCTGTTGGTGGCGCGGTTCTGCTGCTGCATCCATGCCACGTCTTTTTCGGCGGTGCCGGCGTTGACCACCAGACGGAACCAGCTCTCGTTGATGAAGTAGACGATCAGGTCGTCGATCACGTAGCCCTGCGGGTTCAGCATGCACGAGTACAGGGCTTTGCCCGAAACCTGCAGCTTGTCGACGTTGTTGGCCAGCAGGCCGCGCAGGAAGGCGCGCACGTTGTCGCCCTTGATGTCGACCACGCACATGTGGGCCACGTCGAACATGCCGACATCGGTACGTACAGCATGGTGTTCTTCGATTTGCGAGCCGTAGTTGACAGGCATATCCCAGCCGCCGAAATCGACCATACGGGCGCCGGCTGCGCGGTGGGCATTATTGAGGGGGGTGGCTTTGAGCGTCATGGTACTCGGTCCAAATCGTGAGGGGTTAACAGAACACACAAGAAGCGCCCGCTAGTGCGGCACTTCGCAATGATCGCAGCCCCTCTGTCCTTGGTACCTGAGAGATTACGGAACGGGGATACCGTTATCCGTGCGCCCCTTCGGTGGACCGCTGGCTGATGCCGCGATCGCTCTCCAGAGTTGGCCCAGTTGGCATCCCGCTGGTGCGGTCGCGCTGGTCCCTTGATTGGTCCTTTTGCCTGAGAGTTTTTGGGTAGTGCCCCTTCGGCGGCAACGCTGGTTTGCCCTCTCCCGATCAAGACTCGGAAATATATGTCAGAAACAGGGTTAATGTCAATCTGGAACCGGCCTGTGACTGGCCGTCAGCGGTCTTGAGGGGGCGCACGAAAGGCGCACGGCTGGCGCCCCTAAAACGCATGCTTTGCTAGAATAAATTGCACCATTTCATGGGAGGCAACATGGGACAGGAAGCCGGTAAATATGCGGGACACGGGTGGTACACCCTGTCGGGCGACGTCAACAGCGATATGGTGCGGCGCGTATTCGATGCCGTGGCCGACATGACGGAGGATCACGTCACCACGGCACATCTGCTGATACAGTCGAACGGCGGCTATGTGAGCGATGGCATCTGCCTGTACAACTATCTGAGCAAGCTGCCCATCAAATTCATCACCTATAACGCGGGCGCCGTGGCGTCGATCGCCGTCACGCTGTATCTGGCCGGCGCCGAGCGCTACGCCAGCGGCACGGCGCGCTTCATGGTGCACAAGTCGCACGCCAGTGCGCCGCAGGGCGCGCGCCCCGACGCGCTGCGCATCATCGTGGAAGGCCTGCAGGCTGACGATGCCCGTACCGAGGCGATATTGCGCCAGCACGTGCAGCTGGACGAGCAGCACTGGCGCATCCATGCCTATTCCGACCTACACCTGACGGCGGCCGAGGCGCTCAATGTGGGGCTGGTGCACGGCGTGACGGACTTTATTCCGCCGGCCAGCCAGCGGGTCTGCAACATCTGATGAATTTTCCGCGTGGAAATGCTTTCCTGATATTGCCTTGTGGAAATAATGTGCCAGAATGACGTTAGAACTCACTCGGCAGGATGGACTGGCCATGGTTGTAAATTCCACATCTTCGAACGCCAGACTGCGCGCCGTTTCGGCACGCCACGCCGTGCTGGAGGAAATGATCGCGCTGGCCAGGCAGCAGCTGGCACTGCAACTGCCCGGGCTGGTAACGCGGTTGACGCAGTGTCTGCTGGACGGCAGCAATATCCAGCCGGATGCCGTGCAGGCACGCCTGCGTGCCGGGCATGGGCTGCGTCTGCGACAGTTTGGATTGGGGCCGCTGGTGGAAACTGCACTGGAGCAGGCCTTGCGGCGCGAGCTGGCGGCGCTGGCGCCGGCCCGTTCCGTTCCGCTGAAGGCGCCGCAGTCGGCGCTATCGCTGGTGCCGTACGAGGAAATGGACCAGCAGCTGGCACTCGATACGCTAGCAAAGCCCTATGAAACGAGTCTGGGCGCGGCGTTGGCGGATCTGAATGCAGGGCTGGCCCGTTTGTTTCAGCGCGATACGCTGCGGTTGGCGCAGAATCCTTTCCGTCCCGCTGTGTTCATGGCTGCCCTGTGGCAGGCGTGGTGCGAGTTTGCCGCCGACGATGGGGCGGCCTTGAGTCTGGCCGAGCTATGCCAGCCGGCGCTGTTTCCCGAGCTTGCGCCGGTGCTGCAGGCTTTGCATAGCTGTCTGCAAGGGCATCTGGCGTGCCGGCCGGAGCGGCCTGCAGCCACCGAGGTGATGCCACCGGCAGGTCCGAGTGTGCCGACCTTGCCGCCAGAAGCGTTCGAGGGCTCGACAGCGGCCCTGTTGTCGCCTTCCGTGCAGCCGAAGCGTGAGGCTGCTACTAGCGGAGACGGGGGGAGAGCTGCTGCGGCCGGGCGCCACCACCAGCTTGCACAACAGTTGCGGCAGTTCTTTGCTCGCGCTGCCAGCGAGGGGAGTCCAGGTGGTGCGGAGTTCGAGGCGGCGCTATCAGCTAGGTCGGCAATATCGGCCGCGGTGGAAGCCTCTGCATTCGCGACAACCTCGGCAGCAGCAACTTCAGTAACAGGATCAGCAGCAGGAAGATCAGTAGCATCTGCGGGATCAGTAGCGCCGGTATCGGCCTTGCTGGCCTATCTTGCGCAATTGCCGGTAACGCGGGATGCGCGGCCTGCTGCCGGTACAACGATGCCAGCCAGCGCCGGCAGCGCGCAAATCTTCTATCTGCCCCAACTCAAGGCCGATCTGCCGCAAGGTAGCCTGAGCCGTGCCGACGAAGGCACGCTCGATCTGCTCGCGGCAGTATTCGATACACTATTCCGCGACCATCACATCGCACGGGAAATCCGCGAGCTGATGCTGTTGTTGCAGCTTCCCGTACTGAAGGCAGCGCTGGCCGATCAGGCATTCTTCTTCGAGGAGCAGCACCCCGCCCGCAAGCTGATCGGTCTGCTATCGCGGCTGGGCTGGGAACAGCGCATGTTGCCCGATGCGGCACGACTGCAGGCCATGCAGCGCAGCGTGGAGCGGGTGGGCCGCGATAGTGCCGAGGAAGCCGCTGCCTTTGCTGCAGCAGTGGATGAACTGGAAGCCGCACTAGCCGTGCAGGAACAGCAGGACAGCGAGCGCATGGCGCTGCCGATTGCTGCTGCTATCCGTCAGGAAAAGGCCGCGGTAGCACGGCGCCAGGCTGAAGCGGCATTGGCCGCGCGGCTCGATGGCGCCGAGGTGCTGGAACTGGTGCGCGATTTCCTAGCGCGGCGCTGGATTGAAGTGCTGGCTTTTGCCTACCGGGTCGAGGATGAGAAGTCTGGCGCCATCGACCATGCCACCTGTGCCATGGATGAATTGCTATGGAGCGTACAGCCGAAGCTGAATCTGCAGGAACGCCGGCGTCTGCTGCTGAAATTGCCCGCCTTGCTGGGCGCCCTGAATAAATGGCTGGACCTGATCCAGTGGCAAGGTGACGAGCGTACGCAGTTCTTTACCGAGCTGGCCGAATGCCATGCGGCCATCGTGCGCGCACCGCTGGATCTGCCGTCAGACCGGCAACTGGAACTGGTCATTGCAGCGGGTAAAGGCGATGCGGCGCTGCGCGCTCCGGCAGCCGCCGATGCTGATATTGCTGCCCAGGCTGCCATCATGCTCAGTGCTGATGTTGCATCTCTGCAACGTGGCATGTGGCTGGAGTTCGATCAGGCCGATGGGGCCACTCAGCAGGTCAGGCTGGCGTGGGTCAGCCCCCTGCGCAGTCTGTACATTTTTGCCACTGCCAGCCGGCAGGAGGCCTATTCCCTTGGCGCCGATGAAATGGCGCGGCGTTTCGAAGCAGGCAGTGTCCGTATCGTTTGCGATACCGATGTGGTCGGCAGCGCACTGTCCCATGCACTAGCCCGCGCCGCGTAAATTTCATGCTGTAGCACGGATGTGCTACAGTGAAGAACACGGAGGGTACCCATGTCCACTACGACTATCCGCTTATCGGATGACATGAAGAAGAAAATTGCCGATGCTGCCCAGCGCTGCGGTACCACGCCGCACAGTTTCATTCTGGACGCCATCGCCCAGAAAGTAGCGGCCGAAGCGCTCAGGGCTGGCTGCGAGGATGAAGCGGCGCAGCGCTTCGAAGGCATCTTAGCCTCAGTCCAGACGGTAGGCTGGGAGGCCATGCGCTCCTATCTTGAACAGCGAGCGGCAGACAACGAAGCGGAACGTCCCGTGCCACGCAAATTGCCGGAGTAGTATGGCGCGCATCGAACTCGCGCCCGAAGTGCTGGACGATTTTGATCGTATCTTCGAGCATCTGGCGGCCCAGTCATCTGGAGCGACCACCGCGCAGATTGCTGCGATTACACATTCACTCGCAGTGCTCGAATTTAGCCCTCTGCTTGGGCGTTCTGTTGCGCACGGGCAGCGTGAACTCGTGATAGGCCGTAACGGCCATGGTTATGTAGCGCGGTATCGCTATGTGGAGCGGATGGATACGGTATTCGTGCTGGCTGTGCGTTCGCAGCGTGAGGCTGGCTACCGTTAGAGCCCTGAAACGCTGTTTTTTCATATTGTTTTAATGAAAACATGTTACGGTGTTGAGTTCGATGCGAACTATTGATGCACGGCAATTTCCACATGTTTTACTATTGCATGTGTTTTAATAACGGCCTTGGCCTGGTTGGGTGTCGCAGGCGCCGGATCAATAGGAATGTGTATAACAGCAATAGGGCGAGCGGAATGATGATGTGGTGGTGGCATGGCCTCAGTCTGGTGGGGAGTCTGGCTGTAACGGGGCCGATAGGCGTGGCTATTGCCATCTGGCTGGTGGCTGGACGTTCCTGGCATCTGACGGCAGCGTGGTGTGCACTGTTTGGCGCGGGCATGGCGCTGGTGGTGGCGACCAAAGTGGCGTTCATGGGCTGGGGCGTGGGCGTGGAAGCAGTGGAGTTTGCCGGGTTTAGCGGCCATGCCATGCGCGCAGCGGCGGTGTTTCCCGTGGCTTTCTATTTGCTGGTGCGCACGCGCCCGATCTCGTGGCGGGTGGCCGCAACGGCAGCGGGAGTAGCGCTGGCAGTGCTGATCGCGGTTTCCCGCGTATATGTCGAAGCGCATTCGGTGTCGGAGTCCGTAACGGGCTGCGTGCTTGGCCTGCTGGTGGCAGTGAGCTTTATCTGGTATGCCAGTGTGCGTGAGCATCTGGTGCTGAGCCGCTGGCTGTTGCTCATGTGTCTACCTATCGTGGTGATTGCGCCGCGCGTGGAGCCGGTGCCGGCCGAGCGCTGGATTGAACAACTGGCAATGCATTTGTCGGGGCGTGACCAGACTTATACCCGCGCGATCTGGCAAAAGCCGAAAAGTCGCCAGCGCACGCCATCAGCGGGGTTCTCCCTGTGAAAATGGCCTGATTCCGAGTGCAAAATGGTATTATTGTGAAGTTTTCCAGCCCACACACCAGATAACAACGTGCGTCTTTCTTCCATCAAATTGTCGGGATTTAAGTCTTTCGTTGATCCCACCAATTTTCAGGTGCCGGGTCAACTGGTCGGCGTGGTCGGTCCGAATGGCTGCGGCAAGTCGAATATCATCGATGCCGTACGCTGGGTGCTGGGCGAATCCAAGGCATCGGAGCTGCGTGGCGAGTCCATGCAGGACGTGATTTTCAACGGCTCCACCCACCGCAAGCCGGCTGGACGGGCTTCGGTCGAGCTGGTGTTCGACAACAACGCAGGCAAGGCGGCCGGCCAGTGGGGCCAGTATGCTGAAATCGCCGTCAAGCGCACGCTGACGCGCGACGGTACTTCGACCTATTACATCAACGGCCAGCCAGTGCGGCGGCGCGACATTCAGGACATCTTCCTCGGTACGGGGCTGGGCCCGCGCGCCTACGCCATCATCGGCCAAGGCATGATCAGCCGTATCATCGAATCGCGGCCGGAAGAGCTGCGCGTATTTCTGGAAGAGGCGGCAGGGGTTTCCAAGTACAAGGAACGGCGGCGCGAAACGGAAAACCGCCTGCACGATACGCGTGAAAACCTGCTGCGGGTGGAAGACATCCTGCGCGAATTGAATACCAATCTGGAAAAGCTGGAAGGTCAGGCGGCCGTAGCCACCAAGTTCCACCAGCTGCAGGCCGATCAGGAAGAAAAGCAGAAGCTGCTGTGGTTGCTGCGCAAGATAGAAGCGGAGAACGAGCAGAAGAAGTATTTCCGCGAAGTGGAACTGGCGCAGAACGAGCTGGAAGAACAGACGGCCAAGCTGCGCAATGTGGAACTGTCGCTGGAGCAGACGCGCCAGGCGCATTTTGCTGCGGGTGATCATCTGCATACGGCGCAAGGCCATCTGTATCAGACCAATGCGGAAATCGGCAGTCTGGAAGCGCAGATCAAATTCGTGGTGGAGTCGCGTACCCGACTGCAGGCCCAGCTGGCCGCATTGACGGCCCAGCGCGACCAGTGGCAGCAGCAGGCCAGTGAGTATGCCGGCCAGATCGAAGAAGGCGAATTCACGCTGGAAGAACTGTCGGCCAAGGTGGAACAGGCGCAGATGATGGCCGAACAGAAGGGCGAAGCGCTGCCCATGCTGGAACAGGTGTGGCGCGAAGCACAGACGCTGAGCGTGGAGTCGCGCGCTCGCATCATGCAGGCGCAGCAGCAGCTGGAACTGGAATCGGCCCATCAGCGCAATGCCAACAACATCCTCAATGGTCTGGCCATGCGGCGCGAGCGCCTGCAGCAGGAAATGAACGGCCTGAGCCTGCCGGACAGCGCGCATCTGGAAAATCTGCGCCTGCAGCTGGAAGAAAAGCAGCAGGCGCTGGAAGAGCAGAACATGCTGCTGGAAGAAGCGCTGGAACAGCAGCCGCAGCTCGAAGCCGAGCGCCAGCTGGCGCAGCAGCAGGTGCAGACCGAGACGGCCACCAACGCCCAGCTGGAAGCGCGCCTGAATGCGCTGCGCCAGATGCAGGAGCGGGTGCAGTCGCAAGGCAAGGTCACGCCGTGGCTGCAGAAGCACGAACTCGATACGCTGCCCCGGCTGTGGCAGAAGCTGCATATCGAAGAAGGCTGGGAAAATGCACTGGAAGCCGTGCTGCGCGAGCGCATGCAGGCTTTGCAGATGTCGAATATCGAATGGGCGCAGGCCTTCTTCAACGATGCGCCGCCGGCCAAGCTGGCGCTGTTTGCAGCGTCGAATGCGCAGCCGTGGCAGCTGGCGGAAGTGCCAGGCCTGACGCCGTTTATCAGCCTGCTCAAGCTCAACGACCCGTCGCTGCGCGCCTTGCTGCAGGACTGGCTGCACAATGTCTATCTGGCGGAAGATGCGGCCAGCGCCTTTGCCCGCCGCGCGCAACTGCCTGCAGGCGGCTGCTTCGTCACCCGTCAGGGCCACGCGATTACGCCGGGCAGTGTGCGCTTTTATGCGGCCGATTCCGAGCAGGACGGCATGTTGGGACGGCAGCAGGAAATCGAAAACATCACCAAGCAGCTACGCGCCCAGCAGATGCTGGCCGACGAAGCGCGCGCGCGTGCCGTGCGGGCCGAAGCGGCGGTCAGCAATCTGACGCGCCAGCTGGCCGAGTACCGCGCCAAGCTGCAAAGCCTGCAAGCTAATGTACACACGCTGCAGCTGGAAGTGGTAAAAGCGGCCGAAATCGAAGCGCGCTTCAAGCAGCGCAGCGGCCAGCTTGAAGCCGATCTGGCCGAGATCGCTGCGCAGGAGGAAGAGCAGACCCAGATCAAGCTGGAATCGGAAGAGAAGTTCGAACAGCTTGATATGGCGCTGGGTAATCTGCAGGGCGAGCACGAAGATCAGCAGACCCTGTTCCTGGAAAAGGAGCAGCGCCTGGCCGACGCGCGCGAAGCGTTGCGCGATCTGGAAAGGGCCGCACAGGAAGCCCAGTTTGCCGAGAAATCGCAGCGTAGCAAGATCGAGGAATTCCGCCGCGCCATCGCTACGGCCAGTGCTCAGGTAGCGCAGGTCAGCCAGAGTCTGGAAGCCGGCCAGCAGGAACTGGCCGGGCTGGAATCGGGCCAGAGCAATGACGGCCTGCAGGAATTGCTGGACCGCCGCACGGCGCAGGAAAAAGCCCTGTCCGATGCGCGCCATGAACTGGACCAGATTGCCCAGCAGCTGCGCATGTTCGAAGAAGGCCGCATGTCGACCGAACGTGCCCTGCAGCCGCAGCGCGACAAGATCATGGAAATGCAGCTCAAGGAGCAGGCGGCACGCCTGAATCTGGAGCAATATGCGGCCCAGCTGGTGGAGGCACAGGCTGACGAAGCAGCGCTGTCGGAAAAACTGCATCCGGATATGAAGGCCTCGTATCTGCAGGGTGAAGTGACGCGCCTGACCAATGCCATTGCCATGCTGGGCGCAGTGAATCTGGCGGCACTGGAAGAGCTGGCCACGGCGTCGGAGCGCAAGAATTTCCTCGACATGCAGAATGCCGACCTGACGGAAGCCATCAACACGCTGGAAGATGCGATTACCCGCATCGACAAGGAAACCCGCGAACTGCTGCAGGATACTTTCGACCGCGTCAACGGCCATTTCTCGGAACTGTTCCCCATCCTGTTCGGCGGCGGGCAGGCCAAGCTGATTATGACGGGCGACGAGATTCTCGACTCCGGCGTGCAGGTCATGGCCCAGCCGCCGGGCAAAAAGAACGCCACCATTCACCTGCTGTCGGGCGGCGAAAAAGCCCTGACGGCGACGGCGCTGGTGTTCTCCATGTTCCGCCTGAATCCGGCGCCGTTCTGTTTGCTCGACGAGGTCGATGCACCACTGGACGACGCCAATACTGAACGTTTCTGCAGGATGGTCAAACGCATGTCTGACCAGACCCAATTCCTCTTCATCTCGCACAACAAGATTGCGATGGAGATGGCCAATCAACTGATCGGTGTGACGATGCAAGAGCAGGGCGTATCGCGCATCGTGGCGGTGGATATGGAATCCGCTGCCAATTTTGCTACTGAGGCACAAGCAGCATGACTGACCTACAACTGAGCTTAATCGGCATCGCCGGCGTATTTGTCGCAGGCGTTTACAGCTACAACAAAATTCAGGAATACCGCGCACGCAAAAGCGTGGACAGGGCCTTTGCCAACGACCATGACGATGTGCTGATGCGCGTTGGCGAGGTATCGGCAGCGCGTCATGAACCGAGCTTCTCGACGGAGGACGACGTGCCCGGTCTGGCTGGAGGCGAAGCCTCGGCTGCTGCTGCCGCGCTGGAAGCGGTGGCGGCCGGACTCGATGGCGCCGCGGCTGAACGAGCCGCCAGCGAAGCCGCCGAAGCAGCACGCCACGCCCGCGCCGAAGCTGCACTGGTGCTGGTCGATCCGCAGATCGACTGCCTGCTGCCGCTGGCGCTGGAAAGCGCTGCCCGTGGCGACAAGCTGCTGCCGGTATTGCAGACGCTGCGCATGGTCGGCAACAAGCCGGTGCATTATATCGGCTTCAGCGTAGCCGGCGAGTGGGAACCTATCGTACATGGCGGTGTGTACACCAAGCTGCAGGGCGGCGTGCAACTGGCCAGCCGCACCACGGCCCTGAACGAACTCGAATACTCGGAACTGGTGACGCGCTTGCGCGCCATGGCCGACGAAATCGGCGCCGAACCGGAAGTGCCGGACATGATAGAAGTGATGGCGGAAGCGCGCAATCTGCACCGCTTTGTGGCCAGCCATGATGCCCAGCTGGGCGTGAACCTGCAATCGAACGGCGCACCGTGGGCCATCGCCACCCTGATCGGTGCGCTGGAAAAGCAGGGCTTCGACGTGCGCCCCGACGGCCGCTACGTTATGCCGGATGGCGACGGCGGCCATCTGTTCAGCCTGTCCACCAATGTCACGCTGGCGGAAGAAACCACCTCGCGTCTGACCCTGCTGCTGGATGTGCCTTGCGTGGCACCGGCACGCGACGGTTTCGGCGCCATGGTTGCCTGCGCCCGTTCGCTGATGACGCGTCTGGACGCCACCATCGTCGATGATTACAACCAGCCGCTGTCCGATGCCTCGCTGGAGGAAATCGCCGGTCAGGTGCAGGACTTCTACACTGAAATGAACGATGCCGAAATTCCGGCCGGTTCGGCACGGGCGTTGCGTCTGTTTAGCTAGGAAGACGCATGACTGAAGTAGATTTCCAGGCGCGCATAGCCGCTCTGAGCGCAGAGCTGAACCGCCATTTGCATGCCTATCACGTCGAGGATGCGCCTACCATACCCGACGCCGAGTACGACCGTCTGTTCGCCGAACTGCAGCAGCTGGAAGCAGCCCATCCGCAATGGGCCTTGCCCGATTCGCCTAGCCAGCGCGTGGGCGCGGCGCCGCTGCCGGAGTTCCACCAGATCACCCACAGCGTGCCCATGCTGTCGCTCAACAATGGCTTCACCGATGAAGACATCGAAAACTTCGACCGCCGCGTGCGCGAAGGGCTCGACGCGGCTGCGGCGGTGGAGTATGCCGCTGAAGTCAAATACGATGGCCTGGCCATCAACCTGCGCTATGAGCATGGCCTGCTGGTGCAGGCGGCCACCCGTGGCGATGGCTACACCGGCGAGGATGTCACCGCCAATATCCGTACCATTCGCAGCATACCGCTGCGGCTGGACACTGACACGCCGCCTGCCGTGCTCGATGTGCGCGGCGAAGTGCTGATGTTCAAAGCGGATTTTGATGCGCTCAATGCCCGCCAGCGCGACGCTGGCCAGAAGGAATTCGTCAATCCGCGCAATGCCGCGGCCGGCAGCCTGCGCCAGCTTGATTCGCGCATTACGGCGCAGCGCAAGCTGAGCTTCTTTGCCTACGGCGTCGGTGCGCTGGAAGGTGCGTCCATGCCGGCATCGCATTCGGCGCTGCTGGACTGGTACCGCACGCTGGGCCTGCCCGTGGCGAAGGAAGGCGCGGTAGTGCGCGGCTATGAGGGCCTGATGGCCTACTACGCCCGCATCGGCGCGGCCCGCCCGAGCATGCCCTACGAGATCGATGGCGTGGTGTACAAGGCCAATCTGCTGCAGGACCAGCGCACCTTGGGTTTTGTCTCGCGTGCGCCGCGCTTTGCGCTGGCCCATAAATTCCCCGCCGAAGAAGCGCTGACCACGGTGCAGGCGATCGAAGTACAGGTGGGCCGCACCGGTGCCATTACCCCGGTGGCGCGACTGGCCTCGGTGTTCGTCGGCGGCGTGAACGTCACCAACGCCACCCTGCATAATGAAGACGAAGTGCGGCGCAAGGATGTGCGCGTAGGCGATACGGTGATAGTACGCCGCGCCGGCGATGTGATTCCGGAAGTGCTGGCGGTGGTGCTGGAGCGCCGTCCCCAGCCGGAACCGGCCATGTATGTGCTGCCGCGCGTGTGTCCGGTATGCGGCTCGCACGTGGTGCGCGAAGCAGGCGAAGCGATTGCGCGCTGCTCTGGCGGCCTGTTCTGCTCGGCCCAGCGCAAGGAAGCGATCCGCCACTTTGCCGGCCGCCGCATGATGGATATCGAAGGTCTGGGCGACCGCTACATCGACAATCTGGTGGAGCATGGCAAGGTGCAGCGGGTGGCGGATCTGTACGCGCTGAAGCTGGACGATCTGCTGGAAATGAAGCGCCTTGCCGATGAACGCGACGGCACCACGCCGGAGACGGTAGTGCAGGGCAAAGTCGCCACCAAGTGGGCAGAAAATCTGCTGGAAGCCATCGCCGCCAGCCGCCAGCCGCCGCTGGAACGTCTGCTGTTCGCGCTGGGCATACGCCACGTAGGCGAATCGACCGGCAAGACGCTGGCTGAATGGCTGGGCCGCTTTGATTTGATACGCCGCGCGCCGAGCGCACTGCTGCGTGTGCTGCCTGATATTGGCGGCGTGGTGGCAGATTCCATCGCCGAGTTCTTTGCCGAGCCTAAAAATCAGCAAGCCATCGACGCGCTGCTGGAGGCTGG